>Ga0255347_1007917_pt1 | contig 10858 bp, 8 predicted proteins | sample wastewater_treat_2_FD_192479 | JGI IMG/M metagenome (GOLD analysis project Ga0255347, IMG submission 192479) | Wastewater microbial communities from Lulu Island WWTP, Vancouver, Canada - plant24 | ecosystem: Engineered > WWTP > Wastewater > Unclassified | place: Canada: Vancouver, British...
GATGCTTATAAATTTCTTTACTTACAAACAAATAAAGAGGCAGAGTATATACATGCACCCGACTGGTATTATAATGTTGAGTATGAGGAAGAGCAAAGACGAGGATATGATTATCAAGAAGACCTTTATGTACCAGGATATTTTGAGGCTGATATAAAAACAGGTGAAACTATAATTTTTACAGCAGGATTAGATGAGGCAAATCCTAAAACTTTAGCAAGAAAATATAATGCCGAAATTGCTAAAAGAATGCCACGTACTAATTATAGAGAATGTTTAGAAAGTGCAGCTAAACAATTTATTTACAAAAGAAAAGGAAAAAGTGAAATCGTTGCAGGTTATCCATGGTTTGGCAGATGGGGACGAGATACTTTTATTTCGCTACCAGGATTAACACTATATCAAAATGATATAAAAACATGTAAAGAAGTTTTAGATACCATGACTTCTGAAATTAAAGACGGACTTTTTCCAAATATTGGAGCGGGCAATAATGCTGCACTAAATTCTGTAGATGCACCATTATGGTTTTTCTGGGCTTTACAAGAGTATTTAAAGTTTACCAAGGATAAAGTTAAAATCTGGAAAGATTTTGGCGAAAAAATTAAAAATATTTTAGAAAATTTCCGAAGTGGCACACAGTTTAACATAAAAATGCACGATAACGGCTTGATTTGGGCAGGAGAAGCAGGAAAAGCACTTACTTGGATGGACGCAGTTGTTGCTGGAAAACCTGTAACACCACGACACGGATTTGCAGTTGAAATTAATGCCTTATGGTATAATGCTGTTAAATTTAGCTTAGAACTCGCAGAACATAATAAAGACAAAGATTTTATTGAGGCTTGGAAACATGTGCCAGAAATAACAAAATCATCATTTTTACAATTTTTCTGGGACGACAATAAACACTATCTCGCTGATTATTGCACTTATGAATATAAAGATTGGGCAATTCGTCCAAATCAAATTTTTGCTTGCTCGCTACCATATTCACCTTTGTCGGAAGAAAAAAGAGAAAGAGTTTTAGAAAAAGTTAAGAAAGAACTTTTAACACCAAAAGGTTTAAGAACTTTAAGCCCTAGTTCGCCTGATTATAAAGGGGTTTATAAAGGCAATCAAGAACAAAGAGACAATGCTTATCATCAAGGAACTGCTTGGCCCTGGTTGTTGGGAAGTTTTTGTGAAGGCTGGCTAAAAATTCATGGAGAAAGTGGTTTAGGTTTAGTAGAAAAAATTTATTTGAACTTTGAAGAAGATATGACAATTGCTGGAATAGGAAATATTTCGGAAATTTATGACGGAGACCCACCACATAATGCACGTGGAGCAATTGCACAGGCTTGGAGTGTTGCAGAATTGCTGAGAATTGCTAACATGATTGATAATTACAAAAACAATATAAAATCATGAGAGTACTAATGTTTGGTTGGGAATTTCCACCACATATCACAGGAGGATTAGGAACCGCATGTTATGGCTTAACAAGAGGATTATCACACTTTGGTACAGAAGTAATTTTTGTAGTACCAAAATCTTATGGAGATGAGGATAAAACTTACATTAACCTTGTTGACGCAGGACAAGTTGATATAACAGAAAGAAAAACTAAAGAAACAAAATTCTGGAAAAATTTCAGATATATTGAAGTGGGGGCAAACTTAATTCCATATATGGACCCCGAAGAATTTAAAAAAATATTCGCAGGAAAATCACTTTCTCATTCAGAATTTAAAGAATCTGTACTGTCAAAAAACTTTAAGTTTTCAGGAAGCTATGGTGCAAGTCTTTATGAAGAAGTTGCTCGTTATGCTTTGATTGCTGCTTATATTGCAAGCACACACCAGTTTGATGTTATTCATGCTCACGATTGGCTTACATATCATGCAGGAATTGCTGCAAAAAAAGTTTCGGGTAAACCTTTAGTTGTGCATATGCACGCAACAGAATTCGACAGAAGTGGGGAAAATGTAAATCAAAGAGTTTATGATATTGAGCGTGAAGGAATGGAAGCAGCAGATAGAGTTATTGCTGTAAGTAATCTCACACGAAGAACTATTATCGAAAGATATGGAATCCATCCCGATAAGGTTGTAACGGTTCATAATTCAGTAGAGCCAATAACTTTGCCAGATGAGTTTAGGGTAACAAAAGGTTTTGATGAGAAAATTGTTACTTTTTTAGGACGTGTAACTTTCCAAAAAGGTCCTGAATATTTTATTGAAGCAGCTAAAAAAGTTCTCGATAAAGACCCAAATGTGCGTTTTGTAATGGCAGGAAGTGGAGATATGCTAAATAGAATGATAAAACGAGTGGCAAAATTAAATATAGCAACAAAATTCCATTTCGCAGGATTTTTACGAGGACAAGAAGTTTATGATATGTTTTCGATTAGCGATGTTTACGTAATGCCGTCTGTTAGCGAACCTTTTGGAATTTCACCATTAGAAGCAATGATGTCTGACGTGCCTGTAATTATTTCAAAACAATCGGGTGTGGCAGAAGTGTTGAAACATGCTTTAAAAGTCGATTTTTGGGATGTAGATGACCTAGCAGATGCTATTTATGGAATGTTGCATTATCCAGCCCTGTCAAGAATGTTTAGAAAATATGGAAAAATAGAAGTCGAAAATTTAAGATGGGAAAATTCAGCGTTTAAAGTAAATAAGGTTTATAATGATTTAATTAAGAATTAAGAATGAATAATTGAATAATTGAATAATTGATAATTGAATAATTAATAATGTGTAAATTAAAAAAATAATATAATGCGTACAATTTGTTTTTATTTTCAGGTGCATCAGCCATTTAGGTTAAAAAGATATAAATTTTTTGATATTGGCAACGACCATTATTATTACAATGATTTTGAAAATCGTAATATAATGCGAAAAGTTGCAGAAAAGTGTTATCTGCCAACAAATCAAGTGTTCTTGGATTTAATTCAAGAATATGGCGATAGATTTAAAATTGCATATTCTATTTCTGGAGTGGCAATAGACCAATTCGAGATGTACGCACCTGATGTTTTGGAGAGTTTCAAAAGACTTGTAGCTACAGGTAATGTCGAAATTCTTAGCGAAACTTATGCTCACTCTCTTTCTGCTTTAAAAAGCTACGAGGAGTTTGAACGTCAAATTAATATGCATCGCCAAAAAATAAAAGAGCATTTTGGAGTTGAACCTAAAATTTTTAGAAATACAGAATTAATATATTCCGACCAAATAGGAGAGTATATCTCAAATATGGGTTTTAAGGGAATGATTACAGAAGGAGCAAAGCATATTTTAGGTTGGAAAAGTCCAAACTATCTGTACTGCAACGCAATAAATCCAAAGTTAAAATTATTGCTTAAAAATTTTAAGCTTTCTGATGATATAGCTTTCCGTTTTTCAAATCATGCTTGGGAGGAATTTCCATTGACAACAGAAAAATTTGTGTCATGGCTAAATGCAATTGACCCAAAAGAAGAAATGGTAAATCTGTTTATGGACTACGAAACTTTTGGCGAACATCAATGGGAAGAAACAGGAATTTTCGAGTTTTTAAAAGCTCTTCCTGATGCTGTTTTTAGATATTCAAACTATAGTTTTTCTACTCCATCTGAAATTGTTGAAAATGCTGAACCTGTAGCAAAAATTCATGTGCCATATCCAATTTCTTGGGCAGACGAGGAAAGAGACCTTACTGCTTGGTTAGGAAACGAACTCCAAGACGAGGCTTTCAATAACTTATATTCGCTTTATGATAAAGTAAAAGAAATAAACGATCCAGAAATCTGGAAAGATTGGTTGTACTTACAAACCAGCGACCACTTTTATTATATGTGCACAAAATGGTTCTCTGACGGAGACGTACATAAATATTTCAACCCTTATGAGTCGCCATACGAAGCATTCGTAAACTATATGAATATTTTAAGCGACTTTATAATTAGGTTGAAAAAATATAAGTAAAAATACAAAAACTACAAAATTGTAAACTACTAAATATTTTTATTATTCAACAGGAAGAGGCTCTCCAGCGCCAGATGCTGGTTCACTGCTTTCTGCTGGTGCAGTTTGAGTTTGTTCAAAATCTTGCTTTTTGATTTTTTGGTTATTAGGTATAGAAAAACTTGCTAATAAAGAAAATACAATTAATCCTATAGCAAGACCCCAAGTGGCTTTCTCAAGAAAGTCAGCAGTTTTTTTAACACCCATAACTTGGTTACCTTGTCCAAAGTTTGAAGCTAAACCACCACCTTTACTATTTTGTACTAATACGATTAAAATTAGTAGTACAGCACAAATAACAATTAATACAGAAAAAAAGATATACATAACTAATTCGTTTTATTTTTTATCAATTCTTTTATTTTTTCAATTTGCCCGACAAAGTAAATACTTTTTTCGGGATATTTCAAACATAATTTTTCATAAGTTAAAATTGCTTTCTCAAAATGCTCTTGTTTAATATATATTTTAGCTAAAGTTTCACTAAATAAATCACTATCGTCAATGTGTAGCGATTTGCTTGCAAGAGAATTGTCAGAAACGTATTCTTTGTCTGGAATTATTCTCGGATTTTCAGCTAAAAATTTATCTATTAAATTTATTTTTTCAGGCTTATTATTTGACGTTTTTTGAGAAATATTTTCTAAAATATTATACTCTTTTTCATCAATTTTTTCATTTTGAGGCTCTAAAATCGCATTATTTTCTGTTTCGAAATCAAAATCCAAAAGCTCAAAACCATTATTTTTATTTATAGACTCGTCAATTTTTTTTGCATTATCAGAAAATTCTATAAAAATATTTTCCGATGCTTCTTCTTTAGTTTCTTGATTAACTTGCTGGTTTATAACAACTTCTTCTTTAATTTCTTCAACTTGGATTTTTTGATTAACTTGCTGATTTGCAGTGTTTTTATGTTTTGTTTCGTCAGTTTCTTCGTTTTCTATTCTAACTTTTTCGTTAATGCCGAGTTCTCTTAATCGAGCTTCAATAATTGATTTAAGATTTTCTGTTTCAGATAATTCTTCCGAATTTTCTTTAAAAACTTCTTCTTGTTTGGTTTCTGCTTCTACAATTTCTTCATTGCTAGGAGTTTCGTCAATTTTTTTTGTTTCTTCAGAAATTTCAGGTAAAATATTTTTACTTAGTTCTTCATTTTTAATTTCTTGGCTAACTTGTTGGTTAACAGTAGTTTCTTGTTTTGTTTCTTCAATTTCTTCGTTTCCAATTCTAATTTTTTCGTTTATGCCAAGTTCTCTCAATCGAGCTTCAATAATTGATTTAAGCTTTTCTGTTTCAGACAAATCTTCTTGTTGTATTGGCTCTTTTTCTACAAGCTTTTCATCATTAGGTGCTTCGTCAACAGTTTGAACATCGTTAGTAAATTCAGGTAAAATATTTTCAGTAACTACTTCTTCTTTGATTTCTGGGATAATATCATGAGTTTCAACAATTTCTTCTTGTTTGGTTTCTTCGATTTCAACTGCTTGGACTGTTTGCTGTTTATCAGCGATTTCTTCTTGTTTTACTTTTTTAGTTTCAACTTCTTGGCTAACTTGTGGGTTTTCAATTATTTCTTCTTGTTTAACTTCGATTTCTTGGTTGCTAGGTTGAATTTCAGCAGGTTCTTCTTGTTTGGTTTCTTCAATTTGGATTTCTTCTTTAACTATTTCTTGATCAACAAGTTTTGGCTCATCTATGAATGTTATTTCATTTTCAGGAAGATTTTTCAAATTGATTAGTTTAACCAAATGTTTTCTGTCTGGAACATAAACTACGGTATTTCTCAATTTATTTTCAAATCTTACGTCTTTGAGCGAATTTAGATTTTTAGCATATAAAATTCTGGCAGTCTGGAAATAGGGGAACTCTTCAATAAGAGCAGAAATATCTTCTAAACTTTTTGAGTCTAGTAAAGAAAAATCGCTACAATATTTTAAAAATTGTTCCTTATTCATATTTTACCAATTTGCAACAGCTCTATTGAAAATATCGGTTACTAATTCTTCAGAGATGCTTTGAATTAACTCGCCTTCAATGCTTGCTAAATTTATAGAACTTTCAAAATCAGCGTATCTTGTAAAATTTGCTTCAAAGCTTTTTGCAGTTTCTTTTGTATTTGTAAATTTAACTTTAACAGTAATTGTTAATCTATTTAGAGCAGCAGTTTCGTTTCCTTGAAAAGATTGAGCAGTAACATTATAATTTATAATTGCACCTTCAAAGGCAATATCGCCGTCGTAGTTAACCATTTCGAGATTTGTTTGAGAAATAAATTTATCTTTCAAAGTTTCGGTAAAAACTGTAGAAAGATTTGGCTGAACCATACTAGCTTGATTTGGAAAAAAATTAACTTGAATAGTTTTTATATCAGCAGAAATATCAGCTCCTGTAAACGAATATCCTCCAGTACAAGAGCATAAAGCAATAGAGCTAATAAAAATTAAAAAATAAACTATGTTTCTTATATTTTTCATTTACTTATTTATTTGATATTCTTTAATTTTTCTATATAAAGTTCTTTCCGAAATTCCTAATTCTTCTGCTGCTAGTTTGCGTTTATTATTATGTTTCTCCAAAGCTTTAATAATTAATTCTTTTTCTTGTTCAGCTAAAGATAAAACTTCTTCAACAACCTCGCCGTGTTCTTGGTGTGGCTCGTGATGATGAATAACTGGTTGTTCATTTGAATAGACGTGATTTATAGGATTTATTTGTACTTCATTATCAAAATTATTGAAAGTGTTATTTGGATAATTAGTAATTTTAACATTAGGATTTTGTTGGATAATGTCATTTACCAAAACTTTGAGTTCATTCATATCTCTTTTCATATCAAACAAAACCTGATAAAGTATTTCTCTCTCTGAAGCAAAATTTTCATAATTACCTTTTTTTGATAAAACAGGTAAATTCGAAGTTTCTGCACCTTCTAAATAAGATTTTAGCAATTCTGCAGAAATAATTCTTTCTTCTTCAATTATAGAAATTTGCTCTGTGATGTTTTTTAATTGACGAATATTTCCGGGCCATCTATATGAATTTAAAACATGAACTGCATCTTCGCTTAGGCGAATTGCCGGCATATTATATTTTTCGGAAAAATCGCTTGCAAATTTTCTAAATAACAAATGAATGTCGTCTTGTCTGTGTCGCAAAGGAGGTACAACAATCGGAACAGTATTCAGTCTATAGTACAAGTCTTCGCGAAATTTACCTTCACGAACTCTTTGTTGTAAATCAACATTTGTTGCAGCTACAACTCTAACATCAGTTTTTTCAGGTTTTGAAGAACCTACTTTTATAAATTCGCCAATTTCTAAAACTCTAAGCAAACGCACTTGAGTAGCTAAAGGCAATTCGGCAACTTCATCTAAAAATATTGTTCCTTTGTTAGCTTCTTCAAAATAACCTTTTCTATCGCTATGAGCTGAAGTAAACGCACCTTTTACATGCCCAAAAAGTTCAGAATCTATTGTGCCTTCGGGAATTGCTCCACAGTTGACAGCTATATAATTATTGTGTTTTCTTCTACTATAAGCATGAATTATTTGTGGAATCTTTTCTTTTCCAACTCCACTTTCGCCAGTTACCAAAACCGACAAATCGGTTGGAGCTACTTGAACAGCAATGTCTAAAGCTCGATTTAATCCTTTAGAATTTCCAATAATCCCAAATCTTTGTTTTATAGCCTGCAAATTCATTAATTACGAAATTTTAAGAAGATACAAATATAAGCAAAATTATTTTATGACAAAATGTCAGAGAAAATTATTTTCCAGCATAAGTTATAACATCTGCTGCGTCGATTACTGGACCGCATAGAATTACAAGCCTTTCGATTACATTTCTGAACTCACGTATATTTCCTGTCCAGTTTATTTTTTCTAATTCTTTTAATGCTTCTTTAGTAATTTTTTTGACAGCTAAGCCTTGTTCTTGGCATGAAATTTCTATAAAGTGGTCAGCTAAAAGAGGAATATCGCCTTCTCTTTCGTTTAGTGAAGGAACATGAATTAAAATTACACTTAATCTATGATAAAGGTCTTCTCTAAAATTTGCTTTTTCAATTTCTTCTGCAAGATTTTTATTTGTAGCAGCAATTACTCTCACATTCACGTCTATATCTTTGTCGGAGCCTACTCGTGTAATTTTATTTTCTTGTAAAACTCTTAAAACTTTTGCTTGAGCCGACAATGACATATCTCCAATTTCGTCAAGAAAAATTGTTCCGCCGTCTGCTTGTTCAAATTTTCCTTTTCTTTGTTTTATAGCCGAAGTGAATGCTCCTTTTTCATGTCCAAACAACTCACTTTCAATAAGTTCTGATGGAATTGCTGCACAGTTAACATCAACAAAAGGAGCTTGCGCTCTATTGCTTTTTTCGTGAAGCCATCTAGCAACTACTTCTTTACCAGTTCCGTTTTCGCCAGTAATTAAAACTCTAGCATCGGTTGGTGCAACGCGTTCAATCATGTCTTTAACTTTGTTAATAGCTTCAGATTCACCAATCATTTGATATTTTCCATCAACTTTTTTCTTCAAAGTTTTAGTTTCCATTATCAAGTTTGATTTATCGAGAGCATTTCTCAAAGTAATCATTATTCGGTTCAAATCCAATGGCTTGCTAATAAAGTCGAAAGCACCTTTTTTAATTGCTTCAACAGCAGTATCAATAGTGCCATGACCAGAAATCATAACCACAGGAGTTTCGGGAATTGTTTCATGCAAAACTTCTAAAACTTCAATGCCGTCCATTTGAGGCATTTTAATATCACAAAAAATTAAATCGTAAGTATTGTCTTCTGTTAATTTTATCCCTTCAACACCATCTTCAGCTAAATCAACATTATGTTTTTCAAAACTTAAAATATCTTTTAAAGTGTTGCGGATAGCTCTTTCGTCATCAATTATTAAAATTTTTGCCATTTTTTTAGAATTTTGTGCAAATTTAACAAAATTATTTTTTTAAAACTACTATTAAAATCTTTAAATAGTTTAAAAACTACAAGGCTAATCAAATTAAACTAAAATTTATACCACAAAATTATTGAAAAAGCATTGCTATTTAAGATATTTTGCTTATTATTGTAGAATATTAAGCTAAAGCTTTTGTGAAGTTGGTTTTTTTATCCTAAATGCTTGCTAAAGGACAGGCAATAATAAGATTTATAAAGGTTAAATTTTAAAAATTACTTACATGAAAAATCTAAAAATACTTTGCTTGTTTTTATTTGTAACAATAGCAAGCGTTTGTTTATCACAAGATTATATCCCAATAGTTGAAACAGGAAATTATTTTAGTCTTGGAATGTCTTTAGGTGGTACAGACCTAGTTGGGCATACTTATTATGAAATAATTGGAGAAGATACTGTAATTGGGGAACAAATTTACAAAAAACTGTATAAATCAAAAAGTGGAGTTGAATATCATTCTTTAATTACTAAACAACTAATAGGACTTGTGCGAGAAACAGATGACAGAAAAGTATATGCTAGAAATCTAAATGGGCATGAAGGCTTAATTTATGATTATTATGTGGAAAAAGGAGATACCTTAAATTTTCTTAACCCTTTTCTTAGTGGTTGGCTTTATGAGGAATATCAAGCGTTTACAGATGAGCTGTCAGATACTTTAGCAATAGTTGACTCTGTTTATTTTGCTGAAATAAATGGCGAAAGTCGAAAGCATTATATTTTAAACGCTTATGGTAGTGTTTGGCCAGTCCCTATGCTTTATATTGAAGGAGTTGGAGGATTAAGAGGCTTCTTTTTTTGTGGCTCAGATTGTTTTCATTTAACAGGCGGAACAGATTATTTATTATGTGCTTATAAAAATGGTGATTTATATTATGATAATCCAAATTATGATTTTTGCTATTTATTAACAAATACAGAAGATTTTGATATTTCTGAAATACAAATTTTCCCAAATCCTGCAACAAGTATTTTAAATATTTTTTCAGAAGAAAATATTGAGTCTGTAGAAATTTTAAATATTTCAGGGCAAGTTGTAAGTTTTAAAACTGTTTCTAATAATATTGCAGAAGTTGATATAAGTGCTTTGAGTTCAGGAGTTTGCTTTGCAAAAATTTATTTTTTAGATAATGTATTAGTGCGTAAATTTGTTGTTGAATAATAATTTTTAAAAATTAAATATCATGAAAAAAATAAAAATACTTTGTTTGTCTTTATTTATAACAATTGCAAACATTTGTTCGTCGCAAGAATATGTTCCAATAGTTGAAACAGGAAATTATTTTAGTCTTGGATCTTCAATATGTGGTACAAATATAATTACGAGCACTCATTACGAAATCATAGGAGAAGATACTGTTATCGGAGAACAGACATATAAAAAACTGTATGAATCAGAAAGCCACGTAGAATATCATCCCTTGATTAACAAACAACTTATTGGATTTTTAAGAGAAACAGATGACAGAAAAGTATATGCCAGAAATTTATATGGACATGAAGGTTTAATTTATGATTATTATGTTGAAAAAGGAGATACCTTAAATTTTAGAAATCCTTTTTTGATGGCTGATTGTTCATTATATGATTTGTATTGCGGGGGCATGTCAGAACCTTGCGATACTTTTATGATAGTAGATTCAATTTATTATGCTGAAATAAATGGTGAAAGCCGAAAGCACTATCTTTTAAATGTATGTTATTTTGACTTTCCAGACCTTTATATTGAAGGTGTTGGTGGGTTGAATGGATTTCATGATTGTGGACGTGAACAAATTCCGATAACAGGAGGACCAAATCATTTGTTTTGTGCTTATAAAAATGATAATTTTTATTATCAAAATCCCCATTATAATTTTTGTTTTTTTACCAATACAGAAGATTTT
>Ga0255347_1007921_pt1 | contig 10855 bp, 9 predicted proteins | sample wastewater_treat_2_FD_192479 | JGI IMG/M metagenome (GOLD analysis project Ga0255347, IMG submission 192479) | Wastewater microbial communities from Lulu Island WWTP, Vancouver, Canada - plant24 | ecosystem: Engineered > WWTP > Wastewater > Unclassified | place: Canada: Vancouver, British...
CGCGACGTGCAGATTCATTCTCGCCTGCGTCACCAAGGCCCGGAAGAACTCCTCGATCAACCCCACGTCAAAATCGCGAATGCGCTTTTTGCGGCTGGCGATCTCGTAGACGAGAAACGGGCGCCCCCCAAGGTCTATCGCCACGAGGCTGAGCGACTCGTCCATCGGGAGCAGTGCCCAACCGTACCGCGCAATGCCGGAACGATCCCCCAACGCCTGGTTCAATGCGTCGCCGAGAACAAGGCCCAGGTCCTCCACGGTGTGATGATAGTCCACCGCCAGGTCCCCGGAAGCGCGCACGTCCAGATCGAAGCCGGCATGCTTCGCCAGGAGTTCGAGCATGTGGTTCAGAAAGGGAATGCCCGTTTCGATTCGGCCGGCGCCCGCCCCGTCGAGGTCCAAACGAACGGAAATATCGGTTTCGCGCGTTTGGCGCCGAGCTTCCGCCGTCCGATGTCGTTTTCGGACCATGCGCCCGTCTCTCCCTGGAGACCCCCGCCGATCAGAGCCGCCAGCGCAATGCCAGCTGGATGCCCCAGGCCTCGAGCTTGTTGTCGCGAAGTTTTCCGCCGTCGAACGAGGCTTCCCCCTCGATGAGATCGGGCTGGTAACTCAACGCGACGCCCACGGAAAAAGACTCGGATAACCGACGCTCGTAGCCAAGCGCCACCAGCCCGGTGAGTCCGTCATCAATGTCCACTTTGTGCTTGCGATCGCCGACGCGTATCTTCATGTCCGAATCCGCCACGTGATACCTCAGCCCGCCTTCTACCGTCCATAGGTCCTTCTCGCTCTCGAAAATCAACCCGACCCACGAAACGCCGAAGGAAACCAGGTCGAGCGATCCACTCGGTTCCGCCGCCCAGTCGTTCCCGTCCGATCGCGCGTCCCATCGCTCCATACCGAGGGAGAAAGCGAGCCCGTGCACATCCCAGAGCCAGTAGCGACACTGCACCTCGAGACCCACGCCATCGTCATACACGTCGAAATCCCCCAGGCCGGGCTCCAGATACGACACCCCGGCCGACCACTCGATCGGGCCGGCTTCCGGCGGCGCCGCGCGCACCTCGGCCGCGAAGCCGCAGACCATCGCTGCCGCCACCAACGCCTTGCCCGCTCGTCCTCTCGTGGCACGATTCATAACTCTCTCCCCCCTGCGGAAGCCTTGCCGGTTTCCGAGCCCAATATGACGATCCCGACGCACAAAATCAATCCCCGATAGTCACGGGGTCCAGCGGGTGCCCGCCAGGCGAGCTCCCCGAACCGTTTCCGCGCGGCTCCACGGCCTGGCCCGTGCCGGCAGGAGATCCGACTGCCGCTTTCCAGACGGCACTTTGCGCGAGTTAGCGGCCGCCAGGAAGCGACGATATCCGCCATCCTCAGGGGCTAACTCCGAGTTGCCCCCCGGCGCCGCCGGCGGCGGATGACGATCGAGCGTCGTCCGTCATAAATCTCGCTTCCCATTGTTTACGCAAAACCGCCCCGCCTTCCGCCGTCTGAAGGAGCGGGTCGCTGGCCAAGTGCCGTTGGCCCACTATCCGCCCGATGCTGTCGGCCGCGGCCACCCGGATCTTTCTTTCCGGTCGCTCAAGAAGCGGCAGCAGCGAGCGCACGATACGGTCCCCTTTGCGTCGGCCCAAGGCGAAAGCCGCGTTGAACACCACCTCCGCATCCTGATCTCGAATGGCGTTCAGCAGCGGCTCCGCCGATTCCATGTCGTCAAAATGCTGCAGGGCCATGGCCGCTCGCTCGCGCACGCGGCGGCTCGGGTCCGTGAGTGCCGAGCGAAGCAGGGGAAGACAACGCGCTTCTCGGCTCTCGCCCAAAGCCATCACCGCGCAGGCGCGCACCATTTCATCGGCGTCGTGCGCCGCAAGATCCATGAGCTTCGGCAAGGCGTGCACCCAGGGCGACTGGCAAAACGCATAGGCGGCTTCCTGCCGCACGGCAGGGTGGGCATGCTCCAGAAGTGAGAGAAGGATCGCACGCGATGCGTCGGTATCGTCGCGCAACAGGCCGTGGATAGCCCCGCACACGACATCGGGATTGTCCGACGACCAGGCGTTTTCGCCGGCCGCCCACCCCCAGATCGGAACGGCGGCCACCAAAGCGAGGCAAAGATGGATCGCTTTCATCAGTCCTCTCCCGACTGGCCGGCCCACCGGCTGCACCCTCTTCCTATGACGACTGTCTGCTTCATCTATCCTTGTTGCTCCTCAGCCATTCACCGGGACGAACTGAGGAAAGTTCTCGAATATGCAGTTCTTCAGCGTCTTGTAGATGACGCCGACGAATTTCCTGGCCAAGGCAATGATCGCCTGGAATCGGACGACGAAGTCAACATGCTTTCCGACTCTCCCATGCTCCCATCCAAGGGGATCCGGACCGGCTCTCGCACCGCTTGGAGTGGCGCTCCACTTATACGTCTGACCCCTATTCCTTGGGAAGTCAATCCCTCACGCAACACATTGAGCCTGTACCCTGTCTATCTCGTCGGTCGGCAACTGCTCCAGCGCCCGCCCGCGCCGGGCGTGAAGGACGCGCGTCCGTTTCACGGTCTGCCGGCCCACGAGCATTCCCGCGGCCGTCGCAACACAGTGGGCGAGAACCTGCGCCATCTGGTGCGGAACCGATGGAGGCGCTGTCGAGCTACCGTTTTCCGGGACGGTCTGGCGTACGACGAGAGCACGAGAGACACGGCGGCCCATCTCTTCTTCGATGGCCAGCCCAACGGCGCATGGGTCATCGAATACTCCGTACGGATGCCGCCTCGTGGCCGGTAGCCAACCGGTGGGCCGAAATCCAGGGCATGGGCGCGCCGGCATTCGACAGACATTCCGAGAGCGGGGTCATCGAGGCGTGGTAGCGGAAAAACCGCGCCGCGCGGCGCGAATCGCCGCACGGTCCCCGGAAAAACGAGGAGCGCCGGCCGGCGCCCCCGGCGACCGAAAATCATACTTGCCATCGCGCCCCGCGCGTGCAAAAAGGCGGACGCGACAACAGCCAAAAAGCCTATGGACTCTGGCCGAATCCGGAGGCAATGGCGGAACATGCAAGCGGCCAACGAACTATCCAACAGCAAAATCAACCATGAACATCCCAAGAGACCTTCGTTTCACCTCTTCCCACGAATGGGTGCGGATTCGCAACAATATCGCGACCGTCGGCATCACCGATTATGCGCAGGCCCAGTTGTCCGACCTCACCTTCATCGAATTGCCGGCGGTGGACGACGTTCTGTCGGCTTCTGACGAAGCGGCTGTCGTCGAGTCCGTCAAAGCGGCATCGGACGTCTACGCTCCCGTGTCCGGTCGGGTGATCGAGATCAACACACGCGTCGTGGAGCAACCCGATATCGTCAATCGCGATCCGTTTGGCGAGGGCTGGCTCTTCAAACTGGAAATGTCGGATCCCGAGGAGGCGGACGATTTGATGGACGCCGACCAATACGAGGAAATGCTGCCGGAGGACGAGTAGCCCTGTGGTGGAGGCGTCCATGGATGGCGCTGTCCCGCGGGCCTGGGCATTGGCGTTCGAAGCGCCGGTGGGCTATGACCGCGCCGTGCGGTTCATGGAGGCCGTGCACGCCGCGCGCGTCGGCGGGACCGTTCCGGATGTTATTCTCCTGATGCAGCATACGCCGGTCGTGACGCTCGGCCGCCGGGGTCGCGATGGACATCTGCGCCTCTCCGCCGACGAATTGGCCGCGCGCGGCATCGAACTGCGGCGCGCGTCACGGGGCGGTGACGTGACGTATCATGGCCCTGGCCAATGGGTGCTTTACCCGATCATCCGGCTGGGCATCGGCACCGCCGACGCGCACGGCTACCTCTGGCTGCTGGAGGAGATTGCCATTCGTTCGGCGGAAGCGTTCGGCGTCGTGGCATTCCGGCGCCGCGGCCTGTCGGGGGCCTGGACAACGGCCGGAAAGATCGCCGCCATCGGCTTCTTCCTCCGCCATTGGGTGACGCTGCACGGAATGAGCTTTAATGCGACGCTGGATTTGTCGGGCTTCGAAACCATTGTTCCCTGCGGCCTGGTGGGAGAGCGTGTGGCGTCGCTCGCCGCAATCCTGGGGCCTGCAGCACCGCCGGCGGACGCCGTCGGCCGGGTCCTGCTCGAACGGGCCGTGCACATCCTCCGGAGGGACGCGCGGTTTTTTCGGGCCCCGGAGGAGATCCCTGTTGAGCTCCGACGGCTTTGGGAACAAACCGCGGCCGAGGCGCCCACGCCGACCTCCGATCCGGCGGTTGCGCCGGCGCCCCGGAAACCATAGGCCAACCCGACTCGCCGTTTTCCTCCTTCGGTTTTCGACCCTGCGCCGACCGACCATCGCGAATATTATTTTGCCTGCCCGATTCTCATCCGCGGGGACGACGCCGATATTCACAACGCCATCGGCTTTATCGGGCCAAGTTGCGATCAGCGCCGAATTCGGGTTATATTTGGCGTCTGCGTTCCATCCGGAGCGCCGAGATTTGCGGAAAGGCGGATGATTAGCCGCGTTGCCCCGCGGGCGACCCTGGAGGCGGCGGCGAGGGGACGAATACATGACGAGTATGGGATCGCTCGATAGTGAAAACAGGAAGACCGGATCCTGGGGCGGACGCGGCGGCGGCTGGCTTCGCCGTGCGGTTCTGATTTCGCTGGTCTTGGCTCTCACGCCCAGCGTCCGCGGCACGACGGACGACGAGGCGTATCGCTCTATGTTGCTGCTGACGCGGTCCATCGAGCAGATTCGACGCCATTATGTGGATGAGGAAAAAACATCGTACACGCGCCTCATCGAAGGTGCGCTCCGCGGCTTGCTGAACGCACTCGACGAACATAGCCAGTTTCTCGACCGAAAAGGCCTGGAGGCCGTACAGGACGACACGCTCGGCCGTTTCGGCGGTGTGGGCATCGTCATCGGCGTGCGCGACGGCGTGCTCACCGTGATCGCGCCGATCGAGGATACGCCGGCGTTCCGGGCCGGCATCTTGCCGGGCGATCGTATTGTCGGCATTGGCGATCTCACGACGGACCAGATGGATATCGAGACGGCCTCCGGTCTTTTGCGCGGGGAGCCGGGCACGAAAGTGACGGTGAAAATACTGCGCCCGCGGACGCGCGAGGTGCGTGTCGTCGAGCTGGTTCGCGCCATCATTGACGTGGCCACCGTCAAGGATGCTCGAGTGCTGGAAGACGGCATTGCCTATGTGCGCCTCGTGCAGTTCACGGAGGGAACGGGGTTGGCCTTGTCCGAGCAACTGGCCCGCTGGTCCGCCCAGCCGAATCCGCCGCGCGCCCTGATCCTCGACCTGCGCAACAATCCCGGCGGATTGCTGCGCTCGGCGATTGAGGTGGCTCAACTGTTCTTGCGCCCGGGCGATCCGATCGTCTACACGCAGGGACGCGCCCCCGGCGACCGACGGGCGTTTAAGGCCCAGCCCACGTCGCCGCCGGTGAGGCTCCCCATGGCCATCCTCGTCAACGGGGGCAGCGCCAGCGCTTCGGAGATTGTCGCGGGCGCTTTGCAGGACCATCGCCGAGCCGTATTGATCGGAGAAAAGACGTTCGGGAAGGCCTCGGTACAGACGATCATTCCGCTGGAAGAAGGGGCCGCGCTGCGGCTGACGACCGCCCGTTACCAGACCCCGAGCCGTCGGGAGATTCACGGCTACGGCATCGAACCGGACATTGTCGTTCCGCTGCCCCCCGAGGCTTGGCAAGCCATGCTGCGGCGACGCAACGAACCGGAGGCGGAGCCTGCGCCCGACGCCGGGCCGGAGGCTGCCGCCGAGGCGCGAGATCTCCAGTTGGAACGGGCGGCGGACGTGCTCAAGGGTGTATTGCTCTTTCTTTCGCGCGCCGACGGCGCGCCTCGCAGATAGCGAAACGCTCCGCGGGCCAGGGCTTATTCACGAACACTCCTTGGACGAGGGTTGGCGAGCGGTGGCCAGGCGGAGGGCGCGCCGGGCGTGTTCGGCGCCGTTGGCGGCATGGAAGTCGGACATCGTGGCGTGGCGGCGCCTGGGGCTGGCCGCGCGCCAATGCGCGAAGAGACTGATGGCCAGGCGACGGAACATTCCCAGCACCCAGACGCCATTCCGGTGGCGCACCCGGCAATCGTCCTCGCGTAGCGAAACGTCCAGGCGCTGGTGCAGACCGCCTTCAATGCCCCAGTACCGCCGAACGGCTAGCAGCCACTGGGGCGCATTCATTCGCGCGGGTTCGCGGCTGGTCAGGAGCCACACGTTCTCCGGGCGGTGGGCGGCGATGTGGCGATGCAGTTTCGCGATCTGGGCCACATGGGGGAAGCCCACCTGCTCGGCCGTCGCCGGGCGGCTGTGCAATTGGCGGCGTTCCCGCCGCCCCCGATTCCTCTCATCAGTCCACGCCTGGGTCGGCGTCGGAGGCTGAGGGGGAAAAACTGGCCGGGGTGCCGGCCAGCATCTGCTGCACCGTTTGTCGGATGCCTTTTTGGTTGTCTTTTACCGTGAGCAGGTAATCGCCCCCGGCCTCCTGTACGATGCGACCGGCCGTTTCCATCTGCGTGTGCAGCGCATCCAGTCCAACCAACCGTCCTTCCAGATCGAGCCGGTCTATCAACTCCCGGGCGACGGGAATCTCGTTGGTCTTGTCGGTCGGCACCGGGGCGCTGCCCAGGTAGTAGAGGTCGGGCATACTGACCGCCGAGAGGATCATCTCGCCGCCGCTTCGCTTGAGGGCTTTACCGTCCAACGCCGCCACTCCTTCGCACGGGGCCGGGCCACGAACCTGGGCTTGAAAGGCCAGAATCGCGGCTTCCACTTGCTCCGCGGACACCTTTTGCAGCAACCGGCAGAAAGTCGGCTGGCTCGGCGCCGGATAGCGTCGAGTGCGCGGATCGCGCCGAATGCCCAGGGCATGCCGCTGCCCCTGGCTGAGGCGTTGGGCGAATTTCTTCAAGTCCTTTTGCCCGCGGGGGCCGTCGCACAGATACGCCAGGGCGACCAGCGCCAGCAGGCTCCATACCGGGTACCTGCCGATCCGCGTGCGGTAGTCCTCCACGCTCTTGAGGTGCTCGACCAGACTGCGCAACTCGCGCGCCGGATGCGGGCAGCGCGGCGCGACCTTCGCCTCGACCCCGGCCCAGGCCGGCTTGAGGTGTTCGGCCTGCAGCCCACGCCGCGCCTTCCGGCACAGTTCCCGAACGAACAGCCGCTTGGGCCGACCGTGCAATACGTAGAAATCGCGGCCCACCCGGCCAAACCCGCGGGTCATCCCCAACTCCTGCCAACCCCCGGCCCGGTACACCGTGCCTTGAAACTGTTCGGGGTCCACGAAGGTTTCCACCAACGCCAGCGGGTGCCCGTACTGCCGCTGCCAGTCCTCGCTGATCCGATCCAACGTCAGCCGCAGCACCCGCGTCGCCAGATTCGGCGCGTGAAACCCCGGCAGGATCAGGAAGCGCGCGTTATTCGCCACCAACCCCAACCGTCGTCGCCGCTGTTCGCTCGTCCAGCCGATCCACCGGTCGCGCGGTCTCAAGTGCCGGGCCGCCGAGCAGAACACCAGCACCCCGCGCCATCCGCCCCCCGGCCCCTGCGCCACATAGAACATCTGCTCCCCCACCGCCTGCAAGGCCCCCAGATAATGATGCCGCCCGAGCAGTCGCAGACAACGGTTGCGCTCCGCCGATGTTCGCACCGGCCGCACCTGTACCGTGTCCACGATCCGTTGCTCGCGCGCCGACAACTCCACGAGTTTGGTCTTCATGCCCACGGAATATAAAAAAGTCGGTGAAGGGTGTCCACTCAAAGGCTACAACTCATTCTCCTTGCGCTCGTTTATCTTGATCTGTGGATCGGCCATGCCATTCGCCGAATTCTACGGGAAGAGCAGGGACGCCCCTCCGTGCCGGACGCGGACGGCCGGCCTGAGGGCAAGTCGCCGACCGGCACGCCGCGGCGCATTCCACATGGCGCAGCGCGTGCGCGAGGACGGCGCCGCGCCTTCGCCCCACGCGTTCCACAACGTCGTCGGGGACCTCCCCTTGAGGCTCCTCCCGCTTGTCATCGGGCCCTACCGCCGGTCCGTGCCGGGAGAGGAGGAGACGCGCGGCGGCGCGGAAAATCGTTCGCCCGGTTCCGGCCGGTAACCCGCGCAAAAGGCGGCGCCTTCCATCGGGCGGCGGCCTTCGGGCTGAAGCACCCGCAATCGAAGCGCTTCCCGGCCGCACGCCACCAGCGGTCCGGCGCGATCCGCCGCCAGCACCGTGCCGGGGAGGCCGACGCCTTGTTCGATCTCTGCCGCCTGCACGCGCACGGCCATGTTCTTCCGCGGCCAGTGGAAGAACGCGCCCGGCCACGGCTGAAAGCCGCGGATGCGATTGCGAATATCCACCGCCGGCCGCTCCCAGTCTATCCGGCCGTCCTCCTTTTTTAGTTTCGGCGCATAGGTGGCCAGGCGCTCGTCCTGGGGCCGTCGGGCAACGGCCCCCACGGCGATCAGATCCAATGCGCGCACCAGCAGCCGCGCGCCGAGGTCCGCCAGGCGCGCCGAAAGCGTCACGGCCGTATCGTCCTCACCGATGAATACGGATTCCGCCAGGAGGATATCGCCGGCATCCATCCGTTCGGTCAGATAGATAATGCTGACGCCCGTTTCCCGCTCTCCGTTGGCGATCGCCCACTGGACGGGCGCCGCGCCCCGATAACGCGGGAGAAGAGAGGGATGAAGATTAATCGCCCCCTTCGGGGAAAGCGCCAGCAAGGCGGGCGGAAGAAACTGCCCGTAGGCCGCCACGACAATCACGTCAGGCCGCAAGTCGGCAAGGGCGGCGATCGCGTCGGGCGCGGACACCCGCTCCGGCGCAAGGGGATTGAGGCCCAGCGAACGGGCCAGCGTCATCACCGGACAGGGCGCCGGTTTCGGCGACCGCCCGCGCGGCCGGTCCGGCTGGGTGACCACGCCCACCAGCTCGCCCCCGTCGCCTTCCGCCAGCCGGCGCAAGGCCGGGCCGGCGATCTCGCCCGAGCCCATGAACAGAATACGCGGCCGCTTCATGTCTCTTTGGTAACGCACGAGCGCCGATCGGAAAAGCGCAGAATGCGGGGCCACGGTCCCCTGCGATCGCCCCGGTCCGTATTGCGCTCGCTCGAAAAGGTCGTCCGCTGATAGGATCGGCGCCGTTCATGCCCACCGATCAAAAAAGCCCCGAATGGAACGGAGGCCATGTCGGCCCCGCGGAGGCGCGGCCCCCCTTCGCCTGTTTTCGCGTGGCATCGCCCGAGGGCGATTTCCGTGGTCGCTGGCTCCGGTTTGGCCCGCCCGCCGCGTTGACGGTCGCGCGAGCGACCTCGGAAATCCCCGCCGTGCTGAACGCGCTGGACGCCGCCGACGCGGAGAATCGCTGGGCCATCGCTTTTTTGGCCTACGAGTCGGCCGGCGCGTTGGATTCGGCGCTTCGTACGAAGCCGGCCGGCGAAGGGCCGCTGGCGGCATGCGCCACGTTCGATGGGGCCCCCGTCTGTATGTCCGACCTGCCCGCCGCTCCGCGCGCGCCGGAGGCGATCGAATGGCGCGCCGAGATAGATGCCGCCGCGCACGCCCAGGCGGTGCGCTCCATCCGCGAGCGCATTGCCGCGGGCGACACCTACCAGGTCAATTTCACGTTTCGCCTCCTGGGCCCCGCGCCGAACGATCCGTGGGGCGGGTTTTGCCGACTGGCGCAAGCGCACCCCACGCCGCACGCGGCGTGGTTGGCTTTGCCCGACTGGATCGCCGTTTCGTTCTCGCCGGAGTTGTTCTTTGCCGTCCAACGCGACCGGATCGTCTGCCGCCCCATGAAGGGCACCGCCGCCCGCGGCCGCTGGTTCGAGGAAGACGAGGAACACCGGCGCGCGCTGCAACGCTCGGCCAAGGACCGCGCGGAGAACGTGATGATCGTGGACATGGTCCGCAACGATCTGGGGCGAATTGCCCGCCCCCACACGATCGGCGTCGGGCCCCTGTGCGCGGTGGAAACCTACCGCTCCGTCTTCCAGATGGTCTCCACGGTGCGGGGAAAAACGGAGGCGCCGCCCTCGGCCATTCTCCACGCGTTGTTCCCGTGCGCCTCGATCACCGGCGCGCCGAAGGCGCGAACCATGGAGATCATCGCGGACCTCGAGCGCTCGCCGCGAGGCCTTTATTGCGGCGCGCTGGGTTTCATCGCGCCGGGGCGGGTCATGAGGTTCAGCGTTCCCATCCGCACCCTGGTCATCCACCCGCGTTCCCGCCGCGCCGAGTACGGCATCGGCGGCGGCATCGTCTGGGATTCGTCCGCCGAGGCCGAATACGCCGAAGCGCGCGACAAGGCCCTGGTATTGACCCGTCCCGATCCGCCGTTCGAACTGATCGAAACCCTGCGGTGGCGGCGCGACCGCGGCCCGTTTCTCTGGCGCGAACATTACGACCGACTCCTTCGGTCGGCGCGTTATTTCGACTTTCGGCTGCCCGACGAGGCCGACGTGCTGCGGCGGCTTCAGCGAGCGGTAGAAAAACGGATAGCGCCGCGACTCCGCGTGCGGCTCCTATACGGCGAAACCGGCGACGTCCATTTCGAGATCGCACCGCTGCCCGATCGGCCCGACCGGCAGCCCGTGCGGATTGTTCTCGATGACCGCCCGACGGACGCACAATCCCGCTGGCTGTACCACAAGACGACCGTCCGCGCCGTCTACGACGCCGCCCGCGCACGGCATCCGCAGGCCGATGACGTCGTCCTCTGGAACGAAGACCGCGGGGTCATGGAAACCTCGATCGCCAATATCGTTGCGCGTCTCGACGGAACGTGGGTGACGCCGCCGGTCGCGTCGGGGCTGCTGCCCGGAACCATGCGCGCCCGGCT
>Ga0255347_1007922_pt1 | contig 10854 bp, 16 predicted proteins | sample wastewater_treat_2_FD_192479 | JGI IMG/M metagenome (GOLD analysis project Ga0255347, IMG submission 192479) | Wastewater microbial communities from Lulu Island WWTP, Vancouver, Canada - plant24 | ecosystem: Engineered > WWTP > Wastewater > Unclassified | place: Canada: Vancouver, British...
CGGAGGTCCTTTCGCCAGGCATAGAAAGCAAGGCCGACGAGGAGCCCTGCTGTCAGGTGGCAGAAGAGGAACATGCTGGAGCAGATGTTGAACTCCCGGGAGGGTAAAGTCAGCGTTTCCCCTTCGTACAACAATGTAAACATTTATCTACCTTGTAATCGTATGCAGTCTATTCTCATGACAACGACGATTGCTGTCCGCCTCCCCGATGATCTGGCCGCTGAACTTGAAAGGCATGCACGGGAAGTGGACCGGAAGAAAAGCTACATTATACGAAAGGCGACCGAGTTATACCTCCAGGAATATGCCGATTATCTCATCGCCCTGGAGCGCTTAAGGGACTTGGAGGACGAGACCCTAACGCCGGCGGAACTGAGGAAACGGCTTGACCTGGACGATTGAGTACAAATCATCGGTTATACGGGATCTCCGGCGCCTCGATCGGGAGGTGGCGATGCGCATCCTCGATGAAATCGAAAGATCCCTGGGAGGAGATCCCAGCCCCGGCGAGGCATTGACTGGGACATTCAAGGGACTTTATAAATACCGGGTCGGAGAATACCGGGTCATTTTTGCACGATTTCCTGATAAGATCCTTATTTTGCGGATTGGTCACCGGAGATCGGCATATCGGTAATCCTCCAAGCATTCTTAAAAATTTCCACGGATAGTCAACCGATCCCAGTTCATCAACCCTCCCGGATTCTTACAGTCCCGCGATCAGGGTGCAACGTATATCAACCCCCTCGCGTATTCCTGTACAGAAGATGCCATATGCCTGCCACGCTGAGAGGAAAGTTCTATCTCGCCGGGCTGCTCTTTACCGGGCTCCTCCTCCTGGTCCCGGCCGCCCCGGCACTCCTCGTTATCGCCCCGGGGGACACCTCCCCCGCAAATACCGCCGCCGCCTGGAATGACCTGGGCAACAGCTTTGCCAGCCAGAAACGGTACGACATGGCGATAGACGCCTACAACCGGGCCATCGCCCTGGAACCGAACTTTGCCCGCGCCTACTTCTCCAGGGGGGTGGCGCTCGCCGCCCTGGGGCGCCACGAGCAGGCCCTCGAATCCTATGACAGGGCCCTCGAGCTGGACCCCTCCCTCTCCGCGGTCATGGAGAGCTACCGGGAGGTCTCGGAGAACGTGGTCTACCCGCCGATCCCCAGCGGTTCGCTCGTGAAGGGGTCCTGGCAGTCGGGCTGGAACTACCTGGCGATCGACAACCGGGCCGGCGCCCACGACGTCGTGGTGGCCCTGGCGCCGAGGGGGTCGACAGGGGCCAGTTTTGCCGTGTACGTGGCAAAGGGGTATTCCCATCGCTTTGACCAGGTCCTCCCGCCCGGCTACTACGACGTGTACATCGCGTTCGGGGAGCGGTGGGACAACCAGCGCAAGGAGTTTGCCCGTGATGCAGGGTACCTCAGGTGGGAGCTGCCCCAGACCTTCGGCGGCCTCCAGGGCAGGGGATACACCATGACATTCGTCACCCAGGGACCGATGCCCTCCTGGTGGAGCTACACGCTCACGCCGATCGGCAGGGCGCAGTTCCCGGCGCTGTGACGCCCGATACAAATCAAAACCCTCATCATTTCTTTTCATGAAGTTACCTGGTGTATGGATGCCAGGTTGGTGCTGGTCCTGGGGATAGCTGCGGCTCTGGCCGCCTCTGCTGCATGCGTCTCGGCGCCGGTGCAAAAGGTGAATTTTACTGCGGTGGCCGTCTCCATGAACGCCGCGGCCGGGAACATCACCCGGGTTGACTTAACGGTCGTTGACGAAAAGGCGGTGACCGGCATGAGGGCGCAGGTGAAGGGGGCGGATGCAAACCTCCAGTCGGCCCTCGCGGTCCTGGAGGAGACTCCCCCGGCGACGACGCAGGAGAAGGCCCAGGTCGGGGCGTCCCGGGCTGTTATCAAGGGCTTCCAGGCCTATGACCAGGCAATGCTCGGCATTGCAGACATGCTCGGGCATGTCCTTGCCGGAACGGAGCGCCTCAGGGACAACCGGTTCGCTGAATCGAGAGCAGAGATCCGGGATGGTATCGGTGACCTGGAGGGAGCGGAGCGCTCCATCGGGGAGGCCCGGGACCTGCTCACCGGCGTGGACGAAGGGGCTCTCCCGCAACCGGTGAAGGTCGTCGCTGCCGCGCCTTGCATCAGCCTACGCGGGAGGGGCCAGGGATATCAACGCGACCATCCAGTACTTCGACCAGGTACACGGTTTCTCGTTCCTGCTGGAGGCCCTCGACCGCGTCATCCAGGGGTCGGATTATGCCAGGGAACAGGACTGGCGGAGGGCGAAAGAGCAGTTCGAGACCGCCAGGGCATATGTGCAGGTCGCATCCCTGTACGGAGGAAAGGCCGTGCGTGAGACTGCCGGTGACCTGCGGGACCAGATTGACACGCTCCTCTCAAAACGGGCCCTCGCCGCAGTGTCGGTCCCCCGCGAGGAGATCACCATCCCCGATCCCGCGGACCCGGACTCGACCGTGTCCCTCTGGGTGGTCGCAGCGCGGACGGCTCCCTAGGGCTCCGGAGAGGCGCCGGGGGGGTGCTTCCCCGGCGTTGCACAGGAGGATACCAGCCGCTCCTCCCGGCCCCAATCCGGCCCTCGCGTCTCCCTTTTGGGCGGAGGAACCGGAATTAGACCGGGCCGGGGCCAGGAAAGGTTACGGCCCGCCTGCGGCATTGCTCACGCAAATACCCCGCGGCCGTTTTCGCCTGCCAGCGTACCCTGCTCCCCGCGATCACGGAGGATCCCTGATGGTGAATGGCCAGAAAGAATTCCTTTTTTTTGGAGAAGGCCGGCCCGGAAAAAATAAAAAAAAGTCTACCGCCTCACAGCAAGGAAGAGCGCACCCAGGACTCCCAGCGCCAGCAGGCCCAGGCAGGCCTCCATCCCCGATTTCGTGGGCGCAGGGGAGACCGGGGAGAGGGTCGCGTCAACCGGCGTTGTCTTACCCGCGCTTACCGTCACGGTGGCCTGCCAGTCCGAGTACCCGGACAGTTTCAGGAGGACCACGCGGGAGCCGGCCTGGATCGAGGGGACGGTGAGCGGGGTGTAGCCCACGAAGGTGTTGTCAACGAGCACCTGCGCCCCCGCCGGGGTCGAAGAGACCTGGATGGAACCGGTCCCGGCCACGGTGGGCTGGGTCGTGGGCCCGACCGAGAGCGCCTGGTTTATCGTGGTCGTCTCCCCTGCGGTCACGTATATACTCCCGGTCCAGGTCTGGAACCCGGACAGGGAGAGCCTGACCTGGTGGTACCCGGGGGAGAGACCGCTCGCCACCTGCGGCGCCGGGCCGTAATAGCTCCCGTCCACGTAGACATCGGCGCCCTGGGGGACCGACTTGATGTAGAGGGAGCCGGTATTGGGCGGGTTCTGCTGCAGGGTGGCGGTCACGGGGGTGTTGCTCCCGGCGGTCACCTGCACGGTCCTGGACCAGGCCTGGTACCCGGACTTGGTCACGTAGATGGTGTGCGTGCCGGGGTTGACGTTATTGAAGGTGCAGGGGGTCACCTGGGAGCTCCCGCCGTCCAGCGTGGCGGTGGCCTGTGAGGGGTTGGAGTCCACGGTGATGCTCCCGTAGGACGGGTACGGGACGAGGTTCGCGGTCACGGTAATGGTCTGGTCAGCGGAGGGATTGCCGGAATAGACCTGGGTCCAGGTCTGGTACCCCGACATGGAGACGCTGATGGTGTGCCCCGGCGTCCCGGTGGTGGAGACCGACACCGTCACCGGGGAGAGCCCCTTGTAGGAGCCGTCAAAATAGACGCTCGCCCCCGATGGGGAGGAGTAAATGGCGTAATACCCCTTCTCGGAACCCGGTTGCACCGTGGGCTGGGTCACCGGGATGAATACCAGGTCTGCGTGGATCTCGATGGTCTGCCCTGCAGGCGGGTTCCCCTGGTACGACTGGGTCCAGGGCTGGTACCCCTCGAGGGAGAGGCTGATGGTGTGCGAGGGGTTTGCGGTCGTGTAGATGGGCACGGTCACCGGGGTGACCCCCTCGTACGTCCCATCGACGTGCACGGCAGCCCCCGATGGGGAGGACGTAATCAGAAAGTAACCCTCGTCCCCGCCCACGGCGGAGACGGCGGCGGTCATGGCGCAGAATACCAGCACTCCAAGAATGAGGTCTGGAATGTGCCAGGATCGGGTTTTTGCGGTAGTTCCCGACATATATACTGGAATCACCCGTCAACCTATATGAACTCCTCAGATCGAAGATTGGTCCAATACGAGGAGCGGGAATCCTCATCTTCTCAAAACCCCCATATTCTTACCATCAAACCCCCATAGGGTTGCGGCCCAATCGACCGCAACACTCATATTTTCTGCCAGCTCAGTCCCCCCTATGGCGTTCTGTTCGGGCTCCCTATAAATGAGACCCCAGGGTGATTTTATGTTGCCCGGGGTCTATCGGGCAATATGCACAGGACAGTCCTGGCCGTCACTCTTGTCCTTGCCATAATATTAGCAGGCTGTGGCTCACCAGAAAAAACATCCACTGCTTCAAAACCTCCGGCAACGACCGCGCATACAATAACAAGTACCCCAACAACTCCTACACTGAACCCAACATTAAGGGCAATCGCTGCAACCACCACAGTCCTCGGCCCCTGCAGTTGTACAGGGGATATCTACAACTGCGGTGATTTTGCCAGCCAGACTTCTGCTCAGGCATGTTATGATTATTGCAAGTCATTAGGGGAAGGAGATATCCACAAACTCGATAGGGACAATGATGGGCGTGCGTGCGAATAGTTCTATCCAATTCAGACGATAATCATAAAAGTTTATCAGGGGGGAGGGACTTATTATGGCAAATTATAAGGTTATAATATTAATCGCCGCATTCTTCATTCTATCCGCTGGATGTACAACATCGCAGAAGATTAACCCGGAACAGACCGGGAAAATAGAAATTCTAGAGTATAATTATGAAACCGTGAAAAATTACGACAAGGACTTCATTGTAAGTATCAAAAACGTCGGGGATACCACAATTTCGGGAACGATTGATTACACGAAATATACGTGCGAGAAAAAGCCAATCGTGACGAAGTCGGGTGAATTCTATAACGTCAAGCCAGGAGATACGATCAAACTTACCATTAACCTTGGGACCCTTGAGAAGGATTATTATGATATCTCCTGTTACTGGACCCTGAATGCCGGCCAGAAGATTACAACGACGGGTGTCGGCCCAAGGGTAATCCCAGAGACCTAATCTTATTTTAGCCCTTTCGCTTGAATTTAATGGAAGTGATGGCCTCCCAGGGGATCGTATAGTCCGTCCCGTTAATATCGAAAACAGGATCACCTCTATCCACACCACAAAAGACCGCCACGACCCGGCCAGCAATGAGCGGGTGGGTTGTCACTACTTCATACCAATCTCCGGGGCTCAAAGCGATATCGCTCGGGGGCTTCATGATCCTTAATCCCCCGTTTCAACACTTCTATAGTACGTGTCCATGAGAATTGAGAGGAAGAAATACCCGAAATATGCACAGATTAGGAAAACGAGTGCATCACCCATGTTGCCTTTAATCGAGTATACCCACGCAGACGCTAAAACGATTGCGGGAATCGTCGTGATCTTGGAGAGAGAAATATCCATTACCATTCCCCGATAAAAATAACATTTCAGACCGTGATATATAAAGTGCATCCAAGGGAAAATCCTTGAGTGTAGCGGTCAATTCGTCCAGAACCCCCGTAGTGTAGCGGTCAATCATGCAGGACTTTGGATCCGGCGACACCAGTTCGAATCTGGTCGGGGGTATCGGGAAGGGTGGGGCCCCCCTTCCAGGGAAAAGTCTCCGTCATTTCCATCCTGTAGCGAAGGGGATCGTGTCACGCTGTCAGGTCATCACGCAAAATCGGCTTTCGGAATGTTTTTCGTCTCTTCATGGAACCCATGTTCGGCCACTCCATGGCGCCCCGTACCAGTCGAAAAAAATAATATCGCCATATAATCCTCTATTTTTGAAAAGAGGAACCTTTCTTCCCTTTGTTTTTCTTGATCCATCACCTTTATGGGATCGAAAATATCATATACTATGATAATTTTTCCTCACCTCCCCACGAATACGGAGCCCCACATGCGACCAACATTGAATGAAGAGATCGAGTTCGCCCTCTGGAAGATCACGGGCATGGCAATCCCCTACAACGAGCACGTGATCCCAACCCTTTCCCAGGAGCTGGCCAGGCAGACGGGAGGGGACCCGGGCGAAGTGAGTATGCGCCTGTCCGCCCGGATCAAGGAGATCATCCAGGAGGACATCAGCCAGCTGTACCGGACCCGGGTGCCCTGCAAGGAAAGATCCTGAAAGAGCCAGGAAATCTCCTTTCAGAAGGGTTCCCGGCGGGCTTACACCGCCCTGGAGCGCCAGAGCAGGGTTCCCTTTTTTGGGATGATCCAAACCATGGTTACGCCGGCGGCCGCCCGGGAGGATGAATCGTGAAGGGGTTCCCCGGCAAGCTGACCCGGCCGCCGGGGTATAGTTCCTGCATTTTGGAACGGTCTACGAAGATTACGCCGGCTGCCCGATCAAGAGGGAGAACCTGAAGGATGTCCCGGAGAGCCGGGTGCAGGGATAGGGTGCCCCCATTTTAGAACGGTCTCCGAAGGATACGCCGGCGGCCGCCCGGGAGGATGAATCGTGAAGGGGTTCCCCGGCAAGCTGACCCGGCCGCCGGGGTATAGTTCCTGCATTTTGGAACGGTCTACGAAGATTGCGCCGGCTGCCCGATCAAGAGGGAGAACCTGAAAGATGTCCCGGAGAGCCGGGTGCAGGGATAGGGTGCCCCCATTTTAGAACGGTCTCCGAAGGATACGCAGGCGGCCGTTGCAGGGAGGGACGGGGCCGGTACAGTTTCTTCTGCGCGGGGCATCCCGGAGGCAAATGGTGAGGGTAATCGATCCCTCCAGCCGCCTTTTTTCCTCCAACGGACCGCAATATTCAAATGGTTCCCGGCATACTCACTGATACGGACATGATAGGCAGCATCCTCGCAGGAGTGGCCGCGGAAGCGCGAAAAACAGGCCTTTTGGGGAGAGTTCACCCCGGGGCAGCCGGCTTCCTCCTCGGGCTCGTGCTCTCTGTCGGGGCGTTCCACGGGCTCCTGCGCACCAGCCGTGATGTGCGTGAAACGACAGCGCAGCCCACCGGAAGATCTTCCCCTGCCAGGTACGTCCATCCCTGCCCGACCCTCTTCTCCAGCCGTAGCCGGCTTCACCCGCGCCCCTGCCCTGCCTCTCTGTGAAACAGGCCCATTCGACCGCATCTCCCGAACATCCCGTCCAAGAGGGGGATCCTTTCCATGTCCCCTGCCCCAATACCAGCAACAATCCATCCATCCATAACCGGGCCGTCTCTTCCAGGCCCACGCGAACGGAACCATGAACAGCGGACCACCGGGGGCGAGGCCCCGTGACCACGACACCGCGGGCAAGGCCGGTGGAATACGTTGCCAGGGAACTCCTGGCCAGCCACGGCTACCATGCCCTCAGGTTCAACGGCTCGGGGAGCCCGGTGAACCTTGTCGGGATCGGCGACCGGCAGGTCCTGCTCGTGCAGGTGCGAAGGGCACGCCCACCCGTCTCCGGCGTCCGCGAGGTGCACGAGCGCTACCGTCGGGACATGGAGCTGCTCCGGAAGATCGGCGGCCCGCGCTGCTGCAGGAGGGAGCTCTGGGTCTGCTCCGGGAGGGATGGGTTCCGGTTCTACGAGATCTTTCCCGGGGGCCTGGCAGAGATCCCGGAACCGTGACCGCCTGACGGCTCCAGGCCAGGCCAATTCCGGAGAGCCGGCGCCCCGGATGTGTCGGGCGAAGGGTCACCCGGCCCCGTCAGCCATGGTGAACCGCCACGTGCAGAACATGTCCGGGGGATGCGGGCCGGGCGGGGCAAAGCAGCACTCCACCCGGATCCGGGGGTCGATCTCGCGGGCAAAGCTGGTGAACTCGGCGCGGTGCATCTCGCGGCAGGCGTATTCCCCCTGGCCCCGGCGCAGGCGGGCCTCCTGGGTGGGGCAGGAGGGGACCCTGATGATCACCACGTCCCCGCGCTCCTCGATCTCGTAGTCAACGATGATCGCCCAGGGGAAGTACCGCAGCGCCCTGACAAAGCCTTTCAGCCCGCCCTCGGATATGCCGAACCGGGTTTTCAGGTCCCTTGCCGCCATGGAGGCGACCCGGCCCCAGACCTGCTCGTTGACCCGCTCGGCGACCGGCTGGCCGTACGCCTCGGCAATAGAGATGAACCAGAAAGCGTCCACCACCCGGTAGTGCCAGAGGAGGAACTCCAGGTACCGGACCAGGTCCTCCTTCTCCATCCCCTCAAACAGCGCATGGTTCATAGCACTCAGTACCAGAGAATACCGCCCGCGGGGGGTATAATACCAGGCCATGTGGAAATATTGCCCCGATCCTTCGTTCTGCAACAGTTACCGGTTATTTTTACCATCCGGACCAGGAATTGCGCTCGTCCGGCACCCCCGGCCACCCCTTATGGACCGCCCCTCCCCACCTGGGATGTGCCCCCGGAACGGGGGCAGGAAGGAACAGGAAAATGGCAGATTTTGTCGAAAAAAGCAACACCAAGACGGCCGTCCGCATGCTGGCCGAACCGATCGCAGATGTGAACACCCTGAGCGGGATCGTGCAGACGGTCCTGGTGACCAACCCCTTCGGGTGCACCCCCTATGAATCCGGCGGGGTGACCCAGGACCCGGTGGCCAAGAGCCGGGAGGCCTACACCGCCCGCATCCTTTTCCAGGACGATGATGGCAGGACCATCGGGCAGGTCACCGCCCGTGCCCCGAGCGTGGCCGGGTTCAACGCCAGTATCTCCGAGATCATGGCATCCACCGAACTCGCAGCGGCCATGGGCGGGGACCCGGCACGGGACACCAGGAACGAGCGGTACCTCTGCGCGCTCCGGTGCCACGGCTCAGGCGGCGAGGTCTATACCGTCACCTTCTCCCGCGACCAGGTCCGCATCTCCTCCTATTCCGACGACGCCATCGTCGGGCTGGTGGAGGCCTGGGCAGACACCGTGCCCGAGCTGGCCTGATCCCCGCGAGGTATGGCAGTCCCTGGTGGTGGGGATGATGGAGCAGTCAGTCCTTATCATGGCCATCTTCGTGGGCGCAGGGCTCCTGGCCTACGTCGTGGTACCGGGCCTGATCCTGGTCTGGGACCGGGTCCTGGATGCCGTGGAGAAGGACGACCAGGAGAAGAGGAGGTGATTCCTCCCTCCTCTCTGGCCGGGTCCTGCCTCATTGCAATCTTTTCAGTAGTGAATTACAGAAAGGTCCGGCACGTCCGAGAACGCCTGGTCGCGTGTAACGATCTCGCCATCATGCACCAGGGCAAAAGCCGCAATCACCTCATCAAAGTTGCCAAGTGATGCACCCCTGTCTGCGAGCCTCGCGGAGAGATATCCGAATGCGTGGTATACTTCGTCTGTAAATGGCAGTTCTTCCCAGATATCCTGGAACGCAAGGATCTGCCGGATATTCTGCTCTATCGCAGATGACCGGTACGCCCCGTAATACAGCTCCAGGAGGGTCACCGGGGTTACGGAAGGCTGCCGGTCAGCAGATTCCAGCTCCTCCTGGAGGGCAAGCGCTCCGGGATCGTGACGGATGAGGTCTATGATGAACGAGGTATCCGCGACAGGCATCAGAACCGGGCCTTCCGCAGCGACCGTGACCGCAGTTCATCCTTCGCACGTTCGATAGCCTCGGCAAGGTCCGGGTTTGCCCCCATCTCCTGAAGCACCTGCGAGAGCCGTTTTTTCTTTGGATAGAACTCCAGGATTACCTCCGAGAAACTCATCTTCTCGTCGCGCTTGAGCTTTTTTAAGCGTTCATATGCTTCATCCGTGATACTGATCGTCCGGGTTACCATAATGATCTCTATGTATGTATGTGTATTTTAACATCATAGATCTTCCGCCTGTCACTCATGCGGGTACTATAGTAACCTTTTCATTTCCTCATTTGGAGGCGGTACCCTGTGATATTCAGGGAGGCCTCCTCCCTGGGAATTCAGACGATACTGGTGCCGGGGTTTGTGGCCGGTGGAGATACCCTTTCACCGGGACCCCGGGGGACTGATGTCAGCCCTTGAATGCCGGAGGGAGATATCGGGGGAGGAATTGGATAATCAAACCGAAATTACATGAAGAACAGGAGAGCCGTCATTTACGAACCGACCCAGTTCCTTTCATATACCCGGATCATCCACGTAGATCCATGAACTTCTTTGAAACGGTACGGGGATTCCTCATGGACCCGGTCCGCTCATTCGGCGCGGTGCGCGAGAAGACCGTCAGCAATTCGCTCCCGTACTACATCATCATCCTGGCAATCGGCTCATTCCTCTCGGCCATCGTCAGCGTGGCCATAACCAGCACCGTCCTTGCCGCCCTGCAGGAGGCATCCGCCAAGCTCGGTTTGGCCCTGCCCGTATTGACAGGGGTCGGGATCATCGCCATCACGCTCTTTTTCATCGTCCTCGGGATCATCGGGGTCTTCATCGTGGGGGCCTGGCTCCACCTCTTCGTGTACCTCCTGGGCGGAAGACAGGGGTACGGGCAGACGGTAAAAGCACTCATGTACGGCTCCACTCCACTCATGCTCATCGGGTGGATTCCCATCATCGGGCCCGTGATCGGGGGGATCTGGTCCCTTGTCCTGGACGTCCTGGGGATCCGGGAGCTCCACCAGGTCTCCACGGCCCGGGCCGTTGCCGCGGTCGCGCTCGCCTTCCTGGTACTGGCTGCCATCATCGGGTTTATTGCGGCCTTTTTCATCATCGCCTCGTCGACGGTGA
>Ga0255347_1007931_pt1 | contig 10848 bp, 19 predicted proteins | sample wastewater_treat_2_FD_192479 | JGI IMG/M metagenome (GOLD analysis project Ga0255347, IMG submission 192479) | Wastewater microbial communities from Lulu Island WWTP, Vancouver, Canada - plant24 | ecosystem: Engineered > WWTP > Wastewater > Unclassified | place: Canada: Vancouver, British...
CGCGGGGGAGGCGTGGGAGGATCTCGTGCCGCCCGAGGTGGTCGCCGTCCTCTCCGAGATCGACGGCGTCGGCCGGCTCCGGCAGATCGCGAAGGGGGACTGAAGAGTGCCCGTATTTCGTTTCGTAAAGGATCTCCTCGGGCGGAAAGAGGAGGCAGCCGCCGCGAGGACCGTCGGTCTCGATGAGCTTCCGGCGCTGATCGACGCGGAGATAGCCTCGATTCGCGAACGTACCGGGCCGGCGTTCGAGGAACCGGCGAGCGAGGTTCGGCAGGCGATTGCCGACTTCGAGGGCCTGGTAGGACGGCTGGCACGCGCCGATTGGGACGCGGCCATCCACCCGAAGCTCGAACAGATCTCCCGCACGACCCTGCCGGCGTTCGTCCGGGCCATGGAGTCGTGCCTCTCCCGGACGCTCCCCGACGACCCCCACGAGTTCTACGCGGCCTCCACGGCCCTCCTCAAGTGCCTGATCTCGGCCCTGCGGGGCCAGGGCCGGTACCTGCGCGCCGTGCTGCCCGACGAGATGCAGGCGGTCAAGGCCGGCGTCGACGTTGTCGGACGCGCCGTCAACGCGATGACGTCGACCCTCGCCGACGAGAAGAACAACCTCGCGGCGCTCGAGGCCCTCCGGGGCCGGGTCGATCGCATCGACGGGCTCGAGGCCGAGGAGCGAGATGCCCTCCGGAGGTCCGGCGAGGCCGCGGCCCAGCTCGAGACCATCGCCGGAGATCGCACTGCGACCGAGGGCGAGCTCGCGACCCTGAACGATTCGCAGGCGGCCAGGGCCCTGGACGCCCGGCGGTCGGAGGCCGAGCGGCTCACGGCCGTCGCACAATCCCTCGCATCGGGTCATCGCGCACACTCCGAGGGTCTGATCCAGGTGCTCCGCCGCGCAGAGCGGCTCCTGGCAAAGCGGGGCGACCGGCAGGGGGCGACGAGGCTTCACCATCTCCAGTCGGCACTCGCCGACCCTCTGCCTGCCGATAGTGCGGCCCTCTCGACCTCGCTCGTGGGCGGGCTCGCCGTGGTCCAGGACCTGGTCGCCGCCGGCGAGATCACCCCGAAGGAGGGCGACCCGGCCTTCGGCGACCCGGCGGCGGTCGCCGCCTCGGTCGCCGCCCGGATCGACGAGCAGGCCCGTCTCGCCGAAGAGCTGGCGGGGCTCGAGCGGGAGGTCGCGACGTCGCCCGTCGCGCAGGAACGCGCACGTCTCTCCGGGCGCCTGCGGCAGCTCGGTCACCGGGCCTCAGCGCTCGACACGGAGCGGGCGGACCTTACCCGCGTCGCAAGGCAGAAGGCGACGGAGCGGGCCGCCCTGCTCGCGGGGCTCGACGAGGAGATAGAGACGGTCTTCGCGGGCCGCGTCCGCCTCGGGGCCGAGGACGCATAACCCTTTCAGGCCGTGAGAAGAACCGTAGGTGTACATGGTCTCAGACGCCCGGCGGGACCTCGCCGTCTCCATCGCGATACCGCTCGTATCCTTCGGAGGAATCCCGCTCGCGATCGCGCTCGCACGGTTGGGATATATCGACAACCCCGGCCCGTTCGGCTGGGGCTGCGTCCTCGGTTCCCTCCTCCTGGCCTACCTCGCCTACCTGAAGCCCCGACGTGACATCGTCTCGTTCAGCGCGCCGATCTTCGCGTTCTTCATCTTCGTCGCGCCCCTGGAGTTGCCGGCAACCGTGCTGACGCAGGTTCTCTTTGCCGCGACGCTGACGGCACTTGTGGTACGGTTGAACCGTTCGTTCTCAAAAAAGCAGGGAGATGCCGGAACGGCAGTTCCCGTGGAAGAGGAAGATTAGAAGCGAGGCTTCCTGTGCTTCGGCAGACAGTCGAAGCAGTAAACGGGGCGCCCCTCCGTAGGCTTGAAGGGAACCTCGCACTCTTTTCCGCAGTCCGAACAGACCGTCTTGGTCATCTCTCGCGGGCCGCTGCTACCATACCTGGAACCGCCGCGCGGCCTGTCATACCTTCTGTTATCCATTTGGATTACTCTCACAGATTGCTCTGCAGGATATCATTCGGCAACCCCCTTAATAACCCTTCTCTTCGTACGGGTCGGTTACGATGATCAGCCGCGACTTCGTCCTGGTCGAGTTCCCGGCCACGTTCGAGACCCTGAGGCCGACCGTGTAACTCCCGGCCTCCCGGTAGACGTGGACCGGGTTTCGCTCGGTCGAGGTCGTGCCGTCGCCGAATGTCCATCGCCACGACCGGGGGTTGCCGCTCGAGATGTCGGTGAACTGGACCGCCATGGGCAGGTCCCCGACCCGCGGCGTCGCCCGGAACGCCGCGGTCGGCGACGGGATCGGTGCCGCCACCGTGATCGTGCCGACGCGGACCGACGAGTTCGCACCCGCCGGATCGCTGACACGGAGCGTGACGTTGTATCGTCCCGGTTCGGTGTAGCGGTGCGTGACGTTCCTGCCGACCGCGGTCGCGCCGTCGCCGAAGGACCACTCCCAGATCCCGATCCCACCGCGCGAGGCCTCGTCGAACCGGACCGTGAGCGGCGATGTGCCCGAGGAGGGCGTGGCGGTGAAGACCGCAACGGGCCGCGTCCTGTTCACGCTCTCGCCGAGAGGGCGGGTGTCGACCATGTAGCCCGAGACGCGGTAGGTCCGGTCCGTGATGCCGTCCTGGTCGGCGTCGGTCTCGGTCTGCGAGAACCCGTTGCCGTTCGGCCTCCCCCAGAAGTTGCCGCCGAGAACGGGTCCGCCGGCAACAGAGCGACCGGGTCGCGGGCCGGCGGTCCAGTTGATACCGGTCGCCTGCTCACCGACGTAGACGTTGCGGGCGTTCTCGAGGTAGTTGTCGGCGATAAGGCCGCCGCGCGTCCGGTAGAGGTAGATCCCGGCCCGGATACTATCGGTCACCCGGTTGGACCGCAGCACCGGCTCCCCGGACCCGCCCGAGATCGCGAAGCCGTAGTCGTTCCCTTCGAGCCGGCTGGCCGTGATGCATCCCCGGAAGGTCGGGTTGCAGGTGATCCCGAACGCGCAGGATACGATCCGGCAGCCCTCGACGCTGGTGTTCTCCGTGTTCCAGAAGTAGCATCCGTACTGGAGGTCGCGGATGTTGAGATTTCTAATGGTCACGTTCCGGACGCGCCCGGCGGGAGCGTGGACGAGCACGCCACAGGAGTTCGCCGTGTCCACACCGGATATCGTCCACCCGTTCCCATCGATCGTGACGTTGGGCGCCCGTACCTCGATCGCGACCGTGCCGTCGGTGACCGAGAGGTTCTGCTCGAGGAGGTAGGTCCCGGGGACCGTGATCACGGTCGGGCTGCGGATACCCGCACCAGTGACCGTCCCGGCAAGAAGGGCAATCGCGAGGACCAGCAGGCAGGTAGCCCTGAACCGCGCCGCCGTATCGTGCTGCATCTCCCCGGCATCCCCCGATAGTGGACTATTCGCGGCACGGTTGTATAATGCTGACGCTGTTACCGTGGCGCCGGGAGAGGCCGCCTGGCACGGTCAACCGCGGCGCCGTATCCGGACCGATGCCGCGTGAGCTGTATGGCCTTCGGCCGAGGCGATCGTCTCGACCACGCCGGCGATCGCCTCGAGACCGTCACGGGTGAGCTGCTGGACGGTCGAGGTCTTGCAGAAGTGCCGGACGTCCAGGCCCGATCGTGTCGAGGCATGGCCGGCCGTGGGGAGGACGTGGTTCGTCCCCGTGGCGTAGTCGCCGCAGGCGACGGGAGAGTGCGGGCCCAGGAAGATCGAACCGGCATGGTGGACCGCACCGAGGACGGCGAGGGGGTCGGCGACCTGGATCGAGAGGTGCTCCGGTGCGATCCGGTCGACGGCGACTGCCGCGTCGCCGAACGAGTCCACGACGACGTACCCCGAGTTGCCGAGCGCGCGCTCGACGATCGCCAGCCGTTCTGTTCCGGCCACCATCGTCTCGAGCTCCCGGCCGACCGCGTCGGCGAGCGCTGGCTCGGTCGTGATCACGATTGCCGCGGCGTGGGGGTCGTGCTCGACCTGGGCGAGGATGTCGGCCGCGATGTAGTCGGGGCGGGCCGTCCCGTCGGCGACGATCGCGATCTCGCTCGGACCGGCAGGAAAGTCGATCTCGACCTGATCCTGGAGGAGCTGCTTGGCGGCGGTTACGTAGACGTTGCCCGGGCCGACGACCTTCTGGACGGGCGCGATCGACTCAGTCCCGAGGGCCATGGCCGCGATGGCCTGCGCCCCGCCGACGCGGTAGATCTCGGAGACGCCCGCGATATCGAGCGCGACGAGCGTGAGCGGGTGGATCGGCGGGGGCGAACAGCAGCAGATGGACGCGACGCCCGCGACGCGGGCGGGCACGGTGCACATCAGCGCCGTCGAGGGGTAGGCGCCCCGTCCTCCCGGGACGTAGGCGCCGATGCGGTCGAGCGGCGTGGTCTTGACTCCGAGCGTGATCCCCGGCTCGACCTCGGTGAGCCAGAGGCCCGGTGGGCGCTGGAGCTCGTGGAAGATCGCGATCCGGGCCTCGGCCTCGACGAGCGCCTCGACGACGCGTTCGTCGACCTCTCCGTACGCCGCCTCTCGCTCGTCATCGGTTACCGCCAGCGCTCCGGGCTCCACCCGGTCGAACTCTCGGGTCAGGTCGGCAAGGGCTGCGTCCCCGCCGATACGCACCCGTTCGGTGATCGCCCGGGCCGCCTCCCGTGCCTCGACGAGCGAGGAGCGGCGCTCGCCCACCCAGCGTTCGATCTCAATCGCGCTCCACATGCCCCAAGGGTCGACCGGCTATCAAAAAAGGGTATGTCGTCGATCGGATCAGACGGTCTCGGCCGCGGTGACGAGGTCGCGGAACCGCCTGCAGCGCTTCAGGAGCGCGAATCCGAGCCGCTCGAAAAACGAGAACGCGAAGTCGCCCCCGGCCGCGTTCGGATGCCCGCCGCCGCCGAATTTGCGGGCCACGAGGTGGCTGATCGGCGGGACCGACCGGATCGAGAACCGTCCCGACGGGTTCACGATCACCTCGATCTCGGTCCCGAGTCGCTCGCGGATGGCGGCCGCGGTCTCGGAGGGGTAGCCGTAGAGCGGCGCGAACGCAATCCGGTAGCGCTCACCGGCCAGCTGGACATGGGAGATGGAGTGGTCGATCATCTCCTTCATCTCCCTGCGGATGTCCGCGTACTCGGCCTCGACCTGGTCGTCCACGAACCGTCCCCGGACCAGGAGGTCGCGAACATGGTACCGGTTTCCCGGCCGCTGGAGCACCTGGCCGAGGACGGCGGAGCGGGGATCCCGGTGGTGCCAGAGGTCGTAATCGCAGACGATTGCCGCGATCTCGCGCGCCACCGGGTCGTCGGGCAGCAGGTCGACGGCGGTGATCCCGCACCCGCACCGGGTGGTGTCGACCCGGAGAAGGTCGACTCGTTCGCGGACTGCGGAGCACTCGTCCTCGGTCCAGCGGTGATGATCCCGCCACTCGACGCGCCACCCGTTCCGCCGTGCGGACTCGAGGCCGGGCAGGACGGCATGCTGGAACCCGAGATCCGTGATGGAGAGGAGGTCGCCACGGCCGGGCAGCCCGGATAACCGCTCGAGAAAAGCCGGGAACTTACCGACCGAGCTGAAGACCGTGAAGACGTCGCCGTACCGTCGGCGGTGGACCGCGTCGGCCCCGACGGCGTCAAGGTCATTGTGGGTCAGGTGGAGGACGCGCGCCTTCCGGTCCCGTGCGGTCTCGATGACACGCTCCTCGGAGTCCGAGAGGGGTCGCACCTGCGACATGCTGATACGGGTACGCTCCTGTAGCAATGAAGGTATCCGTAAAACGATCTCCTCCCCAGCACCGCGAGGTATATATCTGGGAAAAGGTAACGTAGTACCCCTGCCTTAGTAGCTCAGTTTGGGAGAGCGCCAGACTGAAGATCTGGTTGTCCCCGGTTCAAATCCGGGCTGAGGCATCCGTCCTTTCAGTTCAAATCCTTCGAGGCCCCATCTTCTCGCATGGAGGTCCCCCCCTTTCTACCCCGACCAGTTCCGCCTCACTCCTCCTCGTGCATATCGGAAAGCGTTCGTTGAGGGGCGGCTCACCGAGGATGATCAGCAGCTCATCGAGAAATTTCTTTCAGAGCGCCAGGCGACGCGGCACCTAACGTATAACCGGGTTCAGAAATCACGGTACGATCTCATTACCTGGAGGCGGTTCATTGCGCAGCCATACCGGGAGATGACCGCTGATGACCTCTACGCCGGCCTGAACGCGATGCAGACCGGAATGAGCGCGCGGGGGAGACCGTTCAAGCAGAATACCCGGCACGACCTGATCATGATCCTCAAGCCGTTCGTGTTCTGGCTCATCGAGAACGGATACTCGTCCATCCCGGTAGCGAAGGTGCAGGCGATCAAAGCGCCGGCCGTCGATCACAACACGACCGCGCCGGATGCGCTGCTCTCGGCCGAGGAGATCAAACAACTGCTTACCGGGTGCCGATCAACTCGCGACCGGGCGATCATCGCCGTCCTGTACGAGTCGGGCGCCCGGGTCGGCGAGGTCGCCCGGCTCAAGTGGCGAGATATCACGTTCGACGAGTACGGGATCGGGGTTCACATCCACGACACCAAAGAGAATCAGGTTCGCTATGCTCGTTGCACCTGGGCCCGGGAGATGCTGGCCGCGTGGCAGGCGGTCTATCCGCTGCCGGTCACACCCGACGCCTGGGTCTTCGTCTCCTCCCGGAAGGAGGCAATGAACTACGCCCAGATCCGGCAGAGGGTCAAGATGGCCGCCGAGCGCGCCGGCCTGGGAAAGCGCGTGCACCTTCATCTCTTCCGCAAGAGCCGCGCGACCCACATGATCCAGCAGAACTACCAGGAGAGCGTGATCAAGAAGATGCTCTGGGGGAACCTCGGCACGCAGATGTTCCGGACCTACGTGGTCCTCTCCGAGGCCGACATCGACGCCGAGATCCTGGGTAAGGCCGGCATCGAGACCCGGGCGGCGCAGGTGGACCCGCTCGCACCGGTCCCGTGCCCGCACTGCCACGCCATCTGCGCCCCGATCTCGCGGTTCTGCTCGTCCTGCGGACAGGCACTCTCGACCGAGGCCGCCTTGGAGTTGGATGATGCAAAAGGGATACTCTGGCAGAACCCGGACCTGCTCATCGAGCTGGCGGCGGAGATTCGGGAGCGGCGGGACCGCGCGGCGGCGGGCGCCCCTGGAGCAGAATCCGCCGAATAACCCGGCGGGCCCGCTCGACCTGGGCCGGCGTGGGCGGGCGCGGCTCATTCATGCTGAAGGGATTGGCGAGGGCCGCCTTACGGGTTTCTATCGCCCCGTGAAAGTGCTTCGAGCTCCTGCCGGATGAGCCGGGAGAGGAGCTGCTCCCCCTCTGGTGTCGCAAAATACCGCTCGAGCGCGTCCGGTTCGGGCTCCATGCCCTCGACCGTGATCCCCTCGACGTCGAGTTTGAGCAGGATGGCATCGGTGATGAACGCGGTCATCGAGGGGTAGCGGCCCTCCTCAACCAGCCGGTCGATCGTATTTTTTATCCGAGGATCGAGCCGGAGCGTGGTCTGCGTGCCCGCCATGCAAGACAATTATCAGCGCGGGCCATTACGCTTTCGTACCGATACCGGTAGTTATAATAGCATCCCTAAAAGATATCAATATGTAAGACAATGGAAGAACTATCCGTGAGGATCACGATCCGCTGCTCGCCGGCGGACCGGGAGATCCTGGATCGGCTGCGGGAGGACCGGAGCCGGGGCGCGCTGTTTCGGATGCTGCTGCGGCAGGCGGACGCGGAGGTGGCTGTGCCATGTGCGTGACCGTCTCCCGTGCCGGCATCCCACAGATCGCGCGCGAGATGGGGATCGGCGAGGAGAACGCGGACCTGCTCACGGACCTGGCGGTCAGGCGGGGGCTCTGGCGGGTCGAGGAGGACGCAGTATGAACGGCAGCCCCTACCCAGCCGGCAAGCGAGAGCAGGGGACGACTGCCGCCGAGATCTGCGCGTTCCGAGGCAATGAGGGTGTCGCCCTGCTCGCCCGGGCGATCGCCCACCGGCCGCCGAACGAGGACCGGCTCCGGGGGGTGTCGGCGTGACCAATGACGAGAAGATGTGCCCGTTCATGTCCTGGCGCGTACAGCGGGAGGAGTACGGCGCGATCTACATCCCCGAGGTGCGCTGTGTTCGGGACCGGTGTGCCGCCTGGGATTCCCGGTACCGCCGGTGTTCCGTCCTGACCCGGGGGATCGCATGACTCGTGCGATCGTCGGCAGCGCCGGGCGCGCTGAGGACTCGGACGACATCGAGATCCGGCTCGTGGGCTGCCGCTGCTACCGCGTGCTCGCGGCCGACGTGCCGTGGATGCTCGCCGGCTACCCGACGGCCCTCTACGCCGGCGACCCCGCCGCGGCCGACCCGGCCGGCGACGTCGAGGCCTCGGCGAGCCTGCGCGTGCTGCTCGGGCAGTCGCGCGCCGGGCTCGGGTTCGTGGTCACGGTCCCGTCCGCCGGGACTATCCCGGTTGCCGAGCCCGAGTGGATGATCGTTCGCGACCACCTGCGGGCGCACTACTACCGGGACGACGGGCCCGTTGAGGTCCTGGGGGTGGACTGATGCTGTTCTGCTGCCGGACCTGCGCCGGCGGGCCGTGCGAGCTGCGGTCGTTCGAGGCCACGGGACCCGACGCCTGCCCGTTCGACCTGGTCGCCAACCCGCGCTGGCACGAGATTCCCTCGGGCCGGTCCACGATGCCCCGAACCGGGCGCGACCTGATCCCGGGCCCGTTCGTCGAGCTGCCCCCGCGCGCGATCGCGCGGGCGGTGGCCGAGGCCGGACGGTACACGATCGAGCTCGACGTCTTCGACCTGCTGGAGATCGAGGTCTCGCGGACCGCGTTTCGCGAGGCCGTGACGGCGATGGAGGCAGCCGGCTATGCAGCAGTTCCGTGACCCGACCGTCTGCGCCCGGTGCAAGGAGGAGATCAGGCCGGCCGAGCTCCGGTACTCGCTGCGGACGTATCACCGGCCGCTCTGTGAGCGATGCATCGAGGAGATCCGGAGCCGGCGGGGGGCGGAATGACCGACGCGCCCACGGCCCGCCCGGTCTGCGAGCAGTGCGGCACGCGGCCGGCGATCCCCAGTGTGCGGTTCTGCCTCGCCTGCCTGGACCGGCAGGTCCTCGAGCACCAGGCGACGCTCGCCGGGAGCCGGGGATGATCGGCGGCCCATGCGAGCGATGCGTCCATGCCCGATGGATCCAGAGCATGGGCTACTGGTGCCGGCACCAGGAACGGCCGGCGACCGGCAACGGCTGTTCCTGGTTCCGCTGCCGGGAGCGGTGCCCGATGCCGGATGGGAACGGGACGATCTGCCGGGAGACCGGCGCCCTCCTCCCGGCCGGCCCGTGTCGCGAGGACTGCGAGTATCTGCAGCCGGGGAGGGCGCAGACGTGCTGACCATTGTCATCAACCCCGGCGGCCGGCGGCGGGTTGTAACCATCGCCGAGGCGCTGTATCTGTTCGGTATCGACATGGGCCGGCCGTCCGGGAAGGCCGCACGGACGGCGGAGGAGCGGCGCCGACACAAGAACGAGGTGAACCGCGAGTACCGGCGGCGGAGGCAGCTCTACGGACGGGGGCAGGAGCAATGAGTACCCCGGCCGGGCTCCCGGTGGTCGATGAAGGCGAGATGCAGCGGTGGTTCGTCTGGCTCATCGAACGGGGGTATTCTGAGGTCACGGCTCGCAACTGGATCAGCCGTCTTCGATCCGCCTGTGCGTACCAGGTGAACGATCCGGAAGAGGTCGACGAGATCCCGGGCACGACGGATAGCCGGGCGATAATGCGGCAGGCGCTCCGGGAGTACAACCGGTTCCGGGAGGCCGGCGGATGAGGTGGAAGTTCGTCAACCTCCAGAGCGGCGGTGACATCCAGATCGTCCACTCCGAGCAGGAGCGGGAGCGGTTCATGCGGTACTGCACCCGGGAGCGGATCCGCTGCGGCCTGATCCGGGTGGACGATACCGGGATCGTCGTCGAGCACCCGGTGATCGAGGTTGAGTGATTGCCTTTCTCTCTCTCTCTCTCTCGTACGGCTGGGTACCCATAGTACTACTGGGTACCATGGGTACCCACTTTGCAGAGGTGTCAGGTGAGAATTGATCGGCACGGTCGGCTGCTGGTGCAGACGTCCATCTGGCTCCCGGTCGATCTGATGGATCTGGTCAAGCTCGAACGGCTGAACCTCACCGAGTTCAACGAGCGGCATCTCGGTGTCTATTTCGGCCTGGAGCCCGTCGCCGACGAGTACGAGAACCAGATCATAGCCGCCGCGCAAGTCGGCGTCGCCCGGCAGCAAAAGGTCATTCAGGAGCGCGAGGCCGGCCGCGAGCGTACCCTGTCGGCGGTCCGGGCCATGCGGGCCGACCGCGAAGCTGCTCAGGTCCGGCAGACAGAGATCGCCGACGCGCTGCAGACAATCGTCGGGAAGAAGGCCGGCCAGTATCGCCGGGTCCTGCCGGAGAACGACCCGTACGGCGACCACATCAACGAGTGGGACGCGCTGGTTGCCGGGGTCTCGCGCCGGTGTGGGGCGGCGGTGGACCCGGCGGAGGTCGCCGGGGCGTTGCGGGCCCTCGTTGCGGCATTGGCATGACACTGTTTCTTCCTGTGACACTGATACAGGTTCAAATATTTTTAGCGCACATACTCTCCGACCCTGCGCTCGCTCCATCTGGAGTGACCATGCATCAGAATCTTGCCGGCATCATCGCCGGCGCAATCGCCGTCACCGCGGGTGGCGGCATCACCATCGTATCGGAGGGCTGGCCGCAGGCCGTCCTCGTCGCGCTCGCCGTCGGGGCCGCGTTCGGCCTGGGCGGCTA
>Ga0255347_1007932_pt1 | contig 10847 bp, 10 predicted proteins | sample wastewater_treat_2_FD_192479 | JGI IMG/M metagenome (GOLD analysis project Ga0255347, IMG submission 192479) | Wastewater microbial communities from Lulu Island WWTP, Vancouver, Canada - plant24 | ecosystem: Engineered > WWTP > Wastewater > Unclassified | place: Canada: Vancouver, British...
TTTTTTAGTGGTATTTTATTCTTCTTAAGAAATCTAGATCCTAGTACAATGTCATAATTACCTTCTATTAATGTATTTAACATTGGTTGTATATCTTTAGGATTATGTTGTCCATCTGAATCAAAATGTACTATGTATTTAGCTCCTTTATCTATTGCTATTTCCATTGCTGTTTGTAATGCTGCTCCTTGTCCTCTGTTTATTATATGTTTAACTATTATTGCATTAGTATTATTTTTTACTAATTCATATCCATTATCAGTACTTCCATCATCTACTACTACAATATTGTTATATCCTTTATCATTAAGAGATTTAATTACTTTTAATATCATTTTAGAATCATTGTAGAGAGGGATTGTGATGTAGACTTCTGATTTATTCATTTAGTTTGATTATATCAAAGAGTGTTATTGTAATAAATATCTGTAATATTTGTATTTATATCCTATACCAATCCTTTGGTGTGATTTCTGGATTTACAAAAAGTATACTTTGTGTTCACTTCTTTGGTGTTATTACTTTTTTATACTTTTTAATAATCTCTGAGATTTTTTAATATCCTTTTATTTTCAGTTTAAGTTTTAAAGAAAATTCTTTCAATATTTCCCCTCTATGCTTAATAAAGAATTTTTCACCTTAAAAATATCCATTTAGATATAAGTGCTTTAATCTTTATGACTTAGCAATGTAATATAGTCTTGAAAATGATTAAAGATTATAGATAGTTTCTTATATATTCTGTATATGAATAATCTTCAGTTTTCTCGTCATAATATACAACAGGTTTATCTTTTCTTATAACGTTTTCCAACATATCAATGGATCTTTCCCAATTCCATTCTTTAACTGTTTTTTCTCCATTTTTAATTAAGTTTTTTCTTAAATTTGGATTATTAATTAATTCTTTAATAGCATTAGCTGCTTCTACCGTATTACCGATTTCAATAATCTTTCCATTATAGTTATTCTTAATAAATTCCTTAGAACCAGTAAAATTTGTAATAATAGGAATACACCCGCATGCCATTGCTTCAAGGGCAGGTAGGCAGAAACTCTCTACTCTGCTCATTTTCAGTAGGAAATCACAGGAAGAATAAATGCGTCTCATAGTGTCAGTATGAACATGCTCAAAAAAATTGTCATATTTCCAATAACTAGGAGGTTTTCCGTCACCACTTACAATCCACATTTCACAATCCAATCCTTGACATGCATAATAAGCATCAACCATTCCTTTGAACCAAATGGATAGAGGTCCCTCAAGAAGTATTCTATACTTTTTAGATTTCTTTTCTATTGGCTTATCTTTATAAAATATTTTAGTATCTAAGCCGTTCGGAACATAATAAGAATCTTTATTGAATTCCTTCTTGAGCCATTTTTGTATCCATTTTGCCATTGTAAAAAATTCGTAATTTGATTTATATGTTTCTTCAACTTCTTTTATATAATGAGAGTCTTTTTCTTCAAAGAATCGTCTCTCATCTGATTGAATAAAATATAATTTCCTTTTGGCATCAATATCTTTCAAGTACTTAACTGTCGACCACCCAGTTGCCACTAGTAAATCAATATTTTCTAATAAATATTTCTTATTTGTATGTAATGGAACAATTTGAACATAACTTGTTGCCCAATCGATTTCTGTTTTATCATCTTCAGAAATTAACAATGTATCGTATCCTCTTTGTAGGAGTCTGTTTACATGTTGAATAATAACTCCCAGTCCTCCTCCAACACCGGTTGAAGGGATAATGTATGCTATTTTGGGTTTTATTTCAGTGTCGAGCTTATATTCCTTCTGTAATTCTTTGTACCATTTTTTGTCATTTGCTTTGAAAAGTAACTCAGCATTTCCTTTATGAATTCTAAGATTAGTTAAAACCTTTGGAATTGCCTTAAATTTGTATCCTTTATACATAAATCTTGTCCATAATTCATGATCTTCTCTATATCTCATCTTCTCTTTTAGTCCTCCAAGTTTCCTTAATACATCTGTTTTTATCATTACTGTACTTTGGCATGGCACACAAGTTTCTTTCATCATTTCTAAGTCACAGTCGGGACTGAATACTTCTTGCTTATTCTTCAATCCAGTATCTTTTCTGGTCCCATCAACCATTGCTCTCCATCCTCCATATACTCCATCAACATTGTACTTTTTAATGAATTTAACAGAGTTTTTAATACGATCTCTGTCTGCAATATCATCTGAATCTTGAAAGGCAAGATATTTTCCAGTAGCTTCTCTAATAGCTTTATTTCTTCCTCTTACTGCAGTCCCAGAATTGTTGTAATAATAGAAAACTTTAACTCTTGGATTATCTTCATACTTTTTTATTACTTCTATAGTTTCCTTTGGGGAACCGTCAGTAACAAGAATTAATTCTATATTGTGATATGACTGCTTTAATATGGAGGATATGGATTCTTCTAGTTCATGTGTCCTATCCCAAACAGGTATAACGACTGATACTTTATCGGACTTATCAATCTTTTGAAGAATTGTATACCACAAATGATTTAAGTATTTTTTAAGTTCAGTAGTAGACCTTATAGAGAAAATATATTTAATATATCTTATTAATTTATATATGAGATTTTTCATAGCATTGCATTTGTTATTTTATCTTAAGAGTTCGTCTTTCTCATTTGATATTTTGTCGTAATCTTTTTGCATCGCTTCATATATTGTTACCTTGTCTCTTAATTCCTTAATAACTTCCATATTATTATATTATTTAGATCTTTTATTTTCAATTCATTATAAATATTTTCTTGGAGGAACGAATTAAATCTTTCTTGATAATAAAGTTTGAAAACTTTGACAAAATTCTCATCCTCAAATATTTTTTGCTTGGACAAAAATAGTACACCTAAACCATGAGAATGTTGGAATTCAATTGTTTGATACTTCTTTTTTAATTCATCCCATAGTTTATAAATTCCAAAATCTTCTTTTGTTTCTGATATGTCGTGTAATAAAATCACTCCATTCTTTTTGTTCACCTTAGGAAGCCAATTCTCGAAATCGTGTTTAACTGCTTCATATGTATGTAATCCATCAATATGAAGAAGATTAATTGTTTCATTCTGAAACAAATTGATAGCATCATCAAAAAGCATTTTGTTTGTAAAAATGGGAACATCTTTGTAGTATTTATTTTTGGTAGTAGAATATATTTTGAATATGTCATTACCGTAATAACCTGAATGTTTATCTCCCTTCCATGTATCAACTGTGTATAATTTCGTTTTCAAGTTTTTATCTTTCACCGCCTGTGCAAAAGAAAATATTGAGCAACCAGTGTAAGTACCAAGTTCAACAACTTTTTTAGGTTTGAGGTATGAAATTAAATCATATGCAAAAAAAATATGTCCAGACCATGGTGAGGAGCTTATTGCAGGGTTATTAGAGAAATCAAATTTTGGAATGTAATAACTCCATATATTGGATTTTCCTTTTAAACTCTTTTTTTGCATTTTGCTCATTGCTATCTAAAATCTTTCAAGTTATTATATCAGTATGTCATTAAAAAATATATTTAGTAGAAAAAAATAATATATACCGCCAATTTTGGTGACTTTGATTCTCCCAAAATGAGTGCTGACATATTATTTAATGAAGATAAAAATCCATTTGATGGTAGTTCAGAACATCTGTCACCTAGACTTATGGCAAAGTTATATAAAGTTATCAACCCTTTAAATTATGAAATTTGGATTGATTCTAATTTGGAAATTCTTGATAGAAGGGGGTTTGAAGAACTGTTTAGTGGAGATTTATGTGTATTCAAACATCCTTTCAATAAAACAATTAGGGATGAAATTAATGCTTGCTTTAATCTTGGATATATAAATGAGAAACAGATAAAGAATATAGAGAATTTATACAAATCCTCGAACTTAAGTGTTGATACTACTCCTGTATTTGCTAGTGGAATGATTTACAGGACTTTAAAAGCGAAAGGGTTTAATAGACTGTGGTGGGAATTGATATGTACATATAGTTACAGGGATCAATTAACATTCTCATATGCTTTAGCACAATACCCAGAATTAGATTTTAGAACAATAGATATAAATATATCTAACATGAATGGCGTAATAAATCCTTATTTTTTATTTCATCTCCACAACACAAAACGAAGTATTAAAAAGCAATTGTAGTACTTATTGGGGGATTGTTCAAAGAAAAAATGGTTAACAAATGAAAGAACTTCTCTTGAAGTAACCATGGCGGAATTTAATTGGCAATTGTATCAAGCGGTGAAAGGGATCTTTGGTTTGATATGGACCAGATATATAATAAAATAATTACCTGTTTGTAAAATCCTATTCTCCATAGTACCCTATATAAATAATCCTATCTAATTTAAGATAATATAGAATTATGAAACTCTTAATAACAGGTGGTTGTGGCTTTATAGGTTCCTACTTTATTAAATACTGGCTCTCTAAATATCCTAATGACCATATTACTAATTTAGATAAACTAACATATGCAGGTAATTTAAAAAATCTTAAGGACATTGAAAAAGACAAAAGATACACATTTGTACAAGGAGATATATGTGATAAAGAATTAGTAATGGATATTACTAAAGATATAGACCTAATAGTACACTTCGCTGCAGAATCACATGTAGATAACAGTATAGAAGGACCAGAAGAATTTATAAAAACAAATGTAGAAGGAACATTAATACTACTAGAAGCTGCTGTTAAAAATGGAAATATAAGATTCCATCATGTATCAACAGATGAAGTATTTGGAGAACTACCCTTAAATGACCCTGATGCTAAGTTTAATGAGAACACCCCATATGCCCCTAGAAGTGTATACTCTGCATCTAAAGCAGCTTCAGATTATCTTGTAAGAGCATATTACAATACTCATAAACTACCTGTAACAATATCTAACTGTTCTAATAACTATGGACCATATCAATTCCCTGAGAAATTAATACCATTAGCAATAACAAGAGCAATAATGAATGAAGAAATACCAGTATATGGAGAAGGTACACAAGTAAGAGACTGGATACATGTAGATGATCACTGTAAGGCTATTGAGCTTTGTATTACTAAAGGTAAGATAGGAGAGACATATCTCTTTGGTGGTAATGGAGAAAAACCAAATATATGGATAGTAAAAAAAATATTAGAATATCTTAATAAACCTGAATCACTAATAGTACATGTAGGAGATAGAAAAGGACATGATGTAAGATATGCTATAGATTTTAGTAAAGCTCAGAGAGAATTGGGATATAATCCAACTAAATCTGTAGATGACTGGTTAAAAGATACAGTACAATGGTATGTAGATAATCCTAATTGGTGGAAACCACTTAAACCAAAAGCAGATATACAAGCAGAAAGATATTTAGAGAAGAGGATATAAGACATGTATTTGGCCGAAAATGAAGAGTCTAATACACAAATTAGGCCTAAAATGGGGAATTAGATATTAAAAATGAACAGAAAGCTTATTAATACTGGGGAAATTAAGCATATTGGTTGGTGAAAAACTATTGACATCTACATAAATTAGGCGTAATATATGCAGTATAATACATAAATTAGGCGTAAAATATGCAGTATAAAATCGGCAGAACAATTGAGAAATCCCTAGTAAAAAACTTTTTCAAGGGAAAAGTAATAATCCTAACGGGTCCAAGACAGGTAGGTAAAACTACCCTAATTAATCATATTTTAGAGAACTATGACAATATTATTTCCTTTAATGGTGATGACAGAAATGATAGAGAAACTTTAGCTAAAAATTCTTTTAAATATTTGGATAACCTTATAGGGAGTAAAGATATTGTATTCATCGATGAAGCGCATAAGATAGAAGATATTGGAAACACCCTTAAATTACTTGTAGATAATTATGGTGATACCAAACAGGTAATTGCAACAGGTTCATCTAGCCTAAACCTTTTATCTCATACATCCGAACCCCTTACGGGGAGGAAATATGTCTATGAACTTTACCCATTATCTGTAAGTGAGATATATTCTCAAAGGCATCCTCTTGATTTAGATAAGGAGTTAGAAAACTTGTTGATATATGGTACATATCCAGATATATATATCGGTAGTAGGAAAGTAAAAGAAGAACGCCTTCTCGAAATTACAAGAAGTTATCTGTATAAAGATATACTAGCCTTGGAGGAGATAAGAAGTTCTTCCTCAATTGACAAACTCCTTTCTGCCCTAGCTTTGCAAATAGGGTCCGAAGTATCACTCAATGAGTTAGGGAATCTTTTGAACCTTAATCTAAGGACAGTCGAAAGATATATTGACCTCTTAGAAAAAAACTATGTAATTTTTAGATTACCACCTTACTACACCAATCAAAGAAAGGTACTATCTAAACAAAACAAAATATATTTCTATGACTTAGGTATAAGAAATGCATTAATAAACAACTTTAACCCATTAAGTAAAAGAAATGATAGAGGTGCTTTGTGGGAGAATTTCTTAATTATTGAAAGAATGAAACTAAATACATATACAAATAGGTATGTATCTAACTTTTTCTGGAGAACATATGATGGGGCAGAAATAGATTACATTGAACAATATGCAGACTCTCTAGATGGCTATGAATTTAAATGGAACAAAGAGAAAAATGCACCAAAAAGTTGGCTTGAATATCCTAATGCTACATATAGGTTAATAAATAATGAGAACTACAAAGAATTTTTAAACCTTTCTAATTAATTTTAAAATATATTTAAATGAAAGCATTAATCCTTGCAGGAGGAAGAGGAACTAGACTAAGACCACTTACACATACTAAAAATAAACATATGTTACCAATTGGGAATAGACCAATGATAGAACGAATAATACTTGATGCAATAGATTTGGATATTAAGGATATAATTATAAATGTAAATAAAGGAGATAAAGAGTTACCTGAGTTAATAGGTGATGGAAGCAAGTATGGAAGAGGTATTAAAATAACATATATAGAACAGCCTGAACCTAATGGTATGATGTACCCTATTAAATTAGCAGAGAAGCTAATAGGTGATGAAGAGTTTCTTTTTTCTGCAGGAGATAATATATTAACAGGCGGTCTTAGGAAGCATTATGAAGATTTTAAAAAGAAAAAATCAGATGCACATGTATTAGTAGTAAGAAGACCAGATTATCAAAACTTTGGTGTTGCAGTTGTTAAGGGAGATAAAGTAGTAAAAACAGTTGAAAAACCAAAAGAGTTTGTAAGTGATTTAGTACTAACTGCAATTTATTTTTTTACACCTGTTGTATTTAAAGCTTTTGATTATGTTAAACCAATTGATCCAAAAGGTACTGGTAAACCTGAGTATTATCCTCCTGTTGTTAATAACTGGTTAATAGAAAATGGGTATAAAATGACTACATCGGAAGTAACAGGATGGTGGAAAGACACAGGTGCTCCTGAGGATTTAATTCTTGCAAACAGACTCATACTTGAGAGAGAAATACTTAAAGTAGATGATGGAGATATTGTTGATAGTAAGATAGAGGGGAATGTAGAGATTAGAAAGGGTGCTAAGATAAAGAACTGTGTATTAAGAGGCCCTATATCAATAGCAGAGAATGTAATAGTAGAGAATTCATATATTGGTCCTTTTACATCTATAGGGGAGGGTAGTATTGTTAGGAATGTAGAGATAGAGAATAGTATTTTAATGGGTAATTGTAATGTACATGATTTAGAAAGAAGATTAGACAGCTGTTTAATAGGATGGAATGCAGAGGTATCAAGTAAAAATACTCATCCTAGGGCAGATAGTATGTATATTGGAGATGATTCTAAGGTACTAATTGCTAAATAATTTATTAACTTTTACATATGGAATTTGAAAAAGATATACAAGGTATAGAAGGATTAGTAATAATTACTCCTCGTGTGTTTGAGGATGAAAGAGGTTTCTTCAAAGAAACATTTAATGAGGAAGAGTTTAAGAAGAATGGAGTTAATATACATTGGTTACAGATAAATCAATCAAGGTCATCAAAAGGTGTACTTAGAGGACTCCATTGGCAGAAAGAGCCATATGGTCAGGATAAACTAGTAAGAGTAGTAAGAGGATCTGTACTAGATGTTGCAGTAGATATTAGAAAAGACTCTCCTACATTTGGTAAATATGCAATGGTACAGTTAAGTGAAGATAATCATAAAATGTTTTTACTACCACAAGGATTTGCACATGGCTTCATAGCACTTAGTGATATTGTTGATTTTGAGTATATGGTAGGAGGAAATCAATATTACAAGGATAGTGAGAGAGCAATAATATGGAATGATCCTGACTTGGATATACCATGGGGTACTAATTCCCCTATTGTTTCAGAGAAAGATAGCAAGGCTCCTAGATTTAAAGATGTAGATTCTTCTGATTTGTTTTAATTTTAATAAGGTAGGTATGAAGAATAAAAAGGTATTAGTATTTGGTTCAAATGGAATGCTTGGTGCATATTTTTCTAATATGTTGTTAGAGCAAAATGTTTACGAAGTAGTAAGGAATGATAAATCTTTGGGTGGTATTGATATTACTGATGAAAAGGCAGTAATGGAGGTTATAAAGGAAGTAAAACCATACTTTGTTGTTAACTGTGCTGCATATACTAATGTAGAGAAAGCGGAAGATGATAGAGAGTTGGCATTTAAAGTAAATGCAGATGCTCCTAAATATATGGCTAATGTATGTAGAGACCTTGATATCTCTTTTATTCATATTTCAACTGATTATGTGTTCGGAGATAATAAAGAAGATGGATATACAGAAGAGTATTCTCATTTTAATCCTTTAAATGTATATGGGCAGTCAAAGCTAAAAGGTGAATTAAATGTGCTTGAGTCAAAACCAGACTCTTACATATTTAGAACTTCATGGTTGTTTGGTCCTAATGCTACCAATTTTATAGATAAAATTCTTAAGTATGCAAAAGAGTTACCTGAATTAAAAGTAGTTACTGATGAGATAGGGTGTCCTACATATGTAAAAGATTTGAGTGAAGCCATGCTACTGGCTCTTAATAATGAAATTGAACCAGGGATATATCATTTGTGTAGTAGTAATCATATTTCAAGATATGAGTTTGCAAAAGAGATTCTTTCTGTGGTTGGTATTCCTGCCACTATTAAGGAGTGTAAGCTTAAAGATTTTCCAAGAAAGGCTAAAATTCCTAATATATCAATATTAGTTAATACAAAGCTTAAGAAAGCAAGAACTTCATATGAGATGTTACAAGATTATTTTGGAGTATAGTATAATCCATTATTAATTTTCTTAATTAGGTATTAATATGAAACAAGTATCTGTAATAGGATTAGGATATGTAGGATTACCCCTTACATTAGCAATAGAAAGAAGTAAGAAATATAAAGTAATAGGATATGATATTAATAATAAACAAATAGAAAAAATATTAAATAAACAATGTCCAATAACAGATAAAAAAGCAGAAAAAGATCTAAAAGAATTAGACTTACATGCTACAAGTAAAGAAGAAGAAATAAAAGGTAGTGACTACTACATTATATGTGTACCCACACCAATATATGATGACTATACTCCTGATTACACACCTGTTAAGAGTGCTGCGAAAACTATTGGTAAATATTTAGAGAAAGGACAAACAGTAATACTTGAATCTACTGTTAATCCAGGTACATGTGAAGAAATACTCCTCCCTATACTTGAAAAAGAAAGCGGATTAAAAGGAGGGAGAGATTTTAATTTAGCTATGTGTCCTGAAAGGATTAATCCTGGTGATGAGAGATGGAGTGTATACAATATTCCTAGAAATATTGGTAGTTTAATACCTTCTAAAACACATGAAGTAGCACAGTTCTATAGATCTTTTCTAGAGGGAGAAATAAATGAGGTATCTTCTTTAAAGATAGCAGAGGCTACAAAGATAGTAGAGAATACTTTTAGGGATATAAATATTGCATATGTAAATGAACTTGCTAAATCATTTGATGCAATGGGAATAGATTTAATAGAAACTCTTAAAGCTGCATCAAATAAACCATTTTCTTTTATGGTTCATTGGCCTTCAAGGGGTGTAGGAGGTCATTGTATAGCAGTAGATCCATACTATTTAATAAAAAGGGCTGCTCAATCAGGATTTGATCATAAATTTCTTAAAATGGCCAGAGAGGTAAATAACAGTATGCCTAAATATACTGTATTAAGACTACAAGAGGCATTAAATGAGGTAAAACTTCCTGTAAATGGTACTAATATATCTTTACTTGGTCTTAGTTATAAAGAGGATATAGCTGATTTAAGAGAGAGTCCTTGTTTAGAGATAATGGATATTTTAAAGAATATGGGAGCTAATCTTACTGTATATGATCCATATGTAAAGGATATGTCTACTGTAGAAACATTAGATGATGCTCTTGATAAGTGTAGTGCTATAGTTGTTTCTACTGCTCATAAGGTATTTGGTGATTTAACACAAGAGATTTGTAAAAGAGATAATATTTTGGTTGTTATAGATGGTATGAATAAACTAGATAAAGAGAAAATAATTAAATCAGGAAAGATATATAGAGGGATAGGGAGATAAGTTATGGTTAAAATATAGTAGAAGAAAATAACAGATATTGTTAATTCTAAGATATCTTTTGAATGAAAAATATTCAGCATAAACAACAAGCTTCTGGAGAATGGTTTAAGAAATCATTTCTTGAACAAATGGCTAATATTGGTAGTGAGGTATACAGGGCTATTAATTGGAGAAACAAGGGTGATGAAGAGTATGCTTATGAGGCATTTGTAAGGTCTTTAGAACTTTTTGATTTAACTAAAGAATCTAAATTA
>Ga0255347_1007941_pt1 | contig 10837 bp, 10 predicted proteins | sample wastewater_treat_2_FD_192479 | JGI IMG/M metagenome (GOLD analysis project Ga0255347, IMG submission 192479) | Wastewater microbial communities from Lulu Island WWTP, Vancouver, Canada - plant24 | ecosystem: Engineered > WWTP > Wastewater > Unclassified | place: Canada: Vancouver, British...
AAGGGAACAGGAAGAAGAACTTCATCTTCGGTATCACAAAGGGTCAGGATAGCATTAAAAAGTGAATGTTTGGCTCCACAAGAAACAATCACTTCATCAGGATGGTAGGCAAGACCATTCTCTTTATTTAATTTATAGCAAATCGCTTCTTTCAATTCGATGATTCCCGATGTCGGAGTATATTTGGTAAATCCCTGATCAATAGCTAACTTTGCGGCATCCTTAATACATTGAGGGGTATCAAAATCAGGTTCTCCAGCACTAAAGGATAGAACGTTCAATCCGTTTTTCTTCATGGTTTTTGCTCGAGCTGATATAGCAAGAGTTGCCGACGGTTCAATTTGATTGACTTTTTGGGATATTTTCACTGTGTGCCCCCTATTTTGTTTTAATTTTATATATAGGTGGTGGGTAACGCTGGTATTGGAGCTAAAAAATTTTATTTCGGTTCCACGGATTCGGTTTGGAGTGATTCATTTCGACGATTATGGGCTGAATATAATATTAGGATTTCAAAAGAAAAGAGTGAAAAATCTGCCCCAGCCCGTTTTCACTATAAAAAGATTTTATTCACTCTTATATAGTAGTAAGGAGTAATTGTCAAGAATCTGAGCAATTTTTTATCGATAATTTAATGGGTATTGGTTTTTTAAGATTAAAAAAAATTTTTGGTATTAATTTGTTTCTATTATTCAACTTCTTGACATGAATTCATTGAATATGGTAGAAATTGTATCATAGCAATGAAGCTCTTCCCACGATGTTGTGGGAAGAGCTTTTTTTATTTTATCGGTTTTACCAAGGTAATACAACGGAGTGTTACCCGATTAACGCCTTCTTTTCTTCATGGCCCTGAAGAAAGATCATCTCACGCTGCAGTGATTGATTTGTTCCTTTGTTGTTTCAACGGAGAGATTATTTACCTACCATATATCCATTATTTTAGACGTTGTCAGGGGGTTCAAGAATGGACTACAAGGTGATATTGGATACTCTTTGGGTAATCATTACTTCAATGTTGGTATTTTTTATGAATCTTGGTTTTGCCATGGTGGAACCGGGTTTTAATCGGTCAAAAAAAACACTGTCAATATCCTTTCAAAGAATTTTATGTTTTTTTGCTGTATCAAAATTAGGATTTCTCGTTCTTGGTTGGGGTTTAATGTTTGGAAGTGGTGGCGGTGCAATACATTGTGCCCCTAAAATTTTATATTCTTTGGTAGGGGCTTGATTTATCATGCCCGTGAGTTTTCAGGATAGAAGGCTTTTTTACATATTAGATAGAAGAAATTCTGCCAATTTGCGAAAGGCAATTGCTCTATGGCTCAAGCGGTTTTTTATATTTTCGCCTAACTCGGCAAAAGTTTTTTGATAAGGAGGAAGTATAAAGATGGGGTCATAACCAAAGCCCGAACTTCCACGACTTTCCTGAGAAATAAGTCCCGGACAACGACCTTCAAAAATTTTTTCACTTTTTTCCCATACCAAGGCTACTACACAGACAAAACAAGCTGATCTTTGATCTTGGGGGACTTTTTTAAGAAGCTCAAGTATTTGCTTATTTTTTTCTTTTGAATCCAAGGTTTCTCCACCAAAGCGGGCCGAAAAAAGCCCTGGAGCTCCGTCAAGAGCATCAACTTCTAAACCGGAATCTTCCCCAATACATATATTTTCACTGATTATAAAACCATGACGGGCTTTTAGAAGGGCATTTTCAGCATAACTCGATCCAGTTTCGGCAACTTCCTCAAAAGAAAAATCTTGAAATAAGCTCCTAACCGATATTGAATAAGAGGATAAAATCGCATTGATTTCTTTAATCTTTCCCGAATTTTTGGAAAGGATGTAAATCAATCGGGAAGCGGGTTTCAAGGAAGGCCCCTTTCTAGTAAAACCTTCTTTTGGATAGCTATAATATCTTTAATTCCCTTTTGGGCTAAGGCAAGAAGCCGATTCAGGGTTTCTTGGCTAAAGGGATCCCCCTCAGCAGTACCCTGAATTTCAACAAATTGTCCCTTACCCGTCATTACAACATTCATATCAACCTGAGCCATCGAATCTTCTTCAAAATTGAGGTCAAGGAGATCTTTACCGTTGACTACCCCCACGCTCACAGCAGCTAAATAATCTTTCAGAAGATTACCTGATTGGAGTAAACCTCGATCAACGTAATTCCAGAGGGCATCGACTAAAGCAATGAAAGATCCGTTGATTGCCAGGGTACGGGTTCCTCCGTCAGCTTGAATCACATCACAATCTATAAGAATAGTTCGTTCGCCAATAAGGTCCATATTCATCACTGAACGAAGGGCACGACCAATAAGCCGTTGGATTTCATGGGTACGACCCCCAACTCGACCTTTGATAGATTCACGAACATTCCTTGTCGATGTGGCTCGAGGGATCATGGCGTACTCAGCAGTAATCCACCCTTGGTTGGATCCTCGCAGAAAGAGGGGCACTTTATCTTCTATGGTTGCCGAACAGACAATACGATTGTTCCCTTCTTCAATTAAAACTGAACCTTCAGCTGCTCTAAGATAATTTCTGGTGATCATGAGAGAACGTATCTCATCGTAGTTTCGACCATCGTTTCTTAAGTGGATATCATCCCGTTCTTTCTTTAAAAAAGAATTCAAATCCTGAAAACTATTGAATTTCTGCAATGAGTTTTTCATCCCTTTCCAGTGGTTCTGATATGTCGATATGTCCACAAAGAGTAGTTTCTTCCTTTCCATCAATTAATATTTTAATGCGTTTAACATCAGGAAGTGAGGTTAAAGTATCTACAATACTAAAAATACTGAGAAGTTCTTGGGTGGTTCCACCCGATTGCCCGTCTTTCATTTCATGGCTGAGGTCAACATAAACAATACCGCTTTCAGTGAAAACACCGTTTAATCGCGTTGATTCAGGGAGTGGATTATAATGAGATGAAAGCTTGGGTCCTCTCAGCAGTTCTTGAAGAACCGACTCAAGCATATTATGATGCTTTTCAATTAGTCGTTTTTCCGCAACCAAACCGGTAAAGTCCTCATCGGTAAAATAGAGAACAACTTCAACTGTAGAATCACCACTGATCGCTGAAGAAGTTTGACCGGTCGAGAGAAATCCCGTATCATCAGGAGCTACAGTGTTCTTTTTTCCCCCGGGGATCAAGTATTCACCAGCGTAGACGATTGCAAAAAAAACTGCCATTCCGATAAGGATATATAATATTGGCTGAAGAAAAGCGAGTCTTTTTTTTCTTCTTTTCATTCGGTCCTATTCCTCAAGGAATTTTTTTAAATCTGAACTTGACATAAATTGTTTTATGCCAACCACTATTCCTCGCACCAGTTTGTCCTGAAAGGCTCCGTTTGCTAAGTTTTTTGCTTCGGTTGGGTTGCTCAAAAAACCAATTTCAATCAAACATGAGGGGAAATACATTCCTTTTAATAGAATAAGGGGTGCTTCTTTAAGCCCTCTTGAAGCCTGGCCGGTCTCTTTGACGATGTTATTTTCGATTAAAGAACCGAGCTTCATGCTCACGGTACGACTTCCTAAATAATAAGAATCAAGAAGAGTAGAGTTAATTTTTCCATTTTGTTCTTCAGTATACCCTTCTGAAATAAAACGTTGATTTTCACGATTTGCAACGTCAGCGGCCCCTTCGCCATGAATCTGTGCACTTCCTACGAAAACTTCAACCCCAGTAGCTTTTTTATTAGGGGCAGCATTGGCATGAATGCTTAATAAAACCACTGGCTGTTTATTATTGGCTACTGCGGATCGTTCTTTAAGGCCAGGATAGGTATCGCCTTCACGGGTCAAATATACTTCATAGCCTTGTTGAGTAAGGGCTTCTTTAAGCTTTTTAGAAACCTGGAGGATAATGTCTTTTTCTTGATACCCGTTAACAACACAACCGGGGTCTTTCCCACCATGACCAGGATCGATAACAATAACCCTGGGATTAATTTTGTCGTAAGGTGTTGCAGTCGTTGGTTGGACTGGTGGTTTGGTTGTAGGCGTAGGAACAACAGGTGTAGGAGTAGACGTAAGCGCTGGTGTTGTAGTAGTGGGTTGTGTTGGTGGAGATGGACTTGCTGGAAGAATTGTTACATCAGGAGATGTTAACAAAGTGGAAGTAACTATGTCTAAATAAATACGGGGATTCTCTCCGCCCAATTGGTTTTTTTGAATTGAGGCGGGAGATTTTAAATAAATAATAGCTTCGACGTTACTCCCTTTTTTATTAAGCACTACTCGATCTACTCGATTATCGTTTAGAGAGAACGTCTCTGGTGTTCCTGGAGCCAAGGTAGCATTGTTAAAGGTTAGAATAATGCGGTTGTTGGCTTGGTCGGTTTGCATGGAATGAGTTGGTAAGTTAATCCCAAAATCAAAAGTAACCCTTGAGCGATTTTCATCACCATAGGAATGAGACCGAACATTAAGGAGTGACGAGCTTCCAGTAGGAAGGGTAACCGGTGAGATTGTTGAAGGTGTTTTTGTTGGTGAAGGTGACGGGGTTACGACTGTTGAACTGGTATCAGTGGAAATTCCAAAGAGCTGATTAAGAAATTGAGGTGAAATATAAACGGAATTTTCTTGAATGACCACCGAACGTCCTAAGGGTATTTCTTCACCACTTTCAGCAACGGCTATTCCTTTGTCAAGTGATAAAACCCAATTTTTTCCCCCAAAAAATAGATTTACTTTTTTCATAATGGGAGAATAATATTCTACCCCCCCTATTTGTTTGAAAAGATTTTCAACCGAGATGTAATTATCACCATTGACTTTTATTGTTGGTAAATCAAGCGAAAAGACCTGTCCTTGATATTCAATATTGATTTTTGAATAGATTGGTTGAGAAAAAACCAAGCAAAATAGAAGAAGCAAAAGCCATATATATAAGGAATTAGAATGGCGCGACATCGTTGTTCCCTTCTGGAGAAATATCTTCTAATTCTCCTAAGGCATTCTCCATATTTTGGGAATCAAAACTAAAAGGTTCAATTTCGGCTTCAGATGAAAAACCCTCACCAATTCCCCGAATTTCTTCGTTGGCTTTTTGAGGCGGGGAAAGAAATTGTACATTCATTGCCCGGACTTCATAGGAAGTTCGTTTAGTCCCGTTCCGATCTTCCCAATTATTAGCAAGAAGCTCTCCAACTACCGCTACTCTGCTCCCTTTATGAAGAAAACGTGCACAATTCTCACCAAGCTTACTCCAAGCGGTTATTCTTAGGAAAGTGGTATCTTTCGTTTGTTGGCCATTTTTATTTTGATAAAAACGGTTCATAGCTATATCAAATCGACATACGGGTGTCCCCTGGGGAGTATAGCGAAGATCAGGGTCACGCGTGAGATTTCCAATACCAAAAAAATAGTTAATATCTCCAGCCATTTCTGTTCCCCCATATAAATTAAGAAATTCTAAATAAATAATTTCTGTTAGTTTAGCATATTCTAAACCATAAATACAATGACGAATGATGATGAAAAGATTCTATCACCCTGAGGATATCTCTTTTAAATCCGAGAAGATCTCGTCTTTTCTTTTTTTCACTCTTCTTGCTGAGGAATCCCTTGCTCCCTTTATTAAGGGGAGTAAGGGATTTTAGGGACGATGATTTAAATTGCCCCCCCTTTTTGATCTTTTAATAAACTAACTAATTTTTCATCAGGATTTAGTGCATAGAGATCTTGTCGGCGATGCCTTAACAAAGGAAGCTGTTGGCGGGCTTGGTCAACTAAAGAGAGATCAATGTCTTTTATTATTATTGCTTCTTCATTACCAAGCTGCTCTAAAACCCTACCCAAAGGATCAACAACAAGGCTATGGCCATAAGCTTGATAGGATGAGCCTGGGTGTGGTGCTGGTGATGCGCCCAAAAGAAAAACCTGATTATCAATTGCCCGCGCTCGGAAGAGAACCTCCCAGTGGAGAGGCCCGGTAACCGGGTTAAAAGCAGCGGGGACTGCAACCATAAATGCCCCCCGCAAAGCATAAAGGCGAATAAGTTCAGGAAAACGAAGATCGTAACAGATTAAAATACCAATTTTCCCCCAAGGAGTATCAATTAAAAGTGGAGTATTTCCAGGATCGAGAACTGCTGATTCTTGGAAATGGAGGTTTTTAAAGTCAACATCGAAAAGATGTATTTTCCTATAAACACCAACAATCTCACCAGAGGGGTTATAAACGATAGAGGTATTATAATAGTGATTTCCTTTTTTTTCCGGTATTGAACCGCCAACTAAGAAAACTCTATGTTCATGAGCGAGATTCGATAAAAAGAGACTGGTTTCGCCAGTAAGGATATCTTCAGCGAAAGTTGGGAATGATTCCAGACTATAAGGGCACTGAAACATTTCCGGTAGGAGTATCAAGTTTGCTTGGTGATTCTTAATTGAAGCAAAAAGCTCGGCAGTTTTTAACAAATTAGATTTTTTATTTGGACCGGTTTGAATTTGAATAATCGCAACTTTTAAACTATCCATAGCCCTATCTCAAAGAATTATTTTAAAAAAAGCAAGGTTTACTTAGAAAAGCCGTTCTCAGCCTTTTCAATAATATAGTACAATAATTGAAGCATTGGCAAGAGTATATTTTTATAGCTTATAAAATCTTTATAAGCGAGGGGAAAATATGAAGTGTTTTCTATTCATTCCAGAAAATGATTTAGAAGATCAAATCAGTAAAAATATCTGTTGGAATTTAAGAAAAGTATCCCTTGCCAAAGTCTATTTTTTCCACCCCCATTATATACAAGAATTAAAGAAACAAGATTATCCTGAGATAAAATCCGACATAACTCTACCATCGATATTTCAATTGTTTCCAAAAGTTATTGAATGGTATCGTATGATACGAACCTTGCGTCGAAGGAGAAGATTTCGAGAGACTATAATATTGATAGGACATAAGACTTGTCTTCTTCTATGGATATTTTTTCTCATTCAAAAAAAACCAATTTTCATATGGATAACTCGTCAATTTAACCAGACATTCTCATGGTTTGATTACTATTTTACTAAATACCTTACCCAATCATTTTTAACCAATGATCAATATCTCAATCATTATCTCCGTCAAAAAAACCAAGCTTCTTATTTCATTGGAAATGTTCTTTCTGATTTGGTTCAACCCATTGAATTTCCATTTATACACGGGAAAAAGCCAATTTATTCTTTTTTCCCCAGTATTGATCGTTTTGAATTTGATTTTGAGCTTATCCTCAAACTCTTTCCTGATTTTGCCGATATGATGAACGGTTATTATCTGATGGTAATTCCCCCTGGTCAAAAAACCATGCAGGCAATTGCTGCCATAGCAAGTCGATTGGGATGGAATTTATCAAAAAGTTTAGAAGGAGAAATATTGGAAGGATATCTTTGGAAAAACCCATACTATATTAATTTAACTCTTTTTCAGAGCGAAACCTTGGTTCAATCCGATCTTATTTTATCAATGGATGATCTTTACACCATACAAGCGGTTGGTATAAATAAAAAAGTCATACCTCTGGATCGGAATCATCCTCAAGAAATGTTCGTTTATTTAAAAAATACCAACAATTTTTATGAATACAACAATTTTTTAAAAAGCCGATTTGGAACAACAGGAACCATAGAAAGGATTGCTGCCTATCTTCTTTGGGGAGTTGTTGAAGACCAAAGATTTCTAAGAAATAAAACTACACCAAACTGAAAACCATATATATATCAATAAAAAAAAGAAAGAAGGAACAATCCATGATAAAATAAATAGAATTTATTTTTAGAATGGGAAGGATGATGAACGAGTGAGAGGTTTGGTTCCATGGGACGTCGACCGAAGGTTGCAAATATTTTTAGAAGAAGATTTAGGTTTTGATGATATTACTACCCAAGGTTTGGGAGACCTTAGCTTAAAGCCGGTGCGGGCAAGAATTATTGCTAAAGAAAAAGGAATAATGTCAGGAGGTCCATTTGCGATTCGCCTTTTTAACCTCATAGACCCTCAGACGAATGAAAAGACTCTTATTGAAGAAGGTGAAGAATTTAAAAGTGGTGATTGCGTTATGGAAATTATAGGGCAAACCCGGGCAATTTTGATGGGAGAAAGGGTTGCCCTTAATTTATTACAAAGACTGTGTGGAATTGCTACAAAAACTCGAGAGTTTGTCGAAGCGGTTAAGGGTTTACCGGTAAAAATAGCTGACACAAGAAAGACTAGTCCTGGTTTGAGGATCTTTGAAAAGTACGCTGTCCGTTGTGGGGGTGGAGTAAATCACCGTCTCGGCTTATACGATTGTGCTCTTATCAAGGATAACCATATTTCGATTTGTGGATCGGTAAAGGATGCCATTCAAAGAGTTAGACCTGCTATTCCCTTTACGGCACGAATCGTGGTTGAATGTGAAAATATACTACAAGTGAGTGAGGCAATCGAAGAAAAGGCTGATGTTATTATGCTGGACAATATGAATATAGGACAAATTAAAGAAGCAGTAAAAATGATTAATAAAAGATCGATCGTAGAGGCTTCGGGAGGTGTCAGTTTAGAAACGGTAAGGGAAATTGCAAAACAAGGTGTTGATATCATCTCTACTGGATATATTACCCATCACGCCATTTGGTTGGACTTGAATTTGGAGGTAGAAGAAGTCAAAGATGTATTATGATGCTTTGATTATTGGGAACGGAATTGCAGGAAGTAGTGCTGCCCTTTTTCTGGCAGAAAAATCTCAACGAGTTTTATTGGTCAGTAAGGGACAATCGCTTGAGGAAACTAACACCGAAAAAGCCCAGGGAGGGATTGTATATCGAGGCAAAAATGATTCTTGGAAGATTCTCGAGCAAGATATTCTTAATGCTTCTGATGGAAGTGCCTTAGAAAAAAGTGCTAAAGTGTTAGCTAAGATTGGTCCTTCGCTGGTTAAAAGATTATTTATTCAAAAACTACGGGTTCCATTTGAGGAAAATGAACAGGGAGAATGGGATCTTTTTCAGGAAGCAGCGCATTCTCAAAGGCGTGTTCTTCATGTTAAGGATTGTACTGGAAGAGCTATTCAAAAAGCACTTCATGAAGGAATCCTCGAGGAACATCTTATCGAGGTTAAAAAAAACACCTATGCAATTGGCTTGATTCTTTCCAATCGCTACCAATTTTCATCTCGATCTCGCTATGAAACTCCGGAGTGTCTGGGTGTTTATTTGCTGGATCCTCGCAAAAGGACTATAATACCCTTTTTTGCTCGGGCAACCATTTTTGCTACTGGAGGATTAAATTCTCTTTATCAATATTCAACTGGAGGACCTTGGAATACCGGTGATGGTTATGCTATAGCGAATCGAGCTGGAGCCATCCTGCAAAATATGGAATATGTTCAATTCCACCCTACCCTTCTTTTTAGTCCTGAATATTCCCAGACTTTTCTTATTTCTGAAACGGTTCGAGGCGAGGGAGCTGAACTCGTTAATCATGAAGGGAAAGCTTTTATGCATAAATATCATCATTTGGGAAGCTTGGCGCCTCGTGATGTGGTTTCCCGGGCAATCTTTGAAGAAATGCTCACCCAGAATTCCCATTGTGTTTTTCTTGATCTTTGTCATGTGATTTCACCGGAAAAAATAAAGGCAACCTTCCCAACCATCTATGAAGAATGTTTATACCGAGGGATTGATATTACCCGAGAACCGATACCAGTTGCCCCAGGAGCTCATTTTTGCTGTGGGGGAATACTTACCGATAGTTTTGGCCGTACCTCGATTAAACGTCTCTATGCTATTGGCGAAGTTGCCTGCACTGGTGTGCATGGTGCCAATCGCTTGGCTTCTACCAGTCTTTTAGAAGGATTAACCTTTGCTTACCGAGCTTCTCATGATATTATAAAAAATCCAGCTACCAAGGAACAACCTCGAATAATACCGTTCGAATATTCTTGCGGAAATCCTCCACCTGAGGCAATTTTGGAAAGTATGCGGAAAATTATTCAAGATACCATGTGGAAATTCGCCGGACTTATTCGGGATCAATCGGGGTTAAAGTACGCCTTAGAAGTGCTTCGTGGTTTAAAAAAACAAGCAGTTCAACTGAAAAACCAATTAGGTGTATCTGGCTCTCTCCTTGAATTTGAAAATAGTGTTGATTCCGGTTTATTGGTCGTTGAAGCAGCCTTAAGAAATCCAATCTCTTTGGGAACTCATTTTCGTTCCGATTCTTCAATGGTTCAATAGTTATTAATCTTGTTTTATCATTTATTAGTTTTCACGATTCAGATTAAAAAGGTCGTATTCTTCTTGCTCATCAAATAAGCTCTCGATGTGTTTTTTCTGATCAAGTCCAGCCAGATTAACACTTACAAAAAAGGTTTGGTCAGATTCCCAATAAGAAGCTTCAATATCGATACATTCTTCTAACTGTTTTCGAATATAATAACGACGCTCTTCCCAGTTTTGATCGGGAAAGGAGTAAATAGTCTCCATGCCTACAGAAAACTCTTTACTTCCTAATCCGATACCGGCAATAATATCACCAAGGCCTCCAATATTAAGATCATACTCGCCTCGAAGTCGAAGATAAGTTTGGTCAAGATTACCATAAACCAACTCCAAACCGAAAATATTAGTATCTTTGGGATCAAAGAAAAAATAGGTTTCTCCATTTACTTGAGTATATTCATAAAATATTCCTGCGCTAAAATGAGAAGAAAATTCTTTTTCCGCCCAGACCTTTCCTCCCCAAACAGTTGCATCATCAAGAACGGAAAGGTTAATGTTTTGATAGAAAATTTCTCCCCCGTAGCTCTTTTTTTCCAATCCTGTGCTTAAATAAACATCGTTTCGCCAAGTACTCATATCA
>Ga0255347_1007946_pt1 | contig 10833 bp, 12 predicted proteins | sample wastewater_treat_2_FD_192479 | JGI IMG/M metagenome (GOLD analysis project Ga0255347, IMG submission 192479) | Wastewater microbial communities from Lulu Island WWTP, Vancouver, Canada - plant24 | ecosystem: Engineered > WWTP > Wastewater > Unclassified | place: Canada: Vancouver, British...
GAAGCTCATAGGCAATGCGATGTCGCGCCCCGCATGGGCGCGTGGATTGAAACTTATCATTGGCATGCTCCACAACGTAATATGGATGTCGCGCCCCGCATGGGCGCGTGGATTGAAACAGTTACCGCCCACAAGGTGTTTTGTGGTGTGGCGTCGCGCCCCGCATGGGCGCGTGGATTGAAACATGTAATTAAAACTCATGTAGTGCTTAATATGATGTCGCGCCCCGCATGGGCGCGTGGATTGAAACAAGCGTGGTGGAATGAAGTTAAGACTAGTTGCCAGGTCGCGCCCCGCATGGGCGCGTGGATTGAAACCTGATAGCTCCTAATTGTCGAAGCGTGATTGTGATAAGTCGCGCCCCGCATGGGCGCGTGGATTGAAACATTGCATAGACTCTTGTCTTGCTAATTTTGTTGATGTCGCGCCCCGCATGGGCGCGTGGATTGAAACAAGAACAAGCCTAATCTGATTATGCTGGATAGTGTCGCGCCCCGCATGGGCGCGTGGATTGAAACAGATATATACTTTAAGGAATCGTTGAGGTATGCATTGTCGCGCCCCGCATGGGCGCGTGGATTGAAACATGTCGGTATTTATGGTTTCATCATAATTAGCCATGGTCGCGCCCCGCATGGGCGCGTGGATTGAAACTGGGACACCGCGACCTGCCGGGCGTGACCAAGGCGGTCGCGCCCCGCATGGGCGCGTGGATTGAAACATGGTATCCTCCATAGACCTTGCCAGCTTCCTCTGTCGCGCCCCGCATGGGCGCGTGGATTGAAACTTCCCCCAGGGCGCAGGCGGCGGATATTTCCCGCGCGTCGCGCCCCGCATGGGCGCGTGGATTGAAACTACTTATGAGAACGCTCATAATCTGCCAGATGATTGTCGCGCCCCGCATGGGCGCGTGGATTGAAACTTGAAAGAGCATCAAACGGTATCTCTTTGCCGTCGTCGCGCCCCGCATGGGCGCGTGGATTGAAACGAGCATGAAACTGATTATCAATACAGAGTATTACGGTCGCGCCCCGCATGGGCGCGTGGATTGAAACACGTTCACGTTATTGTTAATCGCGTGTTCAATTAGTCGCGCCCCGCATGGGCGCGTGGATTGAAACCGACACGACCGACAACACGCGCCAGATCATCGGCGTCGCGCCCCGCATGGGCGCGTGGATTGAAACTCGGGCGGCGGCGGAACCACCGCCTGCTTGCCGCAGGTCGCGCCCCGCATGGGCGCGTGGATTGAAACAACGGACGGGAGGTCAACGAGCTGATTAACAACAGTCGCGCCCCGCATGGGCGCGTGGATTGAAACCGGTAACTTCAGATAAGCCTCTTGTCCGTGTTTTGTCGCGCCCCGCATGGGCGCGTGGATTGAAACTGAGCAATTAAGGCGCTTTGCTGCGTTGGCTACGGTCGCGCCCCGCATGGGCGCGTGGATTGAAACACCGTCTGCGCTATGCTATGGATAAAAAGCAACCGTCGCGCCCCGCATGGGCGCGTGGATTGAAACGGATAAGTATCTATGAAGATGTTGTTTGCCAACAGTCGCGCCCCGCATGGGCGCGTGGATTGAAACGCGGTATGAAAAAAAAGACAAAAAAGAAGGAACAGTCGCGCCCCGCATGGGCGCGTGGATTGAAACTGTAAATACTTAAATGTTGTGTGCGTATATATCTGTCGCGCCCCGCATGGGCGCGTGGATTGAAACAACGGACTTAGATTGGGACACATTCAAGACGGCTGTCGCGCCCCGCATGGGCGCGTGGATTGAAACAGTAACCGCGCCGGAATCAAGTTCATTGAGCAAAGTCGCGCCCCGCATGGGCGCGTGGATTGAAACCCCAGGCGGCTCGGCAAGATACGCAAGATGGCTCATCGTCGCGCCCCGCATGGGCGCGTGGATTGAAACAAAGGCTAATGGATAACTAAAAGCATCATTTTGAGTCGCGCCCCGCATGGGCGCGTGGATTGAAACGGGCGATGAACTGCGTGGCCGGCACGGTGATAAGCGGTCGCGCCCCGCATGGGCGCGTGGATTGAAACATACCTTATCCGGCTACGTGGCTAAACGCTAAGGGCGTCGCGCCCCGCATGGGCGCGTGGATTGAAACTAATTTTGGGCGGTATGATTTTGATACATTGGCGAAGTCGCGCCCCGCATGGGCGCGTGGATTGAAACAGATATTGCGCTCTTATCTTCAGCGGGATTTACAGTGTCGCGCCCCGCATGGGCGCGTGGATTGAAACAGTCAATGCTTGCTTTGATAAACAAAATGTTTATGGTCGCGCCCCGCATGGGCGCGTGGATTGAAACGGATATTGCGCTCTTATCTTCAGCGGGATTTACAGGTCGCGCCCCGCATGGGCGCGTGGATTGAAACGGCCTCAAGTTATGGCGCGGATGAAGAACTTGACGTCGCGCCCCGCATGGGCGCGTGGATTGAAACTACTCGCTCATGTTGGTAAAAACACCGGTGAAGATTGTCGCGCCCCGCATGGGCGCGTGGATTGAAACTGGTTATCCATTAGCCTTTGAATTTCCGGTTAGAAGTCGCGCCCCGCATGGGCGCGTGGATTGAAACCAGCGTCCGCTTGGGCGACTGCTCGCTCAGATCCATGTCGCGCCCCGCATGGGCGCGTGGATTGAAACATGGCGGTGGTGACGGTGATGTGGGTGATTATGTCGTCGCGCCCCGCATGGGCGCGTGGATTGAAACCCAGGGAACGCCTGCTGGCCGTGCCCGGCGTTAAACGTCGCGCCCCGCATGGGCGCGTGGATTGAAACCTGCGCGTCAATCTCCAGCGACTGCGTGCGCGTCAGTCGCGCCCCGCATGGGCGCGTGGATTGAAACGATATTGCTATCGTGCACGCGGGGAAACCCGTTTGTCGCGCCCCGCATGGGCGCGTGGATTGAAACTTGCTGGATGATTTGGGCTACACGATGACCGAAGGTCGCGCCCCGCATGGGCGCGTGGATTGAAACACGAGAAAACTTTTAACGCGATGAAAAAAATGGCCGTCGCGCCCCGCATGGGCGCGTGGATTGAAACGCCCTGCGGATGGCCGTGCCGCGCTGGCGCTATCAGGTCGCGCCCCGCATGGGCGCGTGGATTGAAACAGCCGAGCGACGATGAACCTTATCGTTAATCGCGGTCGCGCCCCGCATGGGCGCGTGGATTGAAACTGGGCCAGACCGAGCTAAACAACCTGCTGGACGAGGTCGCGCCCCGCATGGGCGCGTGGATTGAAACTGGTGCTGGCCGCCGCGCCGACGGCGGAGGATGAGGTCGCGCCCCGCATGGGCGCGTGGATTGAAACAGCAGTACGAAAAAAACATTGCGGCGGCAAAAAAGTCGCGCCCCGCATGGGCGCGTGGATTGAAACCGAAACCTCCCGCAACGATCCGGTAGAATCCGACGTCGCGCCCCGCATGGGCGCGTGGATTGAAACGAGACGACGGCGCTGGGTATCATCAATAAAACGGGTCGCGCCCCGCATGGGCGCGTGGATTGAAACTTGTTGACAGGGATTGGAAAAAGGTTGTCATTGTCGCGCCCCGCATGGGCGCGTGGATTGAAACTCATAAACCTTAACAACGGCCTGGTCGGCTACCCAGTCGCGCCCCGCATGGGCGCGTGGATTGAAACGTCTCTGCAGGTTTCGGGGCGGCCGTCACAGCCCGGTCGCGCCCCGCATGGGCGCGTGGATTGAAACCGCGACCAGTCTCCGTACGAAAAACTGGTCGTCTGTCGCGCCCCGCATGGGCGCGTGGATTGAAACAAGACGGCGTAGCACAGGCCGCGCCAGGGCGGCGTGTCGCGCCCCGCATGGGCGCGTGGATTGAAACGGTTTTGGTGACGTGGCGGCGCGCGGGCGCGGACGGTCGCGCCCCGCATGGGCGCGTGGATTGAAACGCGCCATGCGTCCCAAAGACGAACTTATTAAAAAGTCGCGCCCCGCATGGGCGCGTGGATTGAAACTAACCAGTCGCTCCACCCGACCGCTACGCTCCGGGGTCGCGCCCCGCATGGGCGCGTGGATTGAAACATTAACTTTCTTTTTCTTATGCGCGCCGGCAACATGTCGCGCCCCGCATGGGCGCGTGGATTGAAACCAGGGCGTAGGATTTATCGGGGATAATTGCCGCGTCGCGCCCCGCATGGGCGCGTGGATTGAAACCATCTCCACCGCGCAGAGGCTCATCTCCGCGTAGTGTCGCGCCCCGCATGGGCGCGTGGATTGAAACGCGAGCGATGATTTGACCACAAAGACCCCAAACCCGTCGCGCCCCGCATGGGCGCGTGGATTGAAACACAGGCCGCCGGCCAGCGCGTCATGGTCGTACGCCGTCGCGCCCCGCATGGGCGCGTGGATTGAAACGCGCCATGCGTCCCAAAGACGAACTTATTAAAAAGTCGCGCCCCGCATGGGCGCGTGGATTGAAACTCGCGGTGATCGGCGAAGTCGGCAGCGGTAAAACCGTCGCGCCCCGCATGGGCGCGTGGATTGAAACAAACAGGGAAACGTAATTTCTTTCTCCATAACATGTCGCGCCCCGCATGGGCGCGTGGATTGAAACTTAACGCCCTGACTTATGCTACTTCGCCTTTAGTCGCGCCCCGCATGGGCGCGTGGATTGAAACTTCTTCCGTAAGAAACATTTTCAGGCCTCCTGACTGTCGCGCCCCGCATGGGCGCGTGGATTGAAACCGGATCGTTAAAATAACCCGAAACAATGCCGGCCGTCGCGCCCCGCATGGGCGCGTGGATTGAAACACGTCGGGCGAGGGCGCGGTGCGCATCATTTCGCCGTCGCGCCCCGCATGGGCGCGTGGATTGAAACGGTCAACGCGCTAAAACCTTCCAGCACGCCGAAGATAGTCGCGCCCCGCATGGGCGCGTGGATTGAAACAAACACAATGGCGTTATCCGCGCCATAAACGGATGTCGCGCCCCGCATGGGCGCGTGGATTGAAACATAATCTCCTCCTTTTTTTGGGCCGGCATGGATGCGTCGCGCCCCGCATGGGCGCGTGGATTGAAACGTTTTCGTCCTGTCGCAAACGCTCAAGGATTAAACGGTCGCGCCCCGCATGGGCGCGTGGATTGAAACGCGGTGGATTTGCATCATCGTATTGAATAACGCGTCGCGCCCCGCATGGGCGCGTGGATTGAAACAATATTTTGCTTGTCCCAACCTTCGCGCCCCACTGGTCGCGCCCCGCATGGGCGCGTGGATTGAAACACGAAGAGATTGCGACGCAATCTGTTTTTCGATGTCGCGCCCCGCATGGGCGCGTGGATTGAAACAAAATCGACGCGCGGCCTCTCTCGTCTCCCGGAAGTCGCGCCCCGCATGGGCGCGTGGATTGAAACAAAGACATGAAACACAGACCCACTACTTAACTGGAGTCGCGCCCCGCATGGGCGCGTGGATTGAAACCCGAATTCTTCGTTTAATGTTAGATTTTGCAAACATCTATTAGACAGATTGCATTTCTACTATCGCTATAGGTAGTCCCTTAACGCCACGTTACCCTTTTTATACCCCTTTGATACCCCTTTTAGTAAGCACACAAGGATTTTTCACTTGAGAGTTGATAAATTATGGGAGTAATACGCGCATGCTCGTAAGCAGACAAAAAATAAAAGCTCCTGTATGTTAAGTTTTGTTAATAACCGTGACGCGCCGCAACGCCCCCCCCTCGTCCAATTTCTGAAAAACTCGCGCGTGACTGAGCCGCCGGTTTCAGGCCAACGACACCTAGAGATTTTGAGCACCCCCTATGGTATTGAACTTTGTTTATACTAATTTGGGTTCATCCGGATAATGCGTACTTCCTGTAATCCTTAAAACGTCAATTACTGTAAATATTCAACCTTTCAATCAGCATTCAATGTTATGGGTGAAATATATAATCTCCAGCAAATGAGTTGGGATATTATACCGATCCAGATAATATTCCACGAAAAAAATGAAACAGGTTGATTATTGTTTAATATTAAGCTATTAAGTTAAAAAACACAGATTTTATAGAGAGGTGTTAGGCTGACAGAGCTGTCGGCGTTTGCAATATTAGCACCGATCCGTATAAACATTGTTAGCCCGCCGCATACGCTGGCGGGCTAACGGAGCCGCGCCTGATTGTCGCTTGCTCAACCGCCTACGGCGGCCGAACAAGCGACTAGAACCGATTCCAAGGAACGGCTCAGTCGCGGTTCCGTTATATGGTAAAAATGAATGACTGAAAGAAAACACTCGGTCCTGATTAGTGGGTTGCCTCACTCGTTCACAAAAGAAATTCATGACCATCAGAGGAATTTCTCCGTCACGATGTTGATGCATGATGATGACTGCCCGCAGGTTATTCCTTGCTCAGGGACTCTGGCACAGATTAACGGATTCAATGGAGTAATAACGGCAAGGCATGTTTGGGAAGAGGCGAGAAAACATGAATTCCTGCTTACGCTCGTTGGCAGGGACAACTACACTTTTGAGACGAAATACCTGACCCCCGCCATTCCGCAAGCTACTGGTGATCTGAAGGAATTTCGCGTTCGTGTCCCCGACATTGGCTTCGTAAGACTTCCGGACAAATACGCAAGCGACTTAGAAGCGAAAGGAAAGGCGTTCTTCAATCTTGATAAGCGTGTCGCCGCCAAGTCATATTTACCGGACATGGCGGAGGGTTATTGGACAATCTTTGGAAATCCAGACGAATTGCTGGATGTTAAACGAAAGAAAGTATCGTCATTTGTCTATGGTACGGGAGTGTCAAAGCAGTTTGAAGAAGCTGGTTGGGATTACTTTGTCATGAATTTAGATATCCCCGCAAATCTAGATATACCAAAGGATTTTTCTGGTATGAGCGGCGGCGGAATATGGTGGACAAGATGGGCTTGTGACGAAAAGTTTGAGAAATTTGTCGTGGCCAACCTTTCTGAAGATACGAAAGTGGCCGGAGTCAGCTTCTTTCAGACAGGGTCTCAAAGCAGAATGCTACTCGGCCATGGTCCTAAATCGATCTATGAGCTATTGTATCAGCACGTACTTGAAACCATATAACCATCGGCTGCACTAGATCGCCGGAAAAGCAGGCTCCCAGTGAGCCGTATGTTCGCCTGCCGCATACGCTGGCGGGCGAACGGAGCCGCGCCTGATTGTCGCTTGTTCAACCGCCTGCGGCGGCCGAACAAGCGACTAGAACCGACTCCAAGGAACGGCTCAGTCGCGGCTCCGTTAGGGTGCAGGCAGGGGTAGAAAGTAAGTAAATAATTTTTTATGTTTTAATCAGGAGAACGTTGATGAAAAAAACCTTGGAATACTTGAAGGAGAAAAAAAAGAATAATCAAAAAATTAAAGTATTAACATCATATGATTATCCCACGACCAAGATATTAGAAGAAGCAGATATCGACATGATAATCCTGGGAGACAGTGTAGGAACAAATGTGTTAGGTTATCAAAATGAAACGGAAGTTACACTTGATGATATGATTCATCACACAAAAGCTGTTTGCCGAGCCAAGAAAGATATTTTTCTCGTTGTTGATCTGCCGTATAAAACTTATGAGACCCCTGAAGAGGCAGTTAAAAATGCAAAAAAACTAATCGACCTGGGAGCAGATGCTGTTAAATTTGAGAGCATTAAGAAAGATGTCCTTGTTTCATTGAAGGAAAATAAAATCAACGTTATGTGCCATATAGGATTAAATCCTCAACATGATCAGGCAAGAATGATGCAAGGTAAAATTGCAAAAGGTAAGTTATTCTCTGAAGCAATTGAATTATTAAATGGTGCAATGTCATTAGATAAAACCGGAGCAGATTTAATAATACTAGAAAAAATTCCCGGAAAAATATCCAAAATCATTACAGAGAACGTATCTATGCCTACGATTGGTATTGGAGCAGGAAAGTATTGTGACGGCCAAGTTTTAATAATATATGATTTACTTGGAATTAATGAAAGAAAATTCAAACATTCCCCAGTATATATCAATGTAAGAGAATTAATGATTAAAACAATTCGGCAATATCAAAATGAAATTGATAATGGCATATTCCCCAACGAGAAGCAGACAAATATAATTGATGATGCTGAATATAATAAGATCAGAGACTGGTGTTTGAAAAATAATATAAATGTGTGATTATATTTTACTTTAGCCTAACAAAATCAATACACCCGATCGCTTCGCTCCGGGTGATTTTTTCGTTCGGCGGAAACAGATCAACGACAATGAAACTGCACGTACTCTTCAGGGTGGCTGATTGGAAATGTTGAGGAACAACTGATGGGAATGGACAATATGCTTTTCGGGGAAGGTTACTATTCAGGAAATCCAGGCGATATTTTCGAGGAGCACGGTGGGGATATTGAGAGGGGACTAGAATCTCTTCTTCTTGAGCAGGATCCTGATATAAAGTTGCGTATCGAGAAAGCAGCAAAGGACTATAAGACAAAAATTCAGGCCTCGCTACGCAATGAAACAGCGCTAAGGCTTTCCGACTCCTCAGGTAAGGCGTCGATCAAGGTAAAAGTGGTGCCTGGATTGCCCGTTGTCGTAAGAAAGAGGCTTATGGGGCGGCCAATACCCCCCTTGCCAAGGATATTCATCGACAAGACAAGTCTTCTAAATGCTGAAACCGGCCTTGAGTATTTGGGAAAGTCACTCGAACCACTTAATAGACTTGTAACTGATCCGCATTTGACACCGGAGGAGATGCGCAAGGCACTTGATTATGTTCGGAGGTTGCTGAATCTATTCAGTGTTCCGGGGCTAGACAATGATATTGTAGAATTCATAGTAAAGATCGACCAAGATGTTCTTGGAGCGTATTTCTTCCATCATGCCGAAATCCATCTCTATTGGCTGGTCATCGGTCTGTTTTCATACAAATTCGGTGTTTCGCCCGAGTCCATGACTGCGGTGGTGGCCGCGCATGAGTGGGCGCACGCATACACACATCTGGGTGCGGACGCCGGAGGGAAACGATGGGATACGGATGCATTCGCATCTTGTTCGTTGATTACCGTGGAAAGTCTTGCGCAGTACTACGGTGGGCTAGCATGTGAGCAGCTTTCGAAGGATTGTTTTAACGCGTACCTGAAACTCTTGGAGAGACAACCCCACCCCTACCGTTCTCACCTAGATTGGTTCAAGGACAATCCTGATGAACATAAGACTGATCCCGCTGAAGACTTGAACCGTTGGGGCAGAATATCCAAACCCGAACTTCGGGAGGCTGTCCGATTCGCTCTGTTGGAAGCGCGGAGTGGAGACCGGCGCCATCCTCAGAATTTTGTCAACACTCTTCGGGAAGTGCGCGATCGTTTGCAGGGGAGAAACGGGGTCAGCCCTTGACAAGGGACAAAAGCAGGGAGGAAGGATAGCCCAATCCGGCAATCCAACCGATCGATAGGCTCCGGCTGATTTTTTCGTTACTCTCTTTCGATCCGTAATGCTCAGTGTAGATAACGTGCCTCCACGCACCCTTTGTAGGTGGCAAATGCAATTTTTGCTTCCTGAAACGTTGAAAATACAACTCTAATAATATTTCAAACTTTTCAAATAGTAATCTGTATAGTGGATTTGAAAATTAGTGAATAATCACTAGTAAATCAGTTGGGATATTATGCGGATCCGGATAATATCCCAAGTGGAAAATAAAAAAATTGGTTGATAGCTCAGTGACATTAATGTATTAAATAAAAAACATTAATCATCTTATCAGGCGTATTAGGCCGACCAAGCTGTCGGCGTTTGCAATATTAGCACCGATCCGTATAAACAATGTTCGCCCGCCGCATACGCTGGCGGGCTAACGGAGCCGCGCCTGATTGTCGCTTGCTCAACCGCCTGCGGCGGCCGAACAAGCGACTAGAACCGACTCCAAGGAACGGCTCAGTCGCGGCTCTGTTAGGTGTCAAATGAGTATATGCGCTAAATGTCGTGTTGAAATCGATGAACCGCCAAGTCTACCTGCGTCAGATAGAAAACCCTGTCCCAAATGCGGCTCAACTGGGCGTTATCTGGAAATATTCTGTCAGGATGAGCTCAAACTTGAGGATCATTTATCGCGGCGGTTTAAGCACAAAGACCCTTCTTTGACAGGGAAAGAAAAAATCCGATTAGACGAAATTATTGGAGAGGAATTGAATCAAGGTACAGGAAAGTTTGTTCAGAAAGAATGGTGGATTGACCGGGATCGTACTCCGCCTTGGTACTACGAAAAAATTACCGACTTAGAAACGGGAGATGTTATTCGATTTTGTAGTGAGCCTCTGGATGAACATATTAATCGTGGGTCGGCAAGAAATAAGAGCACCTAACAAACGATCGCTAACGCTCCGGCTGATTTTTTCGTTGGGCAAAATGAATGTGAAGGGAAATGGAATGAAGAGTTGGATTTATCTTTTAGTGGCGATTGTTGCGGAAATGGTTGGAACGTCAGGACTCAAAGCCAGCGACGGCTTCAGTAAGTTATGGCCGTCTCTATTGACGATTGTTGCTTATGGCGCTTCGTTCTTCTTCCTATCTTTGACGCTTCGCACAATTCCTGTAGGTATTGCATATGCTGTCTGGGGCGGCGTAGGCATAGTCCTGATCACGCTTGTTGGTTGGCTATACTTTGGGCAGCGGTTGGATGCACCCGCTATTATGGGGATGCTCTTAATTGTCTCTGGCGTCGTGGGGGACTACCCCCAGTTATAGTGCCACTGCGCATTAGGGTTTTTCAATAACATAGTTTCTTCTTTTTGTGCAAATTCCTTTGGCGTGAGAAATCCCAGCGTACTATGAGGCCGGGTTTCGTTGTA
>Ga0255347_1007947_pt1 | contig 10833 bp, 9 predicted proteins | sample wastewater_treat_2_FD_192479 | JGI IMG/M metagenome (GOLD analysis project Ga0255347, IMG submission 192479) | Wastewater microbial communities from Lulu Island WWTP, Vancouver, Canada - plant24 | ecosystem: Engineered > WWTP > Wastewater > Unclassified | place: Canada: Vancouver, British...
CCGCAAGATTTTCGCCCCCCGCAAGGACAAGGTGCTCACGAGCATGGAGGAGTTGATCAACAACTTCATGATCGTGACCGAGGGCCCGCAGGTGCCCGCCGGCGAGGCGTTTTTCCAGGCGGAAAATCCGAAGGGCGGCCTCGGCTTTTATGTCGTCTCCAAAGGTGGCGGCGTACCGTGGCGCCTGCGACTGCGCAGCCCCTCCTTCAGCAATCTCTCCATCATGCCAAAAATCTGTCAGGGCGCGCTCGTCGGCGACATCGTCGCGATCCTCGGCTCCCTCGACTTCGTGATGGGCGAGTGCGACCGCTAAACCTTTTCAAAAACAAACCCACCACAGAGACACGGAGCACACCGAGCATGAATCTCCCTTCAGCCACCTGCGCCGCACTCTGTGACCTCTGAGCCTCCGTGGTTCCTAAAATGAATCTGAAGCCCGCCACACTTTCCCGCATCGACGAGGTGATCACGCACTACCCGGTCAAACGCAGTGCCGTGCTCCCCCTGCTCCACCTCATCCAGGAAGAGCAGGGCTATCTCTCGAAGGACGCCATCGAATGGGTCGCCACCAAGCTCGAGCTCGCGCCCATCAACGTGCTCGAAATCGCCACGTTTTACCCGATGTTCCGGATGGAGCCCGTCGGCCGCCGCCACATCAAAGTCTGCCGCACCCTCTCCTGCGCCCTGCGCGGCGGCTACCAGATTTGCGCCGAGTTTGAGAAACAGTTCGGCATCCACCGCGGGCAGACCACGCCCGACGGCGAAGTCACCCTCGACTTCGTCGAGTGCCTGGCAAGCTGCGGCTCGGGCCCCGTCGTCATGATCAACGACGATCTCCACGAACACGTCGATGCCGCCAGGGCCGTCGCCCTCGCCGACCAGATCAAAGCCGAAGCCAAGGCCCGCAACTAATCCGCCGCCATGCCGCATCCGCTCGAACGCCGCGTCCTCTTCCGTCACGTCGACGAACCCGGTTACACGCCGGACCTCGACTGCTACCTGCGCAACGGTGGCTACGAAACCCTCAAAAAGGCCGTCACCCGCGCGCCCGCCGACCTCATCGAAGAGGTGAAAAAATCCGGCCTGCGCGGCCGCGGCGGCGCAGGTTTCCCCACCGGCGTGAAGTGGAGCCTCGTCGACCGCAAGAGCGGCAAGCCCATCTACCTCATCGTCAACTGCGACGAGTCCGAGCCCGGCACCTTCAAGGACCGTTACCTCGTGCACCAGGACCCGCACCAGTTGATCGAGGGCATCATGATCACCTGCTTCGCCAATAACGTGAAGCAGGCCTACATCTACATCCGCGGCGAGTTCCCGCACGGCGCCCGCATCCTCGAAAAAGCCATCGCCGAGGCCCGCGCGAAAAACTTCGTCGGCCCCAACATCCTCGGCACCGGGTACAGTTGCGAAATCTACGTGCACCGCGGCGCCGGCGCCTACATCTGCGGCGAGGAAACCGGCCTCATCGAGTCCATCGAAGGCAAGCGCCCCTACCCGCGCATCAAGCCCCCGTTTTTCCCGGCGGTCCTCGGCCTCTACCAGTGCCCGACCATCGTCAACAACGTCGAGACGCTCTGCCATGTCCGCCACATCGTCGAGATGGGCGGCGAGGCCTACGCCAAGGTCGGCACGCCCAACAACAGCGGCACGCGCCTCATCGGCGTCTCCGGCCTCGTGCAACGCCCCGGCTACTACGAAATCGAGTCCGGCAAGATCACCCTCGGCCAGTTGCTCCACGACATCTGCGGCGGCCCGCTGCCCGGCCGCACCTTCAAGGCCATCATCCCCGGCGGCTCCTCCGCCAAGATCCTGCGCTGGGGCGAGACCTTTAAGATCAAACAAAAGGACGGCTCCACCGTCGAGTGGAGCGTGGCCGACATCCCCATGGATTTCGATTCGTTTGCCGCCTGCGGCACCATGGGCGGCTCCGGCGGCGTGATCGTCATGGACGACAGCGTCAGCATGGTCGAAGCCCTCGCCAACGTCATCGCCTTCTACGCCCACGAGAGCTGCGGCCAGTGCACGCCCTGCCGCGAAGGCTCCCAGTGGATCAAAAAAATCACCGCCCGCATGGTCCACGGCGAAGCGCGCACCGAGGACGCCCCGCTGCTCAAGAACATCGCCGACCAGATCTGCGGCCGCACCGTCTGCCCGATGGGCGAGTCCAGCGCCTGGCCCACCCAGAGCTACGTCGCCAAGTTCAACGACGAGTTCGTCAACTACGAGCAGATCAAAAAGACGCGCCCCGCCGGTGCGCCCAAGCTCATCTAACCCGCCCCCGCGGCCACTCCTTTCCCGATGACTCAGCCTGCAAAAACCGACCTCATCACCGTCAACATCGACGGACGCGAGATCGCCGTGCCCAAGGGCACCAACATGATCGAAGCCGCCCGCATGCTCGGCATCGACATCCCGCACTACTGCTACCACCCCAAGCTGAGCGTCTCCGGCAACTGCCGCATGTGCCTGATCGAAATGGGCACGCCCGCCTTCGACCGCGCCACCAGGGCGCCGATCATGGACCCCGCCACCGGCAAACAGCAGATCGCCTGGGTGCCCAAGCCCCAGATCGCCTGCTTCACCAACGCATCGCCCGGCCTCCACGTCCGCACCGACACGCCCCTCATCCGCGAATGCCGCGAGGGCGTCACCGAGTTTCTGCTGGTCAACCACCCGCTCGATTGCCCGATCTGCGATCAGGCCGGCGAGTGCAAACTCCAGGAACAGGCCACGCAACACGGCCGCGGCTACTCGCGCTTCGTCGAGGAGAAAAACGTCAAACCCAAGCGCACCGCCATCGGCCCGCGCGTCACGCTCGACGCCGAGCGCTGCGTGCTGTGCTCGCGCTGCATCCGCTTCTGCAAGGAGGTCGCCAAGGACGACGTGCTCGGCTTCACCGACCGCGGCAGCTTCACCACGATTTCCTGCTATCCGGGCCGCGAGCTCGATAACAACTACTCGCTCAACACCGTCGACATCTGCCCCGTCGGCGCGCTCACGAGCACCGATTTCCGCTTCCAGATGCGCGTCTGGTTCCTGAAACAGACCAACAGCATCGACACCGAGTCGTCCGTCGGCGCCAACACCGTCGTCTGGTCGCGCGAGGGCGTCATCTACCGCATCACCCCGCGCCGCAACGACGAGGTCAACGACACCTGGATGGCCGACAGCGGCCGCCTCCTCTACAAACAGGTCCGCGCCGAAAACCGCCTGACCGTCGCCCGCATCGCCGGCCAGGTCGCCGCCGAAGCCGAGGCCATCAAGGCCGCCGCCGATCTGCTCAAGGCCGGCGACGCCGTCATCGTCGCCTCGGGCCGGAGCACCGTCGAGGAGCAGTTCCTCGCCAAGCGCCTCTCCGAGCTGGTCAAGGCGCCCGTCTCGCTCGTCGCGCGCATCGCGCAGGGCGACAAGCTCCTCGTCTCCGCCGACCGCAATCCCAACGTCCGCGGCGCGCTCGTCACCAAGCTCATCGCCCAGTTGCCCAAGCCGCAGCTCACCGAGCTCGGCGCGCAGATCGACGCCGACCACGTCCGCACGATCCTCTCGCTCGGCGAAGACCTCGCCGAAGCCGGTCTCACGCCCGCGCAGCTCGCCAAGGTGAAGATCGTTTACCTCGGCACACACGCCAACGCGACCAGCGACGCCGCGCAGGTCGTGATCCCCGCGCTCACCGTCTTCGAAAAAGACGGCACCTTCATCAACCAACAGTTCCGCGTGCAGAAGTTTGCCGCCGCAGTCCCCGGCCCGGCCGGCGTGAGCGGCGACCTGAGCGCGCTCGCGCAGTTGATCGCCGCCGCCGGTGGCATCACGCCGCCCGCGACGGTCGACGCCATCTGGGCGCTGCTCGCCGCCGAGGTGCCCGCGCTCGCCGGATTGTCGTACCGCACGCTGCCGGAGACCGGCCGCGTAATCGACCACGCCGAGTGGGCCGCCCTGCCCTTCCCCGAGGGCGAAACCCTCCACTACACGCCGCACCGCAGCGCCTGATTTCCGCCATGGCCGACCTTTTCTTCAACCTCCCGCCGCTCGTGCAGATGGTCCTCAAGGGCCTCGCGGTCATCCTCGTGATCTTCCCGATCGCCGGCGCCTCCTCGCTCGCCGAGCGCAAAGTCGCCGCGTGGATTCAGGACCGCCCCGGCCCGAACCGCACGATGGTCATCTGGGCGAAATACATCCCGATCCTCGGGCCGTTTCTCCAGCGCCTCGGCCTCTTCCAACTGCTCGCCGACGGCGGCAAACTCCTGCTGAAGGAGGATCCGATTCCCGGCCACGTTAACAAATTCTACTACGTCGCCGCGCCCATCGTCGCGCTCATCCCCGCGTTTTCCACCGTCACCTTCGTGCCCTTCGGCGCGTACTGGGACGTTGCGGTCAACGCGATGCGCCCGCTCATGCTCGTCAACGTGGACATCGGCCTGCTCGCGGTGCTCGCGGTCGGCTCGCTCGGCGTGTACTCGGTGATCCTCGCCGGCTGGGCTTCCAACTCGAAGTATCCGTTCCTCGGCAGCGTGCGCGCCTCCGCGCAGCTCATCTCGTACGAGCTCTCGCTCACGCTCTCCGTCGTGCCCGTGCTGCTCTGGATCAACGCCCCCGGCCAGGAGGCCTCGATGAGCCTCGTGCGCGTGGTCGAGTTGCAAAGCGGCACCGGTTTCTGGAGCGGCACCTGGTTTGGCATGCTCATGCCGGTCTCCGCGCTGATCTACCTCGTGGCGATGTTTGCCGAGACCAACCGCCTGCCCTTCGACATGCCCGAGGGCGAGGCCGAGCTCGTCGGCGGTTTCCACACCGAGTACGGCTCCTTCAAGTGGTCGCTCTTCTTCGTGGCCGAGTATGCGCACATGCTCGTCGGCTCCGGCGTGTTTGTCCTCCTCTTCCTCGGCGGCTGGAATCCGCTCCCGTGGGTCCCCCTCGCCTCGGTCACCCAGTGGCTGGGCCTGCAAAACTGGCCGGTGATCGTCGGCCTGCTCTCCATCGCAATCTTCATGGTGAAGACGCTCTTCATGATCTTTTTCTTCATGTGGATTCGCTGGACGATCCCGCGCTTCCGTTACGACCAGGTCATGAAACTCGGCTGGCAGAAACTCCTCCCGCTCGCGATCGCCAACCTGCTCGCCTACGCGATCGGTTTCGCGGTGCTGCAAAACTAACCCACTTCCTCCGATGGCCGTCAAAGTCCTCGAACGCAAACCGCTCACGCTGGCCGAGCGCACCTACCTGCCGCAGATCGTCCGCGGCCTGAAGACCACGCTCAAGCACCTCTTCGCGCCCGCGATCACGCTGGAGTATCCCGAGCAGCGCCCAGGCATCCCGGCCGGTTACCGCGGCGTGCCCACGCTCGTGAAGGATCCGCAGGGCCGCGAGAAATGCGTTTCCTGCCAGCTCTGCGAATTCGTCTGCCCGCCCAAGGCCATCCGCATCACGCCCGGCGCCGTCTCTGCCGACCACCCGGAAAGCGCCCACATCGAAAAGGCGCCGAAGGAGTTCGAGATCGACATGCTCCGCTGCATCTACTGCGGGCTCTGCCAGGAAGTCTGCCCCGAGGAGGCCATCGTCCTGCAAAACCTCTACACGCTCAACGGCCGCTCCCGCACGGAGCTCGTCCACAACAAGCAGAAGCTCTACGAACTCGGCGGCACCCTGCCCGACGCCCACGCCAAGTGGGACAAGAAGCTGGCCGCCGAAGAGCGCGGCAACCTCCGCCACTGATCCCTTTCGCGCCATGCCCGCCCTTCCCTTCTACCTTCTCTCGGCGATCACCGCCGGTTGCGCAATCGGCGCCGTCGCCCTGCGCAACACCGTCACCGCCGCCTTCTGCCTGCTCGGCAGCCTGCTCGGCATGTCCGGCCTGTTCGTGCTGCTCGACGCCTACCTGCTCGCCGCGCTCCTCGTGCTCGTGTACGCCGGCGCCATCGTTGCCCTCTTCGTGTTCATCGTGATGCTGCTCGACGTGCGCGGCTCCGACACGCGACCGGCCACGCGCGTTTCGCTGGCCGCCGCCGGCGTGGCGTTTGCGGTGCTCGGCGCGGGCCTCGCGGTGACCTTCGGCCGCAACCTCCTGACCACGCCCGCCCCGCTCGCCGAAGCCCCCGGCCTCGGCGCCTCGCTCAAGTTCTACGGCGAGCAACTCTTCACCACCTACCTGCTGCCGGTGCAGATCGTCGGCTTCCTGCTGCTGATCGCCATGCTCGGCGTGATCGTCATCAGCAAACGTTTCGCCCCCGTGGAGGACGCCAAATGACCGTCGGACTCGACCAATACCTGTTCCTGAGCGCACTGCTCTTCGCCATCGGCTTCTTCGGCGTGCTCGCGCGCCGCAACGCCATCGTGATCTTCATGAGCCTTGAGCTCATGCTCATGGCCTCGACGCTCGCGCTCGTCGCCTTCTCGCGCTTCAACGGCACGTACAGCGGCAACGTCTTTGTCTTCTTCATCCTCGCCATCGCCGCCGCCGAAGTCGCCGTCGGCCTGGCCATCATCGTCGCCCTCTTCCGCCACCGCAAAACGGTGATGGTGGACGAACTCAACGCGCTGAAAAACTAACCGCCATGGCGCCCGACCTCCTCGCTTCCCTCATTCTGGTACTGCCGCTCGCCTCGGCCGCGCTCTGCGCGCTCTTCCTGCGCCGCCAGGGCGGACTCGCCTCCGCCGTCTCCGTGACCGCCGCCGCCGCCATCGCCGTGTGCTCCGGCCTGCTAATCTTCGGCGGACACCGCGAGTTTCCCGCCTCCTGGGAATGGCTGCGCTTCGGCGACTTCGCGCTCTCGATCGGTTTCAAGTTCGACGATCTCTCCGCGCTGATGCTCTTCGTGGTCAGCTTCGTGGGCTTCCTGATCCACGTTTTCAGCCTCGGCTACATGCACGACGATCCGGCGCGCGGCCGCTACTTCGGCGGACTGTCGATCTTCATGTTTTCGATGCTCGGCATCGTGCTCGCCGACAATCTGCTGATGATTTTCATCTTCTGGGAGCTCGTCGGTTTCAGCTCCTACCTGCTGATCAACCACTGGTTCGAGCGCCCGAGCGCCGCCGCCGCCTCGAAAAAGGCCTTCATCGTCAACCGCGTGGGCGACTTCGGCTTCCTGCTCGGCATCATCCTCTGCTACTGGCTCAACGGCACCGTCAACCTGAGCGAACTCGCCGCCAAGAGCTCGGCCGGCGCGCTCGTCGCCAGCACCGCCGTGCCGCTGCTGCTGTTCTGCGGCGCCCTCGGCAAATCCGCGCAGATGCCGCTGCACGTCTGGTTGCCCGACGCCATGGAGGGCCCGACGCCCGTCTCCGCCCTCATCCACGCCGCCACGATGGTCGCCGCCGGTATCTATATGCTGTGCCGCGTGCACGTGCTGATGGTGCCCGACGCGCTCACCGCGATCATGTGGGTCGGCACGATCACCGCGCTCTACGCCGCCATCTGCGCGATCACGCAGCGCGACATCAAGAAGGTCCTCGCCTACTCCACGCTCTCGCAACTCGGCTACATGGTCGCGGCCTTCGGGCTGGGCTCGCTGGCGGTCGAGCACAACGTGACCACGCCGGGCGACGCCGCCCTGGCCGCCGGTGTCGGCGCCGCGATGTTTCACCTGACCACACACGCCTTCTTCAAGGCGCTGCTCTTCCTCGGCTCCGGCTCCGTCATCCACGGCTGCCACCACGAGCAGGACATCTTCAAGATGGGTGGCCTCGCCAAAAAGATGCCGGTCACCTTCGCCTGCTTCACCATCGGCGTGCTGGCGATCATCGGCATGCCCGGTCTGGCCGGCTTCTTCTCGAAGGACGCGATCCTCTACCTCGCGATGGAGAACAACACCTCCGTCTTCACGATCCTCACGATCACCGCCGTGCTCACCGCGTTTTACATGGTGCGCATGTGGAAACTCACCTTCCTCGGCGCGCCCCGCACCGAATCGGCGGAACACGCCCACGAAGGCGGCTTCACGCTGTGGGCGCCGCTCGTGGTGCTCGCGATCCTCTCCATCGTCGGCGCGACCGGCCCGCTCGGCCTCTTCCCGAAACTCGCCGGCTCGGTCGCCGAGTTGATCCCGGAAGCCCACGGCTCCGCGCACACGACCATCCTGCTCGTCTCGCTCGCCGTGATGATCACCGGCGCCGCCGGGGCATGGTTCTTCTACCGCTCGTCGGAAAACGACGCGCTGGAGCAGGCCTCGCCCGGATTCTTCCGCGTACTCGCCTCCAAGCTCTGGATCGACGAAGCCTACGGCTACTACGTCGCCAAGATTCAGCAGCCGTTTGCCCGCGCGCTCAGCTTCGTCGAGCAGATCGCGCTGGCCGGATTCATCATCCGCGGGCTGGCCGGCGTCGCCGGCGTGATCGGCATCGGCGCGCGCACCCTGCACATCGGCAACGTCCACGTTTACGTTTACTGGTTCCTGATCGGCGTCGTCCTCTTCTGGTCGTACGCGATGGGGCTGTTCTGACCATTTCAAAGCGATGACCTCTTTCGATCCCCTGCTTCTGGCAATCGTGGCGCCGCTCGCCGTGGCGCTCGCCATCGCACTCGGCCTGCCGAAACGCTGGTCGGTCCGGCTGGCCTACCTCGGCTTCGGCCTCCCGGCGGCGCTCGCGCTGTGGTGTTGGTCCCAGTTTCCCGCCGGGCTCGGCGCCGACTACGCCTTCGTGCACCGCTACGCCACGGGCCTCGATGGTATCGGCATCTCGCTCAAGCTCGGCCTCAACGGCATCTCGCTGCCGCTCTTCGTGCTCGCCGGTCTGGTCGGCCTCGCCGCCGGGCTCTATGCCATCCAGTCGCAGGCCGAGCGCCTCAAGATCTACCTCATGCTGCTGCTCATCATGCAGGGCGGCCTGATGGGCGTCTTCGCCAGCATCAACATCTTCTATTTCTACTTCTTCCACGAACTCGCGCTCATCCCGACCTTCATCATGGTCGGCATCTGGGGCGGACGCGACCGCAACTACGCGGCCATGAAGATGACGATCTATCTGACGCTCGGCGCGATGGTGTCGCTGCTCGGTCTGATCGCCATCTACGTGAAAAGCGGCGCACAGAGTTTCGACCTGATCGCGCTGCGCGAGTCGCTCGCCGCCGATCCGATCCGCGCCTCCACGCAGAAACACCTCTTCGGCATCCTGGTATTTGGCTTCGGCACGCTCGTCTCGCTGTGGCCGTTGCACACCTGGGCACCGCTCGGCTACGGCGCCGCGCCGAGCTCGGCCGCGATGCTCCACGCCGGCGTGTTGAAGAAATTCGGCCTCTACGGCTTCGTGCAAATCGTCGTCACACTGCTGCCGCTGGGTGGCATCGACCCGATGGTCATCCCGACGAGCGTCATCTCCAAATCCATCCTGCCGGCGTGCTGGGAAAACGGCATCGCGCTCGACTGGGTGACGATCCTCGCGACGCTCGCGGTGCTCGGCAACGTCTTCATCGTCGGCCTCATCACGATCGCGCAACGCGACCTCAAGCAGATGATCGGTTACAGCTCCGTGATGCACATGGGCTACGCGTTCCTCGGCATCGCGACGCTCTCGACGCTCGGCCTCGGCGGCGCGGTCATGCTGATGGTGGCGCACGGTCTGTCGGTGGCGCTGATCTTCCTGCTCTCGACCTGCGTCTATCACCGCACGCAAAGCTTCGATCTGCACGAGATGGGCGGGCTCGGCCAAAAGGCGCCGGTGCTCGCGGCCTTCTTCGTGGCCGCCACGCTCGCAGGCATCGGCCTGCCGGGCTTCGCCAACTTCTGGGGCGAGCTCACGATCTTCATCGCCGCGTGGAAATTCTCCCCGGTGCTCACGGTCTTCGCCGTCACCGGCATCGTGATCTCCGCGGTGTACGGACTGCGCGCTGCCGCACGGATCTTCTTCGGCGAGCCGACGCCCGAGATGTTAAAGGATCTCAACGGCAAGGAGCCCACCGACCTGACCTGGGCGGAGAAAATCCCGGCGCTGATCCTGATCGCCGCGCTGCTATTCGTCGGCTTCTGGCCCAAGAGCCTCTCGACCTCGATCAACGCCGCGCTGCCGCAGCCCGCCGCAGTCGCCGCCGCCGAAGCCCCGGCGAAATAACCCGCCGCCACGCACGCCGCCCGGTGTTCCCCTTTATCCACTAACGCCTCCCTTTCCCGGATGAATTTAACCGACCTCCAATACGCCGCCGCCGACAATCTCTGGGTGGCCATCATGCCCGAGCTGATGCTCGGCGTGCTCGCGCTCGCGCTGCTCGCCCTGGAGATGCTGCTGCCCAAGAAGAATCACGACATCATCCCGGTCGTCTCGATGGCCGCGCAGATCGGCATCCTCACCGGCCTGTTCGTGCGTTTCCGGACGGGGCTCGGCATCGATACCTTCAACGGCCTGCTGCACCACTCGCAGCCGGGCCAGTTCATGCGGCTGTTCTTCGTGCTCACGTCGCTGCTCGTCAGCTTCCTCGGCACGATCTCGCTGGCGAAGCAGAAGCTGCCGCGCATCGAGTTTTTCCACATCGTGCTCGTGATCACGGCGGCGCTCATGCTGCTCGTGCAGGCCAACCACTTCATCCTGCTCTTCGTGGCGCTGGAAACGGTGACCATCGGATTCTACATCCTCGTGAGCTACTTCCGCACCAGCCCGCTCTCGCAGGAAGCCGGCTTGAAATACCTGATCACCGGCGGACTCAGCTCGGCAATCCTGCTCTTCGGCATCACGCTGCTGTACGGCGCGGCGGGCAACCCGGCGCTGGTCGGGCACGCGCGCGATCCGTTCAGTTTCCCGGCGCTGGCGCAGTTCCTCGCGCTCAATCCCGACAACCTGCTCGCCTCCGTGGGCATCGCCCTGGTGCTGTGCGGCGTGGCCTTCAAGATCGGCGCGGTGCCCTTCCAAATC
>Ga0255347_1007949_pt1 | contig 10831 bp, 11 predicted proteins | sample wastewater_treat_2_FD_192479 | JGI IMG/M metagenome (GOLD analysis project Ga0255347, IMG submission 192479) | Wastewater microbial communities from Lulu Island WWTP, Vancouver, Canada - plant24 | ecosystem: Engineered > WWTP > Wastewater > Unclassified | place: Canada: Vancouver, British...
GTAGTGGGGTATGCGGCCATTGCGGTGATGTAGGTGGCGACCTGGAGCGCACCGGGGAAGGTCTTCCTTTTCGGTGAGCATGCCGTGGTCTATGGCAAACCGGGGGTGGCAATGGCGATAAAGCCGTGGGTCTTTGTGACCGTGCGCCGGAGCAGGACGGCCCACCATGCCAAGTCCCCCTATATCGACAACTGCTTTGACGAGATGGGGGCAAAGGGGAGCGTATACGTGAACTCCCAGCTGCCCAGCTCGTCGGGCCTCGGGTCCTCTGCAGCGGTGACCGTGGCCACCCTTGCTGCCATCAACGACGAGTTCGGGAAGAACTATTCCCTGGAGGAGATCGCCAACATGGCCTATGCTATCGAGAAGAAGGTGCAGAAGGGGAGGGCCAGCCCGACGGACACGAGCGTCTCCTCGTTCGGGGGCATCGTGTTCATCACCGCCAACCAGCGGCGGAGGCTTCCCCCTCACCATATTCCCCTGGTAGTCGGAAACACCCTCGTCTCGCACAATACATCGAGGATGGTGGAGAAAGTGGCAGAGCTCAAGCGGAGAAACCCCCAGGTGTGCGACCCGGTACTGGAAGCCATCGGGGCGGTCTCCCTCTGTGCCATCCGGCACCTCACCGATGCCGGCCGGCTGGGGGCCCTGATGAACATGAACCATGCCCTCCTGGAGGCGCTGGGTGTGGGGCACCCTGCCCTCTCCCGCCTGGTGCTGGCAGCTCGTGCGGCGGGGGCATACGGGGCCAAGCTTACCGGGGCAGGGGGAGGAGGGTGCATGGTGGCGGTCTGCCCCAGGCACCTGAAGAGCAGGGTGGCAGGGGCCATCGAGGCCTGCGATGCCAAGGCCTTCATAACGACGCTGGACAATGAAGGCGTGCGAAAGGAGAAGAATGTCTGAACAGGTGCTCCTGAAACTGGGCGGAAGCGTGATCACCGACAAGGGGAGCCCGGGCGTTGCAGATCATGCCGCCATGGAATCCATAGCCCGGGAGATAGCCCGGCACCCCCTGGTCCCGGTGCTCGTTGTGCATGGCGCCGGGTCCTTCGGCCACCCCGAGGCGCAACGGTATGGGCTGGCCCGGGGTGCAGACAGGAGCAACCGCGAGGGAATCTCCCTCACCCACGAGGCTGTTGGAACATTGAACCAGATGATGGTGCGGGCACTGCGGGAGGCCGGGTTGGAGGCGGTAGGCATCCATCCCTTGGCAGGCTCGTATGCCCGGGCAGGGAGGCTTGAGTCCATGGAGGTCCGGCCCCTGCAGAACCTGATGGAGCTTGGCATCGTCCCCGTGCTGCACGGGGACGTGGTGATGGACGCAGTGCAGGGGGCCTGCATCGTGTCCGGCGATCAGATTGTGCGCTACCTGGGCACGAGGCTTCCCTTCACCCGGGCAGGCCTGGTCACCGACGTCCCGGGAGTGCTCTCCCGGGATGGCAGTGTTATCCCCTGCCTCACGCCAGAGAACCATGAGATGATGGCGAAGGCGGGTTCCCGGCATACCGATGTGACCGGGGGCATGGAAGGGAAGGTGAAGGAGCTGTTGGAGATGGCTGCCGGGGGAACCCCGGCAGAGATCTTCCACATCTCGCGCCTGGGGGATTTCATGGACGGAAAACCCCACGGAGGAACCACGATACGGAGCGTGAGCAGCGGGTGGACAAAAGAGCACTGACCCCGGGAAGAAAACTCGACCACCTCCGGATCTGCCTGGAAGAGGAGATCGAGCGGGGCTACACCGGGTTCGAGGACGTGCGGCTGGTGCATGCCGCCCTTCCCGAATGCGACCTCGCAGGGATCGACCTCTCCACCCGCTTCCTGGGCCACCGGTTCGGTTCGCCCCTCTTCATCGCGGCCATGACCGGCGGACACCCAGATACGCGGGAGATAAACCGGAGGCTGGCCCGGGCAGCCGAAACATTCGGTACAGGGATGTGCGTCGGCTCCCAGCGTGCTGCACTCGAGGACCCGGGGCTGGAGGACAGTTTCTCCGTGGTCAGGGACGCGGCCCCCCATGCGTTTCTTGCCGCCAACCTTGGTATTGTACAGCTTCGCGACCATGGCATCGAATGGGCAGATCGTGCAGTGGCGATGATCGGAGCCGATGCCATCGCCATCCACGTCAATTTCCTCCAGGAGGCTATCCAGCCCGAGGGGGACCATGATGCCACCGGGTGCTATGCCGCCCTGGAAGAGCTCTGCAACACGTTCAAGTACCCCGTTCTCGTGAAGGAAACGGGGAGCGGCATATCCCGTGAGACTGCCCGGGCATGCTGGGGCAGCGGGGTAAAGGCCATCGATATCGGCGGATGGGGCGGCACGTCCTGGGCGGCCATCGAGGGGCAGCGGGCCAGGGAGTCACCGGGCCGGCGAGGGGAAGGGCTCTCGTCCCTGGGCGCCAGGTTCGAGGAATGGGGTATCCCTACCGTCGTGAGCCTCTGTGAAGTGGCCTCCACCGGGGGACCGGTGATCGCCACCGGCGGGGTCAGGACCGGCCTTCACATGGCCAAGGCCCTGGCACTGGGCGCCGACCTCTGCGGCCTTGCCCTGCCGCTGCTGAAGCCGGCGATGGAAGGGCAGGATGCCCTCGATGCCACGATCCGCACCCTTCACCATGAACTCAGCGTAGCAATGTTTCTCTCTGGATCTGCGAGCGTTGCGGACCAGAAAAAAGTCCGGACTTACATCACCGGCAATACTAGGTTGATGCTGTCCGGGCAGGAAGGAGGATAATAATGGATATTGAGATAATCGCGGTGGGCGGATATGACGAGGTCGGGAGGAATATGACCGCCGTCCGCTGCGGAAAAGAGATCGTTATTTTTGACATGGGCCTCCGCCTGGACCAGATTATGATCCATGAAGAGGCTGAAGTAGAGAATATGCACTCCCTGGACCTCATCCAGATGAAGGCCATCCCGGATGACACCATGATGAATACGGTGGAGGGGACGGTAAAGGCAATCGTATGCACACATGGTCACCTTGATCATATCGGGGCGGTCCCCAAGCTGGCCCACCGGTACAATGCACCCATCATCAGCACCCCTTATACCACCGAGCTCATCCGCCAGCAGATTGCCGGGGAGCAGAAGTTCGGAGTGAACAACAAGCTCTTTGCGCTCAGAGCAGGACAGCGGTACACCCTCTCCCAGGGCCTGACGCTCGAGTTCGTCCGGATGCAGCACAGCATCATCGAAACGGTCGCCGCCGTGCTGCACACCCCGAAGGGAGCCATCGTGTATGCCTGCGACTACAAGCTTGATCGCACCCCGACCATCGGGGACCCGCCGGACTTTGCGCGCCTGCGTCAGATCGGAAAGGAAGGGGTCCTGGGGCTGATCGTGGAGAGCACCTACATCGACAACCGGGGGCGGGCGCCAAGCGAACGAATAGCAAGGGACATCGTGCGTGATACCATCACCAGTTACGAGGACGACAAGTCGGCAATCATCGTGTCCACGTTCTCATCTCACATCGCCAGGGTAAAGACCATCGCAGAGTGCGCCCACGAGATCGGAAGAAAACCCGTACTCCTGGGCCGTTCCATGGAGCGCTACAGTTCCACGGCCGAGCAGATGAAACTGGTCGCGTACCCCGAGACGATGAGCATGTTCGGGAACCGCAGGACGGTGGACCGGACCCTGCGCCGGATGATGAAGGCGGGCAAGGATAAGTTCGTTCCCATCATCACCGGGCACCAGGGCGAGCCGGGCTCGATCCTGACCAGGGTTGCTACAGGGGATACCCCATATAAGATCGAGAAGGGGGACAAGGTCATCTTCTCGGCAAAAGTCATCCCAAACCCGATGAACGTCGGGCAGCGCTACATGATTGAGGCGCACCTGAACATGGCCGGGGCCCGCATCTTCCCGGACCTGCACGTGACCGGGCACGCGTACCGCGAGGACCACTACGAGTTCATCAACATGCTCAACCCCCAGCACGTCATCCCGGCCCACGGCCATATCCGCATGACCTCAGGATATGCTGAATTTACCGAGGAGTGCGGGTACACGCTGCAGAACGACGTGCATATCCTGGCAAACGGTCAACGGGTAAAGTTGAGTTGAGCCTGGCGAAGAGAACGGTTTGGTAGGGAGGAGGAATGGAACTGGAGGAATACCTGGAAAAGACCGCAGAGCAGGTGGACAAGATGCTCAACCGCTATTTCGGCGCTGCCTGCGATGACCTGGGCAGGGCCAGCGCTCACCTGATCCTGGCCGGAGGAAAGAGGCTCCGGCCCGCGGTGCTGCTGCTTGCAGCGGATGCCGTGAACAAAGGGAGCTCGACCGACGTGATGCCGGCGGCGCTGGCGCTCGAGCTGACCCATAGCTTCACCCTGATACATGATGATATCATGGACGGGGACAAGGTGCGCCGGGGAGTACCCACCGTGCATACCCGGTGGGACGAGCCCACTGCCATACTGGCGGGGGACGTGCTCTTTGCAACCGCCTTCGAGTTCATCAGCCTCTGCGATGCGCCCGACAATGCCAAGGTCCGCTCCATTTCCATGCTGGCCCGCACGTGTGTGGAGATCTGCGAGGGCCAGCACCTGGACATGGCTTTTGAGCAGGACGAGGACGTGGGGGAGGGGGAGTACCTGAAGATGGTGGAGAAGAAGACCGGGGCGCTCTATGCGGCATCCGCAGGGATAGGGAGCATCCTGGCCGGCGGAAACCCGACCTTCACGGATGCGCTCTACCATTACGGCCTCGGGATAGGCATGGCCTTTCAGATCCAGGACGACCTTATCGACCTCCTAGCAAGCCCTGAAGTGAGCGGAAAAGACAGGGCCTCGGATATCCGCGAGGGGAAGAAGACCCTCATCCACCTCAAGGCCCGGGAAAAAGGCTTCGATCTCTCCCCCTACCGTCGGGACCTGACCAATCAGGAGATCGACGCGATCATCGCCCGCCTGACTGAACTCGGGGTTATCGAGGAGGTGAAGGCGGTATCCCGCGGCCTGGTGGAGGAGGGGGCCCGGCGGATTGGCGTCCTGCCTCCATCACCGGAGAAGGACCTCCTCCTGGCGATGGCCGAACACTTCATCACACGGAGATTTTAAGCGATGGATGACCCCCTGCGAAGGGCCCTCTACCTCTTTGCCCTGCAGAACGCGGTGAAACACCAGAGCGTGCCCAAGGCCGGGGCTGTCATCGGTATGGCCATGGGCCGGTACCCCGAATTGAAAAGCCGGGCCAGGGAGGCGCCGGCCCTGGTAAAGGAGGTGATCGCCGAGGTCGAGGCCCTCACCCCCGAAGACCGGGTCACCCGGCTCCGGGCCCTGGCACCTGAGCTGGAAGGGGACATTTCCAGGCCCCACGAACGCGGTCATGGCCTTCCACCCCTGGATCGGGCTGAGCAGGGCGTGGTGATGCGGTTTGCCCCCAACCCGAGCGGGCCGCTGCACCTCGGCCATGCACGGGCCGCTGTCTTGAACGATGCCTACGTGAAGCAGTACGGGGGGCGTTACGTTCTCCGGATCGAGGACACCGACCCGAAGCGGGTGGATCCCCGGGCCTACAGCATGGTCCGGGAAGATATCGAGTGGCTGGGGATCGGGGTATCGGATATCGTCTACCAGAGCGACCGGTTTGACCTCTATTACCGGTACGGGAAGGAGCTGATCGAGCGGGGCGGTGCATATGTCTGCATGTGCGATAACGAGCGTTTCAGGGCCATGAAGCTGGAGAAGCGCGCCTGCCCGTGCCGTGGCGCCACCATCGAGGAGAACCTTGAAGCATTCGGGAGGATGCTCGCAGGGGTTTATGCCGAGGGCCAGGCCTCGGTACGTGTCAGGACCGATCTGGAGCACCCCGACCCGGCCATGCGGGATTTTCCAGCTTTTCGTATCCTCCATTCCCCTCCCCACCCCCGCCTGGAGGCTTGTGTCTTTCCGCTGATGAATTTCTCGGTCGCCGTCGATGACCACCTCCTCGGCATCACCCACGTGATCCGCGGCAAGGACCACATCGCCAATACCCGGCGCCAGCGGTATATATTCGACTATTTCGGTTGGGATATCCCCGTGTACCGGCACTACGGGCGTATGGGCATCGAGGGGGTGGTCCTCTCCACGTCCCAGATGCGGGCCGGGATCTCCTCCGGGGAGTACGAAGGGTGGGACGATATCCGGCTCGGGACCCTCCGGGCGATGGCCAGGCGGGGCATCCGGCCGGAGGCGGTCCGGGAAGCCGTCATGGAGATTGGGATCGGTGAAACGGACATCTCCTTCTCCTGGGATAACCTCTATGCAAAAAACCGGGACATCGTGGACCGGGTGGCCAGCCGCTACTTCCTGGTGCCGGACCCCGTCCGGGTTGCCGTCGAAGGGGGGCCGGAACTAAGAACTGCGCATCCCATGATCCACCCCGGCAACGAGAGCGCCGGGACGCGCACCATCGAATACCGGGCCCCGGGGGTTCTCATCCCCGGGAGCGAGGCCGGCCCCGGCTTGAAACGGTTGAAAGACCTCTTCAACATCAGGATCCTGGAAGACACCTGCGGGAACCCCGTTGCCGAGTATGCAGGGGATTCCCTGGACGAAATCCGGGCCCGGAAAGCGCCCATTATCCAGTGGCTCCCTCCGCTTCAGGCGACCCCCTGCACCCTCAGGACCCCGGGCGGCGATATCTGCGGCGCCTGCGAACCGGCGGCCGCCCGCGAGCTGGGCAGGGTCGTCCAGTTCGAGCGGTTGGGCTTTGCCCGCATCGATTCGGTCACTCCCCAAGGTATTATGGCTTATTTCACCCACAGGTAAGTGAATTGACGGAGCTCTTCCGGGAGCCGGGAAAATCGCGACCGGTGTCCTATGGTCAGTAAGTTCAGGCGGTACTGGCAGATTGCCGACGTGCTCATCAGGCACGGCTTCGGTATCATCGTGCAGCGGCTTTTTCCGCGGGTCTACCAGTTCAGGCGGTGCCGGAGCTGCCCGCTGGAAGAGGTCAGCACCGAGTACCAGCGCATGCGCCTGGCCCTTGAGGAGCTCGGTCCTACCTATGTAAAGTTCGGCCAGATCATGAGCACCAGGCAGGACGTGCTGCCACTGGGACTGATCGAGGAGCTGAAGAAACTCCAGGACAGTGCAAATCCCCTCCCTTTTGACCAGATCAGGGCCGTTATCCAGGAGAGCTGCCCTGATTACCGGGATGTTTTCGTGGAGATCGAGGAAGAGCCCATAGCGTCGGCTTCCATTGCCCAGGTCCACCGCGCCCGGTTAAAAGACGGGACTCTCGTGGCCCTGAAGGTGCAGCGGCCGGGGATCCGTGACATCATCGAGACCGACATAGCCATCCTGTTTTCCCTGGCGCGCCGGGCAGAGCGAGTATACCCCGAATGGCGGGTCTTCAACCCGAGGGGGATCATCAAGGACTTTGCCACGCAGATCCGCAAGGAGCTGGACTTTGTCCGGGACGGGAGGAACGCCGACCGGCTCAGGCATGGGATGGCAGGCCTCGAGGGAGTGCGGACTCCCCGCATCTACTGGGAATACAGCTGCGAGCGGCTCCTGGTCATGGAGTTCATCGAGGGAGTGCGGGTGGACAGGGTGGAGGCCATCCGCGATTTCGGGATCAGCCCGAAAATGATAGCCAGCCGCGGTTTTCATGCCTACATGACCCAGATCTTCGAGAACGGGTTCTTCCATGGAGACCCCCATCCCGGGAACCTGCTGGTCACCCCGCAGGGCGACCTGGTCTTCCTCGACTTCGGGATTGTCGGGGTGGTCCGGCCCGAGCGGAAGTTCTGGTTCATCCAGCTGATGAAGGGCATGGTGGACCAGGATGCCGGCATGATGGTCAAGGCCCTGGAAGGCCTGTCGGTCCGGATCCCAGAGCAATACCGGGAGTCCCTCAGGGACGAGATCTATACCGCGCTCGTGGAAGCCGAGGGGGAGGCAATCGGGCATTACAACTTCCCGGGTATGACCAATGCCTTCACGGCCATCCTGCGGGAATACCGCATAAAAGTCCCCGTGAACCTGATGCTTATGCTCAAGGTGATCATCATGACCTTCGATGTCGGGGTGACACTGGACCCACGGTTCGACTTCCAGGAGGAGACTGCAAAGTTTTTCGGGCGGTTCACCAGAAGGGATTCGTTCCTGGACCAGTTGACCCGCCGTGCCGGAGGCTCGCTGCTCGAGACCATGGACGGGGTCCTGGACATGCCCCGGAATATCAACCTGATGCTCAAGCAGCTCTCCACCGGGACGGTGAAGATCGACATCGTGGATACTGACATCCGGCGTCTTCAGCAGTCCCTCGACCGCTCCAGCAACCGGATCCTCATAGGCCTCATCGTCTCGGGGGTGGTGGTGGGATCGTCGTTTATCATCAGGGCGGCGAATTTCCCACTTCCCGACCTGGTCCTCTACCTGGCCGGGTTTGCCTATATCGCGGCCATCTGCATTGGTTTCTACGCGGTCTACAGTGTCCTCTTCCGCGGAAGGGGAGGCGAGGAAGAGTAGGGCCCGGGTTGTCATCCTGCTGCAGCGTAAAAACAGGCGCGGAAATCTGGCGAACCCGGTCCGGTGAGCCCTCCGTGGAAAAGAAAGATCCGGGCTGTCCACCTGCTACATACCCAGCGCGAGACACTGGAAGTCACGGTGCGATAAAACCAGGCAGGATCAGGAGACCTTGTCGCCGCTTATCGAAATTGTGGGCTGGAAGGATCGATAGAGAAAACGGACAAATGAACCTGCATTTTTTTAGGTGAGGAGTTAAAAAGATTGGCTGCCTATTCCCGGTAATAGAGGTTGCAGTGGCAGTGCCCTTCCCGGTCCAGCTCCTCCTCGTGGTAAATGCAGGGGCAGATGATGTCCTTGTCCTTTTCAGGATCGCCGGACCTGAGGCGGCAGGGGCAATACCTGGCCCCGAACCGGCGCTCGTTTCTGGCCAGGCCGCGGATTACCACGTCAAGCTTTTTCTCGTCGGGGTTGAGCAGCAGGCGGTGTTTCCGGGCATAGTTCCTGGCCCACTCGAGAATCTCCTTCTCTATATGGCTTTCTTCTTCAGGCATGGCCCCCTCCCCCGCGATCATTGCATCGCCTGTCCTTCATGCGCCCGCCTCGACGTGCCGGACCATGGACATGAATATTCTTTTCCCCTGGTCAGATCCCAGTATCTCCTCTGATGCCCGCTCGGGATGGGGCATCATGGCAAGGACGTTCCCGGCTTCGTTCAGGACCCCGGTTATAGAACCGAGCGACCCGTTTGGATTCCACCCCTGGCCTACGTCCCCTTCCGGTGAGCAGAACCGGAAAGCGATGCGGGAATCGCGCTCGAGTTTTTGCACATCCGCGAGAGGTGCGACATACCTTCCCTCCTGGTGGGCGATGGGGATGGCAATAGCCTCGCCTTTCCTGTACAGGCTGGTGAACGGGCTCTGCGTGGTCTCAACCCGGATATGCACCTTACGGCAGATGAACTTCGGGTAGGCGTTCATGGTGAAGGTCCCCGGGACCATGCCGGCCTCGGCAAGGATCTGGGCCCCGTTGCAGATGCCCAGGACCAGGCCGCCCCTGGCAGCCATACTGGCCACGTCCTCCATAATGGCCGTCCGGGCGGCGATGGCGCCTGCCCGCAGGTAATCGCCATAGGAGAAGCCCCCGGGGATTATAACGGCGTCGTAGGGCTTCCGGAGCCGGTCCTTGTACCAGACCAGGTCTGTGTCCACCCCGCACAGCGTGGAAAGCACGGAAACGGCATCCCGATCACAGTTGCTCCCTCCAAACTGGACAACGGCAAACCTCATTCCCTGACCTCGATCTCGTACCGGTGGATGATGGGGTTGGCAAGGAGCCGGTCGCACATCGCAGCCGCCTGCTCCCTGGCTTCTTCGCCGTTTGCGGCATCGAACCTGACCGTGAACTGGCGTGCGGTCTTCAGGTCCAGTGTCGGGTATCCCAGGTTGGCCAGCGCCTGCCGGATGGCGGCCGCTTCAGGGTCCAGCATTCCCTCCTTCAGGGAGATGGTGATTTTTACCAGGTATATCATCAGAAAGCACCTCATCCTGCCAGGATCCGTTCCGACACCCGGCGGTATACCGAGAGGACGTCACCCTTGGAGAACCGGTAGACATCCTTATCCAGGGACTCGCCGGTAACCTTGTCCCACAGCCGCATAGAATCCATGGAGATCTCGTCCCCGACCATCACCTCCCCGTCGCATCGCCCGAACTCCATCTTGAAGTCCACCAGGGTGATCCCGAGGGAATCGAAAAAGTCGCCGAGCGCCCGGTTGATGGCAAGAGCTTCCGCTTTCAGTCTTTCCAGTTCGCCGGGGGCGAGGATCTTCAGGGCTCGTATAATATCGTCATTGACCATGGGGTCGTGCCGTGCATCGTCCTTGTAGTCGATAACGATGACCGGGGGGTCCAGCGGCGTTCCCGGAGCGATGGGATAGTTCCTGGAGAGGGAGCCTGCCGCCACGTTGCGGACGATCACCTCGAGGGGAATCATCTCGAGCTCCCTGACCAGCATGCGGGACTCGTCCAGGAGCTCGATGAAGTGGGTCCTGATCCCCTGTCCGGCCAGGTATTTGAAGAGGAAAGCCGAGACCCTTGCATTGAAGCTCCCCTTGCAGGCGAGCACATCCTGCTTGCCCCCGTCAAAGGCGGTGATATCGTCGCGGAACTCCATCAGGAGAACCCCTTCCCTTTCTGTGCGGTAGAGGGACTTGGCCTTGCCTGTATAGATGGGATGGCCCTGTTTCACCATGGATCGCTCCTCTCCTGTACCTGTTGGTTCAGTCGCTTAATAAGGGGTTCCAGTCGGGGCGGGTACCATCCCTTCTCGATGAACCGCGGGTAGATGCGGAGCCTC
>Ga0255347_1007960_pt1 | contig 10820 bp, 11 predicted proteins | sample wastewater_treat_2_FD_192479 | JGI IMG/M metagenome (GOLD analysis project Ga0255347, IMG submission 192479) | Wastewater microbial communities from Lulu Island WWTP, Vancouver, Canada - plant24 | ecosystem: Engineered > WWTP > Wastewater > Unclassified | place: Canada: Vancouver, British...
AACTAAAACCCGCCGCTACCGCAACTGGCGGAAACAGATGCGCAAGCGCGGCCAAAGGCCTTCCCGGAAAAGATACACCTGGGACTACATGAGCCCAAGGCGATTAGTAGCGTATGCCGACCCGGAACCGGCAGAGCAGCAGAAGAAGGCGAGGGGATAGGTGTGAGAATCACTCAGCATTATTGGAATAGGTACAAGTCTAACCGGCCCCGGCCCATCACGCGGGAGGAGCCATGTACCTGGGACACACCTAACGCGGCGCGTGAACGGGAGCAGTTACGCAAGATGGAAAATGCTATGGACGGTATTGGGTGGACAGCCCTGGTCGTAACTGGGCTGCTGGCAGTCCTGGTGATCATAGTCCAGATAGGCAAGAGATTTTATGGCTGGTAGATTAACGGTCATTATCCTAGCCCTGGTCATAATCCTGCACTCCCCGATCCCGGTAATAGCACCAGTCATGTTCCCAGTTGAGGTGCTACAGGAAAAACCAGAGCCAGACCCAGAGCCAAAGATCGTCACCTTTGAGGCTACAGCTTACACATGGACAGGCTGCCGAACAGCTACCGGGACATGGCCGAGCAGGGGGACGGTGGCAGTGGACCCGGAAGTGATACCCCTGGGAACGGAACTGCACATCGAGGGGTACGGGGCGGCAGTGGCAGCTGACACAGGAGGGGCGATACAGGGGCAAAGGGTAGACCTGTATATGGATACAGAACATGAGTGCCTCCAGTGGGGCAGGAGACAGGTAGAAGTGAGGGTAGTGGAATGAACGATAGCAGTGTTCTAAAGATTGAGGGCGACGTGTTCGCGGTCCTCAGAAACGATATTAATATGCTCTTAAAAAACACGTTGCACAATATGATCCAGAAAGACGGCGAAAAAGCCGAGCTAAAGGTATCACTGAAAATCACTCTGAGCGATGAAGGGGTGTTGGCTCCTAAGTTTGAACACAAAGTCAGTTCTGTACTGCAATATAAAACAGAACGGGATGGCTTTTTTGGCGGCCAGGATTATCAATTGGCTTGGGATCCAGATGAAATGGAATATGTTATGCGGCCGAAACAGGACAGTTTATTCGGCGAGTGAGTAAGGAGGATTTATATGGATATCACTGTACGGATTGAGGCCCCGGCACTGGTTGACGCGATAAACGCACTGGCGGTAGCGATAGCCGGGAACATAGAACTGCTATTAGACGGCCCGGGAGCACGGGCAAATGTTACCGAAACCGCAAAAAACGTTACTAACAAGACCGAAACTGTTAACGAAACGGCTAAAAACGTTACTAAAGATATTGAAAGTGAAACTAAGACGGAAACCAAAACGGACTCCACTTTTACCCTGGAACAGGTCCGTGCTAAGCTTGTTGACCTTTCCCGGGGTGGGAAACAGGCTGAGGTAAAAGCGCTGCTTAATAAACTAGGTGCTAAAAAGCTTACCGAAGTCCCTGAAGAAAAGTACCCCGAGCTGATGAGAGAAGCGGAGGCGATATAGTGAGTCACGCTCTACTATCAGCCTCCGGATCCGCTCGTTGGATGGCATGTACGCCCAGTGCGCAGTTAGAACAACAATTCCCTGAGCAAACAAGCGTATACGCGGAGGAGGGTACTTTTGCCCATGCCCTGGCTGAGTTAAAGCTCCGCCGGGCTATAGCGAACACTATTAAGCCCAGCGAGTTTAAAAAGCGCCTGGCTGAGATGCAAAAGCACCCGCTGTACTCTCCGGCCATGGAGGAGTACATAGACCAGTACGTTGCCCAGGTGTCAGAGATATTCATGGCAGCTAAAAAGGAATGTAAAGATACCCTAGTACTGCTGGAACAAAGATTGGATTTTTCGGAGTATGTGCCTGATGGGTTCGGTACCGGAGACGTTGTAATCATTTCAGATGGGGTACTGGAAGTTATAGACCTCAAATACGGAAAAGGGGTACCGGTATCAGCTGAGGGGAATAGCCAGACCCGATTATATGGCCTTGGTGCGATCGCCACATATCTGATGCTGTACGATTTCCTAACCGTCCGGATGACAATTATCCAGCCGAGACTGGATATCACTTCCACGGAAGAACTGCGCGTGGATGAGTTGATGACCTGGGCACAGAACGAATTGATGCCTAAGGCAAAACTTGCTTATGCCGGAGAAGGGGAATTCTGTGCCGGCGATCACTGTAAATTCTGCAAGGCTAAAGCTACCTGCAAAGCCAGAGCAGATTACAACCTGGAACTTGCCAAATATGACTTCCAGGATGCCTTTTTACTCAGTAAGGAAGATATTGCTGAGGTACTGGCCAGAGCTGATCAGCTTAAAGCATGGGTAACTGACATCGAAACCTATGCCCTGGAACAAGCCCGAGACCATGGGGAAAGGTTCCCCGGATGGAAACTGGTGGAGGGCCGAAGCAACCGGAAGTACACAGATGAAGAAGTTGTGGCCAAAACCCTTACCGGCGCCGGATACGAAAAAGATAAAATCTATAAACCTCAAGAGCTACTCGGTATCACAGCTATGGAAAAGGTTCTAGGTAAAAAACAATTTGGTGAGCTGCTATCTGACTTGGTTGTTAAACCAGCCGGTAAACCCGTCCTGGTACCGGAATCTGATACGCGCCCCGAAATTAATTCCCTGCAGTCCGCAATCAACGATTTCAGCGAAGCTGAATAAATAGAGAGGAGAATGTAAATTGAGTAAACCTGTAACCAACCAAACCACTAAAGTTATCACCGGAAAAGTAAGACTTTCCTACGCCCATCTGTTTAAGCCTGTTGCCTTATCAGAGGACCAAGACCCAAAATATTCAGTCTGCCTGCTCATTCCGAAATCCGATAAAGCTACCCTGAAAAAAATCAATGCTGCGATTGAAGCTGCCAAACAAGCCGGTTCCTCACTCTGGGGTGGTAAAGTGCCTAACAACCTTAAAACTCCACTCCGGGATGGGGACGATGAGCGCCCAAATCAGCCGGAATATGAGAACTGCTATTTTATTAACGCCTCCAGTAAAACTGCACCGGGTGTAGTCGATAAAGACGTGCAGCCTATCCTGGACAGCACTGAGGTATATTCCGGATGTTATGCCCGGGCATCTGTAAACTTCTATCCGTTTAATAAGGCCGGCAATAGAGGTATAGCCTGTGGGCTCAATAATATCCAGAAACTTGCTGATGGTGATTACCTGGGTGGCCGCAGCCGGGCAGAGGATGACTTTGATGCTATAGAAGATGACGACGATGAAGATTTCTTAGGGTAGACCTATGGACCTAGCGATCGACATTGAAACTTACAGTGATATTGACCTTATAAAATCCGGCGTATATCGTTATGTCGAATCGGAGAATTTCCAGGTTCTCCTTTTCGGCTATGCCTATGACGATAAGCCAGTTAAGGTAATTGACCTGGCCCAGGGAGAGAAAATTCCCCGTGTAGTGTGGGAGGAGCTCTTTGACCCGGCCGTTACTAAAACAGCTTTTAACGCTAATTTTGAGCGGGTATGCCTGGCTAAACATTTTGGCCAGGCTATGCCGCCGGAACAGTGGCAATGTACGATGGTACAGGCTCTTACACTAGGTCTGCCGATGTCCCTAGCAGATGTCAGCAAGACCTTAAAATTACCCGCCGATAAGCAAAAAATGAATGAAGGTAAGGCTCTAATACGTTATTTTTGCGTGCCACAGAAGCATACAAAATCCCAACAAACTACCCTTTTCGGAGAAAAGGCTGAAAACTACAATCAAAACCTCCCTGAACATAACACTGAAAAATGGGAACTATTCAAAATCTACTGTGCCCAAGACGTGGAAACGGAACGGGCAGTACGGCACGCCTTAGAACAATATCAAATTAGTAAAACTGAACATCGGCTCTGGTGCCTGGACCAGGCAATAAATGACTATGGTGTGCTGGTAGATGCTCAGCTGGTCAAACATGCCATTAGCTGCGCATCCAACCACCAGCATAAGCTGGAGGAAGAAGCGGTTGAACTTACCGGTCTGGATAACCCGAAGAGCGTTTCACAGGTAAAACGATGGCTAAAAGCTGCTGAGGGATTAGAAGTGGAAAGTCTGAATAAAGCTGCCATACCAGGGCTGCTTAAGGAAGCCGAAAGCGATACGGTAAAGCGAGTACTGGAGCTGAGACAGGAGCTGGCCAAAACCAGCATCAAAAAATATGAAGCAATGGCGCGATCCAAGAGCACAGACAACCGGATCCGGGGATTATTCCAGTTTTGCGGCGCCAACCGGTCTGGCAGATGGGCTGGCCGACTGGTGCAGGTGCAAAACCTGCCGCAGAACCATCTGGAGGATTTAGACCTTGCCCGGCAGCTGCTGAGAAGTGGAGAGTATGAAACCTTGGAAATGCTTTTCGGGAATGTGCCAGACACCTTATCCCAGCTGCTAAGAACTGCTCTTATTGCCGGTGAAGGAAACAAATTTGTAGTATCAGACTTCTCTGCCATTGAAGCCCGGATTATCGCCTGGTTAGCTGGGGAAGAGTGGCGAATGGAAGTGTTCCGGACACACGGAAAGATATATGAAGCGTCGGCCTCCCAGATGTTTAAGGTACCGATTGAGGAGATCACTAAAGGAAATCCGCTCAGGCAAAAGGGTAAAATTGCAGAACTGGCCCTGGGATATGGGGGAGCAGCTGGAGCCTTAAAAGCCATGGGCGCTCTTAAAATGGGCCTGGAGGAATCCGAATTAAAACCCCTGGTAAATGTATGGCGGGAAACCAACCAGAAAATTACTCAGCTCTGGTGGGACGTAGAAGAGGCAGCTATGGAAGCGCTACAACAAGGCTGGAGAAGTTACGTAGGGGATTATTTAAAATTCGGAATAGCCCAGCCAGCCCCAGGAATGACGGCTCTGCTCATTACCCTTCCATCTGGCCGGGAGCTATCCTATGTCCGGCCCCGGATTGAAACAGACCCACGCTTCAATAAACCGGTCATAACTTATGAAGGCTATGAACAGGGAAAGTGGACCAGGTTAAAAACCTACGGTCCTAAACTTGTTGAAAACATTATCCAGGCAACAGCCCGGGACTGCCTGGCTGAAGCGATGCTGAGACTGGATGAAAACGGTTTTAGAATCGTGATGCACGTACATGATGAAGTTATTATAGAAGCTCCGGAGGGCGATGATTGTCTGGAGGAAGTCTGCAGGATAATGGGGCAACCGCTTGATTGGGCTCCAGGATTACCACTGCCGGCTGACGGATATGAAACTTATTACTATAGAAAGGATTGAGGTGATGGGATTGACCCAAACAGACCCCGTACCCAAAAACCTAAAACATGATGGTACCATCACCATTGCCACCGGGAAAAGCCGGAAAGAGACCAGCTGGAAGAACCGGGAAATGCTCTGGTCTGAGCTGCTGCAAAAGCTCGGCCAGACTACCCGGACCCGGGAAACCCTGGCTGAGTATAAGAAAATGACCAAGCCACAGCAGGACAATATTAAAGATGTTGGTGGATTTGTCGGCGGCACCTTAAAAGGCGGCCGGAGAAAAGCTGATGCAGTTGTATGGCGCCAGGTCTTAACCCTGGATGCAGATTTTGTTCAGGGTGATCTGTGGGGTTCTGTAGAAATGCTCTGTGACTTCAGCTGCGCAATCTACAGCACTCATAAGCATACCCCGGACAACCCGCGCTTACGCTTGGTGGTACCTCTGGCCCGGCCGGTTACACCTGACGAATACCCGGCAATCGGCAGACGGATAGCAGCTGACCTTGGTATTGATATGTTTGATGACACAACCTATGAGCCGCATCGTTTAATGTATTGGCCCAGCACATCAGCTGACGGTGAGTTCGTATTCCAGTACCAGGACGGCCCCTGGCTTGATCCGGACGAGGTCCTGGCCAGATATCCGGATTGGAGAGATCCTTCGTATTGGCCGGAATCCTCCCGGGTGCAGCAGGACCGGAAGAAGTTGGCGGATAAACAGGGAGATCCACTGGAGAAACCGGGAGTCATAGGTGCATTTTGTAGGACCTACTCAGTGGAAGAAGTTATCGAGACGTTCCTGGCTGATGTATATGAGGAATGCGGGGAAGGTCGGTATACTTTTATACCCGGTAGTTGTGCCGGCGGCCTGGTCATGTACGATAACGGAAAATTTGTTTACAGCCACCATGGCACCGACCCCATTGGGGGCAAACTGGTTAACAGTTTTGACCTGGTCCGGATCCACAAATTCGGTGAGCTGGACCAGGATGCTGAACCGGGTACTCCTACAGTGAAATTACCTTCTTATTTAGCTATGCAGGAATTCTGCCTGGCTGATGAACAGGTAAAGGTGACCATGGGCACTGAAAAGCTAGCAAGTGCCCAGGAAGAGTTTGAAGTTGTAGAAGATACTGAGGCTTGGTTAAAGCAGCTGGAGTACAACAAAAAAGGTGAACTGGTAGCATCCCTTGCCAACCTGGTGCTGATTTTGCGTAACGACCCAAACTTGCAAGGAATTGCCTACAATGCTTTCAAAAGCTCAGCTGTAATATTAGAGCCCATGCCCTGGCGTAAACCGGCAGATTGGAAAGGGCCGTCCTGGAGTGATGATGACGATGCCAGCTTACGGGTGTACACAGAAAAGGTTTATAATATCTGGTCACCCGCCAAATTAAGCGATGCTCTGGCAGCTGTGAGTCATGAACGATCATTCCATCCGGTCAGAGAGTATTTGGATGGCCTGCCGGAATGGGATGGCATCCCGAGGTTAGAGGAATTACTCATTGATTGTCTGGGTGCAGAGGATAGTCCATATACCCGGGCAGTTACTAAAAAGACTTTCACGGCCGCAGTAGCCCGGGTAATGAATCCCGGCTGTAAGTTTGACTGTATGCTTGTTCTGTGCGGCCCCCAGGGGATAGGTAAAAGCACCATATTTCAAAAGCTAGGCGGCAAGTGGTTCACAGACTCACTGTCTATGAATGATATGAAGGATAAAACTGCAGCTGAGAAATTACAAGGCTCCTGGATCCTGGAAGTAGGTGAGCTGGCTGGAATTAAAAAGGCTGAAGTCGAGGCCGTAAAATCTTTTTTAAGCCGGCAGACAGACAAATACAGACCGGCATTTGGACGTCGAACAGTTGAATACCCACGGCAGTGTATTATCGTAGGCAGCACTAATGCGGATATGGGATTCTTACGGGACAGTACCGGGAATCGGCGTTTTTGGCCGGTGCAGGTGCGCGGGGTGGGGCCGGATAGAGCGCCCTGGGCGCTGAATGACTACACGGTTGAGCAGGTATGGGCTGAAGCGCTGGAGACATGGAAAGCTGGAGAGGAACTATTCTTAACCGGAGACGTGGCCAGGGAAGCTTTGGAGCAACAGAAGCTGGCTATGGAAAACGATGAGCGCCTGGGGCTGATAAAGGAATACCTGGACCGGCTGCTGCCTGAGAACTGGGAAGATTTGAGTCTGGGTGAACGCCGACAGTTTATACATGGTACTGAGTTTGGTACAGCTGAAGGTACGGTAGAACGTGATCGAGTTTGCGTAGCAGAGATCTGGAGTGAACTGTTTTGTAAGGACCTAGCAACAGCAAGAAGGTATGAAATTGATGAAGTACACGGCCTAATACAACAAATTGAAGGCTGGGAACGGTATCAGGGTAATAAAAATGGGAAGATGAAATTTAAACTTTATGGGACCCAAAGGGCTTATATAAAAGCGGTTGCCGATGGGTAGAAAAACGTCGGCAACCAAAGTGAAAAAATACCGATGTCGGCAACCAGAAAACATAAAAAGGTTGCCGAAGTTGCCGACAATTGCCAAGGTCGGCAACCGCGTAAAAGCACCACTAAACTACGGGTCAGGATGTTAGTTGCCGAAGTTGCCGATAGTTATAGTCAGTATGTAAATTATAGAAAATACACCCCTGTGCGCTATACGCACGCACACGTAAAGGGGAAAAGGCAACCACGGCAACCAATAAAAATGAGGTATGAATATGCAGGAAAGCAATTTAGAAAAAAGATTCAGACTCGAAGTCGAGAAACATGGGGGGAAAGCTTTGAAATTTAACCCCCAGGGTAAACGAGGTATGCCAGACCGATTGGTGCTAATTAAATATGGTCAGTCCGTCTTTGTGGAGATGAAAGCCCCGGGTAAACCGTTGGAACCTTTACAAAAAAAAAGAGCCGCTGAATTGAAAGAGATGGGATTTAGAGTTTATAAAATTGATTCAGTTAAGGATATAAAGAACTTCATCCAGGAGGAATTCGGCAGTGATATATAACCCGCACCAGTACCAGGAATACGCGACAAACAGAATACTTGAGCAAGATGCTGTAGGGCTGTTCTTGGACATGGGACTTGGGAAAACGGTGTCTACCCTAACCGCGGTTGACCAGCTGCTGTACGACTACTTCGACGTGGAAAAGGTTTTAGTAATAGCACCCTTGCGAGTAGCACAAAAAACCTGGCCGGATGAGATACGTAAATGGGACCACCTGAAGCACTTGAGAATTAGTCGGATCCTAGGAACAGAGAAACAACGTCTGGGAGCCCTCCAGGCTAAAGCCGATATTTGGATCATTAACCGGGAAAATGTGGAGTGGTTAGTTGACCTGTACGATAAAAATTGGCCTTTTGACATGGTGGTCATCGACGAACTATCCAGTTTTAAATCTAGTAAAGCTAAACGGTTTAGAGCCCTACGCAAGGTACGTCCTATGATAAAGCGTATTGTAGGTTTAACTGGCACACCAGCACCTAATGGCTTAATCGATCTCTGGCCACAGGTGTACCTCCTGGATCAGGGTGAGCGCCTGGGCAAAACAGTTACCGGATACCGGAGCCGGTACTTCGAACCGGGAAAACGTAACCGGACTGTAATTTTTACCTGGGATCCTAAACCGGGAGCTGAGGAAGCAATTTATAGCAAGCTGGAGGATTTGTGTGTAAGTATGTCAGCCGAGGATTGGCTGCAGATGCCGGAAAGGATTGACCGAGAGGTAATAGTTCAGATACCGGAGGCGGCCCGAGCACAATATGACCAGCTGGAGCGTGATTTACTTTTACCTTTTGCCGGCGGCGGCGATATAACCGCAGATACCATGGCGATCCTATCTAATAAATTATTGCAGATGGCCAATGGCGCCGTATACGACGAAAACGGAGCCACCCGGGAGATTCACCGGGCTAAACTCGAGGCCCTGGATGATATCCTGGAAGCTGCAAATGGTCAGCCGGTGCTTGTGTTTTACAATTATCAGCACGACCGAGATAGGGTACTGAAGCATATACCAGCAGCCAGGGTGCTGGACACAGAGGATGACATTGAGAAGTGGAATCAGGGTAAGATACCCGTTATGTTGGCACATCCGGCCAGTGCCGGCCACGGCCTAAACCTCCAGGCTGGAGGAAACATCATAGTTTGGTTCGGGCTTACCTGGAGTCTGGAATTATACCAACAAGCCAACGCAAGGCTGTACAGGCAAGGCCAGGATAAAAGCGTGATTATACACCACCTAGTAGCAGAAGAAACGATTGATGGGGATGTAATGGCCGCGCTTGCCGGCAAAGATGTGAGTCAAAAAGCTTTGCTGGAGGCGGTTAAGGCAAGGATTGAAAAGTACCAGGCTGCGTAAAGAGAGGAGGACATTAATTGGGTAGTGATAGCGCATTTGGAGAACCGTTTTATGGGATTAAAGATAGTGGTATCCGCCGTGAATTTGAGACCGGGGCCGTGAGGGATATCCAGGAAGGAAAAGGCAGATATGACCTGTTACCCTGGGAAGCGATACACGAGCTGGCACTGCACTGTGAACAGGGTGCTATCAAATATGGGGAGCGGAATTGCGAGAAAGGCATACCGATACACAGCCTTATTGACAGCGCCATCCGGCACCTGTCTTGCTATATGCGGGGAATGAAGGATGAGCCGCACCTGAGGGCAGCTATGTGGAATATCGCTTTTGCTATCTGGATGGAGCAAAAGAAACCTGAAATGCAAGACATACCAGCGAGGGAGGATAGGTGATGCAGTTAAAACTATCTGATATTTCCCCAGGCGATGAAATCGAGTATGAGTCCTGGGGCTGTAATCACGGAGGAATGCAAGAACGACTTACCCGGCGTAAGGGCAAGGTTATACAGGTTACCGACAAGGTTATAACTTTGCAGGGTAAAAACTATCCGGAGACGTTATTAGTTAACGACCTGCTATCCGGCAGGGCAAAAATACTTAAAGTGAGAGGAGAAGATACTATGGCTAGATATGACTGGGATACACTTTGGCCGCAAGTACAGGAGTTACAAGCGAAAGGTAAGAGTGTAACTGATATAGCTACCGAATTGGGAATAGAACGGAATATACTAAGATCAAAAATTTACCGGGAAAAAAATAAGCAGACCCCGACCCCTGAACCGGATGAGCTTGGCGGCACGGATCCGGTCCAGGAGAACGTGGAGTCTGCAACAGAAATTATATCAGAACTGGAATACTTGAAACAAACAGGCAAGGAAGAGGAATATGGTTGTCCCTTTGACGAACCGGCATATAATCCTAACCCACCGGAGGACAATGGCTTTACCGCAGCCGATGAAGAGCCGATACCGTACCAGTTAGTCGAAACTATACTCGAGCATCACCATGTTGCGGATGAAATAGCAGAACTACTTGACCAGAAACGGGCTGACTATGGCACCGAGAATATTAAGAAATTTGGCAGCTATGGGGTGCTGGTCCGGGTCAGTGACAAAGTGGAACGGCTTATTAACCTGAGCCGCAAAGAGGGCCAGGTTAATTTTGAGTCAGTAGAGGATTCCTGGAAGGATATCGCGGGTTATGCCATTCTGGCACTGATCGAG
>Ga0255347_1007969_pt1 | contig 10805 bp, 5 predicted proteins | sample wastewater_treat_2_FD_192479 | JGI IMG/M metagenome (GOLD analysis project Ga0255347, IMG submission 192479) | Wastewater microbial communities from Lulu Island WWTP, Vancouver, Canada - plant24 | ecosystem: Engineered > WWTP > Wastewater > Unclassified | place: Canada: Vancouver, British...
GCCACCGAAGCTGCCAGTCAGGTATGACTCAAAGATTCCCTGCGCGTAGCACGCTCCACACATCACGAGCAGGCAGCAAATTGTCGAGAAGCTGCTTTTCATAGAAGGCGCACGCTATTGGCCCAACAGTATTATTGGGACAAAGTCATCGGCAAACGACAAAGTCGATCTTGGCCTACGATCCGCAGGAATAGTAGGCCGCGGGGAGCCCTCGTGGCAAGCACAATCCCAACAACTTGCGCACCGAGACCTCGACCTGCACCGCCCGGCTGCCGGCGCTTTGGGCTTGCCCCATCGCTCAGACAAAGGACAAAGTGAGTTTGTCTTTACGCCAGGCGTTATGCAACGGGCTTGAGCCTCGGCGCAGAAGCAGGCTTTAAACGCCCTGGTCTTTCTCTTGCGCGAGGCCTTGCATCGCCCACTCGGTGACTTCGGCAATTTCACGCGGGCGCGCAAGGTGATGCGCGTCCCGGTGGTGCTCACGCGGGACGAATGCCAGCGACTCTTTTCGGCCCTTGAAGGGGTTCCGCGGCTGATGGCGGAGCTCATGTATGGGGCTAGTAACCCCGTAGTCAGGCAGTACGCGCCAGCAGTGGCCTATTACGCTTGAGTAGCCTTCGGCTTTGTGCCAATTTGTCTCGGAAAACCACCGTGTGTGGTTCGATTCCGACCAGGGCACCGGTTTTGCGTGGCGAGGAATGCAACTGGCTTTACGGTACGCTGTGCGCGCCGCACGACTCGATCGATGCGCGTAGATGCAGATCGACCCGTCCAACGATCTGTCCTGCGGCCGATAAGGAACGACCGGCGGTGATTCCCGAAGTCGTGCCCCAGTCAAACGAGTCGCCCCAGGGTTGGCTACCGGTACGCTGACGGACTCTGCGCCATGGTTGGCGAGCTTGTGCGGAAACAGCCCGGGAGGTCCTTGCCTACACTTGCCTACAGCAGGCGTTGCGAAACGCCGCATCATCGTGTCGTCGTTGGCAATCAGCCAACATGCGTTTGACCCTTGAAAACACTGGTCGTTCTTGCGCTTTGTCCGTTCTGCGAGAAAGTTGAGGGTTGTCTGTATTGCACATACGTCTGGACCCGGCCCTTGGTGGTGTAACTGGCGGCTTCGCCATCCTTGCTCGCGGTCAGCACGCTGTAACCCGCCAGCATGCAATCCTCCAAATCCACATGCAGACGCCCCTCCGCTCGATGTCCTTGCGTGCAGATGATGCCGCTCGATTTCCCGTCCATCTCCGGCTGGGTGAAATTCAGGACAATGAGGCGGCAGCGCACGAGCTGGACCCGGGCGCAATAGCTGGCGTACGAGAGCCCAACCGCGTTGTCGCCGAGCTTCGAGACATAGAGTGTTGTTCCTTCGCGCCCGGAATAATCCTCCGCTGTTGGGTCCCAGGATGCGGCGCCGCCTTCAGCCGCCAGGAACAGGGCGAATGCCCATCCGATGAGACCGCGCGCGGACTGGCGGCGGCGTGGTGCGAGTCGGGACACTGGCCTGTGCGGATGGAGAGTCGCGTTCATGCGCGCCAGTCACTCACACCGCGGGGAGGGATGGAAAGTCAAAACCGGTCATGCGGCGAATCCCTGGTGGCGTGCTGCCCAATAGGCCTTGAACAGGCTCTTTCGTTTGGGCAATCATCTGCGGCATGAAAAGGCGAATCCCCATTCAGGCGCAAAGCGGCACCAAGGCCGTGCTGGTTTATTATTGGGGAGCGATTCTGATGGGCTTGGCACCCGGAGCTTTCGCGGAATCTCCCGCGGGCTCTCCGGCGCGTCTTGCACGGCAGCCGGACATTCACGGCGATCTGATCGTCTTTGTTCATGGGGAGGACATCTGGACGGTTGCGTCGGCTGGGGGCGTGGCGAAGCGGATCACGTTCCACGAGGGAGAGGAGCGTTTCCCGAGATTCTCGCCTGACGGGCGCCGGATCGCGTTCACAGGCGAGTACGATGGCAATGCGGATGTGTACGTCATGAACGTCGAGGGGGGCGACATTTCGCGTGTGACCTATCACCCCGGACCCGACGAGGTTGTGGGTTGGCATCCGACGAACGGCAAAATCCTCTTTCGCTCGACGCGTGACTCCTACAGTCGCTTCACGCGCCTCTATCTGATTGCGCCGGACGGCGGCGGTCTTGAAGGGCTGCCGCTGCCCGAAGCCGGTTGGGGCAGCTTCAGCCCTGACGGATCGACGATCGCTTACACGCGCAGCGCCACCGAGGATCGGTCGTGGAAGCGCTATCGGGGGGGGCTGGCACCGGACATTTACCTATACGATTTCAACACAGGCACGGATCGGCGGCTCACAGACGGGCGTGGGACGGAGCGATTCCCCATGTGGATCGGGGAGGAGATCTACTACCAGTCTGATGCGGAGGGCCTTCTGAACCTGTGGGCGATCAACCCACGGACCGGCCTGGCGAGGCAACTCACGCACTATGCGGATTTCGAGGCCGGCCACCCTTCCGAGGGCGGGGGACTGATCGTTTACGACCGTGCTGGGAGGATCGAGGTGTTCGAGCCTGCCACGGGGCAGGCGCGCGTCCTCCCACTCGAAATCCTGGCCGAGGCTCCGGAGACCCGGCCATACGTCCGGAATGTGAAGGACTTCGTGACCCAGATTGGCATCGCGCCGGATGGCAGCCGGGCGCTGGTCATCGCCCGCGGAGAGATTTTTTCCGTGCCGCGCGACAAGGGGATTACCCGGAATCTGTCGCAGGATTCCGGATCACGGGACAAGGATGCGGCGTGGTCGCCCGACGGCCGGCACATCGCGTACTTCTCCGATCGAGCCGGCGAGTACGAACTGTGGCTCACCGACCCGCTCGGCAAGGAGCAGACCGCCCGCCTGACGACGCACGCCGACGGGTATCGGCACAGCCTGCGCTGGTCGCCGGACTCGAAGAAGATCGCCTTCTCCGATCAGACGCTGACCCTGTACTGCCTGGACGTCGAATCAAGGGAGATCGTCAAGATTGACAGAGCGGAGCATGAGGCCATGGACCTCGGGATCGACGCGAAGCCGATCTGCGATCATGCCTGGTCGGGCGACAGCCGGTTCCTGGCGTACTCGAAGATCGGGCCGGATCTCGTGTCGCGAGTTTACGTTCACTGCTTGGAAACGAAGGAGACGCGGGCGGTGACAGGCGGGCCGTTGGACAGCTTCGATCCGGTGTTTTCGGAGGATGGCCAGCGCCTTTTCTTCGTCAGCAATCGTCGCTTCGATCCAACTTATTGCGACATGGATTTCGAGCTGGTCTACAAGAAGGTGGCTGGGCTTTATGCCATCGCGCTTCGCAAAGACACGCCCGCCCTCCTTGCGCCCGAGACCGGGGATGACGCCGGGTCGCGGGACGCGGCGGACGGCAAGGGGCAGGATGAGGCGGAGGGAAAGAAAGAGGACAAGGCCGACACGCCCGGGGCGGCCAAGTTGACCATCGACTTCGATGGGATCGAGCAGCGTGTTGAGCCTTTGCCTCTGCCCGGCGGCAACTATCGCCACCTCGGCTTCGCCAAGGGCGCGCTGTTCTTTCTGGACTGTGACAAGGGGGATTTCAACCGTTTCGACATTCGCGAACCGGGCCCACGCAAGCTTCGGGCATTCGACGCGGCCAAGCGGGCGGCGCGCACGGTCATCGAGTCTGTGCACGACTACCGCATCTCCGCCGATGGAAACCGGATCGTCTGGCGGCGCGGAACCGATGTCGGCATCGTCGACTCGTCCGCGGAGAATGCCAGGGCTGAACCCCTGGATTTGTCCGGGCTGACGCTGAAGCTGGATCCCCGCGCCGAGTGGGCGCAAGTGTACCGCGAGGTTTGGCGCCATGAGCGGGACTTCTTCTATGACCCGGGCATGCACGGTTTGGACTGGCACGCGGTGGGGGAGAAGTACCGGCCGCTGATCGAGGCGGCTTCGAGCCGGGCGGAGGTGCGATGGATCATCGGCGAACTCATTGGCGAATTGGGCACTTCGCACACATACGTTTACGGGGGCGATCGGCGGCGGAAGGCCGACCGGGTGTCAGTGGGCATGTTGGCGGTCGATTGGGAAGTCGATGCCTCGGCGAATCGTTGGCGGATTCGGCGCATCCTGCGTTCGCCGGACTGGATCACGGGGGCTGTGCCGCCGCTAGCCGTGCCCGGGGTTGATGCTCGGGAGGGAGACTATCTAGTGGCTGTCGACGGCCGGGCGGTGACCGCTGGGCGCGAGGTGTATGCGGCCTTCGAGGGTTTGGCCGGCAAGCCGGTGACGCTGACGCTGTCGGACAAGCCGGGCGGAGACTCGGCCAGGGACGTGCTCGTGGTGCCGGCGGAGAGCGAGTTGAGGTTCCGGTATCTCGACTGGGTGGAAGGCAACCTGCGCAAGGTCGAGCAGGCGTCGAACGGAAGGATCGGCTATATTCATCTCCCCGATACATTCCTGAGTTCCGCGGCCATGTTCCCACTCTACTGGTACGGGCAGACCCAGAAGGAAGGGCTTGTCATCGACGGCCGGTACAACGGGGGCGGGCTTGATCCGGACGTGTTTCTTCGGCGGTTGGACGCGCCGATTTCGTTCTACTGGACGCGGCGGCATTCGACCGACTACTCGACGCCGTTGGTTGCGACGCGAGCGCATATGGCGCTGCTCACGAACCGGCAGGCAGGCTCGGGGGGCGACATGCTCCCCGCCGAGTTCCGGCTCAGGAAGATGGGTCCCATCATCGGCACACGCACCTGGGGTGGCCTGGTTGGAATCTCGATGTTCATCTCTCTCGTCGACGGCGGCGGCATCACGGCGCCGGACTATCGTGTCTACAGCACCGAGGGCAAATGGGTCATCGAGAACGAGGGCGTCGAGCCTGATATTCCGGTCGATCTCGATCCCGCGGAGATGGCTCGAGGGCACGACGCGCAGCTCATGACGGCGGTTGACTTCCTGAAGCAGAAGATGGCCGAGACGTCCCGACCCGTCCCGCCGAGACCGCCGAGTGTCCGGTGAGAACGGCTTGGGCGGCCTGGGGTGGCAGGGGTAGGACGTGGCCTATCATTGCGCCCGCCTAATCCTCGAGCTACGCTGGGCGCCATGAGTCGCGTCACGAAGCTCCTGCACACCCGGTATCGGCTGAACGATCTCGAACGAAGCGTTCAGTTTTACAAAAAGGTCCTTGGTTTGACCGAAGTCCGGCGGCACAAATCGCCGCGCGGTTCCGAGCTGGTATTCCTGAAGGCGCCCGACAGCGAGGAACTCGTCGAGTTGTGTCACTTCCCGGACAGCGGCCCGGTCGAGGTCCAACCGGACCTGACGCACCTGGCCTTCGAGGTCAGCAGCCTGAAGGAGTTTGGGCAGCATCTGGCGAAGCACGGACTCAAGTACTCGGACGGCCCGCACATGCGGGATGACGGGAGCGGCTTTGCGTTTATCGATGCGCCGGAGGGTTACGAAATCGAGTTGATGCAGAGGCCGACGCAATTCCTATTGGCTGGACAGGAAGGGAAGTCTGGCGGCTGCTAACCCGCATATTCCGCACCCCGTCGGTGCACAGGGCGATCAGGACTGCGAGTGTTTTCATGGGCCAAGTCTGGCGATTGACGGCAAAACTGCGCGCCTGGCCCGTCGAGCCAACAAGCCCAAAGTCGGCGCGTTAAACAGATGCGACGCTCCATTGGCCACGCGGGTGGCAGTTCCGGAGCAAGGCAGTGGGCGGGCCAGGAGGGCGGACCTTGGCGTGATGTGCGCCGGCCATGCTGCCCTGCGCCATCGTGGTGCCGCGTTTCTGGTGTTTGCTTTCGCAGGGGGAATTGGATTTGAATGGCCGGGGAAACCGACGATGAGCGCATACCTTTATTCTTATCTCGTGGGTGGGGTGTTTTTCGGGATTGGACTTGGCTACGCGGCCAAGCACGGCTATGTGGGATTCACCGGTCGGAAGCTCCGGAATCTGCTGATGAGCTTGGGGGTGATCCTGTTTTTTCTAGTGCTGCAGGGGTATCTGCAGTTTGCGCCGATGAGTGAGGCCCCGGCGCGCGCCTACACGGGCGGCGCTGAGGCGGTTCTGAAGGATGTGGGCCACATTCGCGGCACGCCGATCGATTACGGCATCGTGCTGGCGTACTTCTGCCTGATTCTGTTCAACGGGCTGTATTTCGGACGCCGACAGAAGACGACGAAGGACTTTTTCTTCGGAGGACAGAGGTTTGCGTGGTGGTTGATTGCGATCAGCCTGATTGCCACGACGATCGGCTCGTACAGCTTCGTCAAGTACAGCGAGATCGCGTACAAGTACGGGCTTGGAGCCTCGCAGGCCTACTGGGACGACTGGCTCTGGTTTCCGTTGCTGGCGTTCGGGTGGCTGCCGCTGCTCTACTTTTCGCGGATCGTGTCGGTGCCTGAGTACTTCGGGCGTCGCTACGGGTCGAAGGTGCGTTTGTGGGCAACTCTTTACATGCTGGTGTACCTGGTGGGTTACGTGGGGGTGAACCTGTACACGATGGGCGTGATCGTAAACATCCTGGTCGGGTGGCCGATCTCGCTGGCGGCTATGGTGGTCGCGGCAATCTCGGCCACCTACGTCACGGTCGGAGGGCAGAGCAGCGTCATCATGAACGATCTGGTCAACGGCCTGTTTCTGTTGCTGGTGGGCCTGCTGGTGATCGTGCTCGGCGCGGTCTACCTTGGCGGGTTTGACGCGCTTTGGCTGAACCTGCCGCGGGAGGCGCGGCTGGCTTTCCCCAATTTCAACGAGGATCCCGAGTTTCCCGCGGTCGGCATCTTCTGGCAGGACGCCTTTGCGAACTCGGCGATGTTCTACTTTCTGAATCAAGGGATCATCATGCGCTTCATGGCGGCCAAGTCGCTGGATGAATCCAGGAAGGCCGCCACCGTCATGGTGGTGGCTCTGATGTTCATCGGTGCCCTGGTGGTCTCTTCGGGCGGGTTGGTGGCGCGCGCTTTCACGCACGCGGGCGTTCTGCCCGAGGTTCCGGCCCGCGAGGCGTTCTTCATCGCCACCGAGTTTCTCAGCCATCCGGGCATCTTCGGTTTGATTCTGGCGGCCATGACGGCCGCGCTGATGTCAACGGTGGACACACTCATCACCGCAGTCTCCGCGGTGACAGTGAACGATGTGTATCGCCCCTATTTCCGCCCCGAAGCCACGGATCGGCAACTGCTGCGTGTTGCCCGAATTGCCGCCTTGTGCGTGACGGTCTTCGGGGTGTCGATGGTGCCCGTGTTCATGCAGTTCAAGTCGATTTACGTGGCGCACGCGGCCTTCACGGCGGCGGTGACGCCCCCGATGGTGATCGCGCTGTTGTTCGCGGTGTTCTGGCGGCGATTCACGGGCGCCGCCGCGCTCAGCACGTTGGTTGGCGGTTTGGCGCTCATGGCCCTTTCGATGCTCCTGCCGGCGGTTATTGTGCCCTTTGCTCATGGGGTCCCCGGAGGAGACACTGCCTGGGATTTCCTGGCCGGGATGCGGGAGCAACAGTTCATGCGCGCTTTCTACGGCGTTGTGATGTGCGCCGTCATCGGAGTGGCCGTGACGCTGTTCACACGACCCGAGCCGTTCGAGAAACAGCGGGGGTTGGTCTGGGGAACCATTCCCGACGCCCTGCGGCATTACCTGGGTTCGCCGGGGCGCGAGAGTCCTGTGACGCGCGCGACGGCGATGCCGGTGGCCTTGGAGGCTGAACTGCAGCACTTCGGAACGGCTGAGCTGGCGGGAGTGCGCATTTCCGCCGCGGTGGCACGCGCGTTGGACGCTCACACGGGCGATCTGCTTTACATCACTGATTCGCGATGGTGGACGGGCGGACTGCATTCCGCGCATGTGATTGTTGCGGCGGTTTCGGACGAAGGAGACCGTGCGACGGTGGCCATGGACCCGACCGCGCTCCGCAAAGTGGTCGGCAACAGGGTGGGGCGGCCCGTCCGGCTCGAGCGCCTCTATCAGAGCGAAGGGCAGGGGCAGCGATGAGATGAAGCCGGGACACCCAACCACGTCCGACGCTTCGGCGCGGTGTTCGGTTTACCGTCTTCAGGCGGCTCGTGGCCAAAATTAGAACCGCTGGCAGAATCCGGCTTGCCAGTCCGCATGGGGGGCTGGCATGCTCGGTCATGGCAACCTCACTGCATCTTTCTGAAGTGGACCGGCGGCTCTATCAGCCCGCGGATCGGTTCTTTCCTGCGCAGGGCCGCGTCGCTCTCACCTACGACGATGTTTCGTTGGCAACGCTGTATTCCGAGATTTTGCCTCGCGACACGCAGCTTCACACGACACTGGCCGAGGGACTGGCCCTTCGTCTCCCGGTGATTTCGGCCGACATGGATACCGTGACCGAAGCGCGGATGGCGATCGCCATGGCATTGAGCGGCGGATTGGGTCTGATTCACTGCAACATGTCCGAGCGCCAGCAATTGTCAGAGGTCAGCCGCGTCAAGAATCATGTTCATGGCCTGATCCAGGAACCGATCAAGGTGGCGCCCGACCAGGCGATCGGGGACGTACTGGCGATGATCGAGGAGCGCAAGTTCAATTTCAGCACATTCCCGGTCGAGGGGCCGGACGGCCGGCTTGTGGGCCTGTTGTCGGGGCACGTTGTCAAACATCGGCACGCCAAACGGAAGGTGGCCGAGGTGATGACACCGCGGGGGCAGGTGCAGACCATCCACGTGAAGGATCTCGGCGCCGATTCCATCGGCCGGGCGGATCGTTTCTTCACCGAGCATCCCGGCATTCACAAGCTGCTGGTAGTCGACGACGAAGACCGATTGCGCGGTCTGTTCACCATGAGCGATGTCGAGCGAATCATCCAGGAACGGAGCGCCCAATTCAAACCGGCGCGCGATGCTCGGTTCCGGCTTCTGTGCGGGGCGACCGTGTCCGCCGTGCGCAACGCGGCGGGGGAGTTGGATCGGGACCGGATTCTGTCTCATGTGGGCGGCCTGGTGGAACGGGGTTTGGACGTCGTGGCGGTGTCGACCGCGCACGGCCACACCAAGGGCGTCGGCGAGACCGTGCGCCTCATTCGTGACGCATTCCCCCAGCTTCCGATCATTGCGGGCAACGTGACGACCGCGGGCGGTGTCGAGTTTCTGGCCGATGCCGGCGCCAATGCCGTCAAGGTGGGCCAAGGCCCGGGGTCGATCTGCACGACCCGACTGGTGGCCGGCGTTGGCATTCCGCAACTGACGGCCCTCTACGCCGCGTCCCGCCCGGCGGAGAAGCGCGGCGTGGCGATCATCGCCGACGGCGGCATCGCGAAGTCGGGTGATTTGGTCAAGGCGCTGACGCTCGCCCACGCGGTGATCTGCGGCAGCCTGTTGGCCGGGTGTCCGGAATCGCCCGGCCAGGTCATAGAGATCGAGGGCAAGCTTTACAAGCAGTACCGGGGGATGGGGAGTCTGGCCGCCATGAAAGCCGGATCGGCCGCTCGGTACGGCCATGCGCCGGACACCACCCGGAAGATCGCCGCCGAAGGCGTCGAAGCCTTAAAGGAGGCGTCCGAGTCAGTCGACAACGTCCTCATGCAACTGGTTGGTGGAATCCAATCCGGCATGGGCTATCTTGGAGCGGCGGATCTGGGTCAGTTGCGCGCACGGGCTCGTTACGTGCGGGTCAGCCCCGCCGGACAGAAGGAAGCCGGTACGCACGATGTGGTCGCGATCAAGACAAAGGCTTAGCCCGGATGGTTCCTAGGGTCTGTGCAAGAACAAGTCCGGATTTTCAGCCTCATCCGAGAAGTTTGTGTGGGCTGGCGGAAGTTGTTGGTCCGGAATGCGCAGGAACCAGTCCGAAATCTGGCGCTGCGGTCCCTCCTGCCATGCACGTGGCCGTCCTGGCAGCACCCGGGGCCCGCCCGTGTGGCCCATGGCTGACCATCCACTCAAGTATCCTCGTAACGAAGGTGTTGTGCATGAGAAGCCGGCTCCAGGGCTTGGGGAAACCCGTGAAGAAACGCTACCCCAGACGCTCAAGGAGGTGGAGGTGGGGCGGGGTCTGGGGCAGCGCCCCAGTTGGCTCGCACGGAAGCCGTTGATCCGACGCCACACACAACCCTGTCGTGATGACCCCAAAATTCACTGGAATCTCCGGTCAAAAGCAGGAATCAGCGCCGTCTCACGATGGCGGCTACGGAGGCGTAGCCGTCCCGTAGCCGCGGACGGGAGTCCGCGCTGACTCGCTCCGTCAAAAGCAGGAATCAGCGGCGTCTCACGACGGCGGCTACGGAGGCGTAGCCGTCCCGTAGCCGCGGACGGGAGTCCGCGCCGTCAGTCCGCGCTGACTCGCTCCGTCAATCGGAAGTTCCATTGAGATCTGAAGCCGGAATCGTGGTTTCGGCCTTATTTTTCAAGGGGTTTACGCACGTGGTTGATTTTCTTGCGCGTGCCTACGGTGACTTGGGCTTCGGGCACCGTCGCCGGAAGAACCAACTTTTGATCTTATGGACTTGGTGGCCGAAGGTTTTGAGATCGTTAGTGTTGCCGCGATAAACCTGGATCGAGACCGGCTCCCCCTGGCTGTCGGTCAAAAGCCCGACGACGATCTGTTTGTTGCCCTCCTTGTGGTCCCGATTATACCCCCAAGCCGCCAAGGCGTTGGAGTCGCCCTCCAAATAGCTGGTGCTACTGCTTCCGTTGCCAGTGTGCGCGGCGGTGGGAACATGGCCCAATACGGGCGGTTTGAAAATGGGTCTCGTCAGCAGAATCTGTGGGTGAGTGGCGGTTCGGGTAGTCGTCCAAGATTGTGGTAGAGAGCGGTTTCCATCGCATGATACGTGCGGAATCCATAGGATCTTCTGGTCACCACTCGGATCT
>Ga0255347_1007970_pt1 | contig 10804 bp, 7 predicted proteins | sample wastewater_treat_2_FD_192479 | JGI IMG/M metagenome (GOLD analysis project Ga0255347, IMG submission 192479) | Wastewater microbial communities from Lulu Island WWTP, Vancouver, Canada - plant24 | ecosystem: Engineered > WWTP > Wastewater > Unclassified | place: Canada: Vancouver, British...
CAAAGGAAGTTGCCGAAAACATACAAAACAGAGTTGAGCTTCTTATAAATGAGAAAATTTGATATGCCATATTTGTTTATTTTTATGCCCTCAAAAAGTAAATTAAGGAGTAAGAAAATGAAAAAAATTCATATACTAATTTGAACGTGGATAGTTACAGGCTGTGATCTGTTACATGATGCTGTGCCGTCCGGCATTGCTCCCGTTTACACCTGGCGTAACGCATATAGCTGCATTTCAGGAAACAAAGCTGTTCAGTCAAGAGAAGGCTATGCAGATTTTTTCATTAAACCATTGCCTGTAAAAATATTCAATACAATTCGCAAGAATAGCAGGTTATGAAAGGACTTTATTTGTATCCCCGCAGGGAATATGATCGTATTTTTCCTTTGCCGCCTGTCAATAAGCTGTCAATTATTGCGTTACATAAAACCAATATTGCTCATTATGCTGCAAAAGATTGACATCTGCTCTGTTTAAGTATATAATATACATAATATGGTAGCGGGGGATAACTTTTGTAGATTTATCTCCAATGAAAATGCCAACCGCTTATTGAACATAAACGTGATCCATTATCAAAGGAGTGATAAGACATGAAATTGAATGACATCAAAAAAACTGTTGCCGGATTTGCGGCTGCCATCGTCAGCTTATCTGCGATGCCGTTTTTATCCCTTGATTCAAACGGTGCAAGTAAGACATATACTCTCGACGGTGGAGGTCAGTTCAAGGGCACAGGTCCCGGCGGTTACTACAACTATGAGCTCTGGGCTTCGGATACCGCACAGACCTCATCAATGACCCTCGGCAGAAACGGCGCCTTTACCACTGAGTGGAACTGTTCAGAGCTGCAGGGCGACTTTATTGCCCGTCGCGGTATCGACCTGAACAGCACAAAGAAGTATAAGTCATACAACCGGCTGGGCTGTGAATTCGATGTTGACTGGACAGTAAGTGAAAATGGCAACGCCCATCTTTGTGTCTACGGCTGGACACAGGATCCTCTTGTAGAATACTACATAGTCGAGGACTGGAAAAACTGGTGTCCTCCCGGAACAGGCGCCCCTGTAGGGAAATTTACTACTGACGGAAGCGTCTACAGCATCTACAAGGTGATCCGCACCTCATACACCATCGAGGGTTACAAGCCCTACACACAGTACTGGAGTGTCCGCCAAACCAACAGGACAAGCGGTACTGTCGACATTTCCAAACATTTCGATGCATGGGAGAAACTGGGCCTCCAGACGGGTAATTTATATGATGTAAGTCTCAACGTTGAAGCCTGGGAAAGCTCGGGCAGAGCAGATGTCAAGAAAAACATAATGACTATCGGCTATCCCATTTATGAGGAGTATGATGAGGACGAGGAAACGGATACAACAACTCCTGTAGTAACAACTCCCGTTACTCCGGGAAAGCCTGATGTAAACGGAAATTACTTCAAAAGTTCATTTGAGAACGGCACCGGCATCTGGTCATCAAGAGGAGATGATGTTGTATCTGTTTCTTCAGATGTAAGCTATGACGGCAGCAAGTCTTTAGCAGTAAAAGATAGAAGCATAGAGTGGAACGGCGCAGCTGCGGAGCTTGACCCGGAGATATTCATTCCCGGCGAGACATACAGCTTCAGCATCGGTGTTTTCCAGAAGTCGGGCAAGACCTTTCCCATTCAGCTTGCGCTCCAGCAGGGAGACGGCGATGATGTAAAGTACACAACTATCGCCGGTGAAGATGTAAAGAGCGGTGAGTAGACAAAGCTTGAGAATACCGCCTTCACTATCCCAGAAAAATCAGGCACTATGGTGCTTTACGTTGATACTCCCCAGGATTCGGGTGCTCTCTCGGATTTCTATATCGATGTTGCTCAGGGCTCTGTGGAAGGCACAAAATCTCCTGTTGTAACAGGTCAGGGCAATGTGGGCTCAGAGACCTCCTCCGTTGTAACTACCCCCAAAGCAGGCTCATCTGGGCTTTCCAGGAACAGCGAGATAAAGATCATGCCCGTGGGTGACTCTATCACCAACGGTGACGGCGAACAGGGCGGATACAGAAAATATCTCTATAAAGAGCTTACGGAAATGGGCTATACCAAGATAGACATGGTCGGTCCTAACGGCAAAAACAGCGCTTCTGCAAACGGTATCACCTATGATGACAATCACGCCGGATTCAGCGGCTATCAGATCAAGGAGGTTCCCGGCTGGGGACAGCAGCAGGGCGGCAGAGGCGGCTTATACAACGAGCTTAAAGACAACGATGCTGTCAAGAAGGCTCAGCCCGATATCATACTTCTCATGATCGGCACAAATGATCTGACCGCTAACCGTTCAATGGATGCCTGTGCATCGGATCTCCGTGCAGTTCTGGATTATATGCTGGCAGATATGCCAGCCGACTCCGTCATTTTCCTGGCATCTGTTCCCGAGCATACAGCCTACGGCGGAAATCCCAATGAGATCGCAAACTACAACAGTACAGTAAAAAGTGTTGCCGATGAGTATTCAGCCAAGGGCAAAAATGTCAGGTTCGCAGATGTTCACGGCTGTCTTGACGGTATGAATGATATCGGCAGTGATCAGCTTCACCCCGACGGAAAGGGCTATGAAAAGATAGGAAAGTTCTTTGCAGGAGTCATAGACGAATATGTATCATCAAGCGCTCCCGAAACAACAACCACCACTACCACCACAACAACAACTACTACCACTACAGTCACAACGACAACTACCGTTCCCAAGCTCACGGTCAGCAAGCTGGGAGACGTCAACTGTGACGATACAGTTGAGCTGGCTGATGCTATACTGATAATGCAGTCTCTGGCTAATCCGGATAAGTACGGCAAGGGCGGCTCAGATACCAATTCTCTTACAGAGCAGGGCTCAGTCAACGGAGACGTTGACAAGGACGTAGCCGGCATTACATCCGGTGATGCCCTGAAAATACAGGAATACCTTATAAAGAAGATCCAAAGCTTATAATTTACCATTGCACAGGTCGGGACAATCATGTTCCGGCCTGTGCTTTTTGCCAAAATGCGAAAATGGCTGTATTTAGCGGTATTTTACGATTTTGCTTTTAGAAGCCTCAAGTGATTATTTGCAGCTTTGGGGTATAAATAAGTGGTCAGATCCCGACGGAGCTTCCTTTGTTGATATTGCATTATAAGCGAACTCAATACCATAAAATAGGCAAATAGTATCTCGGAGTCAAATCGTTTACAAGGAAGTTATAATCGCTGTTTGAACTTATGCGAAAGTGGTAGGAATGGGTGACGCTTGCGGAAAACTACTATATATATCCGCTTGCAAAACATCAAGGCTTCAAATCTAACACTAATAGTTCAGATTTGAAGCCTTTTGCATAATTAATCAGCGATCTTTTTGGAAATTCCAAGGTCAATTGAAAAAACGGAGTCCATACATTCTACTGTTGCTTGAAAAAGTTCCGTTCCCCATAAAGTGACAGTAATATCTCCAATGTAATACTTGAATATATTTTCATTTGTCTCTTTTACTATAAAAGGTTCCTTGCCGAAAATCTCGGTCATCTCATCAAGTGTAGTTCCCTTCCGGAGCATAGAGAGCTTTTTTACAAGAGTATTTGTATTCATCGGTTCAATCACACCATCAGATTCAAGGACGTTTTCATCTATTGCTTGTATTTTAGCATCCTCTGTGGAATTAATACCCGTTGGCATAATTTCACCTTCTGAATTATTTTCTCCGCATCCACACATTGAGAAAATGAATGTACAAAGAATAATTAATGATATACACTTTTTCAAAAAAATCACCTTGTTCCTTATTACCAGATAGAATTTCTATATATTCTGAATGAAGTGACATATTTACTATAGATACCTCTGTTTGCCGTGCTTGGATTGTAGATCTTATTATTGGAATTATCATAGTCTCTTACAGTATCATAACCAGGTTTATGTGACCATCTTCCGTTAGAATCTTTTCTGTACCAGTGATAATCAATAAAATAACCATTAGAATTATATGCCATAGCAAGAGCAATGTCATAACCTGAACCATATACAGGACCGGCATACACCCAGTTCCAAGCACTGAGATATTTACCTGACTGATAATTAAGCTGCTGACTCATTTTGTTCAGATCAGCATACAGGGCATGAGAAATACACAGAGGACGGCCTGACATACAATGTTTACAGCAGTCAGGCTATCCTCACAGGACATACAGCTGATAGCGATGATATTATCGGCGCATTGTCTATACCGTCAAAGGTAAATGGCGTTCCCGTAACCGAGATAAATGAATCTGCGTTTGAAAGATGCAAATACATAACGTCGGTAACTATCCCTGACAGTGTAAAGAAGATAGGCACCTCTGCTTTTAGTGACTGTACTGGAATTATGACCATATCGTTCGGAAAAAGCATTACACATATTGGCGCTTTCTCATTCAGAAATTGCCGTTCATTAAAGGAACTCAGTCTTCCTTCTACCGTTTCTGTTATCAAAGAAAACGCATTTAATGGCTGTGAATACATCAGGAAGCTGACTATCCCAGATTCTGTTTCAACAATGGAGATAAAAGCTTTTAGCGGCTGTTCTTCTCTTACCGATGTGACCATAGGTGCCGGATTGAACATGATCCCTGAAAGAGCTTTTCAGGAGTGCTCAAAGCTTACAAATATTGAGTTCAAGGGAGAACTCAGTGAGATCGGACCATACGCTTTTTATAACTGCGGATTTGTAAAGCTTACAATTCCGGACAGTGTTACAAAGCTGGACAACTGTGCGTTCTGGAATTGTAAAAAGCTTGTCACTGTTGACCTGGGCAACGGAATTGAGGAAATAGGAGGGGGTGCGTTTTCCGATTGTGATGTGTTAAAGAACATAACATTCTCTCCAAAGCTGAATATTATAGGTAATGAAGCATTCGGGAAATGTGCATTTGAGACATTAGTTCTTCCCGCAAGTGTTTCAACCATAGAAAGCTACGCATTTTATAAATGTGATAGTTTGAAGTCAGTCACTATTCCAAATAAGGAATGTTCTATTGCTCTTTACAAGGAAACAATGGGAGGATATACCGAGCAGACAGTTATATATGGCGTAAAGGACTCATCATCACAGGCATATGCAGAGGAATTCGGCTATAACTTCAATGAAACAGCTGATGCTGCCACGGCAACTACAACAACTACTACTTTCACCGCCACAACAACTACTACCACAACAACTCACCCTGTATCATATGATCTCGGAGATGTGAATGGTGACGATCGTGTAAACGCTGTTGATGCCTCGTCTGTTCTTGCTTATTATGCAATGATCTCAACGAACAGGGAGGGCAATTATACTGAAAGTCAGAAGAAGGCAGCAGATGTTAACAACGATGGTTTTATCAATGCAGTTGATGCTTCGAAAATTCTCTCATATTATGCCTATACTTCAACAGGAGGAGCTATGGGATTTGCAGAGTTCCTTGTGAATCCGCCTGTTACTTCGACAGAGGCTGCAATGACATCGACCACTACAACAACAACTACTACAACTACCACAACTACCACAACAACGACTACAACCACTACCACAACTGCTGTGACAACCACAACTACTACCACCACTAAGCCTGTTGTTACATACAAATCCAAGCTGGGAGATGTAAATGGTGACGATATAGTGGACGTGGAAGATGCTGTTTTAATCACCGCCTATGTTAATGGCAACGAAAAAAACTGGGCAGAATACTACAAGAAAAATAAAGCTCCCGGTTCAAAGCTTTCTGCTGAGCAGGCACTTGAAAATGCTGACACATTCAGACCGTCAGATAAAAGAGAAATAACACTTGATGATGCAAAAGCCATTATGGGATATATCAATGGCGAGTATATTCTCCCGATAAATGAGTTTTTAAGCTGATCCATTACCACATGAATGACAGGTAACAGAACATAATATGGCAAGTGTGAATTAAATAATTAGTTATATAACCTCAAATCCCTCGGCAATGCCGAGGGATTACGTTGCTTGAGCCTCTGAAAAAGTAGAAGCATTTTCAGTGATTTTTGCAAAATTGCGAAAATGGCTGTATTTCGCAATTTCACTTTTAGCAGCTTCAAGTGATTTTTGGCAGCTTTTGGTACAAATAAGTGGTAAACAAGTGGTTGGAATAGCTCTATTCTACGTCAAAAACTGAATATAGTCGCTCAAAATAAGTGGTCAGATCCCGACGGAGCTTACTTTGTAAATTTTGCATTAAAAGAAAACTCAATATACGAATTGTAATTTAATTTGTAGCTCCGGTACGTTTTTTTCGTCCACTGTATCATAATATCACTTTACTGGCAAACTACTCTTTACTTTTCTATTTCCATAATGTATAATATGACTATGTAAACGGTAATAGAAGGAATTGCTTCCAGAGGTAAAACGGCAGAGATGATAAATCTTTATGGTAATTACAGAAGATATTGCAATGACATTCCGGCTGTTGCTGTTTTGTATAAAGGAGATCTGAATATGACATTACAGCAGTTAAAATACATAATAACTATTGCAGAAACTGGTTCTATAACAATGGCGGCAGAACGGCTTTTTATTGCTCAGCCAAGTCTGTCCAAGGCAGTTACGGAGCTTGAAAAGGAAATGGGAATAAGCATTTTCAACCGCAGCAACAGAGGAGTTTATCTTTCGGAAGAGGGTACGAAATTCCTGTCATATGCCCGTCAGGTAGTTGAACAGGCAGAAATGCTGGAAAGTGAATACAAATCTGCACCTCCGCCAAACAGAGCATTTGCGGTATCATCTCAGCACTATGCATTTGTAGTCAATGCCTTTGTAGAGCTTGTGCGTGAATACGGCGGAGACAAATACGAATTTTCTCTTCGTGAGCTGAAAACTGCTGAAATCATTGAAGATGTCCGTACCCACAGAAGTGATATCGGAGTTCTGTATCTCAGCAAATTCAACCATGAGGTAGTACGTCATATACTGAAAAGCGAGGAGCTGAAGTTTGAATCGCTGTTCACTGCCAAGCCTCATGTCTTTGTCAGCAGGACAAACCCTCTTGTGGGCAAAAAAACCGTGACCTTAGACGAGCTTAAGAGTTATCCGCGTCTGACCTACGACCAGGGCGTAAAGAACTCTTTTTATTTTGCAGAGGAACTGCATATCACAGCAGAAAGTCCTAAAAATATCGTTGTTTCAGACAGGGCAACTCTTTTCAATCTGCTTATAGGACTTGACGGATATACCATTTCCTCAGGTGTTCTGAGCTCTGATCTGAACGGAGACAATATAGTTTCCATACCGCTTGAAAGTGATGAGGCAATGGAAATAGGATATGTCACAACGGCTGACAGGCCGATGAATGAGATCACACTTCGCTATATCGAACATCTCAGACAGTATATTGCAAATTATTCTCTCTGACATAGCTTTTAGCTATGGCACATCATCTCTTTTTGATATTAACACATTTCTGAAAACTATGGTATAATAAAAAAGCAATAAACATACCGGAGGAATAGGAAATGAATACAGCAATAATCGGATACCCAAGAATAGGCAATTTACGAGAACTGAAATTTGCAAGTGAGAAATACTTCCGCAGTGAGATAACAGCAGAAGAGCTGGAGAAAACAGCAAGAGAGATACGCTCATATGATCTTGCTCTCCAGAAAAAAAGCGGACTTGACTATATTCCCTCAAACGATTTCTCATTCTATGACGGAGTGCTTGATACAGCATTCCTTCTCAATGCTGTCCCCGCAAGATATACTTCACTCGGACTTTCAGCGCTTGATACATACTTTGCCGCAGCAAGGGGATATCAGGGCGAAAAAGGTGATGTCAAGGCACTTGCAATGAAAAAATGGTACAATACGAATTACCACTATATGGTACCTGAAATTGATGACGATACAGTAATTCGCCTTGCAGGCACAAAGCCGTTTGACCTGTTCGGTGAAGCACTTGCAGACGGAGTAAAGACAAAGCCTGTTATCATCGGTGCTTATACTTTCTTAAAGCTTGCAAGATTCAAGGGCACAAAAACATCCTCAGACTTTGTTGAACAGACCGCAGCTGCATATTCCGAGCTTCTGAAAAAATTCAGCGGACTTGGTGCAGAGTGGATACAGTTTGATGAGCCCTCGCTGGTCAAGGATATGACAGCTGAGGATATACAGCTCTTTACCTCGCTTTACAAAAAGATACTCCCTACAAAGGGCGATGTCAAGGTCATCGCACAGACCTATTTCGGAGATATTCGTGACTGCTATAAGGAGCTTTGCGCTCTTGACTTTGACGGTATAGGCCTTGATTTTGTCGAGGGCAAGAAGTCTCTTGAGCTTGTGAAAACAAACGGCTTCCCGAAGGATAAGATATTGTTTGCAGGTGTTGTGAACGGAAAGAATATCTGGCGCAACAACTATGCTGCAACACTTCTTATCATTGATGAACTGAAAAAGCATACATCTGAGATTGTCTTCAGCACTTCATGCTCGCTTCTGCACGTTCCCTGCACACTTACAAATGAAACCAAGCTTGCTGAAAGCTATAAAAAGCATTTTGCCTATGCGGAGGAAAAGCTCTCTGAGCTGGCGGAACTGAAGAAGATAACAGAGTCACAGTCGCCGTCGGAAACTGAGGAATACCGTCTCAATGCTGCTCTTCACAGCGAGCCTCGTTCAGGAAGAAATGATGCTGTCAGGGAAAAGGTAGCTGCACTGACCGAAAAGGATCTTGTAAGACTTCCTGAATTTGCAGAGCGTGAGCGTATTCAGAAGGAACGCTTCAGGCTGCCGATGTTCCCGACTACAACTATAGGCTCATTTCCGCAGACTGCTGATGTAAAGTCAGCAAGAAAGGCTTTCCGCAGCGGTGAGATATCAGTCAGCGATTATGAATTCTTCATAGAAAATAAGATAGCCGAGTGTGCGGCTTTGCAGGATGAGATAGGTCTCGATGTCCTTGTTCACGGCGAGTTTGAGCGGAATGATATGGTAGAGTATTTCGGTGAATGCCTTGACGGCTGCATCTTTACGGAAAAGGCATGGGTACAGTCCTATGGTACACGCTGCGTAAAGCCGCCGGTGATCTGGGGAGATATTTCCCGTGCCAAGCCAATGACAGTACGCTGGTCCGTATATGCTCAGAGCCTTACCGATAAGCCTGTGAAGGGTATGCTGACAGGACCTGTGACCATACTCAACTGGTCCTTCCCACGAGAGGATATCTCCCTCAAGGAAAGTGCATTGCAGATAGCACTTGCTATCCGTGAGGAAGTCCTTGATCTTGAAGCAAACGGTATCAGTATCATTCAGGTCGATGAAGCTGCACTTCGTGAAAAGCTGCCGCTCAGGAGATCGGACTGGCATGAGGATTATCTTGACTGGGCTATACCTGCATTCAGATACGTTCACAGCGGTGTAAAGCCTGAGACCCAGATACACACCCATATGTGCTACAGTGAGTTTGCAGATATCATCAGGGATATAGACGATATGGACGCAGATGTCATCACATTTGAGGCTTCACGTTCTGACCTGACTATACTCGATGTGCTGAAGGAAAATAATTTCCGCACAGAGGCAGGTCCGGGAGTTTATGATATCCATTCACCAAGAGTTCCTTCAAAGGAAGAGATCAGAGCAGCCATAGATAAAATGAAAGAACGTATCCCTGCTGAAAAGCTCTGGGTAAATCCTGACTGCGGACTGAAAACAAGAGGAAATGCTGAAACTGTTCCGAGCCTTAAAAATCTCGTGAATGCAGCAAGAGAGGCAAGAGATGAAAACTGCTGAATTATTTGAACATAAAACAGTATTCTCGCTGGAGGTATTCCCGCCGAAGCCGGATGCAGACGAAAGCGTTATTTATCAGACCCTTGAAGAGCTTTCTGATATACAGCCTGATTTTATAAGTGTGACATATGGTGCAGGCGGAGGGAAAAATGGCTGCAAGACCATACAGATCGCCTCTGATATACAGAACAGGTATGGAGTGGAAAGTGTTGCACATCTTCCGTGTATCGGTCTTACAAAGTCTCAGGCAAAAGAGATACTTGACCGTATGGAGGGAAATGGCATCGAGAATATTCTTGCCCTTCGTGGTGACAGGACAGATGATACTGAGCTTTGCGGTGATTTCCGACACGCAAGTGATCTTATTGCCTTCATCAGGGATAATTACGATCTCAATATCCTTGCTGCCTGTTACCCTGAGATACATCCCGAGAGCAGAGGTGCTGTTGATGATCTGAAATGGCTGAAATATAAGGTCGAGTGCGGTGCAGATCATCTTATAACACAGCTCTTCCTGGATAACAGCTATTTCTATGATTTCTATGAAAAGGCACAGATCGCAGGTGTGGATGTGCCCATTGAAGCAGGTATCATGCCTGTGACAAATAAGAGGCAGATCGAACGCATGGTAAAAATGTGCGGAGTTGAGCTGCCGAAGAAGTTTGTTCGTGTGCTTGAAAAGTATGAGCATAACGAAGAAGCTCTCCGTGATGCAGGTATCGCCTATGCCATTGATCAGATCACTGATCTTATAACAGAGGGCATTGACGGGATACACCTGTATACCATGAATAACAGTTTCATAGCACACAGGATATATGATGCTGTGCAGAATCTTATCTCAGTCAGCACAAAGGTATGAAGATAAAAGCGAAGAGCCCTCACAGTTCTGACCCGCCCCCTGTCAAGTAGACAGCGCAAAAAACAAAAATAATCTATGTAGTAACCAAAAGCAGTCTGTGCAATTTGTGCAGGCTGCTTTGTCGTTGGCAGCAATTGGCAAGCACCTTTTGG
>Ga0255347_1007971_pt1 | contig 10800 bp, 9 predicted proteins | sample wastewater_treat_2_FD_192479 | JGI IMG/M metagenome (GOLD analysis project Ga0255347, IMG submission 192479) | Wastewater microbial communities from Lulu Island WWTP, Vancouver, Canada - plant24 | ecosystem: Engineered > WWTP > Wastewater > Unclassified | place: Canada: Vancouver, British...
CCTCGATGTCGGCTCGTCACATCCTGGGGCTGGAGAAGGTCCCAAGGGTTCGGCTGTTCGCCGATTAAAGTGGCACGCGAGCTGGGTTCAGAACGTCGCGAGACAGTTCGGTCTCTATCTGTTGTGGGCGTAGAAGCTTGAGAGGACCTGACTCTAGTACGAGAGGACCGAGTTGGACGAACCTCTGGTGTACCTGTTGTGGCGCCAGCTGCATCGCAGGGTAGCCAAGTTCGGATGAGATAAGTGCTGAAAGCATCTAAGTACGAAACTCACCTCAAGATGAGGCTTCATCTAAGGGACGTTATAGACGATGACGTTGATAGGTCGCAGATGTAAAGGTGGTAACATCAAAGTCGAGCGATACTAATTACCCAAAACTTTCTCGAAAAAGTAAACATATAAATGAAAACCCTGTAAAGGTTGATTTATATCTTTATGGAAAAAAATAGTCTCGACTATTCCAAAAGCTCGAAAAGACAAGTGCAATTCTTCCGCCTTTTGTCAATCCTATACAGTCGGTCTGCTGACTGAAAAGAGATTGCGGTGATAGTAGCATTGGGGATCACCTCTTCCCATTCCGAACAGAGAAGTTAAGCCCAATAGCGCCGATGGTACTGCAGTAAAATGTGGAAGAGTAGGTCATCGCCCAATACCATAAAGCCTCACAACTTTTAGTGAGGCTTTTTTTTATGGGTGAAACATTAAATATTTAATTTCCAAAACGTTTACGATTTCATGTCACACCTGGCTGCGTGAGGCGCTTAGGTGGAAAGCCCGCAAGGGCGGAAGCCGCTGGGGTCGCGGCGACAAAAAAGCGAGCTTGTAAGCTCTTTTTGCCGCCTTGCGACCCCACGGCTTGTGCCCGCGGACTTGGAACCGGGCGCCGACCCCGAGCGTAGCGAGGGGGCACGCCCTAATAAAAAATAATGTTATTTGTATTATTATTTTTTGTATCTTTGCATCGCAAAATTTGACAGTGCGGGGTAGAGCAGTGGCAGCTCGTCGGGCTCATAACCCGGAAGTCGGAGGTTCGAATCCTTCCCCCGCTACCAAGTAAGAGTTCTTAACGAACTCTTTTTTTATTTTTACCCCCTTTTATTTCTAAAAATTGCTTATTATTGTAAAAAGAATTTTGGAAATTTGTAAAGTGAAAATTACTGAGATTCTCTTTGCTTTTTGTTTGTAACAGATTGATTTTAAAGTCTATATATTCTAAATTTTAGAAGCATGAAGGTTCATTTTATTGCCATTGGTGGAAGTGCTATGCATAATTTGGCTATTGCGTTGCACTTAAAAGGCTACCACGTTACAGGTTCAGATGATGAAATTTTTGACCCGGCGCGTTCAAAACTTGCCAAATATGGATTACTGCCCTCTGAAATTGGGTGGTTCCCACAAAAGATAGATTCTTCAATTGATGCTATTATCCTCGGTATGCATGCGCGTGCCGATAATCCGGAACTGCTTGAGGCTCAAGCTCTAAATTTAAAAATTTATTCGTATCCGGAATTTCTTTATGAACAAAGTAAAGACAAGATTAGAATTGTTGTCGGGGGAAGCCACGGGAAAACCTCTATTACAGCCATGATAATTCATATTTTGCAAAAATTAAATGTTGCTTGTGATTATATGGTCGGTGCGCAATTAACCGGCTTTGAGGTGATGGTTAAATTGAGTGACGAAGCCCCAATTATAGTTATTGAAGGTGATGAATATCTTACTTCTCCACTCGATTTAAGACCTAAATTTCATGTTTATCGCCCAACAATAGGTATTATTAGCGGTATTGCGTGGGACCATATCAATGTCTTTCCTACATTTCAAAAATATATTGAACAGTTTGAAATATTTGCGAAGATGATTCCCGATGATGGAAAACTTATCTACTGTGCCGAAGACCCTATCGTAAAGCAAGTGGCAAATAAAATAGACTCTTCTCTCACAATTCCCTATTCTCTTCCTGCCTATTTTATACAAAAGGGCGTTACCTTTTTACAGACGGAATTTGGGAATATTCCTTTGAAAATATTCGGTAAACATAATTTGTTAAACTTACAAGCGGCAAAATTAGCGTGTGAAGCAGTCAATGTTTCGGAAGAAGATTTTTATCGGGCAATTCAATCTTTCAAAGGAGCCTCTAAGCGATTGGAGCTTATTGCCGAAAATGAATGGAGTGTAGTCTATAAGGATTTTGCACATTCTCCTTCAAAATTGAAAGCCACGGTTGAAGCTGTAAAAGAGCAGTATTCCGATTTTGAAATTGTTGCATGTATGGAACTACATACTTTTAGTAGTTTAACCGAAGGATTTTTGGGACAGTATGAGGGATGTATGGACGCCGCAACGATTGGTATTATCTTTTTTGACCCCCATGCTATCAAACATAAAAAGTTGGCAGCTATTTCTGAAAGTATGATAATAAATGCCTTTAAAAATGAGGATTTATTTGTTTTTTCAAACTCAGAAGAGATGAAAAATAAGTTACTATCCTTAAAAGGAAAAAATAGGCTCTTTTTATTAATGAGTTCCGGTAATTTTGGCGGTATTAATATTGATGAGTTTGCGAAACAGTTATTGTATTCTCCTGATAATTAATATATTGAAAACTTTCTTGGGGCTTCTATTTCCGTTATTGAATGAAAAACAGATTAAATAAGTACTATAAATATTTCTTGGTAATAATTTTAATTCTTTTTCCTCTTTTTGGAAAGTTAGATAAAATTCCCGTTCAATTGTGGGATGAGTCAAGATTGGCAATCAATGCTCTCGAGATGTTTGAAAACGGAAATCTGTTAGTTACCTATTATAAGGGAGAACCCGATTTTTGGAACACGAAGCCGCCACTTATGATATGGTTTCAATCGTTGAACTTCCACCTCTTTGGCGTTAACGAATTTTCATTACGACTACCTTCCGCTATAGCAGCACTACTTACTGCAATTTTTTTACTATTTTTTGCGCACTATTATCTGCGAAATTCTTTTTTGGGCACTGTCGCTGTTTTAGTTTTAATAACCTCCTCGGGTTATGTTAGTATTCACGGGACACGCACGGGAGATTACGATTCTCTTTTGACGTTGTTTACGACTGTAAGCTCACTCTCATTTTTTATTTTCTGCGAATGTGATGAAAAAAGGTGGTTATATCTCTTTTTCATTTCTACGGCATTGGCAGTATTAACTAAAAGTGTATCAGGATTGTTGTTTTTACCTGCAATATTCTTGTATGCTATTATTAGAAAAAAAGTAGTACCACTTTTAAAAAATAGAGACTTTTATATTGGATTTGCTCTTTTTTTATTACTTACATCAGGTTATTATATCAGTCGCGAAATTGTTACGCCGGGCTATATTCAATGCGTTATTGATAATGAATGGGGCGGAAGATATTTACAATCGCTGGAAGGGCATCGACATCCATTTTGGTATTATTTCAAACAGTTTAGTTCTTATAGATTTATTCCTTGGCTTTTTATTTTACCGTTTGGGATTATATCCGGTTTTATTGTTAAAGATTCAAAAATCAGAAGGTTGACATTATTTTCACTCTTATTGTCTGTTTTCTACCTTTTAATTATTTCCTTTTCGCAAACTAAAATTTTTTGGTATGACCTCCCCGTTTATCCGTTTCTTGCGTTGCTCACCGCCCCGTTATTTATCTACATTTATCACTTATTACTCAAAATAAAGTGGAACAATAGAATCTTAATTGAAAAATTAATACCTTTCTTGTTAATTATACTTTTTTTTACTTTCCCCTATGTAAACAGTATTAAGAATAGCTTTACGCCTATGGCGTGGAGGTATAAAAAACATAGCAATGAATTGCCATATTATTTACAACAGGCTTATCGAGGGAAAAATGATGTTCATAATCAATTGCTATTGGAGGAAGGGTATTTCCCTAACGTTGATTTCTATCTTTATATGCTTAAAAATAAAGGAGTTAATATAGATAGGATAAGTAAAAATGAGGTAGAGGAGAATCAAAAAGTGATTGTAATAGATGAAAAATTGAAAAATTTCGTAGAGCGGAATTATCATTTTACCTTAATCAATCAGCACAATAACATTGTAATTTACCAAATTTCAGATTGGAAAGAGTAATGATTCTACTATTTTTTTACTCTTTTGATTTTTGTTTTTATTTTTACAAAAATTGAGAATAAAAGAAGTAAAGGCAAAGTAAATAAAGCGATTCGTGCTATGTAATCTCCGTTAAGGGTATAAAAAGTGAGCTTATCGTTCGGATAGACCAAGGCATGAATAGCGGTTCGTTCGTTATATGCGGTTTTTTGTAAAACATCGCCCCTTTCATTAATAATTCCTGAAAATCCGGTATTTGCGGAACGTAAAATTGTTCGGCGTGTTTCTATTGCTCGCAGCTTTGCGTAAAGAAAATGTTGTCGATGTCCCGGCGTATCGTCCCACCAAGCGTCGTTAGTGATAACTGCCATAAGCGAAGCTCCGTTAACTACAAAGTGGGAGAATAATTCGCCGTATACCGATTCGTAGCAGATAGGAACTCCTATGTTGCAACTACCATTGAGGAGGGGCATAGAGAAAACTCGTTGCAAAGTATCTTTTCCAAGCGAACAATTTGCACCACCGAAACGGAGAATAAAATTTTCTAAGAATCCGAAAATTTTAGGAAAGGGCATTAATTCAACGCCGGGAACCAATTTACTTTTGTGATAAACACCGACAACTCCTTCTCTATTATAGCAAACCGATGAGTTATAAAAAATCCAATAGCGTCCGTCCGGGCGTTGCTGTGCTACCGGACTGATTTTAGTATCGTGTATAGTTCCTGTAGACAATCCGGCAATAATATTTAGATTAGGATAATATGACAGTAACGTATCGAACAGAACAAAGCCGGCATAAGGGTTGTAAAGGTCGAAATTAGCAGGATAGTTGCGTTGTATTAATGAGTCAAGCAGTAAAGTATGAGGAATTGAGGACTCGGAAGTTACAATTAATTGTGTTTTCGGAGTGAGATAAGGGTAGACAACTTCAGTTATTCGCTCGGCATGATGAAGGTTTGCCATGTGATATTGTTCGACCCAAGGATCTGTATTTTGTTGAACAATAATTACATCAATTGGGTCTTTATGTTTATGTTTATAGGTGTAATATTGTATGAGAGAGATAGTTATAGGTATGATAAGCCAGCAAAGTGTGGTTACGGTAAAGACAGTTTTCCTTTTTTTATCTTTTTTGAAAGATTGAATCCAATAATAAAAAAGGAAGTTAGCTATTAAGACCCATAATGTGCCACCAAAAACGCCCGTAAATTCGTACCATTGTACGTATTGAGTGGTCGAAGCAAAGACGTTCCCGAGATTGAGCCAGGGCCACGATAAGTCCCAGTGTAAGTGTAGAAATTCAAAGGATATCCATGCTGTAATAAAAAAGAGGGGCGACAAAATTTCACTACTTCTATTTAGACGGCGGAACCATTGCCAAAATCCAAAAATAAAGGACATAAGCAATGCATTAAGAATAAAAGTAGCGACAGAACCCTGAGGTGTGCTGTTCCATATCCACCAAGTAGTTAAAACATTCCATACTAATAGTGCAGGAAAAGAGTAGTGCATTCCTTGTAAAAAGGGGAATCGCAGTTGTTCTTTTTCAATATTTTCACTTATAAAAAAGAGAGGAATAAAAGCGAAGAAAATGAGAAAAGGGAAATAGGAAGGCACCCAGGCAAGAAAGAGTAACAGACCGGATAAACAGCCTAACAGCAGGCGAACGTACAGTTTCATTATTCAGGTTTTTCGCACAATTCGGTCAATACGCCTTGCGTTGACTTAGGGTGTAAAAAAGCGATGTTAAGCCCTTCGGCACCTTTTCGAGGTTTTTTGTCTATCAAGTTAATACCGGCAGCTTCCATTTTTTCCAATCCTTTCGTAACACTATTAACGCAGAAAGCAATATGATGTACGCCCTCGCCTCTTTTCTCAATAAATTTGGCAATAGGACTCTCACTGTCGGTTGCTTCTAAGAGTTCAATTTTAGTTTCTCCAACTTGGAAAAATGCCGTTTTCACCTTTTGGTCTTGAACCTCTTCGATAGCATAACATTTTAGTCCTAAAACATTTTCGTAGTAAGGAATGGCATGCTCCAAACTTTTAACGGCGATGCCAATATGTTCAATGTGTGAAATATTCATGTTGTAATATTTTTTAAAATTAATGGCAAAAATAGTATTTAATTTTCAATTTTCAAAGTCGTATAAGTGGTTAATTTTTCAATATTAAGTATGAGTAATGAATAAAAAAAGCCTGAACTTTCGGATTCAGGCTTTTTTTTATTATCATCGAAGAATTATCTGCGAGGTTTGCTAGGGGTAGCAGGTTTTGCAGGCTCTTCTTTTGTTGCAGGAGGAGTTGCTTGTTGTATAGATTCCTTAGCACTTTCTTTAACTTCTTCTGTTTTTGGTTTTTCAACATCTGTTTTAGGAGCTGTCGGAGCTGGAGCTGGGGTAACTTCTGCTGTAGGTTGTTCTTCCGGAGTATCAACTGTTGCTTCTATTGCAGTAGAATCAACAACTTCGTCTTTAACTTCTTCTTTTTTTGTTCCGCAAGCTGCGATTAAACCGGCTGCTAATAATACTAAAAATAATTTTTTCATAATTGTTTCCTTTTTTTAAGTGTTTATATAATTACCAATGCTATTTTATTTAGCATGTTTATAAGTTAATGTAAAGGAGTATGTACCTTTAGCAGGATTTGCGTCATCGTTGAATGTAAATTTAATTCTTAATTGCTCATCAGTAATATTAAGAATTTCGCACTCTTCGAGTTCAGCATCATACGTTGTGAAAGTTTCATCATAGAAAAATGGGATTTGGAATTTTAAATACTCTTTTCCATTTTTTTCTACAAGTGTCCACAATGCAGCTGTTTCTCCTTGATAACCGAAATCACATAATGTGTTAGGACATAATGTGTTAGGAAGGATAGTTTGAGCACCATTATCGGCGAATATAACAACATCATCCAATTCACACTCTTCCAAGTAACCATCGGTCATAAGATTCGTTGCAAAACTTCCATTTGCTAATTCATAAGCAGGAGAAGTGGTAGCTTCTGCAAGTACCCAGCCTTTTTTGTAGGTTAATAATTCAGTAGTAGTTTTCTCATCTTTCTTACAAGCTGAAAAAAGAATTCCAAATGATAACAGTACTGTTAATAAAATTAAGTTTCTTTTCATGTTTTTAAAATTTTAAATTAAATATTTTAATTAATTACGCTGCAAAGATAGAAAAAAAAATAATATGCAATCTCTTTACTACAACAAATTATGAATTTTTAGGTTTTGTCGCTTTTATATATGTTTTCTACCTATTTTTTATTTTTGAAAAAATCTCATTTTCAAAATAAGAAATTGTTTTTTGTAGTCCATCTTTAAGTTGTGTTGTCGGTTGCCAATGCAAAATTTCTTTTGCTTTATCAATTACGGGTTGTCGTTGCATTGGGTCATCTTCAACGGAGGGTAAATGGATAATTTTAGATTTAGAGTTTGTAAGCTCAATAATTATTTCTGCTAATTGTTTAATGGTAAACTCATCAGGATTTCCGATATTGATAGGACCGATGATATCGTCCGTGGTGTTCATCATGGCTATCAAGCCGTCTATCATGTCATCTACATAACAAAAACTTCGCGTTTGTTCGCCGCTACCGTAAATGGTGATATCTTCTCCCTTGAGGGCTTGTACGATAAAATTGGATATTACTCGTCCGTCGTTGGGATGCATACGTGGTCCGTAGGTGTTAAAAATACGAATTACCTTAATTCGCACGTTGTTTTGACGGTGATAGTCGAAACAGAGCGTTTCTGCACACCGCTTCCCTTCATCGTAGCAGGAGCGTATGCCAATAGGATTTACATTTCCCCAATACTCTTCACTTTGCGGGTGAACTACGGGGTCGCCGTACACTTCACTCGTAGAAGCTTGTAAAATTTTAGCCTTGATTCGCTTTGCTAACCCTAACATATTAATAACACCCATGACCGATGTTTTAATCGTTTTGATAGGATTATACTGATAATGAATGGGAGAAGCGGGGCAAGCCAGATTGTAAATCTCATCAACTTCGATAAAAAAAGGAGAAGCAATATCGTGACGAATTAATTCAAAGTAATGATTATCAACAAGATGTATAATATTACTCTTTCTTCCTGTGAAATAGTTATCCAAACAGATTACTTCATTTCCTTCATTCAGCAATTTTTCACACAAATGCGAACCTAAAAAACCGGCTCCTCCCGTTACTAAAATTTTCTTCATCTATTTATTATAATCGTTTTTTAAGAAAAAATAGCGGAAAATAATATAATGTTGAGGGAGAAAAGAACTTCTCTCCCTCAACAAATCATTTTTTTATTGATACTCGTAAAAAGTAGTGTGTTGATAATTGTATCCGTCATCATATCTTACGATTTTTTTAGCCTCCACCGGAAATTTGCCGTCGTATACATATTCGTATTTTATTGTACTGTTGCTAGTATAGTTTTCTTTGGTTTCTGAACCCTCATCTTGATAGGAATACAAGTTTCGAACTTCGATGGGATTGTTTTTAGAAGTAACCCCTAAGGCATAACCACTTTCATCGTTTCCAAGAATAAAACGATATTTAGGATTGGATTTTTTATCGTGGTTGATATAAGTGTATTTGTCATTCCAAGATGCTCCGTCAGAATCTTTCCCTTCACTTTTTATCTCTTTTAAATTATCACCGTCATAGGTAAAAGTAGTAGTAGTTTCGGAGGTGTAAACAGCTTCATTTTTCATATTTGACTTTGTTTTCTTCAGACTTTGCGTAAATTCCGCAGGGAAAAAAGGTTCTATTATAGAGATAACATCGTTTTTCGATTTCTTCTCAAATCCCTCATCGTAATCATAAAATTTCATTTCCATTTTTGAAATTTTATTTTTGTCATGCGAAAACTTTATCGTTGAACGAGTTCGTCCGTCCGGATAAAATTCTTCCAAAGAGTCATAATGTCTTCCGTCATATTTAATGTTGATAGTGTTTCCCCATGGGGTTTCAATTTTTACTAATCTTTTTTTCTCATAAGTTAAGTGTACAAATCCCTCCGAAGTGTTGTCGTCAAAGAGTTCAATTGCGGTTAACAGCTCTTTTTCCCATGTCCATTTTTGATCTAACTCCTTAGGTTCGTTTTCCCATTGGAGGTAAATTGTTTTGATTTTTTCTTTCGGATTATAGATGCCATCTTTATGGCAACCCAAAAAGAACAAAGATAAGACCATTGATAAAACAACAATTTTTCTCATAATTATATAATTTTTAATACTGCCTCCACTTGCGGCTATCGGCTTCTCCGTTTTAACAAAAAACAAAGATACAAAAAAAATTTATTTTACAAATCTTTTTGCTTATTTAGTTGAAATATGGAAAATCCAACTTTTGATTTGACTCCTTAGTGTTATAAAAATATTTTTAGTTTTTATTAGGGCGTGCCCCGTTCGCTGGCGCTCACGGGTCGGTCTCCGCCTCCAAGTCCGCGGTCGCAAGCCGTGGGGACGCAAAGCGGCAAAAAGAGCTTACAAGCTCGCTTTTTTGCCGCCGCGTCCCCAGCGGCTTCCGCCCTTGCGGGCTATACGGCTGCGCCCTCACGCCGCCGAAAACTCTTCTTTATTCATACTCGTAAAAAGTAGTGTATTGATAATTCTCTCCGTCATCCCATCTTACGATTTGGTTAACCTCCACCGGAAATTTACCGTTATATTTGTAATCGTACGTTATTGTACGGCTTCCGGTATAGATACCTTTGTATTCATCTGTCGTATTCTCTTGCCAAATGTTTTTAACTTCCAAAGGATTGTTTTTAGAAGTAACACCCATACCATTATAATTATCTTCGCTGTTTCCATATATAAAATGATATTTAGGATTGGATTTTTTGTCATATTTGATATAAGTGTATATATCACAGCAGTAGTAATCACTTCTACACTCTTCAATTCTCATCTCTTTTATATTTTCGCCGTCATAGATAAAAGAAGTTGTAGATTTACGGGTGTTAATACCTTTATTTTTCATATTTGACTTTATTTTGTTCATACTTTGCTTAAATTCTGTCGGGAATAAAGGTTCTATTATAGAGACAATATCCCTCTTCGATTTCGACTCATCATTATTGTACAAGTAATTTATTACTTCTATTTTTGAAATTTTATTTTTGTCATGTGTAAATTTCATTGTAAAACTAGTTTGTCCGTCCGAATAAAACCCCTCTATTTTGTCAAAATTTCTTCCGTCATATTTAATATTGATATAGTCTCCCCAACTTGTTTCTATTTTCACTAATCTCTTTTTCTCATAAATGAAAAGTCGATGACCATCCGAAATGTTTTCGGAAAAGCATTCAATTTTAGTTAATAGCATTTTATTCCATGTCCACTCTTGCCATAAGTTCTTTGTTTCGCCCGGATATTGGGTGTAGATTCGTTTAATTTTTTCTTTCGGATTATAGACGCCATCTTTATGGCAACCCAAAAAGAACAAAGATAAGATTATTGATAGAAGAACAATTTTTCTCATAATTATGTAAATTTTATTAATGCCTCCACTTTCGGCTGTCGGCTTCTCCGTTTAAACAAAAACCAAAAATACAAAATTTTTTATTTTACAAAACTATTTTGTTATTTAGTTGAAGGGTATGGAAAAGTGGGTTTTTCCTGCGTGAGGGCGCAGGTGGAAAGCCCGCAAGGGCGGAAGCCGCTGGGGACGCGGCGGCAAAAAAGCGAGCTTGTAAGCTCTTTTTG
>Ga0255347_1007972_pt1 | contig 10800 bp, 7 predicted proteins | sample wastewater_treat_2_FD_192479 | JGI IMG/M metagenome (GOLD analysis project Ga0255347, IMG submission 192479) | Wastewater microbial communities from Lulu Island WWTP, Vancouver, Canada - plant24 | ecosystem: Engineered > WWTP > Wastewater > Unclassified | place: Canada: Vancouver, British...
AGAAGAACCGGAGGAGGCGATTCAGGGGGGCAACCCCCTGTTCCCATATGACATGCGCCGCAGCAAGCGTTGCATGGCCGCAAAGTTCCACTTCCATCCTGGGCGAAAACCACCGCAGGATATAATGATCCCCCTGGGGATAGAAAAACGCTGTTTCCGGTGCGTGCAGCTCAGCCGCGAGCTTCTGCATCCGGACATCCTCCCATTCGCCATGGAGAGGGCAGACTGCGGCAGGGTTACCGGAGAAAGGGCTATCCGTGAAGGCATCGACGAGGAAGATTCTGGTCATATCGCACCCGACACTTCTGCTTCCCTGTTGCCTGCCATTTTCTTATACCCTTTGGTAAGCAAAAAGCAGGGAATTATCATGATGGACCCCGCCGGGACGCGCCCGGCACACATGAAAATGCACGGGACCAACCGGCCGCAGACCCCTTACACGCATGATGAACCTCGTTTCCAGAGAATAGACATAATAGACAACAGATTCTCTATGACCCCCGGCTCCCAGGAAGAAGCCTGATCCAGGATACCTTCAATGAGTCACCTCCAGGAGACAGGTCTAGGTCAGGATATCTGCTATAACCCCTCTCTCTCAGGAGGTGACCGAGTCAGAAGACCTCAATAAGCCCCGGTTCCAGGGGACAGGCACGAGGCAGGACACGTCGCTTCTCCGGCGAGTATGACAGAATAAATGTTCAGGAAATGAGGAATAGGCCGGCGGGCCCGCCTCCGGGACATGCAGGGAAAATGCGGACAATTTCCAGGTGTCCTACCGGCTTCTGATACGGTACTGGTGCCAGATCCTGCATGCACCTTCATGGCTGACCATGCATGGCCCTACCGGCGTCCGCGGGCTGCAGACTTTTTCAAAGAGCCGGCAGTCGGTGGGATCGGCAATGCCCCGCAGGACGCGGTCGCAGATGCAGGCCGAGTGCTTGCCTGTCCTGGCAAACACGATATGAAACTTCTTCTGGGCATCGTACTGTTCGAACTCGGGCCTGAGTTTGAGACCTGACGCAGGAATAACCGGAAAACCCCGCCACTCAACGTCTGCAGGAGCAAATACCTCAGACATCACCTGCCGGGCCTTCTGGTTTCCTTCCCGTGTTACAGCCCGGGGATAGGCATTCTCAACCCTGGCCGCCCCATTGCGCACCTGCTCGACCAGCATGAGGAGGCCGAGGAGGATGTCCTCGGGTTCGAACCCGGCCACGACCTGGGGGACAGGGAACTTCTCGTACTCGTGGTAACCCATGACCGTGCAGACATGCCCGGGGAGGATGAAACCATCGAGCTTTGCTTCGCCCTGCTCAAGGAGCCATTGCATGGCGGGCGGGACCAGTCGGTGGCAGGAGAGGATGCTGAAATTCTCAGGCGGCCGGGAAAGGAGGGCAGCCGCCACCGTGGGGGCCGTGGTCTCGAACCCGACCGAGATGAAAACAACTTCCCTGCCGGTCTCCCTGGCAATCTCCACGGCCTTATGGACCCCCTGCACCACCCGGACATCCCCCCCGCTCGATTCCAGCGAGCCCCTGCTGCCGGGGACCCGCATGAGGTCCCCGTAGGTGGCCAGGGTGTATCCCCGGGCGACGAGTTCCAGGGCAGCATCAATCTCTCCCTGGGGGGTGATGCACACCGGGCATCCCGGACCCATGACGATCTTCAGCCTCTCCGGGAGCACGCTGCGCAGACCGGCCCTTGAGATCGCCGCCTCGTGGGTGCCGCAGATGTGCATGAAGGCCAGGTCCCGGTCGGTGAGATCCTTCAATTTCTGTGATATTTCTGTTCCCAGGCCCATTACAGCCTACATGTTTTATCTTTCGGGCTCATAAGGGTAGTGTTATGGCAACAGAGAGCCGGTCTGGGCTTCTCTTTCAAGATTTCCGCCATCTTCATCACGGCAGGCAGGCTTGGAATAGATCTTCCTCGAATTTAATGAATCCATTTTCAACATTCAATTGCTGGTACAGACCAGCGACTTTTCCATGACCCGGGTGACGCAGGACACCATGAACACCGGATCTTCTAAAGCGTTCACGAGGGGGGATGACGATATCATTCCGCCAGATCCAGGTGCACATGCAGTCCTGAACCACCGGGAGAATGTCCTGGTCCTCCCGGCTGGCATACCAACCTATTTATCGCAACTCGCCAACACCGCTACTATGTTTGGGATCTCCACGTTCTGCCTGCACCGTGAACCACTCCCGCAGGCCCTGGAGAGCCTCTCCACCCTGACCAACGTGGTGGAGGTCATGGACGACGGGCTGCACTTTCTCCAGTCCATCGAACCGCTGGAGTCGCACTCGTTCCGGTACGTGTTCCATGCTCCTTCGAGGGGGGTGAACATAGCCAGCCTCCTGGAGCCCATCAGGAAAGCAAGCGTTGAAGTGACCCTCCAGTGCTTTACGCTGGCAGCTGATCTGGGAAGCACGGTGGTGGTCCACCCGGGCTACTTCGCGTGGGAAGAGGAGCGTGCCGCTGCTGTCAGCCAGTTCTCTGCATCCCTTAGAGATCTCAAAAACGGGGCCAGGGATCTCGGAGTCACCTTTTACCTGGAGAACATGGGCAACTGGAACTATTTTCTCCTGCGATACCCTGATGAGCTTGGCCTCCTTGATGGGGTGGGGCTGGCCCTCGATGTCGGGCACGCTCACCTTAATCACTGCCTGGCCGGGTTCCTTGCCCACCCCATCGCCCATGTCCACATTCACGACAACGATGGAAAAGAGGACAGCCATTCCCCCGTCGGTTCAGGTTCCATAGATTTCACCGGGGTGCTGGATACTATCGACCGCGAACACGCGGTCCCCATAATCGAGGTTGATACCCTGGAAGGGACCACCAGGAGCATCGCGGCTCTGGAAGCATTGGAGCGCAGGAAATAGGCTGCTGATTATACCCGAATTCCGCGGTACCCTGAAGTGGACAACGGTTTCATATCCATTCCTGCCGGATTAGACGCAAGCCCCCCCGGTCATTCCACAATCTTTTAAAAGAACCACATCCTATGGTATTGGTGCATTGTGCCTCAGTGGCTCAGCCGGCAGAGCGTGTCCTTGGTAAGGACAAGGTCGAGGGTTCGATTCCCTCCTGAGGCTTGGGAAAAAATGTTTTCTGGATATTATTGAAATTTTCTGATATTCCTTGCTTGTTTCTGTATCAAAACACGAGGTGTCAAACGGTTTAAGATATATGGTTGATCGTAGTCTTTTTTAGGATTCCAAAGGAGCCAAAAATACATTAAAATTGATTTAATAAGATACTTTAATCGGGTTTTTTTCGCAGAGTATCAATATATCACCAGTCGTATCTGTCATGAAGAGTCTCTCGCCGGTGACAGAATAGTATTTCATCTCGCTCAGTGTTCTCATGTATGCATCCTCGAGTTCCATGACGCCACCGATACCGCAGAACATTTTCGTCATCCCCATGGTGCTGATTGCAAGAGCGTTTTCCCCGGTTATATGAAATTTTCCATGGTAGTCATTGCATCCGGCATTTCCTGTTATATTTCCATCAGGAAAAAACCGCAGAGTTACCGTAGTCAGCGAACCCGGGGTCCAGGTATCCCCTTTGGACGAGTCAAATGTGGTGACTCGCCAGGTGGCCACGAGGTCGGGTGGGATTGCCGAGAATGTCAGGAGATCTACCCCTTCCTTGTCCTTGATTTTCAGGAAGTTCTCCTGGACAAGAAATGAACCCGATCTCTGGATTGCATTCAGATAGCGGGCTTCCTGCATCATCACCCCGTTCGGGGACCCGCAGGTCATCCCTGTGGTGGCGGGCGGACCGATTTCCAGTCGCCCTGGTGCACCGGCATAGGGTGCGGTATACCGGTTGCAGCCTGACGATCCTGCAACTGTCCCGTTCTTATCGAAAAAAGCGGAGATAGTCGTCCCATGAAGGAGCGTTTCTTGGCTGCCATTCTCGTTGACAGAGGCAAGGTACCAGGTCAGGTTGCTGATGCCGGCCATGGATTCTGCATCCTTCTGGCCGATGACCTGCGTGCAACCGATACAACATAGTATCGTGAGGAGCAATGCGAATAAAATGCTCATTATGGAAGATTTCATAGGTTGTTGTTCGGGATTAGGATATTTAACCATGATGCTGCAGGGGTCCATGATTCCTAAACCACTGCTGCTTCGGGCATAATTGTTGAAAAAAGGAGACCATGGCAATTTGATTTCCGCTTCCTGACCATTGGTTCATGCAGGCTATTCAGTGAAAGCCCGCTGCCTCATCTCTGGATGAGCATATGGGGCATCATTGGCTGGTTACCATGATCTTGGGCCTTCGTTGCCTGAACAAAATTACATTACCTGGCGAATTATTGGCTCCTCTCTCGCCTGATCGCATCCCATGGATTCATCAGGCTCCCCCGGTACGCTGGGTACAGCGAAGCGGTACTCCCGATTGCGATAACTGCTATCATGGTGAGGCTGGCAACAGCCCCTGTCTCTGCGAACCCCGGCATCCGGAATGAAACCTGAAGAGCACTCCTGAACAGCCCCGATGTCTCCAAAAGCGTGAAAAACCCCAAGCTTCCAACCACGCCTGCAATGCCGCCGATGCATGCAAGGAACAGCGATTCGGCTACCACGAACAATGCCACAATTCTCCGTTTTGCACCCATGGACCGGAGCAGGCCAATTTCGCGCCTGCGTTCGTTCGCAGCCATGGAAGAAACAAGAGCAAGGAGGGGAAGAGCTGCTGCAACCACGACTCCCGAGATGATGCTGAGAAGACCAGGGATCCCGGAGATCTCTTTTGAAACTGGTTCAAGGGAGAAGTGCCGTCCGATGGCGGTCGCATATGTTGGTTCGAAGAGTTTCATGATAACCTCCTTTTCGAATTCGGGATACGATGGTTTGAATTCAAGGGTCCCGGTTGAACGGAACCAGGCCGGTTCCGGCCCAAGGCGGATGAGCACCCCGTTGATGTCCCCCGGGTGGATGCGGGGGGCGGAACTGGGTACTACCCCCTCAACAGCAGCGAGAGAATAAGCATCATCCATGCGGACAAAAATTGTCTGGTCAATTGTCGACCGTGTCGGATTCAGCCTCCCTCTGATGGTGTAAACATTTCCGGATATCGATATCTTCGCTGAAACCTTTCCATGGATGTCGTTCCCAACAATAACGTCACCTGGGCCGAGAGGCGCCTCCAGTGGGGCCTGGAGCCATGGCCTGATAGTGAAATCGGTCTCAGGATCAATGCCATAGATATCGATGGGAGAGGATGAGAAATCCAGAAGATATACTGTTGCTACGTAAAGTTGGGGACTCAATGCTGTGACTCCTTCAACCTTCCTGATAGCATCCATAACGGTCCCATTAATCCGGTATGTGGATGGTTCAACCCGTATGAGCGGCATGGTGCTGTCCGGTCCTCTGCTTCCCAGCAATACCGCATATACCGCAGGAACAACGGCAAGATCCGCTCCCATCCGGGAGACCCCCTGTCCAACGCTCCCGGATGCACCGGCATTGAGGTACTGTCCTGAAAAGATGCTTGCAGCTATGAATGCAAAACAGAAGGCCGTTGCAGCGTTGCGGCCCGGTTTATTCCTGATACCGGCCATGATGTAGGCCAGGTAATTCATCTTCCTTTTCATGGCATTCTGTACCGGAGAAGGCCGGTTTCCATGACCCCTTGTCCGGCATGCTCAACATGACTCCTCTCCACCAGCCTTCCACGGTCCATGCCAAAGATACGGGTCGCGTACTGCTCGAGATCCGGATTATGGGTGACCATGACAATGGTCATTCCTTCGTTGTTCAGCTGCCGGAACAGATCCATGATTTCATACTCGGTGTAGGCATCGAGATCTCCGGTCGGTTCGTCTGCGATCAGGAGGGAGGGACCATTGATGAGTGCCCTTGCGATTGCAACCCTTTTCATCTCGCCGCTTGATAGTGTCCGGGGATATGCTCCTGCCCGGTCGGCCAGGTCCATCCTTTCAAGAAGATCAAGGGCGTATGATCGGGCTTCAGGCCTGGCGGGAATGAAAAGCGTTGGAAGTAAAACGTTGTCGAGAACCGTCACTGTGGGAATCAGTCCTGAGAACTGGAATACAAATCCGATTTCCCGGGCCCTGAGCTCCGAGATCGCAGGATCAGGAAGGCTACCGATGTCCCTGCCCTTGAATCGCACGGTACCGGAACTCGGTCGAATCAGGCCTGCCAGCATTCCAAGGAGAGTCGATTTCCCGCTCCCTGACCTTCCAAGGATGAGGATGAACTCCCGGGGATTTACGTCGAGATCTGCCCCATCTACCGCCCGCACCTCTGATTTGCCGGTTTTGTAAACCTTGGTCAGGCCGGTAGCCTGGATCACGATTCCCCGCCCCTGATAACTTCATACGGTTCAGCCCGCATTGTCAGGTATGCAGGGTACAGCGTAGCAATCCCTGCAATGCCCAGGGCAAGTACAAGGGCGCCGGTCCCGTCGGCCAGTATCGCAACCCCCGAGGGGATTACAAAGGGAATATTCAGGCTGTGCGTAATGTAGTCCTGATAGATGACGAGAACCCCCGCAGCGGTCGTTATACCGATAATGCTGCCAATAATGGCAAGGGCACATGTTTCGGCCAGCATCAGGAAGACCACGAAACCTCGTGTTGCTCCCAGTGCCCGGAAGATGGAGACCTCTTCTTTCCGTTCGTTGGCAACCATGGCCGAGATGGTGCCAAGGAGCGGTATTGATACGATGGCTACCGCGAGGAATGAGCCATAGAGGAGCTGGAGGGTGGCGACCAGCTGGCCGTGCACGGCATGCAGCAGCCCTTCGCGAAGAATCGTCTTCGTCCCCTGCACATGTTCTTCAATATCCGCAGCAACAACCTGGGGGGACGAACCCGGCTCAACTTTTACCAGGACAGCAGAAACCATTCCATACGGGATTGTGAGCTTTCTCACAGCTCTTGTCCCGGACTCTTCTGCCATTACATGTGCGTCCTCGATCCTCGTGAAAACCGAGTTGTCAACACCCGTACCCGTCCGATCGAGGATACCGACCACGTGAAAATTGTGACCAAAAAACATCAGGTCCTTACCAACGTTCTGGATGACATTACTGCCGATTATTATGTCGTCTTTCCCGAGTTTGACCCCTGGATTCTCCTGCAGCCACGGGGTTATGGTAAAATCGTTCTTCGCGTCTATTGCGATCATCTGGACGGGGGCAGCACAGCATGAGGCGAATAGCGTTGCAATATAGACCTGTGAGCTCGCTTTTGCCACACCTGGTATCCTGGATATGCTCTCGAATCCAGAATTATCAAAGAAAAAGCTGGTAGGCTGGCCGGTAAGGATAATGGACTGCCCTGCCATAGAGCTCTCTTCGGGGACAACGAGGATATCGGCTCCCATCCTGGATATTCCTGCATCGAGGCTCTGTTCAGCCCCCTTCATCAGGAACTGTGTAGAAAAAAGCGTGGCGGCTATGAGGGCAAAGACGAAAACGGTCGCGATATTCCGGTAAGGCCGGTTTGCCAGGCTGCTACGGATAAGCCTGAAAAAAAGGGAATTCATGGGAAACTATCATCTCACTCCCGCTTCCAGATGAGATATCCCCCTGCAACAATTACGATGATCCCCAGGATCTCGAGCGCGGGGAGCGTTAACTGTCTGCAGGGATGGTCAGCCAGCGCACACATCCCGATGAGAACCGTAGGAAATAAAATAACCAGAATTCCGGTGGCTATGCTGAACACCCCGACTGCCTGCCGTGTTTCAGGTGTGCCCCGTGCGATAAGGAGCCCGCCCCCAACTATTATTAATGCCCCCATACCAGTCTCGGCCCTGGCAGTCCACCCGCACTTCATGGGCATCTGGACCCCTGATACCGTTTTGAGGTACATCCCCTCGACTTCGCACACAGGGAAAATGATCCAGGGCGTAAGCATTACCAGAATTCCGAGAAGAATAAGGAATGCACCGATTCCACTTGTAAGTTTACAGGTCATATGCTAAAGTCATTACAATAAAGCATACTTATGGACTTTCGCTATTTACAAAAAATGAAAGATATCATGTGGGGCCATCATGCATCCGGCATTAAACAATGCATGAAGTAACTGATGGAATTCCTTAGATTTTTGTATTTTTCGGTCATTAGCCCGGGTAAAACATTATTTACATTCCAAAAATTGAAAAGAGTCCGATGTTTGATACGTGGTTGAAAGGAATCCAATCCCTGACGTTTATGCGGGATACCCGCACACGTCAATCCCCCGTCTTATTCAACAGGACTGGCCATTCGGTGGAGGGGATTTACGTATGTCACGAAGTATCCGGAAATGGATAAATTCACATGAAATTGCTGGCTCCGGCACAAAACATGCCGGGTTTGTGTTAACTATTGCACCACTGATCATCATCCTGCTGTTTTGTTATGGTTTCGCGGTTGCCGATCCCGGCCCCGATCCGAATGCATCGTCGCAGGATGCCGCGAATGCTCCTGTCTTGCAGGTAACTTCGACAGATTCAGCCAACAATCAGAACACCGCTACTCCTCTCATCAGTGTAACTTCCACACAGGATGGGAAGGGAAGCAATGAAAAAGCAGGGCTACCCGCCCAGTTCACTATCAGGCAGAGTAAGAAACGGCCTACGCAGGCCGAATTGGATGCTGCGGCGGACCGGTTCAATGCGCTCTACGAACCTGTTGTTGCGGCAGCGCCCGGTGGGTTCCCACAGGCGGGCATGGATCCCGGGGGGATCCCCCACTACTTCGGGCCCTACCCGAATTACGCGAACAGCCCGATGCCAAAGGGGCCGATCACCGGCCTTACCGCTGATGCCGGTGGAAGCGGGTATTCCGGTAACACTACCGCGCTTGTCATGGACGTGTACGAGACCGGTTCGGGAGCGATCATTACTCCCCAGATCGTTGCTGGAGTAATCACCGGGTTCACAATAAACAATCCTGGCACCAATTACACTGCGCCGCGAATCATCATTACCGACGCAGACGGCACGGGAACCGGGGCCGCCGCCAGCGCGACGATCGCCCCGGACGGTGCGAGCGGGATCAGGAAGTTCGTTGATACAGTCCCGGGACTCGATCCCAACAACCCGAACAGCCTGGGCCAGTTCATCCCTGTCGCGGTACCTGACCAGACATCATTTCCACCCGGGGGCATCGGTTACACCTCGGTACCGACCGTGGTCATTACCGACCGGACTGGAACGGGGGCAGTCGCAAACGCGACGATTGCCGGGGGGAAGGTCACGGGTGTTGTCGTGGTGAATGGAGGGAACGGATACACGGATAACCCGGTAGTCACGTTCACCGGCGGAGGTGCCACTACGAATGCCATAGGAAAAGCGACTGTATCCGGGGGCGTGATTACTGCAATCACGCTGGTAGGCTGTGATTATTATGTGATAGAACTGGGAGAATTCAGCGAGCAGCTGCACCCCGACCTGCCCCCAACCCGGTTACGCGGTTACCGCCAGGTGAATGTTCCTGCGCCACTCAACACATTCCATTCCCTCGGTCCTATGATCGTGGCGGAGCGTGACCGCCCGGTCCGGGTCAGGTTCATCAATAATCTTCCCACGGGATCTGCCGGCAACCTGTTCCTCCCGGTCGACAAGACGGTGATGGGAGCAGGCATGGGCCCGCTCCAGATGGGGGTAACACCCGGCTGGGATGTCAACTACACCGAGAACAGGGCAACTCTCCATCTCCACGGGGGACTGACTCCCTGGATCAGCGACGGCACCCCGCACCAGTGGACGACCCCTGCAGGAGAGCAAACGGATTACCCGCGTGGCGTGAGCGTCTACAACGTCCCTGACATGCCTGATGGCGGACCAAACCCGCCGCAGGGGGTCCTCACGTTCTATTATGACAACCAGCAGAGCGCGCGGCTTTTATTCTACCATGATCATGCACACGGTATTACCCGGCTCAACGTGTATGCAGGTGAAGCTGCAGGATATCTGCTGACAGACCCGGTCGAACAGGACCTGATCAACGGGACCAACAATACCGGAGTCAACCCGAACGGGCTGAAGGTCCTCCCAGACATTGGGATTCCCCTGATCATCCAGGACAAGACTTTCGTGGATGCGAGCACCATTGCCGCCCAGGACCCGACGTGGAACGACGGAACAACGCCCCCTGTACCGAACACAGGAGACCTGTGGTATCCGCACGTGTATATGCCGGTCCAGAATCCCGGTGATCCATCCGGCATAAACCCATACGGCCGCTGGCATTACGGGCCCTGGTTCTGGCCCCCGACAAGCGTGGCATACGGCCCGGTGCTGAACCCCTATTACCAGCCGGACCCCAACCTGCCCAACTATGCACCGTGGGAGCCGATGTATATGCCAGGGACCCCGAACCCCTCCATGGCGATGGAAGGATTCATGGATACATCGATCGTCAATGGCGCCGTGTATCCTGTCCTGGAAGTCGAACCACGGGCATACCGGTTCCGCATCCTGAATGCCGCCGATGACCGTTTCTTCAACCTTCAGCTATACGTGGCCAATACATCCGACTACCTGCAGGGGGGATACCCGACCGAGGTCAGCATGGTACCGGCGGCCCAGACGGCTGGATTCCCCGCCAACTGGCCGACCGATGGCAGAGTGGGAGGTGTACCTGACCCGGCGACCCGCGGCCCCGACTGGATCCAGGTTGGAAACGAAGGAGGATTCCTGCCGGCTCCTGCCGTGGTGCCGTGTCAGCCGGTTGGATGGAACAATAACCCGACGACCTTCAATTTCGGGAACGTCAATCAGCATTCGCTCCTCCTGGGATGTGCCGAGCGGG
>Ga0255347_1007978_pt1 | contig 10794 bp, 12 predicted proteins | sample wastewater_treat_2_FD_192479 | JGI IMG/M metagenome (GOLD analysis project Ga0255347, IMG submission 192479) | Wastewater microbial communities from Lulu Island WWTP, Vancouver, Canada - plant24 | ecosystem: Engineered > WWTP > Wastewater > Unclassified | place: Canada: Vancouver, British...
TAGTTGTTGGAAAGGGTGACCCCGGTGGCGGGGACGGGCACCCGCTCCCCGAGGATTCCTGCCTCGGAAAAGAGATACCGGTCCGCGTTCTGCACCTGCGTCTCGGCAGCAGAGGAAGTCCCGTTCACCGCAATGCGGAACTCGGCGGAGAGGGCCCCGCCCGGGCCGGTCAGGAGGAGAGCTGCAAGGCAGATAGCAGCGAGGATAGGTCCGCGTCTATCTCGATGGGAGGTTTGCATTGGCTGATCACCGTCTCCGGGTCCTTGAGGAGGTGCCCGGTCACAACGCAGACGATATGTTCATCGCGGTCGATTGCCCCGATCTCCACCAGCTTCCTGACCCCGGCGACCGAGGCAGCGGAAGCAGGCTCGACGCCGATTCCCTCCTTTCGCGCGAGGTCCGCCTGCATGGCCAGGATCTCCTGGTCGGTGACCGACTCGGCGGTCCCTCCCGTATTCCTGATGGCTGCAAGGGCTTTTTCTGCGTTCACCGGTGCACCGATGCGTATTGCGGTTGCAACGGTCTCGGGATGCCCCTCAGGGATGACCTCGGGGAGCCCCTCCCTGACCGCCCGCACGACGGGGCTTGAGCCGGCAGCCTGGATGCCGGTCATCATGGGGAGGCGGTCCATGAGGCCAAGCGTGAAGAGCTCGGTGAACCCCTTGTAGACCGCGGAGATGTTGCCGGCATTTCCGACCGGGAGGACCATGCGGTCCGGGATTTGCCCGAGCTGGTCCAGGGTCTCGAACCCGATGGTCTTCTGCCCTTCGAGCCGGAACGGGTTGACCGAGTTGAGGAGGTAGAGCCCGTGGGAGAGGCAGAGCTCGTGGACCATCTCCAGGGCGCGGTCAAAGTTGCCGCGGATGGAGATGACCCTCGCACCATGCATCAGGGCCTGGGCCACCTTGCCCAGGGCGACCTTCCCGGACGGGAGGAGGACCACTGCCGGGACCCCGGCCCGGGCGGCATAAGCAGCCAGGCTCGCTGATGTATTTCCGGTGCTGGCGCAGGCGACCGATGTCTTGTGCAGCTGGAGGGCCATGCTCACCCCGATGGTCATGCCCCGGTCCTTGAACGACCCGGTAGGGTTCATGCCTTCATGCTTGGCATAGAGGTGGGGGAGGCCGATCTCATCTCCGATGCGCTCCAGGTGATAGAGGGGGGTCCCCCCCTCCTGGAGGGTGACCGGCTCGATGGTGACCGGGAGCAGTTCGCGGTAGCGCCAGACCGAGAGCGGCCGGCTCTCCCAGCGCGACCGGTCGACCCGGATCGATTCCAGGTCGTACTGCACGGCCAGCAGGTGGCCGCACTTCCGGCAGTTGTAGATGGCATCATCCGGCGGGTAGTCCTGCCCGCAGGCCACGCACACGAGGCGATACATAATTAACAGTACCTGTGGGTTCTGCAAGGGTAAATAGTCAAGCGAAAATTTCCCGGGCCGGAAGTACCCTGAGTTCTTTCCTGGCGACTGTTCATGGACAGGGGATACTACTGCCCGATACCATACACCCGGGCGATTCCCCGGACACCACGTCAGGGTCACGACCGGGCGCCATGAGTCCAACGGCGGCCGTTCCGGCGCCGGGCAGCGTCGTCACGGCGCGGCGAGGTCGTCCCGCCGGTCCCGGGCTACGGGAAAAGCGCTCCGCACCCGTTCTACCTGCACCGGGTCGAGCCGGCAGCCGAGCAGCGATTCCCTGCGCCCAGCCCTGCATACCACGTTTCCTGCCGGGTCAACGGCCATCGATCCGCCGGCATACCGGTCCACCGGGGTGGTCCCGGCGGTATTGATGCCCACGACGTACATCTGGTATTCAACTGCACGGGCCCGTATGAAGAGCTCCCAGTGTTCCCGGCGGGATTCGGGCCAGGCGGCCGGGACCAGGACTGCCGTTACGCCGGCATCGGCATAGAGCCGGAAGAGGGAGGCAAAACGGAGGTCATAGCAGATGGCGATACCGATGGAGATCCCGCCGGCGCCGAAGGTAGCAAGGGCGCCTCCCGGGGAAAAATACCGGTCCTCGCTGGCGGGTGAGAAGAGGTGGCTCTTGGCATACCGGGCCATCACCTCTCCCTGCGCTGATATTGCGACGGCAGTGTTCCGGGGGAGGGGATGAGCCTGCTCCCGGTAGGACCCCAGGATGGCGATCCCGTAACGCCTGGCCATCTCCTGCAGCCGGGTCACGATAAGGCCGTTCTCATCCTGGACGTGGGCTTGGGAGGCCGGATCCCAACCGGTGGCAAACTGCTCGGGAAAGCAGACCAGCTCCCCGCCTTCCCTGGCGGCCCGTCCGACGCAGCGCTCGGCCTTTTCCAGCGATTCTTCCGGCATCTCCCAGACACTTGCCATCTGGGCGCAGAAGCATAACATGCCTGTGGAGATGGGTTCGCCCCGTATTTTGATATTTTCCCGGGCACCGTTCCCATTCGCCGGCTATGCAGGCAGCGGCAGGAGTTTTCAGGCACCCTTCCCGGACAGGAACGGGAATGCGCCCAGGATGCCGTCGATGACGAATTGGACGGCTATGGCGATGAGGAGCATCCCCATCAGCCGGTTGATGGCACGAAATTCCTTCTGCCCGATATGGGAGACTATCCGGTCCGAGTTCCACATGAAGAGGTAGGTGAGCAGCACGGCAACCGTGATGGAGATGAGGACTACCAGGGCCTCCACAAGGTTTCCCGCCGCCTCGTTCATCAGGACGATGGTGGTCGTGATGGCCCCGGGCCCGGCGATCATGGGAAGCGCGAGCGGGGTCACCGAGATATCCTCGGATTCCATGCTCTCGTATTTCTCCGTGGCAGTGAGCTTGGTCCGCGAGGTCCGTGCATAGATCATCTCAAGACCGATTCCAAAGAGGAGAATGCCCCCGCCGATCCGGAACGCTTCGACCGTGATGCCAAAGAGATGGAGGATGATCCCTCCCAGGAGGGCAAATACCAGCAGGATGACGAGGGCGAACCGGCAGGAGTCCCTTGCCACGGCTCGCCTCCCCTCCCTGTTCATCCCCGAGGTGAGTGAAACGTAGATAAGGGTAGCCCCCAGCGGGTTCACGATGATGACCAGGGAAGAGAGGGAGAGCAATGCAAAGTTCAGGAGCTCTCCCGGCATTCAGTGATGGTTAGGCCGGGAGAAAGAAAGAACTTTGGGAGACGAATGCGACCGGAAGAAAAAAATTCCATGCGGCGGGGGCCAGCAGGATGGAAGGCACCGGAGGAAATCTGAAGATGAAAATCCGGGTCCGCCACTATCATGAATATATCGGGATTCCCGTGAAAGCATGCTCATCCCGGTCATCATGGGAAAAATTCCGCGTTATTATACCCTCATCCCGTGTTTTCAACGGGCATTATCGGCAAGGGGAAGACCGGCTGGTCCTCTCCCTGGTCCAGGGAAAACAGGGAATGGAGTATTATTCGTATAATACCGCTTCGTCCACCCGCTTATAGGAAACCAGCTCATGGGTGGAAAAATGGATGGCGATCTCACGGTTTGCGCTCTCGGCAGAGTCAGACGCGTGTATAACATTCCTCCCGATATCCATGGCAAGGTCGCCGCGGATAGTCCCTGGTGCTGATTTCGACGGGTCGGTAAGACCCACGAGGCTGCGGACCACATCAGCAGCATCCCTCCCCTCCCAGACCATCAGGAAGACCGGGCCGCTCGTGATGTAGTGGCGGAGCGATGGGAAGAACGGCTTCTCCATGTGCTCCTGGTACTGCTCCATGACCCGTTTTTCGGAGAGGCGTTCGAACCTGGCAGCCACCAGCTTGAGGCCTTTCCTTTCCAGGCGCGAGATGACCTCCCCGATAAGGCCCCGTGCAACCCCGTCGGGCTTGACCATGACGAAGGTCCGGTCCAAACCGGATCACTCCTTGTTCATGGCCTTCCGGCCCGCCTGGGTCCAGGGGACCCTGCGGGGGGCACGTCCCAGCCGGAAATTGTTCTGGCACTTGGCGCTGCAGAAGTAATAGATCGTGCCGTCCCTGCGGACAAACATCTTGCCGGTCCCCGGCTCGATGGGGCCGCCGCAGAAACTGCAGTTCCTTTGCTCAACCATTGCCGTTTCTCACCTCCGTGAGAGTTTCTTTGCCTCGCGCTCGGTCTCGAGCAGCATCAGCACGTCGCCCTCGCGGATGGGGCCAACGGTGTTCCTGGTAATAATCCGGCCCTTGTTGGGGCCGTCAAGGATGCGGCACTTGACCTGCATGGCCTCGCCGTGCATGCCGGTGGAGCCGATCACCTCGATCACCTCGGCAGGCGTCCCTTCGTCTGGCATGGCCGTCTCACGCTCTCAGTTCGCTGACCTGCCTGATAATCTCGTCTACCAGTTCCTTGGCCTTTCCAGGCTTGACGATGGCGGCAGCAGCAGATCCCACGTCAAGCCCGCTGGCGGTCCCGATATCGTTCTGCTTGTTGATGTACAGGAAGGGGATCTTTTTCTCTTCGCAGAGCGGCGGGAGGTGCATCACGATCTCCTCTGGCTCCACGTCGGCGCCTATGAGCACCAGGGCAGCAATGCTCCGTTCGATAGCCTTGGTGGCCTCGTTGGAACCCTTCTTGATCTTCCCGGTGTCCCTGGCCACCTCCAGAGCCTCCAGGGCCTTGTTCTGAATCTCGTCAGAAACCTGGAATTTAACGTAACTCTTTGCCATAACTCACCTCATTCAGGAGTAGCGTCTCCCTCATCACTCATCAGTCAGTGACGACGATGTAGCCATAGAAATTCGACAGATATGGTCATAAAGGTTTGGAAGATCAGGATTTCCTATCGTTTCAGGCCTGATGATCACCCCGGGAGCGTGTAGATCTGCACCCCGCCATGATTATAGAGGAGCGGCAGGCCCGCGTCCTGCACCCGCACCGCATAGCGCTCCCTTTCCGGGTCTCCCACGTAGAGAAGCGTGGCATTATACCTTCGCATGAGCTGGGCTGTCAGGTCGGGCTCTTCGTAGATGGCCTTTACATCCGCGAGCCGATGCCCGTACCAGCCATTGGCATCGTCCCGCCACATGTACTCATGGAAGGGCATGCCGATGACGGCCGGAAGGCCGGTAAATGAAGATACCCGGGAATAGTAGGTATAATCCCCTCCCTCGGCCTCCACCAGGCCGGGTGTGCCGGGAAGAGCCTGGAGGAAAGCTATCGCCTCCGCGTCTCCGGGATGTGCTGTCCTGAGGTAATTGAGCCCGTCCAGGCTTGCATCCCGGTAGGGGGAGTCCAGGGGGAGGACCAGGGGGGTGATGAGGAGCACTGCGGCTGCAAGCACTAGTGCGGTACGGGAAGCCTTCCGGGGGATGGCACATTCAGGAATGATACGCTCAAGCAGGGCGGCGAGCATGGCGAACGAGGAGGAGCCAAGGAGCAACCATGCAGGGATGTAAAACTTGAAGAGGGTATTCATCCGGTAGTAGGTCTCCCCCATGTTGTCCTTTAAGTAGATAAACTCGCAGAGCGTGATGATGGCAAGGCCCAGCATGGCAAGGATCTCGGCCGGGGTGCGGGTCCTGCGCGACAGGAGGTACACCAGGGGGACAAGGGCGATGGCAGCCGAGGGGTACCCTGCCAGGGCTACGGGCACGGGGGCAAGAAGGAGCCAGGGCTTCTCCCTGATATCCCTTGCCAGGTATGCGATGATGATGGCAAGGAAGAAGCCATGCACCAGGAGGAAGTCGACCGGGCTGGTGGGGCTGTGCACCAGGCCGATACCCTGGATGCCAAGGGTGTTCATCTGGATGTAAAAAGGCAGGTAGACGAGAACGGCCAGCACGGGTACCAGGACCAGGAAGGAGAATGACGCCCGGGTGAACATGCGTAAGCCGGGCGATGCACGGCCGGCACCGGCACGGAACCCCTTTACTGCGCTGGCGATCCGATGGAATGAGCGGGTGATGATCTCCAGGTTCCCGGCACCCTGCGGAGGGCGCGACGGCCCCGAACCGTACCAGATGATGAGCCCGAAGAGGATGGAGACCGGGGCGTACACGAGGACGTCCCAGGTATTTATCAGGGGCATGGAGCCGAGGGAGAGGGCGGAGAGCCCTACGATGACCCAGCGTTCCGCTGGTCCCGCGCCTCCCCAGCGCCTCCAGGCATAGACCATCAGGAAGATGAAGAAGACCTGGTTGAAGATCCCGATGACATGGGGATGCACATCACCCCAGAGGAAGGAGAAGAGGGGATACTCGTTGATGGTGTTGGGAATGGTCCGGGTGCTGTCCCAGAGCACCGAGCCCATGGATTTGCCCTGGATGACCTGCCAGACAAAGGAGGGGTTGACGACCAGGAACGTTGCAAGCGTAAGCCAGGCGAACCGGCGGGCAATGAGCCTGCCCAGGGCGTACATCATCAGGGCGGAGATGGCGAGAACGGTCGGCAGGGCCAGGTTGAAAGCAATGTTCGAAGCGACCCCGCTTCCCAGTGCCAGGCCGCCCATGGCCCAGTACCCGAGGTAGTAGTACATGTCCAGGGTCCCGCCCAGGAACCAGGGGTCGAGCGGCGGGACCACCGGCAGGCGCATGATGGACGCGATGAATGCATGGTCCATGAATTTCTCGGCATAGGAAATGCTCGGGTTCACGAACCGGACGGCGAGCATGGCCAGGAAGAAGAGGAGAAAGAGCCCCGCCCACTGTTTCTGGCCGCCGAGGGTTTCCCGGGTATATTCCCCTTTCCATGCGGACACCAGAAAGAGCAAGGCAAAAGGGATCAGGGCCAGGGTGACTGGAAGCCTGGCCAGGCCGAGGTACCAGGTGAGCAGGGTGTAAAGGAGGACCGAGGCAGGAAAAGAGGCCGGGTAGGCAAACCCGCCGAATGCACCCCGGAGGGAGGGCCAGAGCGAGAGCTGCAGGAATACCAGGAGCAGCAGCCAGGATACGACCGAAAGAGCCTGGAGCTCATATCCCGCCAGGACGCATGCCCCCGAGATCTTTCCGGAAGACAGTCCGTATGGTGTCCAGGACCCACCCGCCGAAATAGTAGATGGAGACGATACCCCCGCCCAGGGTGACCAGGTTCTTGATGAGGTGGTCGATGACCGCGATAAGGGTGGCCTCAGCCGCTGGCACGCCGGCCAGGGAGAAGGTGAGGGCCAGGGCCAGTTCATAGGTCCCTATCCCCCCGGGGGTGATGGGGACAGCCTTGACCAGGTTCCCGACCACGATGGCCAGGACAACCACCGGGAAGGGGATCTGTTCCTGGAACATCATCACGACCGAAACGCAGACAAGGATGTCCAGGAGCCAGATAGCTATTGAACTTGCGGAGAGGAGCGCAAAAGAGCGGAGCGTGAGGGAGGCTTCCCGGACCTGGCCCAGGATCGTGAGGAGGGCCCGGATATAGCGGTTCCCGGAGGAGACCCTGCCAACCGCAACGAGGGCAATGAAGAAGACCGCACCGGCTGCCAGGGGGAGGATGATCAGGGTGTAGAACCAGTCCGGAACATTCAGGACGAAACCGAGGGAGACGGCACCGAGGAGCGCCACCATCACGATGTCAAAGACCCGCTCGACCACCAGCGAGGAGAGCCCCTGGGAGACGCTGGCCTGGTGCTCGTGGGAGAGGATGACGATGCGGACCAGGTCTCCCAGCCGGGCAGGCACGACAAGGTTGGCGGTCTGGGAAACGAAGATACAGGCTGTTGAGAACGCATTGCTCACCCTCACCCCCAATGAGGCCAAGATCGCCTGGTACCTGAATCCCCGGAGCCACCAGGCAGCGAGGCACACGAGGGTTCCGATGAGGAGGTAGTGCCAGATGGCATGCTCCAGGGCCACCAGGAGGTCGTCCCAGACCCGGAACAGCATATACGCGATGATAGCTGCCGCGATCAGGGTGGATATGATGATGGTGCTAAGCTTCTTCCACATGCAGCTGCCACCAAAGCCGGAACACGGCCTTCCCCATCTTCCATACATCGCTCCTCCGGACCGTGGTCCCCTTGCCTTCCTGCCAGCGGACCGGGAACTCGCAGATGCGCATGCCGGCTCTCTGCCCCCGGACCAGCACCTCGGTGTCCCAGAACCAGTGGGTGTCCAGCACACCCGGTATCAGCGAAACGATCTTTTCCCTCCGGAACGCCTTAAAACCACACTGGTGGTCATGCACCCTGCTTCCCAGAACGGACCGGACCAGGAAATTGTAACCCCTGCTTGCCAGCTCGCGCCTGCCACCCCTCCGGGTCTGGCTCCCGGGAAGGAGCCGAGAGCCGGTGGCCATATCGCATCCGGTGCGAATGGCCCCGATGAGGTCGGCCAGGTGGGCAAGGTCGGTAGCCAGGTCAACGTCGTAATAGCAGACGATTTCTCCCCGGGCCTCGAGGATTGCCCGGTTCAGGGCCCGGCCCCTGCCCAGCCGGGTATCGCTGTGGAGGAGCCGCACCCGGGGATCGTCCGCTGCACAGGCGCGGACGAACTCCGCGCTGCCATCGGTGCTCCCGTCCTCGGCCACGATCAGCTCAAAACTCCCGCTTATCTTTGCCAGGGCGTCCAGTGAGAGGGGGACGGCCCGTTCCAGCCCGGCCCGGTCGTTGTAGACCGGGATAACCGCACTCACCAGAGCCCCGTCCATGTCAGGCCTGCCCTCCCCGATCAATCAGGGCGGCAGCCTCCTGGCCGGCCACCACGGCCCCCTCCATGCTCCGTTCAGGGTAGTTCGGGAACGAGAACATGCCCGCCATGTAGAGCCCCTTCTCCTGGTACGCCGGGATGAGGTCCCTGTACCCGGTGACAAACACCGGTCCGGCCCAGGGCTCGACCGCCATGCGGCGCCAGTGTATCTCTCCCTCCCGCACCTCAAAGCGTGTGCAGAAGTCCCGGAGCATCAGCTGATCGAGGCGCTCTGGCATCTTTCCCAGGAAATAGGAGGCCAGGTAGACCAGGTGCTCTCCATACCGTTCAAGGGGCGCAAAGTTTGTGTGGGTGATCACCGCTCCATAGGGTGCCCGGTCCTTCATGTTCAGCCAGTAGAGGCCGTCCGTGACCTCCCGGTCCATAGCCAGGAGCATGCATGCAGCACCCTGGTACGGGACGGGGGCAAAGGCAGGCCCTCCTGCCTCCACAAGCGACTGGGGAGGGATGGTGGAGAGGACCCTGTCATAGAGCTGGCCGTTCACCCTCCACCCGTGGGGGTCCCTGGCAAGGGAGGTTACCGGGTCATTGAGCCGGACCGTGCAGTGCCTGCCAATAGCATCGGCCAGGGCATGGACCAGGTCCTGGAACCCGCCCCTGAGATACCCGAGGCGTTCACCTGATAACCCGCGGTTCGACCGTATGGCAATCCGGCTGACCAGCCAGGCGGCCGAGACCCTGTCCATCTGGTCCCCGAACTTGCTGATGAGGAGGGGCTCGAAGAATGATGAATAAGCACGTTCACCTACCTCTCTTACGACAAAGTCCCTTGCTGTCACCTGGTCCAGCGGTCCGGCCGGCATCCGGCGGGAGCGGAGGGTGAGGAATGCGAGCCTGACCTTGTCCGGCAGGGTGAGCAGGGGGTACCGCAGGATTTCCAGGGGAGAGTTCAGGGGGTATATGGTCCCGCCGGCACAGTATCCTGTGGTTCCCCGCAGCCATTCGAGCTGGCCCGCAATCCCGAGGGATTGCAGGAGAGCGAAGAGGTGCCGGTCCCCTGCAAAGCAGTGATGGTAGTAATGCTCGATATGGTAGGTTTCAAGGTCATAGGAGGATATGCATCCCCCCAGGCGGTCACGTTTTTCATACATGTCCACCTCGTGGGACTCTCCCAGCTGGTAGGCGGCCGTAAGCCCTGTCAGGCCTCCACCAATGATGCATATCTTCATGGACTCTACATACAATGGTTGGTAAAAGAAGTTGAAAAAGGCTCCGGATTCCTGATATATCGTGAATTGGGGAATTTTTACCCTTCTTTATAAGAAAGTATATGAACTCGTGCAAGAAACCATATTAATTGAATAATCTAAGTATCTCTTGATAATCCTGGGCTGGTGTGGCGGTTTCATGAGGATATTTTTCATCGGGTTTGGTCAGGCGGGCGGAAAGATAGTGGACATGTTCCTGGAACAGGACAAGCGCCTGGGAAGGAACAGTTTCCGGGGAATTGCAGTCAACACTGCCCGTACAGACCTGATGGGCCTCAAATACATCGAGCTCCGCGACCGTGTCCTTATCGGCCAGACAGTGGTCAAGGGGCATGGCGTGGGGACCGATAACGCAGCCGGGGCCAAGATCACCTTCGACGAGATCGATAGTATCGTGTCTGGAATCGACAAGAGGGGGACCCACGACGTGGATGCCTTCATGATCGTGACCGGGCTCGGCGGCGGGACCGGTTCAGGAGGGTCCCCGGTGCTGGTTCGCGCTCTCAAGAAGATCTACCGGGAACCGGTCTATGTCCTGGGAATCCTCCCTGCCCCCGAGGAGGGGAGGCTCTATTCCTACAACGCTGCCCGGAGCCTGGCCACGCTGGTCAAGGAAGCCGACAATACGTTCATCTTTGACAACAGCGCCTGGAAAAACGAGGGAGAGAGCATTAAAAATGCCTTTTCCAGGTTGAATGACGAGATCGTCCGCCGTTTCGGGGTGCTCTTCCGTGCGGGGGAAGTGGGAAAGGCCGGTATCGGGGAGATGGTTGTCGATTCGAGCGAGATCATCAACACCCTGCGGGGAGGCGGAATAAGCTCAGTAGGGTATGCCATCACCGAGGTCGTCACCCGGAAACAGAAGAAGTCGGTCGGAGCTGTGCTTGATGCGGTCAAGGGGACGCTGCGGAAGAAGGAGGCCACCGAGGAGGTGCTGCTGGGTGAGGACCGCAGCGTC
>Ga0255347_1007981_pt1 | contig 10791 bp, 7 predicted proteins | sample wastewater_treat_2_FD_192479 | JGI IMG/M metagenome (GOLD analysis project Ga0255347, IMG submission 192479) | Wastewater microbial communities from Lulu Island WWTP, Vancouver, Canada - plant24 | ecosystem: Engineered > WWTP > Wastewater > Unclassified | place: Canada: Vancouver, British...
ATAATCCTTGTCCGTTATGGGCTCCATTTTCTTAAGATCTATCCTGTCATGGAGAATCTCGGTCACTCCGTCAAAAAGTATCGTTGAGATTATCGCATCTCCTTCTTCATTCTGCTGCTTTTCAAGCATCGAATTGTAACCGCCGATGGTATCGTTCTCAAGTCCTCTCATCGACCCGCTTCTGTCAAGAATAAAAACGACCTCTGTTAATCCCTTCTTCATATCATTTACCTCTCTTTCTTCAATCGCCGCTTGTGCGGTGTTTAATTTGCTGAGATAAATATATGGGATCACAGAGGTCAAAAGGTCGCCTGCAAAGCGACATTTTTCATCCGCCGATTATCGGCTGGTCATGTTCGAAAAGCGCGGTGTTTATCTGATAGATATCATATACTCCATTTTCTATGAAGTATTCGATTATCAGGTCAAAAACAGAACCGGGCGAAAATGCATATCCCGCTCTTGCGAGGAAATCCCTTGTTTCATCGAGATTAAGCTCAAGTGCCAGTGCGAATGCAACAGCCGTGATCTTCTTAGGCTGATATGCCGGATTTGATCTGATCTTGGAGAAGAGTTTTCTGTCCACGTTGGCTCTCTTGTAAACCTCCGTGTCAGTGTATCCCTTCTCATCAATGATATTCAGAAGCAGTTCCTGCCATGTATCGGATATCCGGGCAACTCTGTCCTCAATAGACGGCGCAGATGCCATGCAGTTCATAGCTGCCATGGGAACAGCTCCCATTACGGCAAAGTTATCTGCAGCTTCATCATCCGGCTTGTCGTATCTTGCTGCTGATTCGCAAGGCTCCGATGCACGGAATTGTTTCGTACTCTTTCCCAAAAACGGAATGGAAGATCTGAGCTTTTTAACCGGCTTCTTTTCAACCGGAGTTTCTTCCGCATCGCCATCCGGATACATGCACTCATCCGCCATCATGCTCTCGAACTTACTCATAAGATAATCATCAAGAGCTGATGCGATGTCTTCCGGAAGCTCTGTCTCGTGCCCGTCGTTAGCTATCAGTACGATCTCAACATCGGTCGCACCGTTCTCATCCCTGACCACAGCCAACGCCTCAGATATAGATATGTTGTCATCCAGAGATACGGCAACACTCTCCGCTCCGGTATCTGCCGCAGTTTTTATGCAATCCGAAAGATACTCTTTAAATGCCACAGAAGAATCAAATACATTTAAAAAGATGTCTGAAGAAAGCTCATCTATTCCGTTTCTAAGTATTTTATAAGACATATGCTTTACCTTTGTGACAGTGGGTCCGACCCCTTGTCACACCTCAGGTGAAAACTCCATTATTTCTTCATCATTTTTAGCGGGAGAATCAGGAACAACCTTTTTGATAAGATTTACAATCTTTTCGTATTCTTCGATCATAGCGGGGTGATCGATGAGGATTTGATCCCTGTCCCCTTCTTTGGCGGCATTTTCAAGAAGAAGTGCCTTGGAAGAAACAGTCATAACTCCAATGGTTGCAGATGTACTCTTGATCGAATGAACGATAACACCGTATTCTTTCAGATTGTTTTCATCCAGATATTTAGAAAGCTTCTCTTTCTTCTCTGCGGCATCATTTACATACTCGGCAAGCATTTCGATATAGAAAGATCTCTCTCCTCCGCAGTTTGCAATGCCTTTGTCGGTATCGATACCCGCTTTCCTGAGATCTGCCAGTTCATCCGCATCGCCTGTTTCAGACGGAGAGTCTTCATTACCTCTTACGATAGTAACCTTACTGAGAGGAAGGTACTTTTTCAGCATGGCTTCAAGCGAAGTGCTGTCGATGGGTTTGGTGAGATAATCGTTGAATCCCTTAGCAAGATATCTTTCCCTGGCTCCGACAACCGCATCCGCAGTTAAGCATATGACAGGAGTGTCGATATTTGGCCCTTCTTTATGAGCCTTGATGTTCTTAAGAGCTTCCGCTCCATCCATCTCGGGCATACGCTGGTCCATAAGAATAACATCATATTTATTCCGAAGTGCCAGTTCAATGGCTTCTTTTCCACCACCTGCTGTATCGATCTTGATCCTGGTATCCTTAAGAAATTCCGTAGCAACGATCAGATTCATTCTCGTATCGTCAACTATGAGAACCTTGGCAGATGGTGCTCTGAAGCTTTCATGATAATCCGCTCTCTTACCCAGGCTCTTCTCAAATTTCTCTTTAAAGTTGCCAACAGGATCCTTGGAAAGAATCACCTGAGGCAAAGTTGCTATGAAGGTAGAGCCCTTACCATACTCGCTTCTGACTACGATCTCCCCTCCCATCATATCAAGGAGCATCTTGGTAATAGCAAGGCCGAGTCCCGTTCCTTCCTTCGTAGAGTTTTTCTCCAGATCTACTCTTTCGAACTTGCCGAAGAGTTTACCTATGTTTTCTTCGCTTATTCCGATACCTGTATCCGTTACTTCGATCACAAGATCAATGATTTCTTTTCCGTCCACTGTACGGTCACTTTCCGTGCCATACATCTTGAGAAGAACGCTTCCCTCATCGGTGTATTTGACAGCATTGGACAGAAGATTCGTCATAATCTGTCTCACTCTGACAACATCTCCGCAAAGAGTATCCGGCAGACTTGCATCGATATCCGTTTCAAAAGTCAGGCCTTTATCCTTCGCCCTGAAATAGATCATGTTGCTGACATCATTAAGAACCGAGCTTAGCTGATACTCAACTTTGATGATATCCATCTTGCCTTCTTCGATCTTGGTAAAATCGAGAATATCATTAATGATAGCCAGAAGATTACTGCCGGCACTGTCGACATTTCCTGAATAGTTCTTGATCTTCCTGAATGCCTCTCTGAAACCCGCAGAATCGGAATCGGGAAGTCTCTCGGCTTTTTCGGTTTCCCTTAAGATCATCTCATTCATACCGAGAACAGCGTTGATGGGAGTTCTGATCTCATGGCTCGTGTTTGCCAGGAAATCGGTCTTGGCTTCGCTTGCATGCTTTGCCTCTTTAAGAGCATCGTCCTGCTGAATTCTTGCCTTGATGATCTCATACTGTGCGATCGCACACATTATCACGATCGCAAGATACATCATCGGCATTCTGGAATAGTAGGAATCCGGAAATTTATAACCGCTTTCACGGATCGGCGAATGCATATATACAGTCATGATGATGAAAAAGACAGTGGTAAAATATGCACCGTAGAACAGATTGAAGAAATAGTAGACCACAGGCACCGCTACAAATATCAAAAAGATACTGGTACCTTCCGTTCCTCCGGTATACAGGAAGAATGTGAAAGTTATCCAATACACGAAGCACTGGATATTAATGGCAAGGTGCATCAGCCAGAGACGCTTTTTTTGCCGAATTTACATATTGCAAAACATATGGTGGCTATTGCGGTGAACACCGCGCAAAAGAGTGCATAATTTGCTACGAGATAATCCTTCCGGATAAAATTATCTATGCACAGATATATACAGAAAGGAACAACCACGGCATAGATAATTATTGTAAGAGTCAGATTAACGTCTATGTATCTCTCATCGAGATGAAATCTTTTCTTTTTAGGCATATATCCTCCTCACCCTGAAAAGGGATTACGGACCGGTTATCCACGAATAGTCATAATTTGTGTAATAGTTTTCCACGTTATCAAAGTACTCTTTGTAATTATCAAGTGTAAGTTCATGTTCACCATTTGCCATATACCGGAGAAGCAGATCCGAAATCTCTCCGCTGTAGTGCTGAAGATCGGAATAGTTGTTCAGATCCGTAATGATATCAGTATCATCATAGAAGCAGAATACATGGGCGTTGTCATACTTTAACACTTCCTCGGTAACCAGCTCCATCTGCTCTATGAGTGCGGGTATATCTCCCTTAACATAATGGTTGGTATACCAATCGGCTATGCAATAGGGAGGGAAGAAGTAATAAAATTCCACGTCAGGATATGCAGCTATGTTTGCGGTAAGATTTGCCCTGACATTTGCCGTGAGCATTTCGCGCTCTTCATCGGTCATATGGATCTCGGCCCCTGTCACTTCATTATCCCGGACATAGGGAAGAACATACGCAGCACCGAGCGGTCTGTCTTCAGCAAATCTCATATAGCTGTCAAAAGTATCGGCCGGAACACCGTTTACAGTTCTTCCGATACCTGAATTTACATATTCAAAAAGAACATCCGCATTATAAAGATATGCTTCATCATTTAAGAAATTATTGTCATACAGATATTCAGGATCGGCTGCCTGCGGATTTCGATAATCAGTCTCGGTCATTGCAAAATACATATCCATACTTCTGATGACAAGTCTGATGTTATCGTTATATTCCAGTGCTCTTCTTTCTCCGTCACCGATCTCCTTATAATATCCGCCTGCATATGTTGCTTTTACGCTGGTCACGTTAAAAAGCTCATCCGCGAGAGTCGTGCGGAAATTCTCGGATACGGAGGTTCCCGTTATCAATGCGTCATACTCGAAATTCCTGGTTATTCCGTCGTTCTGATATCTCTCATTATCCATTATGTATGAGAAATCCCTTAAGGGTGCATGATAATGAAAAAACGGATCCACGAATGCGACAACAGCCGCCACCGCTATCATAAGCAGTGCCGTTATCGACAGCTCAAGTATCAGAAATTTTTTCCAGTTTTTCTTTTCTTCCATTTATTCTCCGGATCAGAATTGGAAATATATAAAGCTCGATACGCCGTTTGCATACAGGAATGACCACACAAAGAGTATTCCGGCGGCAAGGGCGGTAAGGAAATTCGGTTTATATTTCTTGTCGTAAATATTTTTGGTGCACTGCAGGCAGACGAATGTGATCACATAGAAAAGCGGTATCGCTATATTGAGGTGATATCTGATAAAAGGTATCGTCCCCATATCGAATGTGTCATAAAACTGCACCGCAGGCATTATATTATCGAACCTGAACATCTCTTTGATGACATCCACAGCCATCGAGAGATTCGGCGCGGCAAAGAAGACCCAGCCGATGTTAACAAGCACAAAGGTAAATGCCACCCTTATAAACTTCGGGATCTTCTTCAGGTAATCCCAGGTAAGCCTTTCTATTATCATAAGGATTCCGTGGAGAGCCCCCCATATGATAAAGGTCCAGTTTGCACCGTGCCAGAAACCGCTGACAAGAAAGATTATCATCATATTGATATAGGTTCTGGCTCTTCCCTTTCTGTTTCCGCCAAGAGGGAAGTATATATATTTTCTGAGAAAAGAGGTCAGTGAAATATGCCATCTCTTCCAGAAATCACCGATTGATTCAGCCTTATAGGGTGAATTAAAATTCTTCGGGATATCAAGGTTAAGCATCTTTGATACGCCTGCTGCCATATCACAATATCCGGAAAAATCGAGATAGATCTGGAATGTATACGCTATGGAACAAAGCCAGGCTTCGGCCATGCCAAGTTCACTTCCCATTCCCAGGCCGTAAAGCGAAGCACCCGAAAAGCGTGTTGCCAGAAGAAGTTTCTTACTCATTCCGACGGTAAACCATAGAAATCCCGTTGCGATATTCTCGGGATCCGGCTTAAACTTTGCAGGATCGTTGATCTGGGGAATGAATTCGTCATGTCTTGTAATGGGGCCCATGACCATTCTCGGGAAAAACCATATATATGCCAGATAATCGAGCACAGGAATCCCCTTTGTCTCTCCGCGATACGAATCCACACACCATGTGATCATCTGAAATGTGTAATAGCTTATCGCAACAGGCAGAATAAGCGATACTCCCGTATACTCCGTTCCGGTTATCTTCGCAATATTTTCTCCGAAGAAATTCAGATACTTGAAAACAAGCAGAGGAAGCACGTTTATAACTATGCCCGCTGCCAGATATGCCGGCTTTTTGTTTTTGCTTAAAAATGAGGAATACAGATAATTAAATGCACATGACAGAACAAGTATCAGAAAAGAATCCCATCCGTACAATGCAAAAAAAAGCATCGAAGCAGCTGTCAGAACGCACTTTGCAAGTTCATTCTTACCGCTTTTCCTCGCTGCATAATAAAGCACCAGTACGACCGGTACAAAAAATATGAATTGTAACGATAAAAATCCCACTTAAAATTAGTTCCTTCGCTGTCAGAACAAGATAAAAATCAAATTATATTATAGAATATGAGCCCCCCGCGGGCAAGGAAAAGGGAACTGTTTCGAAAGGGTCGTTATTATGGTATATTTAGGTGTGGTTCTTAGTTGATTTCAAGAGGTGGAGCATGGTTTTCAAGGATAAAATCAGAAGTCTGATACACAAACCCGTTTCGGTCATATTTTTACTTATTCTTGCCGTTGAATTCCTGTATCTGATCAAATTCAATCTTGTCCACGCACCTTATGTCATGGATCAGGACGCATCCAAACTGATGACCCATACCATAGAGATCGTCAGAACCGGCAAGCTTCTCATTCCCGGATGGAGATATATGACCACCCACGAGATCGATTCGGCCATGCTTCTTGCAATACCGTTTTATGCGATCACCAAAAATCTCTACCTGTCCTTTGCAATATCCAATACGATCTTCATATTTGCTTTCCTGTTCGTTCTCCTGGGTATATTCAAAAACTGCGGCATCAGATCCGAGATTTCTCTTTTCATCTGCTGTCTCGTATATATTCCTTACAACTTCGGCATGCTTGATTACATGAACATGCTCTTTATCCGAGGTGCACAGTACTCCATCAAAGTACTGATCCCTCTTCTGGCCATTCTTATACTTACTTTTCCGGATAAAAATAAAAAAAGAGACTATTCCCTTTCCGCTGCCTTTATCTTCCTTGCTTTCCTGAGCAGCTTTTCAAGCGGTCTCTTCCCCCTGATCACCGGAATCCTTCCTGTTGCCGGAGCTTACTATGTCAATTACGCCTTCAGGAAAAAGAATACCGGTGCGATCACTACATTCAGAACCCTGCTTCTTAGTGCGGGGATCCTTGTGAGCGTCATCGGTTTTGCTCTTCACCAGCACTATGACATAAGCCCCAGCGGCATAAACGCAACACTTACCTATTCCGAGGAATTCGGTCCCAGAGTACTCCTTAATATCGGTAATTATTTCAATCTCCTGAATGCTCTTCCTTCGAAATACCTGAATATCTATTCCATAGTATCTTTTGAAGGAGTCGGATGTTTATTCAGATTCGCTCTGGCTGCATTTCTTCTCGTCTGTGCTTTCCACTTCGTATTCCTTTTCTTCGGAGGAAGGGAAAACAATCCTTCGGGCGATACGGCACATGTTGCAACCGGTTATATGTCAGCGATATTTATCGTAAACGTGCTGATCCATCTGCTGTGCTCTTATGATGATTCCAGGTATTATCTGATCGAACTGATCTGCATGATGATACTGGCCGGAATATGGATCTCAAGGCTGACAACGGATATACGCAAAGAATCCCGCATGCGTGTTTTCGTATATCTTATACTGTTCACCTGCTTTACATGGTATTCTTCCAAAAAGTATGTCGAAACCTGTCAGGTGACTAAGAATTATTTCGGTTTTTGTTACGGAATATGTGATTTTATCAAGACTCAGAATGTCGATAACGTGATAATTCTTGACAATACGGAAGTAGATGAAGTCTGCAGAGTTCTCCTTCCGGATGTGAAATTCTCCAATTACAACTCCGAAGAAAAAGAATTCATCTCATATGACTGGTATATCGGAACCGGTGAGGCATCATACTACGGTGACTCATCCATTATCATGTCCCAGTGGTATGACGATCTGACAGATGTGTTCGGAAGTGAGGTTGCATCTCAGTATGAATTCATAGGTCAGGTAAACGGCTTCAATCTGTTCAGGTGCGACCACCTCTGCCTTCCCCTTAAATAAGTGACATAAACGCGGTAATCGATATAAACGAAAAGACCGTGGTAACTATAATGCCTCTCGAAAGAATATCCGTTCTTTCACCGATCTTCTCAGCCTGGATCATAGGAAGATTTCCTACGGGCACTGCGCACATAAGGCAGAATGTTCTGACCATCTCATCCGGAGCACTGATACTTCTGAGTACTAGCACTGCAAGTGCGGGAACGCACACAAGTCTGACCAGAATGAATATCCAGAGCTTCGCATCCTTCATATCCTTTAAAAAGCTGCTTCTGGCAACCGATGCACCCAGAAGAAGCATTGATAAAAATACAGTGGGGCTTCCGATATAATCCGCGGTTTTAACAATAAAATCGGGGAGCTTAATGTCATACCAGAATATCAGAAGTGCCAAAAGGCTCAGGATGACTCCGGGACTCACAAGCTTTTTTAGATCCATTTTTTCTTTGCCTGAAGACAAAGTGATAATCCCGTGGGTATAGAAAAGAAGACAATAGAAAACATTACATATCACGACATACAGCATGGCATTTTCCGGAAGGATAGCCTTGGCAACGGGAATGCCCAGAAATCCGACATTTCCGTATATCGACATTAAGCAATAGTATTTCCTTTCATCCCGTGGCAGCCTTATGGCAGCAGGGAGAAAGGTTCCCACCAATATAAACACCCCGTATATGATGGCTGCAATTCCCACCCCTTTTAAAAACTCTGTGTGGGTTACGGTTATATTTCCGTTAAGTATTGTGGAAACTATCAAAACAGGGTTACAGATATCGACCACGATCTTGGATATGGTCTTGGTCCCCTGCTCGCTAAGTACCTTCTTTTTTTCAAGTCCGATACCTATGATCACCAGAATTGCGATCATGGACATCTGTCTTAACACTACCAGTGCTCCCATGGTAACTCCTAACCCTCTGTTTACTGTCTTCAAACCGACAATCTTGATTATATCCCCCAAAACCGCATCCGTGAACTTATATTTTAAATTGTGCAACTATTTATATAAATCGTTTTAATAATTAAAATTCATTTAAAATCGCACATATACTATCTGTTATTTAATATTTTTGCTATAATATTTGGGTAGATTTGCTCGAAACTCGGGGGAGTTGAATAATGGCAAGAAAAAAAATAGCCATCTTTGCAACAGGCTGGGCATCTGACATACTTTTCAACTTTTTGGAGGGTATGCGTAGCCGGTTACAATCTTACGATGCTGATATGTATCTGTTCCTGTGTTATGCCACCTATGGTGAGACCGAGCATAACCGGCACGGAGAGCTTAATATATTCAATTTGCCCGATATCTCCAAATTCGATGGTGTTGTCATCATAACCAATCTGATCGATTTCCCCGGTGTTGCTGAAAAAATTGTGGAACGCTGTCATAAGGCAGGTGTTCCCGTATTAAGTCACGGCAGGATTCTTGAGGGCGTTCACAATGTGGTAACGGATAACATTACCGGTACAAGGGAGCTTGCTAACCACCTCATCAAAGTTCACGGTGTAAAGAAGATTTTTTTCCTTGCAGGCGCTGCCGATAATGCGGATTCCAATGACAGATTGGGTGCAGTCAAAGATATTTGCGCAGAAAACGGTCTGGAGCTTAAAGAGGAAGACATATTCTATACAAACTGGGATCTTAGCAACGCACAGTCAGCTGCCAGAGAAAGAGTTAAAAACGGAGAACTGCCCGATGCTTTCGTCTGCGCTAATGACGAGATTGCAATGGTTACCTGTATCGCATTGGAAGAACTCGGCATTCACAGTCCCGAAGATGTTATAATTACCGGATTTGACCACATAGTGGAATCCCAGGTTTTCTTCCCCGCCATTGCTTCCGTAGACCAGAATTCACGGCACCATGGATTGATATGCGCTTCCAAGATAATCGATCTCATGGAAGGAAAGACAATAGACGATCTTACGATGATCCCCTGTGAATTCATCCCTGCCGAAAGCTGCGGATGTTGCAGCAGTAAAGAAATCCTCGATCAAAGGATCAGATCCGGAGCCATTTCCTTCAAGAAAAATCAGCTTTCAAACTTCGCAACATGGCATACTCTTCATATTGAGAGAGTGATCATGGATTGTGAATCATATAATGACATCAAACGCACCATAACCGATACCCTCATTCATGATCACAATTTCGAAGGCGAAAACTTCCATATTCTGTTCGATCCCACTGATTACAGATCGGAGATCGAAACAGGTGTATCGAACACGGACACCGATTCCTACAGCGAGAAGCAGGATGTAATCTTTTCGATGAGGAACGGAAAGGTCCAGAACATTCGCTCTGTCCGTACCGATACGCTTATACCCGGACCGTCAGAGGAAGATGATAATCATCTGTACGTATTTGTCCCTCTTCACGAAAGAGAGATCCGTATCGGATATCTCATTTTCTGTGACTGCTATGACAAATTGGAATCAAAAGCCATCAGGGAATATGAAGAGCGTTTTAATTCCGCTATCGAAAAAGCCAGAAAGGCTATGTATCTGAAAGCCATCAATGATTCCATCCGAGAGCTCTCCCATGTAGATGCATTAACTCACGTCAAGAACCGCACGGCGTACGAGAGCAGGCTTGAAGAGATCCGAAGAAAAGCTGAGAAGAAAGGGAAGCTTGATTTCGGAATTATACTCTTCGATGTTAACAACCTCAAGAAGATTAACGACCAGCTCGGACATTATGCCGGTGACGAATACATAAAAAATGCCTGCAAGCTCATCTGTATAGCCTTCAAGCACAGCCCGGTATACAGGATAGGCGGTGACGAGTTTGTAGTTATTCTCGAAGGGAAAGCTTTTGAGCAGCGTGATGAACAGCTTAACAGCTTCGTAGAGGAAATGAACAGCGTAATAAACAACGAAAACATTTCCCCCGAGGAAAGAGTCTCCGTTGCTTACGGAATGTCCGTTTAT
>Ga0255347_1007982_pt1 | contig 10790 bp, 17 predicted proteins | sample wastewater_treat_2_FD_192479 | JGI IMG/M metagenome (GOLD analysis project Ga0255347, IMG submission 192479) | Wastewater microbial communities from Lulu Island WWTP, Vancouver, Canada - plant24 | ecosystem: Engineered > WWTP > Wastewater > Unclassified | place: Canada: Vancouver, British...
CTTAGCCATTACAGGATACGCCAATTTCACCGTGACGAACAGGTAGTGAACGGCAAGGACACGAAAAACTTGGTTACGGCATTGCGGCGCACTCTGGACGACTTGGCGCGCATAACACCGACCGAGCCGTCGTGGGGATCACTTGGACCTATAAAATTAAGAGACGCTATATGTCGTTTGGCTACTCCGTCCGAATGGCAAACGGAGCAGGCGCCGGAAACACGTGACGAAGACAGTAACGACTTAGGTGTCACGATAATGGGGCCAAACTGGAATTTAAGCCCGGAAGAGTTTTGGGCCGACAACCTGGAAATGCTAAAAGATTTTATCGACTTCGCCTTAAAGGCCGATTACGGATTGAGAATCGGCTAAGCGATTACCCCCCGCGGGGCACCGCGGGGGGTAATTACTTTTACGCGCTTCAGGAGTATAAATAAGGCAAAGGGCCCGCTCGTTTGGCGTCCAACATTGATAAAAACGGCACCCAACGCCACAATGCCGAAGCAGGGTATAGCCGAAGGGATTGTTTCTGCCGATTAAAGGCGAAGGCGGTCTCGACGAATCCGTTTTTGCGTCTCAAAATGTGGTCCGCTCAGCCTGTCTCAGGCGTGGCGCGGCGGCTAAGGGCTTTCTTCCAAAATCCGCTCCAATTGTATTTCTAAGGCGGGGAGCTCCCGCTTTACGATGCTCCAGACGATCTCCAAATCTACGCTGAAGTACCCGTGAACGATCCTGTTTCTAAGGCCGACTATTTTTCGCCAGGGCGTGTCTTCGTAACGGCCTTTTACGTCGTCGGAGATGTTTTTGGCGGCTTCCCCTATCACAATGAGGTTTTTCACGACCGCGTCGATCGTTTTGTCGTCTTCCTTAAAAGAAGCAAAATCCATGCCGTCGGTGTACTTTTCGACCTTCCTGACGCATTCTAAAACGTCTTCGACGTAAAGCTTCCAGTCCCTTTTAGACATAGCGCAAGTCTTCCATGACGTATTCTTTCCTGTTGGGTTTTATGCCGTCCGGGGTCGTAAGGTCAACTCTCACGCCGAGGATATCTTCCAGAAAATCCGCGAGGCCAAAGAATTCAAATCCTACGGGTTCGCTAAAAGTCACCATGATGTCGACGTCGCTGTTTTCAGTCTGCTCCCCGCGGGCGTAGGAGCCGAAAACGGCGATGCTTTTGACCTTGTACTTTTCCTCGAGCTCTTTCCTGTGGCGGTTTATGACGCTTTTTATCTCTTCGAGGGTTTTTACTTTCGGCTTTTCTTCTTTGGCGTCAGGAGTTCTGAGGTCGAAAGGGAAACGCCCCTCCGAGCCTACCCTGACGAGGAAGATGCGGACGGCGTCGGAGATCGAAAGCCCCATTTTATCCAGGACCCGCGCGGCTTTCTCCTTGGTTTCGCCGTCTATCCGCACCCGAATCGACGAATCGCAAGCGCGCCTCAAGAAAAACACCTCCTCTTTGTGATAACATTGTAGCAATATTAGCTTTATCGATCAAGCCCTTATCCCCCCAAGGGCTAAAGGCAAGCTTGCCACAACTTTGCGAGCCTGTTGAGCCAGCCGCGCAGGAAGGCGCGCATGGTAGGCTTTTCGTTTGCAAGCGAGAGGTAGTAAAGCACGCGCCGCCACAGGACGACGGCGCACAAGCAGCGTGCGTTACGCACACTGGATAACGCGCCGAGCGTCTTCTTGCCGATGACGCCGTCGACCGCAAGGCCGCAGCCGTAAAGATTAAGCGCTTCCTGCAGGAACTTAACGCCTTGGCGGACGCCGCAGTTGACGGCTCCGTCGAAGACAGTTATGTCGACCGGGCTCGGCAGCTTGTCGCATCTGGCAGGACGCCAGTATAAAGCCTCATATATCATCAATGCCTGCTCCGCCGTCAGGTCTTTTACGCTCTCAGGCAAGCAGGCGATAGTCTCTCGTGCGCTCGTCAGGGTCCTCTGTGTTATGCCGAACTTCGTCGCTCCGCCAGGATCGTTTTTGTTGTTTACATATTCGTCTTCTACCTCCAGGATGTATTCGCCTACTTCCTTGGGCAGCACCACTACTCCCACTCCTTGCGCGACTCTTCTATAGACTTCCTCAAGTCGTCGATGGCCTTGGTCAGGTCGTCCAGGCGCTTCTCCATCCGCACCAAGAGATATGCCGCCACGGCTACTGCAAAGCCGCCCTGAAGAGCCGCCGAGACGAAGTCAGCCACTTGCACCACCTCCTAAAGATTAGGGCTAAACGCAAGCGTGCTCATTCGACGAACACGCTTGCGCTATCTCAAACTACAGAAGCTCTATGACGGTGCGGTCGACGATCTCCGCGCTGTCTATGCTCACGGGACCCGCAACGAAGGCGTCGGTCGCAAGTATCGCGTTCATCGCGCTCTCGACCTCAGGTGCCGTCAGGTCGTCTTTAGGGTCTGCCACGGACAGCACGAACTGGTCGTTATCGGCGGTGTTAAAGATCATGCGAAGCGTCTTAGCCAATTGCATCACCTCCTTTCGTCAAGACTTCCGTGCCGCGCTACGCCTAAGCTACCTCGTCGGTGTCGACCTTCTGGATCTCGTTCACCGTATAAGGCAGGACGGACCCGATAGCGCCGGCCACGGCCACGACGTCGTCCGCGGTGGCTGCGGGGTCTATGCCGCTCCAGGAGCGGCTTCTCACGATAGGACGCCCGAGAGTGTCGGTGCCCATGTTGAGCCTGAGGGTGAGCCTGCTGGATATGGGATTATATACGGCCATTCACTTCACCTCCTTTCAGTGAACTTCAGTTTATAGATACAGGTGCTGGCACATTATAAGACACCATCTATTAGCATGCAATACGAATAAAAGATAACTAATTGTCATCATACAGGCCGGCGGCGTCAGAGCTTCCGTCAGCGCGCGGCTATCTCACGTAAAGGCACCCGTTCACGGCGGATGCTGCCGCATGAAGGCACGAAAAAGCCCGAGGGAAAGAGCGCCTTCCTTCGGGCTACGCAGTGCTTTATCCTTACTTCTTCCGATGCTTCTTACACCGCTACCTTGGCCATGTTCTTCACCGTCGAGTCGAGGCTCTCTATGAGCTCGCTCGCCTCGTGCCTCGTCAATTCCCTCGTCGAGGCCTTGCCGTAGCGCTCGCTTATAAGTGCCTTTAGCTCTTCGTCAGTCATGCCTGCTTTGCGGGACACGGCAAATATGGCTTTTCTCTGGTTGTCGGTCGCCAAGCCCTCGCCCGCCGCTTGCGCTTGCACAGTAACTATTTGCTGCGCACTCCCGTGCAGCGACACAGGCTCTTCTATCGCGATGCCTTCCATGTCCTCAAGGTCTTGGGTGAACACGTCTGACAAGGACCCCACAGTCAAGGCCGCGTCGACGAGTGCACGCTTGCGCGCCATTTTCAATACAGTGTTGGCCAGGGTGAACGCGTCCTGCCGCACGTAGCGCCGCTCTTTCGTGTTGGCTTGCCCAAGGCCTTCCGTTACGGTTTCGCCATTTGGAGAAATGAGGCTGCACTTCACCATGTAAGCGAAAAATCCTGCCTCAAAGTCCTCGACCTTGCCGACGATCTCGAATCTGCTTCTGAGGCCGAGAAGAACAGTGATTTTCTCCGCGCCCGGCTTCAAGAGCACTTTCCTATTCCCTGCTCCCGGGATCGTGCCGTAGTCTCGCCCTTCTTGCAGTTGAGTCCTGACCAGCTCTTGAAATGCGCCTATCTTCTGCAAGGCCAATTGCAGCTCCTGCGGGTCCCTGCGCGCCACTATCGACAACTCATCGTCCACTGCGCTTACTATCTGTGCTTCTCTTACTGCCGCCATCTTTATCTCCTCCTTATGCAACTTTAATATTCTGCTTCAGGTCGTAAATATCCCTTAAATGCTTAAATATCTCCCAGCCGACGCGGAGCTGCTCTTCAGAAAGCGTCATGTCGCGCTGGCTTGAGTCGTCGTCGCGGCTAAAGCGCAGTATCCGAACCCTGTCGATTTCGTAGTCCGCCTCTTCCATCAGCCGCGCGTACGCCGCCACTTGGATGATGTGCTCGTCATAGACCCTGCCTGACGTCTTCAGGTCAACGAGCGTGTATAGGCCGTCGAGCATGCCGTACCAGTCGATCGTCCCGCCTACCCGGTGGCGTTCCGATACGAGTTGCATTTCTATCGCTTGCGTTTCCATCGCGTGCTCTGCGAGCCACGCCTTGAACTTCGAGGCCGCATTTTGTGCCTGCGCTATCTCCTCGCCCGAATACTTGCTTAAATCCACGGCCGGGCCGCCTAAAACCTCCTGGATCATCTCGTGAGCGCACGTGCCTGCTCCTGCGGCGGCCTGCACGTGAGCCGAGGCGTCTATGCCCTGCAGGCCCAGACGATTTGCCCATGAGACGAGCTGAGGCTTGTTGAGCAACCCGACTATCGTGGTTACGCCCGGCACAAGCGTGCCGTCGCTCAATCTGTATCTTTGGTGCGCTACCGCTTTCTTGAACGTCGTTGCCACACAAAACACCTCCGCAAAAGAGTTTTTGAAGATCCCCCCGCGGTAAAAGAGCGCCGCGGGGGCCGTTTGTCTACTGCCAGCCTTCGATATCCAGGAGCTTTTCGTGCAGGGCGCGCACTTTTTCGGCTATCTTTTCTCCTTGCGGCGTTAAGGCACGGCCGCTGCCGCCGCACTTGGTGCAGGTGATTTCTTCAGGCGTTTTGGGTCCTTTCTCGTCCATGGCCGCGCCGAGTTCAAACCCCCTTAAATGCCCGTATCTCTCCCAAAAACTGCGCCAGGCATCATGCATAATCTTTCCTGTGCCGTTGCACCTCGGACAGACCACTGTCTCTTTTTCGAGCAGAACCTCAAGCGTCGCACACACCTTTAGTTCCTCGCGCTCGTTGATATTGAGCCAGCGCACCGCGGCCAACAGCGCCGCAATGGCCGACTTTTCGTCGCTCACTTCCACGAGTTCCCGCCCGCCTTCGCTCACCCTCACTGCTTTTTTAGCTTCCGCTAATGCTATTTTCATTGCTGCCCCTCCTCCATATTTTATTAGTTATATTCTATGCCTATTTCGTATTATTGTCAATCATTATACATATTCAGTTTCTATTGACCTTTCATGGCCGCGAGCCCGCTGGACCCGCGGCACACGATGGCTAAAAGTGCTTTCTCATTTCATCCACTGCAAAGGCAAGCCTTATTTCGCGCCACCAAGGCCGGACGGAGAAACGATATGTGACATATGCGCTGTTTGCGCGAAACTGAGCCACCCACTGCGTGCCTGAGCGCCAAATTTCGATTGTTTCTTCCGGGAGCTGACGGAAGCGGTAGCGCCACACACGGGCACCCTGGGGAGGATTTTCACGCCTGAGGCTATGCCCAACTTCAATGAGCCCCGCTGCACACCAAAGACTGCCGATTACCCTTTTGCCTAATTCAACTGTTGTTATTTCTTTCATCGTTTAGCCCCCCTGATGTTTTTTGCCCAGAGCTACGCTGGACGCGTCCTTGAAGCGACGCGAGCGTGCGCTGTCAAGGGTGAGCGGAGCGAACTTGCGTAAGCCCTTGACAGCGCGTCTTTTGCGAGCGGCGCATGCTTTTAGCGGCCAGCGTATGCTTGCTATGGGCAAAACGCATTGGGGAAGCAAGCGCACGCTTGCTGTCCGCTTCCGTGGATCCTCCGCTTAGCGATAGCGGAGCGAGCCTTGGAAAGCGAATCAAGCGCGTAGCGCCTTGTGAGCGAAAGGCGAGCGAGCTGCAGGCGAGAGCGAGCGCGTGCGCAAACAGGCGCGCGCGAAGCCTGCGTGACGGAGAAACGGAGGCGGCAAAGCGACGGATCACGGCCGGAACCGTGAGGCATGAGATACGTGAGATGTGAATGTGAGAGTGAGAGTGGAAGTGGAAGTGAGAGTGAGTGTGGATGTGGATGTGTCCCTCGCGTTTTACACCTTACGTATCACGTCTAACGTATAAGGAGCGAGCGACAACGAGAGCGAGCGGAAGACCCCGCCCACGGAAGCTGAAGCGAAGCGAAAAAGGAGCGAAGCTGCTTGGAGCGAGCGAGGCTTCTGGGGGAGGGGCAAGGGGAGGGGGATGCCGAGCGCCGCGTAAAAAGCCGCCTCGACAAGGCGATGCACAAGACCGCCGTCATCGAGGCGACCGCGAGGTCGAGGCGGCGCACATTAGAGCGGCGCGAGGCGTAACTCTTCTTGGTCCCTGTTCTGGCGGGAGGTCCTCTAAAACGCTCCTAAACGCCCTCAATCTATGTAAAGGGTGAATCCTACGTCTTAGCCTAAAGCCAAGCGTCCTGAGGCCATTTGAGCGCGTCCTTAAGCCGAGACTTTCTCTTTGGGTTCTCTTGGCTCGTAGAAGAAACACGGAAACGAGTAAGCGCTCACCTCAAGGCCCGTCATCTTGCACTTACCGCCGCACGCGTACCTGTCGCAGTTGCCGCAAATATCCGAAGCCGTAGATGCCACTGCATAACCCTCCCTTTAATATGTGAAAGTGAGTGTGAGTGTGAATGTAAAAGTGGATGTGGATGTGAGTGTGAGTGTGAATGTAAAAGTGGATGTGGATGTGAGTGTGAGTGTGGATGTAAAAGTGGATGTGAATGTGAATGTGAAAGTGAGTGTGAGTGTGGATGCGAGAGCCACATTTCACGCTTCACGCTTAACGTCTCACGTTTTACGCCTCACGTCTTACGCTTTACGTCTCACGCCTCACGTTTCACGTTTCACGCCTTACGTTTCACGCTTTAACGGCCTGTCGTCGAGTTCTCTGTGCGTCTGTCTGTATTCAATTAGTGCCAAACAGCACCAGGCAGCGTGCGCCAAATGGCTCAATCCCGACTCGACGTCCACATCCTCGCCGAGCCAGAAGCGCCACAGGTGCCGCTGACACGCCGCAAAGACCCTTCCCCAAGCGAGGCCACCTTCCCAGTTGCGCTCGTCGTATTTCGACGCGCCGTATGTGTAGACTCGCGCAAGCTCTATCAACGGCATGGCAGGTATAAGGTCGAAGCGCTCCTTGCCCGAGTCATACTTCTTAGCCTCCATGCGCCGCACCCTCCGCCGTCAACACCTCCTCGATCTCCCTCACCACGACGAGCGTCCGAGCCTCCTCTTTCCTGGAAACGACGATGACCTTCGACGTCAAGGCGTCCACGCGAGAGTCGTCCGTCCAGACGCCCGCCTCGGTCATGGCGTCGAACAATACCTTGAACTTGTTGTCTATGTCCCAGTTCCCGCGGCCGCAGACGAAAAAGCTAACGTCAACCGCTATCCTGCCTCTCAAGGGCTTCGGCAGCGGGTCTCTCAGTATCGAAAAGATTGCGTCCCTCTTCCACGTGCGCCCTTCAACCGTGATATAAAGCCCTTTGCCGCCCGGGCGGATACGGTAGCAGCTCCACAAGGAGGGCGGCGTGCCTGGAAGCTCCGCGACGAAGTCTGCCATGGTTACTCGTCCTCCGCCAGAAACTCATCAGACATGATCGACGAAGCGAACACCGGCTTCTGGGCCTTGAGCCGCCTTACAGGCACAGCTTTCCCTGTGAAGCTCATCGTCCGCCCGTCATATTCGAGCTCAAACGATCGGCCTGCGACGCCGCGACGGGTCTTTGCGACAGTCGCGATTATTCTCGGCAGGGCGAGCTCGTTCACGGGCGCATCCTTGAAGATGTCGACTTGAGCGTTCGCCAGCTCCTCGACTATGCCTCCGCCTTTTGCGCTCCCTAAAGCAGGCGAGCCAGAGGCTTGAAGCTGCTTGCTCGCCCTTCCCATTTGAGACAAGATGACCATCATGATGCCGTATTCCTGGGCAATGCTTTTTAGCATCGGCATCGCTTCGTTGACGCAGTCGAGGTCGCTCTGCCTCTGCTTGCGCAGCAAGGTAAGATAGTCAATGGCCACGAGCGAGGGCATCACGCTCACAATCTTTTGGCATACAGTCTCGGCCGTGAAGCGCGATGCCGACTTGTTGCCTAAAACGACGAACCTGCCGCCATCAGATTCATCGAGTGTCAAGGACGCCTCTTTGAACAGGTCGCTCTCCTGCCGTATATGCCTCCTCACCTCGGCAGCACCCATGGACATAGCGCGCATGAGCCTGCGCTCGGTGATCTCCTCAGGCTTCATGTCGAGCGAGAAGAAGAGCACGCTGCCGCCTGTCGTCGCGATGTAGTTTTCAAGGCCGGAGAGCAAGAGCGATGTCTTCATGGCGCCCTGAGCGCCGACCAATACCAGGACTTCCCCCGGACACAAGCGGCCGAAGGCATCGTCGAGCGCAGGGATGCCGAAGGAAAAGCGCTCGCCCTCTTCCCAAGAGCGTATCTCGTCTGCGAGGTCCCTGATGTATGCAGCCGTGGTAGGCGAGGCAACGTAGCGTTCGCTCTCCTTCGCCACGGCCTTGGCGACGATCCGCCGAAGCTCCGTCTTCGAGAAGTTAATGCCAAGCTGCGAGGCCTTGGAGTTTAGGTGAGGCACCATCTCTGCAGCCGTTACTCCGAAGGAAAAGAGCCGTTTGGCCTCCTCGACCAAGACGTCTTCTGCGAAGCCCTTTGCTGCCTTGCCGTCAAGAGACGAGACTATGTCGCGCGCCGCGGCGATGCCGTTTAGGTCAAGGCCGCTCATTCCACGCCCACCGCCTCGAGCTCTCCGTCTTCCACAGGCACCCACTCGTATTGAGCGGGTTTGCTTTCAGGCGGCGGGATTGAAACGTCTACGCCTGCAAGCCAACGGTCAAGCCTCGGCACGTATTTTGGCTCGCGCTCCAAGACGACCAGCACCCAGGCCTCGAGGTTTTTCAGGCGCCTGTTGCCCTCCTCTATCCCAACTATCCCGATATCGGCAAAGAACGAGCAAAACGTCTTCTTCGCCGCCTGCATATCGCCAATACGGTCGGCAGGCCAACTTGAAACGAGCTCGCGAAACAGCGTCTCGACGTTCGTCTTCGTCTTCTGTTTCTGTGGCGCGCTCTCGTTCGACGGCGCGCTCTCGTGCGACGGTGAGTCATCATACTTGCCCTCTAAGACTTTTGCCATGTTCGTCGGACGCACGAGCCAGTCGAAGTCCGCAGACCAGTCCGTCTTTTTGCCGGTAAGAAATCCGCTCGCCCTTACGCGCTCAAAATATTCCCGCCACCAGGACAGAGACTGCCTGCGCCTGTCCTCGCGCCAGCGCGCGCGCAAGCGCTTTTCCCGCGTCGCGTTCCAGGTGCGCACAGAGCGAAGTTCGGGCAAGACCTCATGATACAGCGCCACGATCTCTTTGTGCGGGCAAGCATTAGGCGTCGTTCGCTTTCCTGCGCCGACGTCGTCGTCAAAGCCAGGGACACCTGCAGGAGCGTCTGCAAGGGCATCATTGCGGCCGTCGCACGCACAGGCGCTCGCTTCAACACCGCCCGACCCCACAGACCCGTCAAAGTAATAGACATTGTCGTCCGCGCTGTCGCAACCAGAAGCGCCGCCGTCAGAGTCCGCGCCCACGCCCGAGGCACAGACATGCTCGTGATCTTTTCCACAATCCTCAAGGTTCTTGCCTTCAGCGCCTGTAGCTTCAGCGTCATTATCGCTGCCGTTTCGGTTCCTGTCGTTTCCGTCAACAGTTATTTTTCTCTTAGGGCTGGATGACGTCTCTGAGTGAATGTGAGAGTGAGAGTGAGTGTTTAGGTGAGAGTCTGGCACTTCTGACAAGATTTCTTTTTCGCTGTCAGGGCAGGTCGAAGACGAAAAGTCTTCACGTATCTCGTCAGAGATACGAGATTCTTTTATATCCTCTTCTCTGCTCTCTTCTGATCTACTCTTATCTAATCTATTCTTATCTGCTCCCGACATTGTCCCGACGCTGTCCCGACATTTCCCAGGCATCCCGACCTCGCCCTTTTTGCGCGAGGCCTTGCGGGCAGTGTATTCGTCGGCCATGTCCGCTATCTCGCTACTGGCTATTTCCACAACTTTCTTGCCGCCAACTTCTCTGCAACTTACCGAAAACAGACCGAAAACCTGGCAATTTTCGATCAATTTTTGGAAGTTTTTAGGCGGAGTCCCTACGAACTTGCACCAGGTTTTGATCGGGAACGCTACGGAAAACGCCGAGTCGTCCCCAACCTCTTCCACTTTCCCCGCGATGATCTCCATGACTTTCCAGTAAAATCCGTAGCCTTCGAGGCCGCAGGACGACTCGAGCAGCGCGAGCTTCTCGTTGTGAGAAGAATTTGTATCGTGCTTAATCCACTTCATCTCGCTTGCCCTCCGCTTCGTCAGGCTCGCCCGACGACGAAAGCACGCTGGCGGGCTCCGCTTCCAGGGCCTCGCAGAGCCTGACCAAGAGCCTCAGCGAAAGCTGCCTGATCCCGCGCTCGACGTTTGAGTAGTGAGGTTGCGTTACGCCGAGCATCCTCGCCACGTCCGTCTGTTTGAGCCCGCGCGCGGCCCTCAAGCGCTTAAGGTTTTTGCCGACGGATCCTTTGTCTGACGTTAAGGCCAAGGCGTTTACCTCCTCGCATCGCATGGATTTTGAGGCTTATTTTATAGCTTGATATGCACACTGTCAACAATAAATATACATTTAAGATTATTCAACTCCGCCCAAAGGCATATACCACTTGACAATATTGCGCATAGTATTAATATCTAACAAAATAGCATTACTGGAGGTGGTGCTTATGGCTTCCGAGCGCAAGAAAGAGAAAAAGAGCCTGGAGAAGGAGATAGGCCTGCGCGTGAAGCTCGCCAGGATAAGGGCGGGGTTAAAGCAGAAGGAGCTCGCCGAGATGGTGGGCATGCACCCCATGAGCGTAAGCCAGATAGAGTCGGGCCGCAGGGGCACGACGATAGC
>Ga0255347_1007983_pt1 | contig 10790 bp, 3 predicted proteins | sample wastewater_treat_2_FD_192479 | JGI IMG/M metagenome (GOLD analysis project Ga0255347, IMG submission 192479) | Wastewater microbial communities from Lulu Island WWTP, Vancouver, Canada - plant24 | ecosystem: Engineered > WWTP > Wastewater > Unclassified | place: Canada: Vancouver, British...
TACGTGTTTATCGCTGTGTGCGATAGTTGTACTAAGATCGATAGAGGGAACTTCGAGTTCCTCGGCTGCACTCTCTACAATAGCATACGAAAGCGAGAACGCAAATGGCACGATTTCCGTTCCACTCTCCGGAGCCGTAAGGAACTGCAATTGTAGAACATCTGTCTCGAACTCATGACCTAGGGAGACCTGATCGAGTGTTCCTCGGCAATCTTTACCTTGTGGCGATTTATGGGTTCTCTGTCGATTACGGAATCCAGCTCCGCAGGCACCGCAGAGATAGAAGCCTTCTCCTCGTCGACCTTCACACAATACTACCATTGAACCGGGAGATGTTTTTTTGAGGGCAACAAGCGAATTGATGGCCGGTATTAAAATCGTTTCAGGCTCAGGGCCGCGACGTCCTGCAAAATAGGGACGCGTCGAAAACACCTTCTCTGGACGAGACTTTGGCTCTTTAGGTCTATCTCTGTTTGTCACAAACCCAAACAAGGGAATAATATACTTGCGCACTTGTAATCGGTCACCGCAGGGTAATGTCGGTTCAGGCTCTCCTTTGTCCCATTGAAGAAATACATTATGGTCTGAGCAACTCGCGTAAAATTTCAGCGGCCACTCTTTTTCAGCTACTTTTTTCAGACCGTAAGACGTCCACTCCTTTTTGTTGGCCACCAGTCTGCTAGTGGGGGCAAATTCGGAAATAGCAATGCTGAGATCCCTTTGGAGAGAAACTTCAAAGGATTCCTGGTTTTGTTGCGTTTTTTGAGTATCTAATTCCACAACGTCGACAGGGAAACTATATTTAGGAATCACTGCCTTGCGTGACAGAAATGAAAGAATCGGTTCTTTAGCTATCGTGTCGGCTCGGCGTTGTGCCCATTCCGCAGTGGGGTAGTCTCGTTTATTGCAGGCATCTTTTTCTAGTCTTACAACGGTTTTGTAGTCGCTTGACACCTCGGCTTCGGCTAGCGCAAAACGAGTGTCCTCTCCCGAGATCTTATCGATCCAAGTTCCGTCATATAAACCCAACTGTACAGACATTTCCTCTGGCACGACATAGCGAATAGTTTCCTCAATACGATGTCTATTACGCAGCAGAAACTCCCTGAAATCGGCAACACCACGCGGTGCATCCAAGACTTTGAAAAGACATTCGACCCTTGAAAACCTCTCAGCAAAAGCACGGAAGAAAAAAGACAGTGCGACTGCAGCAACGTGGCGGATGACGATTTTCTCATTCCGCAATGCCAACACAGGTGGTTGAACTTTGCCTGTCAGCATCCGCTGTGGCACAGAGAAGTGGTAAAGGTCATGGGGCCCTCGCTTGCAATAAGTGATAGCAAATCCAGGGTGGTCACTTCTTCGCCCCGAACGCCCGATGCGTTGCGCGTAGTTGAATGCTTCAGGTGGCACATTACGAAGAAAGATCGTGTCAAGATCGCCGAGATCCACGCCTAACTCAAACGTCGTGGAACAGCTCAATACATGAATCTTGCCTTCTCTGAACTCACGCTGAAACTCACGAGCCTTTTCTGTATCGAGTTGGGCAGTGTGCTCTTCAGCACGAAGCGAACCAGGCAAATCCGCTTCATATAAAAGGCGATAGTGATTGGCTTCTAGTTGTTGCCGACAAATCTCCTTCAACGTCCCAGGACAACGATGCCGCGAACAAACACCACGAATAGAGACAACTTGGATACGTCCACAGGTTTCGCACTGGTAAATCGGATCGGTATCTCCAATGAATCGCAGTCTCCACCAATCAGGATTTAGTCTGCGAGCATCGTCCACAGGAATAAGTAGACGGTCGTTTGCTGTGGGGGCGCGCTCATCACATTGCCGGAGAGTCTCCCATATTATTCTCACCGCCTCCACCGACTTATCAACTTTCTCTTGTTCTGTTAGGTTCGGTCTGATTCGGGTGAGAAGTTTCTTCAGAAACAGAATCCGTTTCCCGCGCACGCCATCCCAACTGCGCACGCCGTATTGGCCTGCTGGAGCACCGACGCGGAAACACATCTGAGAAGCATGAAGAAGCAGGTCACTCCAATTCAGCGAGATGGTTCTTTCTCCTCGAAGTTCAACCGCGCGGTCGGCTCTCATTATGTCCAAGAGAACAAGAATCATATCACGCGTCTGTTGCTCCGATAGCGACCAAGGGGTGGCTGTGAATACCACTGGTATTTGAAACCAATCCGGTAATTTGAGATCCCAGTAAGTCAGAGCAACTCCTGCTAAGGAGATTCTCGGCTCGTCGGTTAGGAACTCACGATACAATCTAAGCCATGCCTCGCGTAACAATTGTAAGTCACTTCTGGCTGCTGGGAAAACGTTTCTTTCACGAAACATATTCCGTAGTCCCGTCGCCAAATCCTGAAGGGATGATCCGTCTGGTGCATGAGCGGCCTGTTGTTGGACAACTTTCAGAAGCAAATTGCGGCTCAGGATGTCTTTATATGAATCTTCAAGATACCAAGCAAAGAATGCTGCCTCCTGCCGTCCATCAGCAAAGGCGAGCACCTTTTTGCGAGTCTCTGGAAGATTTTGGTAGAGAGTTGTTGCAATGACTGCGTGTGGACCATCTGTGCCATGCACTACTTCACGTACAGGATCGGATCCTTGGTAATCACAAACCGCACATCGGGGAACCTGGTCCTCCCGTTCCTTCGCCTCTTCTTGTTCCTGCACTAGGATGCTGGCTTGATGGTCACACTGTAGTTGCTCCTTGGAACGGCGAATTTCGCCACATCGCACACAAAGCCTATAGGTTTCCGTACCCTGAGTATTTGCACCTTCACCTTCATCAACTTGTTGATCTATGGGCAGGAAGAAGGTCGCTCCGAACTCCTCCTTGGGTCGCGACTGGTCACGTACTGCTTCGATGAGTTTGTCATTCGCAATTCGTCCCATCAGATAGTGCTGTCCGCATTCTCTGCACAAACCAACTTCAAACGACGCTCCGTCCTTACCCTCGCCACCTCGGTTCAATGAAATCTTTCTTTGAGGTAAATATGAGATAAACGCTCCTTCCAGTGACCGAAGGAAAAGATGATAACGGGTTGAGAGAAGGGGAGTGGATGAAATCGTGTCTTTGGCTCGTAGTAGTAGTGCGACCAGATCGGATAAGGCGGCTATCCGCTCTGTTTGTAGTAAGTCGGCAAAGATTTGATCGGCGATTGCCTGAACTTCTGCTGGCCCTTCGCTGAGGAGGTGACGCAGTTTCGTAGCACGACCGTCCTGTTGCAGCAGACTTCTCACAGCCATGGGTCTGTCATCATTTTTTGGAGCCGGTACGCCTAACTTGCTTGCGACAGTCACAAGTTGCTTATACTCTTCGTCACAACCTTCCAAGGCACGTGAAAGCAAATGGTAGTCTTCACGATCAAGACGCACTGCACCCGATGTCGGAATTGACTCAACCTCCCCTAAGATCACATTTTCCTCAACAAAACTCTCACCAAATAGGTCTGAGGCGAACTTTGCCACAGATGACCTGTCTTCTTTGCCACCTGCCAGCGTGGCGCTTGTAGCCATACAACGAAACGGTTTTTCACATCCTCCTTCTCTCAATCTTTGCTTGAGTCGGCGAATAAGCATTGCCATCTCAATGCCTTTCGCGCCGCGGTACTGATGTGCTTCATCCAAAACCAAAAACCTCCACCATCGTGATTGCCCATTGTCAAATAATGGACTATCATCCGGACGGAGGAGAAGATACTCGAGCATAGAATAGTTGGTTAGTAAAATGTGTGGTGGATTAGTTCGTATCTCAGAGCGAAGAACAAGCTCTCCATGTTTTCTATTAGCGATATGGTCGCGAGCATGGCGTTGGCTGTCATTTTCGTTCTCAGGTGTCTCACCAATGTATTGGCCAAAAGTAAATCTGAACGATGAATTTTCATCCACCAACCGTTTGCAAATTTCCCCAAGACGGTCACGTTGATCATTTGCCAAAGCATTCATTGGGTAAAGAATTAAAGCCCGTGCCCCCGGTCCTAGCATTCCTGACTCAAATTCCTGATAGAGGTGAAGCAGGATGGGGTATAGAAACGATTCAGTTTTACCGCTACTTGTTCCTGTGGCCACTACTACATTATGACCTTTGAAAACGCATCGTATGGATTCCTCTTGATGTATGTAAAGTCTACGTTCGCCCTTCACCGCCCTGAGAAATCCCTCTTCTGGTTTGGCTGCGAGCAAATCCTCAAACAAATGACACGTTTGAGACCCTCGTTTGAATATCGGAGTCGCTTCAAGGTATGGGCCTTTGCTAAGGCAACCTGATCGGAGTGCGTCTTCAAAAGAGGCGCGTAAGACAGGGTCTCTGAAGTAGAATGTCGTCTTTAGATACCGTCGATACCTTTCCTCGATTTCCTGTGCTAGTTTGATCGTGTTCATAGACCACGTCTCCTATCGAGTCTGCATTGTTTTTCCAGTTCTCTGTAGCGATTCCACACTTTCCGCATCGTTTCTGGATACTCCCGGCCAGCGAGTTTCGCCTTTGACCTCCAGCGGATTGCCTGCTTCGAAATTACAGACTGTTGAGCCTCTGCCAGTTGTACGAAGACCGCAATAACGCACAGCGATTCTTGCACAAACTGAGTATTGCGGCTCACCGAAGCACGGCGAGGTCTGCAATAATATCGCCGTACTTCCTTGAACATCTGTCGTAGCGGGCCGCTTGTCACCCGGTGTAAGATTGCTATGTCATGGACCAAGTGGCAAGCAGAGATACGAGATATATCGAGAGGCCTTTCAACGACCTCGGCAGCAACAGTTATGACGACTGCTTCATGATACGAGCCATTCACTTTCACCACCCAGACTTTCAGAGAGCAGCCTTCTTTTCGATCCGCCAATTCCTGCGAATCCGAAAACTCACAAAGTGGAATAGCAAGTTTGGTTTCTGCCACCTTCACAAAGAATGGTCGTGATCTTGCCTGATGGAATCCAACACGCACGCTGTCTATGTACCTGCATTGGGGAAATCGAAGCCAAATCGCCTTGTCAGATGTCGCTTTGAAATCGTCCCAAGATACAGATAGACATAAGGCCTGCCATTGTGAGGGTGGTTTATCAACTCTTCCAATCGCCCACCAAACTCTGTGCAGGAGAATCTCTACCTCAACGCGTGACCCGCTACAAGGGCCGACCAGCCAGATGGTCCGGTCGTAATTCGGTGACGGAGGTATTGTTAATTTCGTTCTTTGTTCTGTATGCTCAACCTTTATACCTTCAAGATCCCTATGTGCTGATTCGACACAGTAAGTTTCATCATGTTGGAATTCGACTATTGCTTCCCTGTAACCCATTGCAGAAGGGAATAAACTGTCTCCGTAAATTGTAATTTTTCGTAAGCCAGCAACAAATCGAAAATCTAAACTGTCTATCAGTTCATCCTGCAAGTTGTAGAACCTTACAAAATACCAGCCTGCTTTCACGCTTGTGATTCTATCAGGCAACAGCTGTTCTTTCATCCCAGGATTTGGATTGAAACTTTCTCGCCATCGTCCTCTGTTGATACCTTCCTCCCCTATTACGATCGTTCCAACATCTGCCCAATTCCCGTTAGCAACACGCACAGTAGGCGGGGAATTTCTAAACAGTGGCCCCCGATGCTCGGCTGCATCGTGCAATTCATGTCCCACAAGTTCAAATCGAGGGCCGTCAGAAACGATTTCATCAGCACGATTCTTAAACGCAATCTTTGAATTACTGCCATCCACTAAATCAAAAAAATGTGCACAATATCCGTCCAAACAAACCGCTTCCGGTGTTGCCGGTGCTATACCTGCAAGTTCCTCATCACGTTCCCAGTTCTCAGACACAATAACAAGATAGGATCCAGCGCAAGGTCGCTTGACATACCGCCCTTGGTCCAGATTTGAGCCACTTAACTTGAATATCAAATAATTTGATTTGTTGAAGTCAATTTCTATCTTCTCGCCATCTGACATGTGGATGTCTATTTGCCCCATGAGACTTATAAGTCGCCAGCATCCTTTTCGTAAGTCATCCTCTGACAAACGTACATTATTCTGTAAAATGGACATTTCAGCCGCATCTCGTAGTTCTTCGGGTATCTCTATACCCAGAATCCATTCTCGGTTTCTTTTCCAGCAAATAACCTCCGGCTTCGGACTTCGCTTACGACGCTCATAAGTCCTACCTTTGTGCTGTTCCTGCCCTCCCATGCGAGAACGTCCACCCCGTTTCTCTGGGCTGATATGTCTATTTTGCTGTAGTTGCTTGCCATCTATCCCATCTAAATTTTTGACGGCACCAGCCTGAGTCTGTTCTTCGGAACCTATGTTGGTATCCGATGTGCCGTTGTTTGCTGCAGGACTTAGCTCTTCCTTCACCAAACGAAATGCAGGCGTCGGTTCCTCTTCTTCTACGAGTGTATCTTCAGGCGACTTTATCTCTATAGCAAACTGAGATCCAAATGGTTCCACCTCAGGCAACTGTTGTGGCAGTGGCTGTCCTTCTTCTGATACTTGTTGTACTTGCTTCTGCACCGGGGAAATGGAGAGAGCATCAATAGTTCCCTTTGGTTCGACTTCAAAAGACGTTCCTATATTTTCGTTTTGGAATGAATTTACTGTGCTACTCTGAGATGGTGTATTCGCTGATTTCATACCAGATGGATTTTGTCGTGGTTGTTCAATTTTATCTTGTGAACGGCGGATTCGACGCCTTACACTCACCAAGTATAAACCCGCAATGAGTATAACAAGCAGTAAAAACATTACTATTAGTACTTCAATTTGCATGTCTTGACTTCTCGATTATTGATTCACCGCGTCAGGATTACAATATCGGGGACGTGTTCCTTTTTTTGAATTAATTGAATTACTGTAATCGACAGTGCTGAATGATAAAGAACGAAAATGAAATTGGACAGTAAAACTATAAAAATAACAAAAAGGAATACTTTTTTCATAAAATCTCCTAGGGGGTGGATGATGGATTCGGTTAGTTTTTCACTCTTCTGATGGCTGTCATAAATATTCTCTCCAAATGATCAGTAATAAAAGATTTCCTTTACCGTTTTATTTACTCTGGTTTGTCCCAGTCATCGGCCAGGAGTTCGGCCTGTTTGAGGACATTCTCGGTTGCAAGCAACTGCATATCCGGCGGGTAGCCGTACTGACGAAGCAGCCGTTTCACAACCACCCGGAGTTTAGAACGGACGCTTTCCTTGATCGTCCAGTCAATCGACGTATTTTCCCTAACCCGCTGGACCAATACCCTGGCCAGATCCCTCAATGTCGCATCACCCAAAACGTCTCTGGCACTCTGGTTATCAGCCAGGGCATCATAAAAGGCCAGTTCCTCATCGGAGAGATTCAACTCCTTCCCTCGTTTATCCAACTCCTGAATATCCCTGGCCATCCGGATTAGTTCATCAATCACCTGGGTCGTCGTCAGCAGATTGTTCTGATACTTACGGATCGCCTCTTCGAGCATTTCTGAAAATTTCCGGCTCTGGATCAGGTTTTTCTTCATCCGAATCCGGATCTCATCATTGAGCAGTTTCTTCAGCAATTCGAGGGCGATGTTCTTTCTTTCCATCCCCTGAATTTCCCGGAGAAACTCGTCGGATAAAATCGAAATGTCGGGCTTCCTGATCCCCGCCGCATCAAAGACATCAATAATCCCTTCTGAAACAACGGCCCTGTCCACAATCTGCCGGATGGCTGTTTCGATCTCCGCATCGGATTTGCCCGCCCCGGTCGGCTCAAACTTGACCAGCCGGGCCTTGACCGCCTGAAAGAATCCAACCTGGTCCTTGATCTCCAACGCCTTCGGGTGCGGAACCGAAAGAGCAAAGGACTTCGAAAGAGCGATCACCTCCCGGCAGAACCTGTCCTTGCCGTCCTCCAGCCCCAGAATATGTTCCTGCGCTTCCAGAATCACCGCCAGTTTCTGCCTGGTATCAGCCTGGAAAAAACTCTGATAGTTAAACCCGGCGAACATCTGACAGACGACCTCATATTTTTCAAGCATAACCGCAACGGCCTTCTCCTGATCCAGCGCCGGCTCACCTTTGCCCCCGCTCTGGGTATAGACGGCCAAGGCATTTTTCAGATCGGAGGCAATTCCAATATAATCAACGATCAGGCCGCCGGGTTTGTCGCGAAAGATCCGGTTGACCCGCGCAATCGCCTGCATAAGCGTATGTCCGCGCATGGGCTTGTCAACATACATCGTATGCAGACAGGGAACATCAAAGCCGGTCAGCCACATATCACAGACGATAACAATCTTCAGCGGATCCTCGGGATTCTTAAACCGCTCGGCAATCTCCTTGCGCATCTCTTTGGTTGTGCTGTGAAGCTGCCAGCTTTCCGGATCGGATGAGGCAGAGGTCATCACGATTTTGATCGCACCTTTTCGCCTGTCCGCATCGTGCCAGCCGGGACGCAATTTGATGATTTCCTCGTATAACTCCACCGCCACCCTCCGGCTGATACAAACAATCATGGCCTTGCCGTCAAAGACCTCCTGACGTTTCTCGAAATGGTCAACAATATCGGCAGCTACGTCTTTGAGCCGTTCAGGATGTCCGACAATCGCCTCCAGTTGTGTCCATTTAACCTTGGCTTTCTCCGAGGCGGTGGATTCTTCCCCTTCCGTAATGGCTTCCACCTCTTCATCGAGTATTTCTTTTTCTTCGGGCTTCAGATGGATTTCAACCAACCGGGATTCATAATAGATTGGAACCGTAGATTCATCTTTAACGGATTGCTCAATATCATAAATATCAATATAGTTTCCGAAGACGGCCGGCGTCGAAGCATCCTCCTTTTCAATCGGCGTGGCGGTAAAGCCGATAAACGAAGCATTCGGCAGAGCATCCCGCAGATACTTGGCCAGGCCGTAGGCGGTCCTTACGGAGCCGTCTTTCTGCTCGAGGTGCCGCGCCCGAAAGCCGTAATGACTCCGGTGGGCCTCATCAGCAATCACAACAATGTTTCGTCTGTCTGAAAGCTGCTCATGCTGCGAAAGGCCCTCCTCCGGAAGGAATTTTTGAAGGGTGGTAAAGATAATCCCTCCGCCGGCCGTCTTCAGCAGGGCCTTCAGATGCGAACTGCTTTGGGCCTGCTGGGGCTCTTGCCGCAGAAGCTGCCTGCAGCCGGCAAAGGTATCAAATAACTGGTCATCGAGGTCGTTTCGGTCTGTAATAACCACCACAGTCGGATTATCCAGCCCGAGGACAATCTTGCCGGCGTAAAAGACCATGGAAAGACTTTTGCCCGACCCCTGCGTATGCCAGACGATCCCCGCCTTTCGGCTGCCCTCTTCGGCCGCCGCGGCCAGTGTAGATTCTACTGCCTTGTTAACAGCGAAATACTGGTGATAGGCGGCCATCTTCTTGACCGAAACGACGCTGGCAAGGCCGGTTTTATGGTCGGTTTTCCGGGATTTCTCAAAAACAATAAAATGCCTCACCACATCCAGAAGAACCTTTTTGCAAAGCATCCCCCGAATCAGGGTCTCTATCTGCGGCACCGTCGCTTCATCTTCCCGAACGCCATCGACCGATTTCCATGCCGCAAACCGGCCAAAATCCGAGGATATCGTCCCCGCCTTGGCATCCAGACCATCCGAGGCAACCAAGATGGCGTTATAATAAAAAAGAGACGGGATAGCGTTTTTATAGTTCTGCAGCTGGGTAAATGCCTTGGCAACCGTGGCGGTCTCATCAACGGGGTTTTTCAGTTCCATCACCACCAGAGGCAGACCGTTGACAAACAGCACCACATCCGGACGTTTGGTGATGTTGTTTTCCGTAACGGTAAACTGATTGCAGACCAGAAACTCATTGTTCTTAACCTCCGCCCAGTCAATCAGCCAGACCTTGTCGCCCCGGATTACACCGTCGGCCATAAACTCAACCTCGATTCCATCCGTAAGCATCCGGTGGAACGCCTCATTGTTGTCGATGAGGTTCTGGCTGGGCAGATTCAGGACCTGCCGCAGGGCCTGCTGCCGTGCTTCTTCGGGGATGGACGGATTGAGCGTATCGACGGCATTTTGCAAGCGGCTGATTAGAATAACTTCTCCCAGGTTCTGCCGCTCGGCCTCCTGCTTCTCTGGCGGAAGATAAGTATAGCCCTCCGATTGCAGGAGCTGGACAACAAACTGCTCTATATCTGATTCGAAAAGAGGAGTCATAACTTCACTCTTATCTCCCCTTTCATCAGTTTCGGCAGCAGGGTGTCCCGTAATTTCGAGAGGGTTTGGATTTGCAACGTGTTATTAAATTTTTTTGCAAAAATTGGAACAACAATGGCTTTGAAACTCTGCATGATCTCTATCGTCGGGATAACTGCTGGAAAATTCTTTACTATACCAACATTTAAGTTTTGCTGGGCAGCACCGTTTGCAAGATTATTTAATTCAATTCGCGACTGAAGTAAATATAAGTATATGTATTCGTAACAGCATACTTCCTCATTTGCAACAAAACCACACGCTGCCTGATTAAAAGTAGATTCCTTTCCGAGTATCCCTAATCTCCCTACTGTAGGTGCGGCATAAAGTGCCATCACCACACTGCCCATAGGAAACATCTTCGCCGAAGAATTTCTTAGGCCATCTTTAGTAATCTTTTTATCGCTATCTAATAAAAAATTGTCTTGAAGTTCTTTAGTCGAAAACCAATTGATATTACCATTATAGTAATTGATATTGCTTGTTGATGGTGTTCCACCGGAAGCTATGATAGAACATAAATCTTCAACTTTCCCTCTTCTCCACCCTTCGGGCAGGCCGGTTTTAGG
>Ga0255347_1007998_pt1 | contig 10768 bp, 23 predicted proteins | sample wastewater_treat_2_FD_192479 | JGI IMG/M metagenome (GOLD analysis project Ga0255347, IMG submission 192479) | Wastewater microbial communities from Lulu Island WWTP, Vancouver, Canada - plant24 | ecosystem: Engineered > WWTP > Wastewater > Unclassified | place: Canada: Vancouver, British...
ACAGTTGGGCATCCGTGGTTATTCGAGCGTTTCAGCCCGTTTCAAAGTCTGTTGTAATTTGACAGGTACGAGTATCGCAGCCCAACCGATTTCATACCGTCAACGTTATAGTCAATGGCTACGAGTTGTTTTCTTCAAGAACTTTTTGCAATTCAGAAACTTTTAATTTGAAACTTTCTAAAACTTCAAATTCAGTAGTTTGCATTAATAATGAAATAGACTGTTTTAGTGCTTCTTCTAATTTTGATTTATTTACTAATTTTAAATCAGAAACAACCAATTCAAAATATTCAAAAAAATCATTTTGACATTCCATTTCGTGATGAACGTCAAACTCATTGTCTGTAATTCTACCATCTAAATCAGATTTATAAATTTTTCCTTTAGAATAAGCAATTCTTTCATCATCCATTACATAATCTTCCAAACATAAAAACCTATCTCCTTTTTTTATTTTATAATTCATATTATTTTGTTTGTTGCAGGATTTAAAGCTAAATAAACTATTGCTTGTTGATTAGTAGGAAGCATAACTACTTTTGTCTTTTTAAACGTCATTTCTGTTTTTAAATTTATTTTTTATAATACAAATATAATATATTATAATAGATAAAACAAGTTTGTAATTTGTTATAAATCAATGTATTATCTTTTAAATTAAATTTCACTAAATGGTTTCTCATAATCAGGCTTAATAACCTTCCAAATAATATATGAGTAATCTTTCTTATCGAACATATTAAAAAGTATTGATTTATAATAAGAAGACAATTCGGGCATATCTAATAAGAGCATTGCAAAGACTTTCTTAGAATAATCTTCTTTAATTCTTAATTTATTACCTAATTCTACAAATAATTTTCTTGAATGTAAATCAATCTTGTTATATTCTAATTTAAGATTGGCAATTTTTGTATGTACCCAATTATCAAATTCATCTGGGGTATTTTCTAATAAAACTGAAATATTTTTTCCTTCTTTTAAGTATTCCCAAATATCATAACTAGAAATATTTGTTATAATTTTATGCAATTCTATATAATCAGAAAACTTAATTTTTAACCTAAAATTATTTTCAAATTTCAAGACATAGCCTTCTTTATTTTTTAAATTAAGAGACTTTAATTCTTCGAAAGATAATTTTTTATGTGAAGGAGTTAAATTGAAATAGTCTTTAAAATCAGATATATTTAATTCTATTCCTGTAGAGGTTTCACGGACAGCCAATAAAAATAAATCTTCAATATCGCCATAATCTAAAACAATCCTCTTCTCTCTAGAAATTAATTCAAAAATGTATGTATAATTTTTATCTAATTTTTCTAGAATATCCTTATATTTTGTATTTAATATTTCTTTAGCAATTAAAACATGGTCGGAATAAAATGAGCCTTTAGAATTTATTATCCATTCTTTTTCATAAAAATACAATTGAATGTAAGAGCCATCCATTTTCTCAAATACTTCATAAGGTTGAGTAATATCAAAATTGTAAATACCATCTACAATATGCTCTTCTAAATTAAAAAATTTAGGCAGAGGATTAGCAATAATATTTCCTGCATCATCTAATACAAGAGAACGACATTTCAAAGTAAATTCATTCCATTTCTTATCATACTGACAAGTACGAGAATAATTATAAATTGTTAGAGGTAGAGTTTTATGCTTATGTGATATAATATTACCAAGAGTAACTTGTTCTTCTATTTGTATTAATACATCTGATTTCATGTTTTTATTATTTAGCGTTCAAAATAAAATTTGCCATCCCATAAAGTATGTTGAATTGAGCCCATATTTATAGCGACTTGCATCTTTGTTTTGCTTTTAAATAAATATTCTAATTTTTCATTTAGCATTTTATGAAGCTGCTTTCTATATTCTTCCAAATTAGTATGGCATTTATAGTTATTGCATTCTTTGCAACTTGGGTTAAGGTTTTCTAAATCGTTTGTACCTCCAAATACTTGTGGTTTAATATGGTCAACATTCCAACCCTTTGCCAAATCAGTTCCACAATAAGCACATTTTTTATCATATTTATTGAATACAATTTCTCGAATTTTTGCTTTAGATATAGTGTAGAAGTGATGACCCTTGAAGCCCAGCCCATCGGCTCTGCCGTGGGTGGGTAGTTCACTTATATAATAATCAAAACCATCTTCTAAAGTTACTTTATTACAAATAGTTTCTTCTTTGGTTTTGGAATTTATAAGTTTATAATCTTTATTCATTTTCTAATTGTTTTAAAAATTCATTAGCTCTTTTTATTAATTCAGATGTATTTTCTAACATAGCTTTAAATTTTTTATTTTCGCCTTGATATTTTTGAAATAATAATGCCCCAATAACTTCTAAATCTGGAGGAAGTAATCCTTCTTCTTGAATAAAATGTTTAGACATTTCATCTACTTTTCTTTTAAATGCCTCTAATCTATAATTCATCTTGTATTATTTTATCTTAACCCAAAAATTAAATTTAATTCTGAAACTTTATAATTCAAACACCAACTATAAAAATTCCATTTTCTAGAACCATATCCTTTAGCATATTCTTCAGGTAATCTTTTTTGACTAACTATTTTATCTTCTTTATAATTTTTAATTTCTGCTATCATTATTATTAGTTTTTTGTTGATAATCAATTTGTTTTTAATAAAAAACATACACATATTATGTAGTTATAAGCAATAAAAATTACTTGCGTTCTCGTTCTAATCGAGCTTTCAGTTTTTCTATGTGCTTTTCAATTTCTCTTATTCTTTCATCAGCTTCTCGTCTTATCTTAACGACTCGCTGTTCATATTGCTTTATTGTATCTTCAAGTGTTGTCATAAATCGTAATTTTTACAGCTTATAACAGCGTATATACGAGGTACGCCAAACGTTATGTGTAATTGTTACCAGCATACCATTTATGGGGCAGACGGATAACTGTATTATTTTTTTTTGCCCAAACCACACATTACGCTTCGATTAATCATTTTTTATAAGTTTCAGAAATACAATCCTGAACGTATTTAGGCATCCTTGAAATCCTTTGTTTTGTAACTTCATAATACTCTGTAAATGGATATTGTGCGTTCTTATTTTTATGCTCCATGTAATTTGTAATCCAACTAAATGGGCAATCATGCCACACAGGGAAGAACTTACCATTTTCAAACATGGCTTTTATAATAGTTATAATTCCTTCTCTGCAATCATGTCCACCTATCCATAAAAAACGCTTACCGCAGGTTGTTGCCAACTCAAAAAGTTCTTTCTGCTCTTTACTAATTGGTTCGTCAATGGCTTTAAATTCTTCGTAGCTTAATCCGCTTTCCCATTTCGCTGATTCGGGGTAATTTTCTATTTCATACTTTGTCATTAAATCCTTTTCAAACAAAGTCATGTGTTTACCCTTTTCAGCAAAATAAAAGTGTCCTGAACTTGTAAGGTTTCCGCTTTTATTCAAACTATTTGGCGACCAGTTGTAATACATATTGCCACCGTTTACATTAGGCTCTCTGCCAGTTTCCCATGTAAAAGTATCAAAGCAAATAAGTATGCCTAATTCTTTCTGAAAAAGCACATACAGATTTTCTTCACACCTTTCTGAATTAAACGGCTCTTTGTACACAACCTCAAAACCAAAGTTGCCAGTAATTCTCAAATAGTCGGTTACTGTGTTTGAAAATTTGGTATCCCCAGCTTTAGAAAGCATATCTCTCATTTCCTGTCCTTTTTGTATATGCAGCATAAAGGCTAAAGCACTTGTAGATTCGCTTTCTTTATACGATTCTCCTGTTAATTTTTCAGCCATTGATATGGCATCAAATTTTTGCATTTTTAAAATGTCTTTTTGTAACTTATTCATAGTTTTTATTTTAAGATTAAGAAATTAAATACATGCTCCGCAGCTTCAAAAAAATAATACAGCCGAACTTTAGTTTTTCATAGCAGCGACATCAATTAGCACCCACAACTACACATAACAAGCGGTTTTGCAAAAGGCTGGCTGCGGAATAAATTTTGAGCCAATTACAAAGCCAAGCAGCAGTAATGGTTTGGGTCGGAAGTGCAAAGCCATCAGCCCTTCGCAAAGCCGCAAACGTTAGGGCAAATACTACGAAAGTTCTTCTACACCACTTCTCAACCCATTATTGTCCATAATCATACTTGGAGCAAAACCTAAATTAATAGTATGCAGCCATTGTTCGTATGTAGCTGTACTACTTCCAAATGAACTTGCGTTATTATCAGCTAACCATCTTGCTAAATCTTCTGCATTATCAAATACAGGACTAATTGGCGTTCCTTCACTTGTGTCTTCGTACATTTGAATATGGGTTTTTTCTTCCTCTTTCCAATCAGGCATATAATCCTCTATTAGCGGTTCAGAACCAGACCACTCTTCAAAAGTCATTTCTAACTCATCCTTTTCTTTTGGTTTCCACGGATTTTCGTCATACCAGTTTTTTCTAAAACCTTTATTCCATTGTTCAAACTCTTCTTTCCAATCCTTTAATTGTTTGGAAAAACTATAGCCTAATAATGGTTTATAATTACCATTTTCATCTTTTGGATGTTCCCAAGTTGCTGTTACTCTTCTTACTTCTCTTCCCATTTTGTTTTGTTTTTAAATTAAATTTTGTGCTGTTATCTATTAGGATTTTCCATTACAGATAAGTTTTCCACCTTATCTGAAATAAAACTCGTTATTTTGTACAGTTTTTCGCCTTTCAAAAAGGTTAAACAGTCGTATGTGTGAATAGCTTCATCACCGCTTTGCTCATGCTCCATTTGCGCTTGAAACCATTTAAAACCACTTACAAATGAATGACAAACGTATAATTTGCCCTTTTCGATACTTGCTTTAAATTCAAATTCAATATCATTTGCAATTTCAAATTGCTCATGTGAAAACGCTTCTACCATTCCATCTATATACATTTGCCATTCCTTTTCAGTTTTATCCAAAAATAGTTCCTTTGGTTCTAAATTGTACTTTTGGTGTAAAGTTGACTTAATAAGTGCTTTCGCTTCCTCTTCTTTTCCTTTTGGTACTTTGCTTGACACGTTTACGCTCTCATAATTTTTAAAGGCTGGGTGTCGCCCTGCCTTATTTCTAACTTCACTTGCTATCTTAAATAGCTTAATACTTTTCTTTTCCATGTTGTAATTTTTTTACAAAGATATAAAACTTTTTTAATTAAAATATTTTTTTGTTTTTTTTATTTATTTTTTTTTTCCATTTTATTCACTAATTATTGACATCCACTTGTTTCTCGATTTTAAAAATTCATAATAAACCTCCACCGCTTCCATTTCTGTAATATCTCCATTTAGTGCCAAATTTTGCAGTCTTTTCTTTTCGGCGATAATTTCCCTATCTTTTTTCTTTTGTTCAAAAATTTGCGCTTCTATGTCCTTTTTTGGCTTACTTTTAATCTTGGTTACTATCTCCATAAGTTTATCCATCACGTTTTTTGGCATTTGGCTATTTTCTGCCTTTGGAATTTCTTTATATATTTTTGCCCTTTCATTTGCCCTAAAATCGTCATAAATATTTGCAAACTCCATTAATTTTAAAGCATTAATTTTATTTCCCATGACTTTTAATTCCTTAATGTGCTGGTTCTGAATCACAAATTTGAACATCACAATTATGTCTTCGACTTTCCAATCTGTTTTTACTCCCATAATATTCAACGTGAATTGTCGTGAAATTTCAATGTGATTTGAATCAGGATAATTTTGCAAAATAAAACGCTGGCATAAAATGTCAATAATTTTCATCGTTTCAAGTTCCTGACTTTCGTTTTTTGAAATTTCGTTAAATACTGGATTTGAATTTTTTAAAACGACCTCCACATTTAACCGTTTTTGAATCTGTAAAAATTCCATTGAATTTTCTTTAATCGCCAAATGAAGATTTGACAATTTTTGTAGTTGATTTTCCATAATTATTTATTTTACTTGGATTTGATTTAATTTCGTTTACTTGTTCAGAATATTTAAGGCATTTTGTTTTGTTAAAAAGCGTATCAATGGTTAAATATTTTTCCATATCGCTATTTTTCCACTCATGGTTTTTTAACTCGATTATGTTTTTTAAAATGTTTGGTTCGTATTTTTCCTTTAGCCTGTCAATCACAAATTTTTGATGCGATTGATTTTGAACATCAATTCTTTTTTCACAAATTAAATTAAAATGCTCCAAAATTTCAATACTTTGATTTTTTAAATTTTCAATACCTTTTTTATATTTAATATCTTGTATATATTCTTCTTCTTTATTCTTTATACTATATACTTCTTCTTCTACTTCTAAAGGTATAGTTTTGGTATCATGTTTGGTATCATGTTTGGTATCGTTTTGGTATAAGTTTGGTATAAGTTTGGTATCTTTTTTCCATCTTTTATTTACGTTTTCTATTTGCTTTTCTCTAAATTTATTAGTTTTTTCATGCCAATTGCAATGAATAATGTCATCTAAAATAAAAAACCTATGTTCAAGTTTTTCTAATAAAACGTGGAGATTTGGAATGATTTTTAAACATTCTGAAACTTTTAAATTATCCTTTACCCATGTAATACATAGTAATTTTGAATAATCAGAAACTTCTGAATCACTTAAAAAAATAATGTCCGACAAATAGTCGTTTGCATAAAATTGGAAATGTGGTGATTTAGCCATAATTTTTTATTTTTAATTGTTTGGTAAAATAGTTGGTATATGGTTTGGTATAAATTTGGTATATAGTTTGGTATAAGTTTGGTATTAAATTGCACTTAAATAAAGGTCAAAATTTCTAACAAAAGACTTGTATTTGTCAGAATAATCTTCCTCAAATAATAAATATGCATTCCCTTTTTTTAGGTTATTTACGACAGTTGAATGGTCTCGACCACCTAAAATTTGCCCTATTGATTTTAAAGTAAATTCGTTGTCCCTACAATAAAGGCATATTATTTGCCTTAATTCGACCTTGAAAGGTCTTCTATCATGTTCAATAATTTGCATCTGATTAATTCCATAAGTTTGCTGGATAAACTTAAAGATATGCTTTTTAATCATACTTTTTTTATTCTTAATACTTGCCAATGGCGTATAAACCTGCCCGTATATAATCCCAAAACTTGACAAAATTGGGTAATTTAATACAGCTGATACTACTTTTTGATTTTTTTGATAATTCATAATTTTGATTTTAATTGTTAATTTGTGGCAAATATATAAATAATTTACATAAAAAAATATTTTAATTGTTTTAATTTTATTTATTTTCAATCCCCTTATATATAGTAACGATTAAAAAAAAATAAAAATATTTTAAAAATAATTCACAAAAAAATATTTTAATTGAAATATTATTTTTACCTTTACAAAAAATTAAAACTATGTATCAAAAATCAGACATACCAAATAAGGAAGGATTTGAATTTATTGCAATTCTTATAGATGGAAGTCAAGTAAAAACAACAGTTTGCAAAAATGAAAAAGGATTACATTCGTTTCCAGAATTTTCAAAAACAATAGGCTGGATAAAAATTAATTAAAATGGAAAATTTACAAAAGAAAAATGTTAAAATCAAATATGTTAAATTTTGTTGGGTATTTGGTTTTGGATATTGGAAGGATGTTTATCAAAAAGAATTAATCGGGATAAGTGGAGTTGCTTATAATTTTATTGTCCCTTTTTGTAGGATACAAATTGCTTTTTTAAACAAATAAATAACAAATGAAAAATCAAATTAAACAAGAAATTGAAAGTTGTAATACGATTATTTGCAATTTAAAAAGTGAAATTGATTTTATAGTCAAGTACACTAAAAATTTTCAAGAACATTTTGAATATGTTAGATATTTAAGAATGCAGGAAAAACAAAAACGTAAATTAGAAATTGAATTGTTTTTTTTGAATTTTGGTTCACCTTTAAATCTAAACTAATGTACGGTAAATTAAATGCATCAAGAAATAAATTTAACCATAAAAAGGATAATTTTGACCCTTTTATTTGGATTGTGTTATTCCTTATGATTTTATTGATAATCGCTAAACAGTTTTAAATGAAAATCCACCAGTACAACGAGATTGAAACAAAAAACATTTTTTTAGATGCGATAATGAGTTCATTTATTCATAGAAGCTGGGAAACTTCAAAAGGTGGAAAAGTTGAAAGCCAAGTTAGTTTTATCGAGGTTTTGGAATTGTGTAAAAAAAATAGGTTTATTTATTTAAATAAATTTACTGACTTTTATGTCCTTTCAATTTTAAACGATTTTGTTCAGATGGATATAATGATAAAACATGAACTTGCTGAACTGATTATTAAAAAATATAACATAAATTTATGAATAGCCTAAAAGATATAGTTGAGGATATGATAATCGGTAAACCTCAACAATTTGGAGAATACACCGCAAAAATTGAAATTGTAGATGGATACTTTATTTGGACATTAAAATCTAAATACGTGGATACATCAAGTTTAAAACAAATTATAAACGCTGGTAGGAAGTGGAGAACCCAAAATGCCTGCAAAAATAGCTTAATAAAAATGCTAAAACGATATTATAAAATTAACTAAACAATCATTAATCAAATATTTAACAAGATGAAAAAAACAAGACTAAATGCCACCTACTTGGTAGCTGAATTTTTAAAAACTCATGGCAAAGGAATGATTTGCGACATGAAAAAAGTATGTGGGTGCAATAATGTTGGAGATAGGGTAATGCGCCTCAGAAACGACCACAAATGGCAAATAAATACCGTTTTATTGGAAGTTAAAGATGGAATAAGAATTTTTGAATACCAAGTTTTAGAAGTTGGTAGAATGCCTAAAATGATAATGTAAAATGGAATTTATAAAATTAAACGGACCAATAGAAAAAGAAAGTAACTTTTTTTCAGTCGAAATAAAAAACGGTAAAAATAAGGCTTTTATTGGTGAGGAATTATGGACTTCACATTGTGGAACGAAACTAATCATATATTTAAAATCATCATACTTTGCGCTAAATAAAGCAATGCGAGCTTTTGATAATCAAAGTCAAGTTAAATTTAATGTGGCTTTAAATAAAATGGGTATAAATTTTAATGAGTTAAAAAAATGAAAGAAAATATAAATCATCCTAGCCACTACGGTGGAGAAAACAACCCCTATGAAGCTATTAAAATAATCGAACATTATAAGTTAGGATTTCATCTTGGAAATGTCTTAAAATACGTTTTAAGGAGCGATAAAAAGGAAAACGAGGTGGAGGATTTAAAAAAAGCGAAATGGTATATTGAACGAAAAATTAAACAATTAGAAAATTAAAAATGGAATACACTAAAGAGCAACTTGTTGGGTATATATGCAGTACCCGAAGTAGAAACTTTAAAAATTAGTATAAACCTTAACAGGGTATTGCATATATACCTTGTTAGCAACAGTTAATTTTATGAAACAATTATTTAGAAATTCAACACACACACAAAGCAAAAGCTACGATTGTTTAATTGCTGAAATTAAAGGTAAAAAAATTAAAGTTACTTATGAGGCATATAATGCAGTAGAAAGGTGTAATACAGAGTTTTTTGATGGCGATAAATGGAATCATATTTTGTCAATGATAGATATGGGTATTGAACCAAATACTTCTGCTTACAATATTTGGGATGAAAAAAAACGTAAAAATAGGGCTGACGAAGCATTCAAAAAAGCTGAAACTATGTGCAACGGTATTCTTTAATTGTTGCTAACGTTTTAGGGCTTGGCGAAGTGGCTGAACCGAAAAGCCAAATTGAAAAACTAAACTTAAAAATTAAAACGAATGTTGATAGAAGAACTAAACAGCCATTTTGCCAAACCCGTGTTACCCGCAGTGCTTCCTTTCGTTAATGAAGTGGCTTGCATTGATTGGGAAGATGGAATTAAGCAGGTTTTTGATAATACGATTGACCTTGTATTAACAGACCCGCCCTATGGTATGGCATACCGAAGCAACCGAAGAAAGGAGAAACACAAAAGTATCCAAAACGATACCGATTTAGATTGGTTGGGTGATTGGTGCAAGGAACTAAAAAGAGTATGCAAACCCGAAGCCCACCTTTATATTTTTTGCAGTTGGCATAACATTGATGTTTTTAAGCAAACATTAGGGGCGTATTTTAATGTGAAAAATATTTTGGTATGGGAAAAGAATAATCACGGTAGCGGTGATTTACTTGGTGATTACGCCCCGAAATATGAACTGATTATATTTTGTAGCAACGGAAGCAAAAAATTAAATGGTGGGCGAAGTAGTAACGTGATTAAGTGTGCAAAGATGCCAACTGACAATCACCCAACCGAAAAGCCAACCAACCTACTAAGGCACTTGATAGAAAAAAGCACCAATAAAGACGATTTAGTTTTGGATACTTTTGCTGGTAGTTTTTCAACTGCAAGAGCTTGTAAAGAAATAGGGCGGGATTTCATTTGTTTTGAAGTCGAACCCGAATATTGTCGAACCGCTAAAAACCTGCTTAATGGTGTATCCGTGTCGCTGTTTTAGCATTGCGGGTAACTCATAAATACACGCCACCACAGCCCCACTACAAATTCTTATATATCAAACAAATATAGTTACTATTTTAACTGATTGTAGGCTTCCAAAAGTCTATGATAAAATGCGCTAAAATTCGCATTCCCTCTATGAGAGTCTAAAGTTGATATATGGCTGTCAATAAACTTAGGCGTATTTAAAACATTAAAACTGCCTATTGTAATAGGTTTATTTAAGTTTAAT
>Ga0255347_1008007_pt1 | contig 10759 bp, 8 predicted proteins | sample wastewater_treat_2_FD_192479 | JGI IMG/M metagenome (GOLD analysis project Ga0255347, IMG submission 192479) | Wastewater microbial communities from Lulu Island WWTP, Vancouver, Canada - plant24 | ecosystem: Engineered > WWTP > Wastewater > Unclassified | place: Canada: Vancouver, British...
CCCGCCGCAATCCCCCATGGGCAATGAAAAGACGCCCGAACTCGTACCGGCCCCGCGCCGATCGAGGCGGAAGATCGTGGCGGTATAGGCCCCATGCCGCCAGCCGGTATCCTCGCCGGCGTCACGCGTTCGGTGCCTCAAGCCCCAGGGATCACGCCCGCGGATGATGAAGCGCGAATCGGTCGTCTCGGCGCGCAGGACGTGGGCCCGTTGTGGACCTTGAGGCTGTTGTCGCCGAGCCGGTGGCGCCAGGCGGACACCCTCATGCCCGCGCTGAGCCCTCGAGAGTGTCTCGGAGGCCGCCGTGAGGTGAGGCTGGCCTTCCGCCTCGACGGGGCCGAAGCAGCGCGGCACCCGCTCGGAACCGGCCGTGAACAGGGCATGCCGCAGCCGCCCCTCCATCGGCGAGCGCCAGTCGGGCCGGCTCGAATGCCCCAGGAAAATGCCATCCCGCGCACACGGGGGTCGCGGATCACATGGGCCACTGTGCGAGGTCGCTCCCGACCTCTTTTGTCCTCCCGATGCTGACGGCCTTGATCTGCCCGCCGGAGGGGACTGATGCGCTTGTTTTCCCCCGCAGGGTCCTTGTTTCGTAATTGGCGCGGCCGCCTGGGCGGTCTACAGTGGGACGATGCGCGCGTTAACCCATCGCGAATTCATCCGCCGAATACCCAAAACCGATCTTCATGTGCATCTCGACGGCTCGCTACGGCCCGGCACGTTGATCGAGCTGGCCCGTGAGCAGAAAGTCAAGCTGCCCTCCTACGATCCCGAAGGACTGCGCGAGCTGGTGTTCAAGGATGCCTACGCTGACTTGGCGGAGTACCTGCGCGGATTCGCCTATACGACGGCCGTTCTGCGTCGTGCCGAGGCCCTCGAACGCGTGGCCTTCGAGCTGGCGGAAGACAACCTGGGGGAAGGGGTGCGCTACATCGAGGTGCGTTTTGCGCCGCAACTCCACGTGAACCGGCACCTCTCGGTGCACGATGTCCTGAGAGCCGTGGCGCGCGGACTGGACCGAGCGAAGCGCCGGCATAACGCGACGGCGGCGGTGCAACGCGGCGAGGATCTTCCCTTCGAATACGGATTGATCGCCTGCGCGATGCGGAGTTTCCATTCGCAAATGAGTCCCTATTACCGACGGTTATTGGAGGTCTTGCGCGAAGCGCCAAGGAAAGAAGCCTTCGCGATCGCCTCGCTCGAAATGGCCCGGGCCGCGGTGGAAGCGCGCGATCGCAACGGGCTGCCGGTGGTGGGTTTCGATCTGGCCGGCGAGGAAGCCGGCTACCCCGCCTCCGACCACCGCGCCGCCTACCAGTATGCCCACACCCGCTTCCTCAAAAAGACCGTCCATGCCGGCGAGGCCTACGGTCCCGAATCCATTTTCCACGCGATCACGTATTGCCATGCGAATCGAATCGGCCACGGGACCTTTCTTTTTGCCCACGAAATGGTCCGCGACCCGGCGATCCACGACCCCGCCGCTTATGTGAATCGGTTGGCCGAATACATCGCCAGCGAACGGATTACCATCGAGGTCTGTCTGACGAGCAATTTGCAAACCGCCCCTTCGATTCGGCACGTCGAGGATCATCCCCTGCGCCGAATGATCGAGAACGAGTTGTCCGTGACGATCTGCACGGATAATCGGCTCATGTCGAACACTACGGTCTCGAAGGAGCTCGAGCGCGTGATACGATATATGAGCCCCACGTCTCGTCAATTCCGGAACCTCGTGGTGGCGGGATTCAAGGGCAGTTTCTATCCGGGCCCCTACCGCGAGAAACGCGCGTATGTCCGCCGCGCGATTAACCGGTATGAAGCGCTAGAGCGAGAATGGACTGGAGAAAAGGCCGGCCATACAAAACGAAGATGAACCCGCGGAAGACCATTTGCCGCGTCTTTTGGCTTGTTTCCGCCGTCCTTGCGCTGGCGGCGTCAGCCATGGTCTTCGTGCCGAAATGGCGGGAATACCGAAACTATCAGCGAAAGCTCGCGGAGATGGAGGAGGATGTCCGCCGCGAGAATGACCGCCTGAACCTCTTGCGACGAAATCAGGAACGGTTTCGAACTGATCCCCATTTCGTCGAACGCATGGCGCACGATCACGGTCTGGCTCGACCTGACGAAGTGCTGTTCAAAATACCGCCGGATGAAGACGACAAACAGCCGTAACGCCGAAGGGGGAGCCAACGGTCGGATTCGAACCGACGACCGTCGCATTACGAATGCGATGCTCTGCCAGCTGAGCTACGTTGGCAGTCAACCCTCGATGCAAGAATGCACTCTCACATCCGACGCCGCCCGCCGCACGGCGGACGGAAAACGGATGGCACCATACGAAAAAGCGCTATCCATGTCAATGAATCGGAACGCCATGTCATACGATAACGCAGCGGCCACCTCGTCAAGATCGAGAGCACGAACCAGTCCGCCCAGCTCTTCGCCTACGACGGCTTCGGCGATCGCGTGCTCTCCGCGGTCGACCTGAATGCCAACGGCCAGATCGATCTCGCCTCCGACCGCGTCACGCGCACGGAGACCGAATACGTCAAGGACAACGGCGTTTGGCATCGCGAGAGCCGGCAGTACGTCTATCCCACCCAGGGCTCCGACACGCCCAAGTTGGTCGCCTCGCAGCGCGAGCAGTTGACCGGCTTGGGCGGGGAAACGAACGACGGCACGCTCGTGGCCCGTACCATCTCCATCGATGTCCTCGAAAACGAGACCGTCCGCGAGACCCATGTGGATCGCGAGACGAAGACGCGGATCGAGCGCACCATCCTGCCGACCTCCAATGTTGCCGCGGAAGAGCGCTACGAGAACGGCCTGCTCGTCGCATCGAAGAGCGCAACCGGCGTCGAACGCGACCGCGAATACGATGTGATCGAGCGCCTCTGCTCGGAAACCGATCCGCGCACGGGAAAGACCGCCTACGCGTACTACACCAGCGGCGCGGGGTCCAAAGGCCAACTCCGGACCGTCACCGATCCGGGCGCTCGCGTGACGACATTCTCCTACGACACGACCTCGGGGCGTCGCACCCAGCTCACGGATGCCCTGAGCCAGACGACCCACACCGCCTACGACAAGCACGGGCGCGTCGTCGCCACCTGGGGCGCCACCTATCCGGTCGCCTACGAATACGACGACTACGGGCGCCTGAGCGCCATGGCCACAACCCGCGACACCGACCAGGCGTCGGTGAACCTCCTGTCGCTTCTGCCGCAGGGGGTGGCGCTGTCGGATACGGACAACGCGCAGTATCCGGACGACCTCGACACCACCCGCTGGGTCTACGACCAAGCCACCGGCCTGCTGACCCAGAAGGTCTACGCGAACGGCCAGGGCCCCACCTACGCCTACTCGTCCGACGGCAAGTTGACCACCCGCACCTGGGCGCGGGGCGCCACGACGTCCTACTCCTACGACGGGGCCGGCGCGCTCACCAACACGGTGTACTCCGCCGGCACGCCCGCCGTGTCGTTCGCCTACGACCGGCTGGGCCGCGCCATCACCGTCACGGACGGCCAGGGCACCCGGACGAACGTCTACAGCTCCGCGACCTTGGCGCTCAGCCAGGAGCGACTGCCCGGCGGCTCGGTGGTCGCGTACACCCGCGACCCGTTGAATCGGCCCTCGGGCGTGGCGCTCGATCAGGACTACGCCGTCGAATACGGCTACGACAACCAGGGCCGCCTCGCCTCGCTGAGCTCCCAGGTGCAGTCCGTGGAGCGCACGTTCGCCTACCCGTTCGTGACCAACTCGGAGTTGCTGGAAGGCTGGTCCTCCCCGGGCGCCATCGCGTCCAGACGGACGTTCGAGCCGACGCGCGACCTGGTCGCCACGGTGACGAACACGTGGAACGGCGCGGCCGTGTCGAGCTTCGTCTACACGAACGACGCGATCGGGCGGCGGACGCGGCGGACGGATTCCGGCTTGCATCAGAACGATTTCGGGTACAATCTGCGTTCGGAAATGACGAATGCCGTCATGCGCGTGGTCGGTCAGACGACGAACACGTATGCCTATGCGTACGATCCCATAGGCAACCGGCTCAGTGCGTCCAGGAACCTGGACGACCTCACGTACATCTCCAACGAGCTCAACCAATACACCCAGATCGCCAACGGGCAGACGATCGAGCCGACGTACGACGCGGACGGCAACCTGCTCACCTTCAACGGCTGGACCTTCACGTGGAACGGGGAGAACCGCCTGGCGACGGCGACGAACGGAACGGTCACGCTGAGCTTCTCGTACGACTACATGGGCCGGCGGATCGCGAAGGCGATCGCAGGCGGGGCAACCTTCGCCTACACCTATGACGGCTGGAACCTGCTGCGGGAGAGGAAGACGGTCGGGGGGACGTCCGCCACGAAGGACTTCATCTGGGGCCTGGACCTCTCGCAAACGCTGCAGGGGGCGGGTGGCGTGGGCGGCCTGCTGTCGGTCATCCTGCCGGGCGAGACGCCGGTGGAGACGTTCGCGGTCTACGACGCGAACGGAAACGTGACCGAATACGTGAACGCCTCCGGCACGACCGTCGCCCACTACGAATACGACCCCTTCGGCGGCATTTCCCGGCAGACCGGCGCCCTGGCGGACGAGTTCCCGCACCGTTTTTCGACCAAGTACCTGGATAGCGAGACTGGGTTGGTGTACTACGGCTACCGATACTACTCGCCCGATTGTGGGAGGTTCCTCTCTAGAGACCCACTCGGAGATCATGCCTTCTTGCGTCACTTTACGGAAGGCCTTTCCAAACGTGAACGTCAGCATTTTGAACGCCAGGCTTTGTTGCCCGCTTACGTGTTCGTCAACAACTCACCCGTGACTCTTGTTGACTCCCTTGGTTTAGCTGTTTCGTCCAAGAAATGTGGTTGCTGTCCTGGGATGGACGGTGCAGGTGGTGCTATCAGTAAAGTGAATAGTGCCCTTTCCAGCGGTGCATGTAAGGAATGGTTTGAGGACCATGGGCACGACTACAGCACGGGAACCCCTAGCCGTACGGTTCGGTGCTACTCACTTAAACTGCAATGTGCACTTGGTATTCCTGCGTGGACTTTCCCGGGCATGCGGATCGGAGTATGTAATAATCAGTGCGAGGAATACGGTGCCGCAGGTCTCGCGTCGCTCATTATTCATGAACTCGCACACCACTATTGCACCATTGGCCCGGGAAGAGAAGCGTGTGCAATCAGTGCGCAAGATGCCTGTGCGGGGCAACTGTGACGTGGGTCAGAGACAACAAGAATGTTTTTGGTTCAAGCATTCTTCTTGTGTGCGCTAACATGATTTCCCTTTTTACGAAGAAGGTGGAGTCGAGCTGTGCGTCTTTGGTTGCCAAGGATCCATCGGCCGATGTTCAGAGGCTGCTCTCTCAAGCTCGTTGGGGAAGCTACATCAGCTACGCTATTGCCTTCCTTGGACTGGCATTCCTGTTGTGGGGCATTCTGAAGAAAGAGCGTTTCTTTAGTGTTCCCGTCCTGTTGGTGGCACTCTACCTATTATTGCAGTTCCTTTGGGTCTAAGGTGCTCAGCCGTAACAGGCAGACGTATAGCTGACAATGCCACCTCCCGCGTGGTCGGCGATATCGATCCTCCTCGATCGTGCGACGCGTCCGGCATACTCGCGCCTACCGGCGCTCGCCCCGATAGCTTGAACCGCGCCAGGAAACCTGTCACGGTTCAAGCGTATCCTGCGCGCAACGCTTTTCTACGATGTCCGTGGCGTGTTGCCCGATCCCCAAGGCCGGTAGTGTCCAGAATCTTTCGCACATTCGGTTAGGGGCGTCCTCTCGCTGAGTAATGGGATTGTCCTACCTTTCCCGGGGGGTACCCCCCGGGAAAAATCGCGGGTTAAGCGGCCTCATGTTCTTCCCGCAGCCGCTTCATGTTCATGTACATCTTCGTGCCCCAGCGCGTGCCGGCAATATGTCGGAGCCGCGCCGCGACCAGGAGGACGGCCGCATTGCCGTCGGGGAAGGCCCCCACCACGCGGGTGCGCCGCCGGATCTCCCGGTTGATGCGCGTTCCAGTGGGTTCGTGGTGCGGATCTTCAGCCAGTGCTCCCGGGGGAAGCTCATGTAGGACAGGGTCTCCTCCACGCCTTCCCGCACGACCTTCGCCGCCTTCTCCAACTTCAGTGCCAGCAGCTTCTTCTCCACCTCCCGGGCTTTCCGGCGGGCCGCCGCACGGTCTTCCTGTGCGTGGATCGCCTTGAGCATGGCCATCACCTCCCGGACCCGGCTCCGCGGTACCGCATTCATCACGTTGCGATACCAGTGCACCACGCACCGCTGCCACTTCGCCTCCGGGAAGATCGCCGCCATCGCCTCCACCAACCCCAGGCACTTGTCGGTGATGAACAGCTCCGTACCCTTGAGCCCTCGCGCTTTCAGATGCTTCAGAAAGCCCTCCCAGCTCCCCTGGTCCTCCCGGGCCCCCTCCTGCACGCCCAGCACTTCGCGATACCCCTCCTCGTTGACGCCGATCGCCACCAACACCGACACGTTCTGCACTTCGCCCGCCCAACTGCGCTTTAGCCAGATCGCGTCCAGCCACACATAGGCGTAGGCCCCCACCACCGGCCGGTTCCGCCACTCCTCGATGCGCACCGCCAGCTTCTGGTTGAGTTCGCTGACCGTCGAAGGGCTCACCTTCGTGCCCCACAGCACTTCCGTAATGTCCTCCACACGCCGCACCGAGACCCCCGCCAGATACATCTCGATCAGCGCTTCCTCCACCGAACTCTCCCGCCGCCGGTACCGCTCGATGATCTGCGTCTCCAACGGCAGACTCCTCAACTTCGGCATCCGCAAGGTCACTTCACCGGCCTTCGTGTGCAGCTTCCGCGCATAGCTTCCCGCCCGGGTGTCCACCCGATCCAGGCTGCGCTCATAGCGCTCCGCCTGACACAACCGGTCCGCCTCCGCATCCAATAACCCGTTCAAGGTCTCCTCCACGGACTGGCGCACCACGGTGTCCAGATGGGCCTGAATCTCTCCTGCATTAACCTGGATCGCGTCCTTTATCCCCGTCGAACCTTCTGCTAGCTTCTTCTTCACAGCAGTTCCTCTCCTGGTGGTGTTTCGTTCTCAGCAAACAACCACTACTAGCGGGAGGACTGCCCCTCTGAAAGTGCGAAAGAAAGCGTACGTTATCCGGGCCGCAAATCTCCAGGCGTCATTTCCGCGCCGCCGTTCCGATATGCCGGCTTCCCGCTCTGCCGCGAAAAAGAAAAGCATGAAACCGAGACCGGCCCCCGTGGCGCGGTGCCGGTCTATCCGGCTACCGGCGAGCGGACATATCGTTGCGGGGAATCAGCACGGTCAGGTGTTCCTTCAACACCTCGATATGAACCTCGCGCGAGGGAGCCAGCAACTCGCCGTCCACCTGTACCGGCGCGGGATGTTCGCGAGTTACGCGCACGCACTGGAACGAGCGAGTACGCACTTCCGGAACCCGATCAATGGTGCCATCGAACAACCGCCCGAGCTTCGACAGCACGGCGACAGCGTCTTTGCGCAAGATCACGACCAGCTCGAGACGTCCGTCGTGCGCGCAGGCGGTCGGCGCGATACGGGCACCGCCTCCGAATTGCGTCAGGTTCGCCGCCGTAAAGACGACGGGGTCTTCGAAATGCTCGCATTCGCCGTTTTCAAATTCGACGTCAAATGGCTGCGGCTTGTATTCCCACCACCCATACGCCGCGGACATGAGGTAAGGGAAAATGCCGCGTACGGGGGAACGTTCGAACCATTTGACGACCTCCGCATCCCACGCCAGGCTACACGTAACGAAAAACGGCCGACCGTTGGCGGCCCCCACATCAATCTCGAAACGATCCGCGTGCGCCAAGGCGGTGACCGCGCGCCGCCACTGGAGCGGGATTCCGAAATGTCGAGCGAATCCGTTGCCACTCCCGGCAGGAATTACTCCGAGCGCGACCGACGTTCCGATCAATTCGCCGCCCAGGGTATTGACCATCCCATCGCCGCCAACGGCGATCATCGTATCCACCGCGTCCGCAACGGCGCGGCGCGCCTTCTCGCGGCCGTCCTCCGGGCGCAGGCTGATCTGGTAGGAGATATCGGTTTCAGGCCCTCCCCATTGTTCCTCGATCCATCTCAAGAGTGACAGGGAGAAAGGTTTCGATCCCGAACGCGGATTCAAAATGACACGAATCCGACGCATCCTACCTTCCGCTTAGCGCTCGCCCCGCTTCGCCACGGGGAAGAATCGCGCTTAGAAGTAGGGACCAAACGAATATGCGATCTTCAAGGCGCCAATGGCGTCGCGTTCTCCGTCGTATTCCTTCCCTCCATGCACGGAGATCGCCCAACGCCGATTAGGCTTGTACGTCATCCCCCCCACGAACTGTTTACGGCGATCGCCATTCTCGTCCTCTTCGGCGAAGGTGCCTTCGGCCGAAACGAAGAACTGCTTGCTCAGCTCGTGAATAACGGCCAGCCCTCCGCTGAAACGATTATCCTCATCCGCCAAAATCGAATAGCGGAGATCCGCGACGAAATGCGTGTACCGCCAGGCCGTGGAACCGCCCGCAATCCCGATGGCCCCCGTGGTTTCGCCCGCCCCCAAGCCTTTATCCTCATCGCCGGTGGGGAAGGCAACCTCGGCATAGGGCATGATATACGGGTAGTCAAAAATATCCCGCCAAGCCACGAATTCGAACCCGAGACGGACGTCGCCAATACCGCTTTCCGAGGAGCCGACTTCGGGATCCCGATCCACATAGGGGACCGCGGCCCTCAGGCTGACGTTGGGAGTAAGACCGTAGCGGCCATACAACGAGGTTTTCCATTCGTCCGTTTTCAGACGCAGCATTTCGTCCTTGATCTCGGAGTATTCTGTCTGCATGCCCACTTCCAACATGCCGGCCTCAGGCCGCTGATCCTCCCGCAACAATAGCGTTCGCTCCGGCTCTCCGAACGCTGCCCCGGCCAGCACGACCGCCGCCACCGCCCCCCTCCAGAACTTGCTCATCTCCCATGCTCCTTTCCTGGTTTTTCCGGCCCGATGCTTGTCTTGGCCTTGACTATAGGTTCGCCGTTGCTTCTGTCCAACACAAAAAATCTTCCCAAACCTGTGGGCCGGCATTCGAGCCGATTCTTCACGCATCCGAAAGGTCCCAGCCTCGTAATTGCTGCCGGCTCAGTTCGTGGGTGAGATCGAAGTGAATAGGCGTCAACGAGACAAACCCCTTTTTCAGCGCCTCCAGGTCCGTTTCCTCCACATCGCCGGTAGCCTGAAGATATCCGTCCATCCAGTAATAGACGTCTCCTCGCGGATCGGCGCGCCGATCGAACGTCTCGACGAATCGAGATTCGGCCATGCGGGTGACGGCGAAACCCTCCAGGCATTCCCAGGGCCGATTGGGCACGTTGACGTTCAGCAGCACGCCGCGTGGTAAGGGCCGCTCGGAGAGGCGGCGAACGAGCACCCTCGCGACCCGTGCCGCGGTCGTCCAGCAGGGATTCGTGAAGGCGTCCAGGGAGATCGCCATACTGGGAATACCGAGAATGGTGCCCTCCGTGGCGGCGGAAACGGTGCCCGAATAAATGACGCTGATCCCCGCGTTGGGACCGAGATTGATTCCGCTGACGATCATCTCCACCGGTTCGGCCAGCAGTGCACATACCGCCAGCTTCACGGAGTCCGCCGGCGTGCCTTCCACAGCATAGCCCGAAAAACCGCCTTCGCATTGGACCCTCCGCGCCCGAAGGGGATCCGATAGCGTAATGGCATGCCCCATCGCGCTCCGTTCCGCGTCCGGCGCCACCACGGTCACCTTCCCAAGTCCAAGCAGCGCCCCGTGGAGCGCGGCCAATCCAGGCGCGCGGATGCCATCGTCGTTGGAAATCAAAATATGCATGAGCCCACCGGCACGCGGCAAGGTGATTCACGATGGCGGAATCGAAGCCGGTTCCGATTGTCCCGCGGGCTCCGCCGGCGTACCCGCCGCTTCTTCCCGCCCAGCGACGACATCGGCCAGAATGCGAAGCGCTTCCTCCAGGACAATATCGCCCTTCGCGCCTTCCCGGCGCTCGCCGACATCGGCCGCGAGTTCCCGTTCGGCGCGCTCCAATTCCCGTTCCGCGCGGGAATAGGCCAGTCGGGACTCCCAATCGAGAGGAATCGTCGCGGACTTCGTCCGCTCGGCAATCTGACGACACAAACGCGCCAACGCCTCGAACCGAACATCCGTCCGGCGCCGTTCCTCCGAAGCCCGCCGGAGTTTTTCGAGTTCGGGAATGGCTCCTTCATACACGGCAAAGAACGTGGGTTCCAACGCCGACCACTCGAGGGCATACGGTAGGAATTCTTCGCCGATTTCCGTCGCGTCAAAAATCGAGGAGATCACGATATCCGGCTCGACTCCGCGGCGCTGGGTGGATCCCCCCGCCACGCGGTAAAAGGCGGCGGTCGTCACCTTCAGCGATCCCAGACGTCCATCGCGAGGGTGCAAGGGGAGCAAGGACTGCACCGTGCCCTTGCCGTGCGTTTTGGAATCGCCGACGATCACCGCTCGCCGATAATCCTGAAGCGCGGCGGCCACGATTTCCGACGCGGAGGCGCTCAAGCGGTTCACCAATACCACCAGCGGCCCTTCGTAGAGTTGTTGCTCGTCAGGGTCATTCAACACCTCCACGCCGGCCGCGCCGCGCACTTGGAGCACCGGGCCGCCACGGAGGAACAAGCCCGCCAGCTCGATCGCGTCCGGTAGCGATCCCCC
>Ga0255347_1008018_pt1 | contig 10752 bp, 8 predicted proteins | sample wastewater_treat_2_FD_192479 | JGI IMG/M metagenome (GOLD analysis project Ga0255347, IMG submission 192479) | Wastewater microbial communities from Lulu Island WWTP, Vancouver, Canada - plant24 | ecosystem: Engineered > WWTP > Wastewater > Unclassified | place: Canada: Vancouver, British...
TAATCTCACCATTTTCGCCGATGAACTCATCCTCACGGTAGCGCAAGCGGCCTTGGCTTGGGTCTGCCTGCCGGAAGTATGTATCGTATTCGTGATAATGGCGCTTTCGCACAATCTCAATGCCAGGCTGATTGAGTGCTTTCAGGACTGGCTCTAAATCGTCCACACGCACCTTAACTTGTACTTCAAAGCTCTCTTCTTGCATCGTACCCCCAATAGCAACCAGCTTGGAGAGCACAGACTCCTCTCGATCTTTTAGGAATAGGTCGATTTCCGTTGCAATATCTTGTGCTTCTGCAATCAAGGCTTGTTCATCGAGTGTAAGCAGCGTTTGATCGCGCATCAGCCATGCACCGTTGACCATCACATCGGTGATATCTGTTGATTTGCTCGCGTAAATAATCTGAGCATAGATGTTATCGCCATTACCTCGGAAGCGAGGTTGATTATGCAGAGGTGAAATGTCCATCAAGATCAAGTCTGCACGCTTTCCTGGCTCCAAACTGCCTGTAATATCTCCGATATGCAGCGCCTTGGCACCCATGCTGGTAGCCATCGCCAGCGAAATTTTAGCCGGCAGAGCTGTAGGATCCTCACTCACTGCTTTAGAAACCAAGCTCGCCAACCGAATTTCATCGATCATATCCAGGTCGTTATTAGAGGCTGGACCATCGGTGCCAATGCCGACATTGACGCCCAGCTCGATCATGCGTTGGACGGGCGCAAAACCGGAGGCGAGCTTGAGATTAGAGGAAGGGTTGTGTGCAATCCCAGCGCCAGCATGTTGCAGAGAGCGGATTTCCCCTTCATCTAAGTGCACACAATGGGCTGCGATCAGCTTGGTTTCGAGCATCCCAAATTTACGAATATAAGGCACTTCCGGCATACCCTCTTCTGCGCGCAGAGCTTCCACCTCAGAAGACACCTCAGCCACATGAAAGTGAACCGGAACATCATACTTTTTAGCCATTTCACTTACCGCTGTAAGGATTTCGGGTGTGGTTGTGTAAACGGAATGGGGTGCAATAGCTGGGATAATCAGTGGATGCCCTTTCCATTTTTGGATGAGAGCTTCAGCTAACTCTAGAGCTACCTCATAAGAGCTCGAATCTGGAGCGGGATATTTCATTACAGTCTGACCGACGACGGCACGCAAGCCAACTTCTGCAGTCGTTTCGGCAATTGCGTCTTCGAAATAATACATATCATTGAAGCAGGTTACCCCAGAGCGGATAAATTCGGCACAGGCAAGCTTTGTGCCTAACCGTACGAAATCCGGGGAAACGAACTCGCGTTCAACCGGCATGATATAACCCATCAGCCACACATCTAAGCGCAAATCGTCTGCTAAACCTCGCAAAAGGGTCATAGGGACATGCGTGTGCGCATTGACCAAACCAGGCATAAGTACTTTACCTTGGCAATCGATTAATGACTCGCTTTGGTACGCCTCTAAAACCTCCTCTTGGTTGCCGACTGCAACAATGTTTTGACCAGAGATAGCGAGTGCTCCTGGCTCATAGATATTAAATTCATCATCCATCGTGAGGAGAATGGCGTTATAAAGGATTTGATCAACGTGTTTTTTCATAAGCTCCTTTCTTCATTCTGCGTCATCTAATTCTCAATTAAATAGCGGCGGATATAATCCAAGGCAGAGTTAACTGCCCAGATTTGCCCGTCACCAGGAGGACCTCCATAAGACCGTTCACCCTCTTTGATAATTTCTTCACCACGCAATACCAGCAGAAGGTCTTGCTTATCCCCATTGGAAACCAAGCGAACGCCGAGCGCTAAGTCGGCGTTTTGCTGCGCTTGGGATTCTTTCAGCAGGGTTTTCAGGGTTTCATTGGAGACAAAAGAGTCAATAAACTCTCCGTTTGCCAGTTCAGGCACCTGTGATTTTAGTTTAGATAGAATTTCTCCCTTCGTGCCAACTTCAATAATCTCGACACTGACGTGACGATCTGCGATGAGTCTGCCTACGGCTTCTTCTAAGGTTGTATCGTTTTCGCCGTAGATATACTTGCCTAATTGTTCACGGATCCGCTGAAGGACGGGAGCCATCATTTGCTCGGCTTCTGCTAACGAACTCGCTTTTGCGGTGACTCGGATATCGGTTTGTCCGGGATGGGCTAAAAGCCCTACTGTGGGATTGCTCAGTTCTTCCAAATCTCCGATTATCTCGTCGATATTCGATTCACCCTTTGAGATTGTGTGGATAACCCAGGGTTTAATTACAGTTTCTTGTAAGCCATAGCGCCGTTTGAGGTAATCACGCACAAAATGTTCAATGAGGTATTCCATTTCGCGGGGGACACCTGGTAGAGAAATTACCACTTTTGGACCAAGTTCAAACGCAAAAGCAGGTGCTGTGCCTACTGGATTGAGTATCGGAATGCTATTGGCAGGGATGTATGCTTGGCGTTTGTTGTTCTCCGTTGGCTTTTGACCGTATTGTTTATAACGTTCGAGGATCTGCTCCCAAAGCTCTTCATGGAATTCTAACGGGACGTTGAAGGTCTTTGCTACTGCTTGGCGGGTTGGGTCGTCGACGGTCGGCCCTAAGCCGCCAGTCGTGATGACAATATCGGCGCGCATTAAAGCTTCTTGCAGCGTAGCAGTAATACGCTGAACATTATCACCAACCGTGCTCAGGCGGTAGAGATCTACACCAATATCGCGTAAAAATCGAGCTATGTATCTTGAGTTGGTATCTTGGATTTCCCCCAAAAGCAGTTCTGTACCGATAGTAACAATTTCTGCAACAGCCATAATCTATTTTACTCGTTTCTTCACGAAATTTTTACAATTTTAACCCAAAGTGTTGAAGATCTGTATTTATTATAGGAGATTTTGGAAGATGCACGTGGGTGTAGGGCATATCGAAAATAGCTTTTTCAAAGATTATCTGAGGCGGTCGCGATTAAGAAGCTCGAGTATACTAAACCCGAGGAATTAAATGGCACGCGGATATCGAAAAAAATTAGGTGATTGGGGTGAACAAATCGCCAGTAATTATCTGGAAACGCAGGGTTATGAGATTCTCGCCCGAAATTTTCATACCCACCATGGTGAATTGGACCTGATTGCCACGAAGAACAAGAGTCTGTGCTTCATCGAGGTAAAAACTCGTTCTAATCATGCTTATGGGTTTGGAGAAGAAGCAATTAACGCCAAAAAACTTCAGGCAATGTTCGCCAGCATTGAGAGTTACTTAGAAAGCTTAGGCAGCGAAGCCCCGACGGAATGGCAGATAGATATCATCATCGTGGAAGGTCGTAAAGGTGATCCAGCTCCAACGATCCTACATTACGAAAACATTGGTGAAGAGACCTTATGAATGGATCACCAAAGCCGAAATTGTTGGTTTTAGTAGGGCCAACAGGTTCCGGTAAAACTGAGATAGCTATCCAATTAGCCCAAGCGTTGGGTGGTGAAATTATTTCTGCTGATTCGCGATATTTGTATCGAGAACTTAACATCGGTACTGCTAAACCAAGCCCAGATGAACTTACCCGTGTCCCGCATCACCTTATTAACGTCACCACACTGGATAACCCCTGGAGTTTAGGCGTTTATCAAAAAGCTGCCCATCAGCTCATTCAGCAAATTAACTTACGCAGTCATCTACCGATTTTAGCTGGTGGAACCGGTCAATATATTCGTGCTATTACAGAGCAATGGGAAATCCCTGCCCAAGCTCCAGAGCATCAGTTGCGCGATGCCATCGAACTGTGGGGGCAAAGGATTGGTTTTGATGCACTGCATCAACGTTTAGCCCGATTGGATCCTGAGGCTGCCCAGTTAATTGACTATCGCAATAAGAGGCGCACTATTCGTGCATTAGAGGTCATTTTCGCCACAGGGCAGCGCTTTTCAGACCTGCGCAAGAAATCTATCTCCCCATATCAGCAGCTTGTCGTCGGTATCGCCTGGCCGCGTGAGCTGCTCTATGAGCGCATTGACGCGCGTATCGATGCGATGTTTGCTGCTGGCTTGGTTGAGGAAGTGCAAGAATTGGTTGATCGAGGATACGCAGTGGCGCTCAAGCGAATGGGTATCATTGGGTATTCTGAAGTGCTCCAGTATTTGGAGGGACAGTCTTCATTAGAGGAAGCCAAACAACAGATGCGGCACAATACCCGCGTTTTCGTTCGCCGCCAAGCCAATTGGTTTAAAGCTAACGATCCTAAGATACATTGGTTTAATGCAACAGATCCAGCTATGTTCGCGCACATGCTGGATCTGATCAAAACGACGTTCTAGAACGATTAAGCTGCTGCTTCGCCTGGGGCGAGATCGATAACAGGCTTGGGAATACCCGCATTCTTTGGAACTGGGGGCGGGAAGATTGCTTCAAACTCTTCGCGGCTGAGTTGTTCCACTTCCAAGAGCTTTTCGGCTACTTCGATCAGCTTATCCTTATATTGGGTAAGGATTTCTTTTGCCTGTTGGTAAGCTTTATTGACCAGCTCTTTGACTTCCTGATCAATCTGCTCAGCAACTGCCTCAGAGTAATCCCTTTGCTCGGAAATTTCTTTCCCTAAGAAAACCAACTCTTCCTTTTCACCGAATACAAGTGGTCCCAATTTTTCGCTCATGCCTAAGCGGGTAACCATACGGCGAGCAAGCTTAGTTACGTTTTCAATATCATTTGAAGCGCCAGAAGTAATGTCATTGAACATTATTTCTTCAGCAGCACGTCCACCCAATAGTGTTACCATGTTAGCGAAGATCTTCCTTCGCGAATCTAAGACATGATCTTCGGTCGGTAGTGATAAGGTGTAGCCACCTGCCATACCGCGAGAAATAATCGAGACTTTTTGAACAGGGTCACCTTCAGGAAGGGCATTGGTTACGACTGCATGCCCCGCTTCGTGGTAGGCAATGATCCGGCGTTCATCGGGGTGAATCAGGCGGCTCTTGCGTTCCGGGCCGGCAATCACACGCTCAATAGCTTCTTCAAATTCGGCTTGCTCGATTATTTTCTTATTTCGTCGCGCTGCCAAAATTGCGGCTTCATTGACTAAGTTTTCCAAATCAGCGCCGACGAAACCCGGCGTTGCCCGCGCAATGACTTCTAAATCCACAGAAGGTGCTAACGGTTTACCGCGCACATGCACTTTGAGAATCTCATATCTGCCGCGCATATCGGGTCTATCTAAAATCACGCGCCGGTCGAAGCGCCCAGGCCGTAGTAGGGCAGGGTCCAGAATGTCTGGGCGGTTGGTGGCTGCCATCACGATGACATTCGTATCAGTCTCAAAGCCGTCCATTTCGACAAGCAACTGGTTTAAGGTTTGCTCACGTTCATCGTGGCTCCCGCCCAAGCCAGCACCACGATGGCGCCCAACAGCGTCGATTTCATCCACAAATACGATGCAAGGGGAGTGTTTCTTCGCTTGGTCGAAAAGATCACGCACCCGACTGGCACCCACACCCACGAACATTTCCACAAACTCCGAGCCAGAAATGGAGAAGAAGGGGACGCCAGCTTCACCGGAGACAGCCTTAGCCATCAGAGTTTTACCTGTACCTGGAGAGCCCACCAGTAAAACCCCTTTAGGGATACGGGCACCTAAGGCAATAAATTTTTGCGGCTCTTTCAAAAATTCAACCACTTCTTTTAGTTCTTCTTTAGCCTCATCCACACCTGCTACATCTTCAAAGGTCACCGTAGGGTGTTCACCTGTCATCATACGCGCACGCGACTTGCTGAAAGACATGGCGGCGTTATTTGAGCCCTGCATTTGGCGGACGAAAAAGATGAGTAGCCCGAACATAAATATGATGGGCAAGAGATAGGCTAAGACGTCCAAAATCCCAATCCAAGCACTCGGTTTTTTAATTTCAATGCTCAAGCCCTCGTCTTGTAGCTTTTCAGGTGTGACGCCAAGCTGAGCGAGTTGGTCAATCAAGCCAGAATTGGGCTCTTTGACGCTCTCTTTTATTTCCAACGTCTTATAAGTAATGGTCAAATCATCACCATTGGCAACAATCTTAGAAACTTTACCTGCTTGAATATCCGCAGCCAATTGGTTAATAGGGATTGTTCTTACCTCGGCAGCTTGTTGCTGGAAATTAAAAAATAGCATGGTAATAATTGCCATGAACAATAAAAGGTAAATCACAAATGTTTGGTTACGTGAATTCACTAAAAACCTCCGATAATTGATACTAATAAGTATCAATAAGCATGCTTATTATATCAGCACCCATTTTATACCGATAATAACGTCTAATCTTCAGGGTAACTTCTTAGAATTCTCTATGATTTTGATCCAGAACTCGCAGAGAAAATTTCCTGGTGGCAAATTTCACAGCCTACATTCGGATCTTTAACTTCGCTATGGGACTTTGTGCAATAAGCACTCACCTGAATTCGCTTGCTGAATAGGGATTTTTTAATCTTTCCACTCAGGACCATATATTGGCAGCCATTATTGATCAAAATACCAGGCACAGGGCAGTTTTTACAGAGGGTAGGCTCCCATTGGTGTTTATCATTATCCGTGAGCAAGCGGCACTCTTCAAAATTCCTGCCACGGTAATAGTCCCCATAAAAGAAACGGCACTCCTTGCCATAGGGTGTTTTCATTTTATAAACTAAACCCTGGTGATGTATTCCCCTGTGCGAGTATCCACACGGATGACATCACCTTCTTCAACGAAGGAGGGAACCTGAACTTTCAGCCCCGTATCGGTGACGACTTGTTTTGTGACACCTGTGGCGGTATTACCTCGCGCTGCAGGTTCTGCTGAAACAACCTCTAAATCTACGCTGGTTGGCAACTCGATATCTAATGGTTCGTCACCAAAAAATGTCAGTTTAACTTCCATATCGCCTTTGAGAAAGCCGGCATAATCTCCAACCAACTCAGCTGGGATAGCTGGCTGTTCGAAGGTGTTCATATCCATGAAATAGAAAAAGTTATCATCTCGGTAAAGGTATTGCACGTTATGGTAATCCAGCTGGATATCTTGCACACGATCACCAGAGATGAATGTCATTTCAAGCGTATTACCCTTGCGCAAGTTACGTGTTTTCACCCGGATGGTAGCAGTCCCACGGCCTGGCTTATTGTGCGTATAGTCTAAGACTTTATAAAGCTCACCATCCACTTGAAACGTAACACCTTTACGCAAATCATTCACATCAATCATAAAGAAAACCTCTCACTCCTTATTTGAAATCAGGCAGATTATAAATCAGGCAATGAGCGATGGCAAGCCTGATGAAACTGCAACGAAAGCTCGTTATGTGGGTTTATAATATCAGATTAGTACCGCCTATCACTAACAATTTATGCAATAGAAAGAGATTTCATGGTAAACATTATTCCTGTAAATAGCAAGAAACTGCAAAAGCAATTTGTTGAATTTCAATATCGGCTTTATGAAGATTGTCCCCAGTTCACCCCACCGATCAAAAGTGATATCTATGCGATGATGAACCCTAAGAAGCATCCCTATTATGATCATTCGGATGCGGATTTCTTTTTAGCAATGGATGGGGGCGAGGTTGTGGGGCGCATTGCCGCCTTGCAGAATAAGCCCTTTAATGCCTATCACCACACCAAAGATGCTGAGTTTTATTTGTTCGACTGCATCAATAGCCAGGAGGTCGCGAATGCGCTCTTTGACCGTGTGGTGGAATGGGCGAAAGCACGCGGGATGGATCGGCTTGTCGGTCCAAAGGGTTTTGGTCCGTTGGATGGCTATGGAATTCAGATCGAGGGCTTTGAGCACCATCAGATGATGAACATGATGAACTACAACTATCCTTATTACCGTGATTTGGTTGAAAACTACGGTTTTGTTAAGGAAGTTGATTTTGTCTCCAGTTATATTGATCCACAGAATTTGGAAGTGCCCGAAAAAGTAGCCAAAGCTGCGAGTATCGCTAAAAAACGCGGCACACTGACTATAAAGAACTTCAAGAACAAAGCCGAAGTCCGCAAATGGGCTCCGAAGATACGTGAAGCCTATAATGGTGCATTCGTCAATAACTGGGAATATTATCCTCTTACAGAGCGGGAAATAAACTTTGTGGTCGATAATGCAATTATTTTAGTCATCCCTGAACTGCTGCAATTGGTGCTCAAAGGCGATAAAGTGGTTGGGTTTGTGCTGCCTTTTCCGGATGTCTCCGCAGCATTCAAAAAGAACAATGGCAAGTTAGGACCAATAGAAATCTTGCGCATTCTGCAGGAAATCAATAAGACCAATTGGATTGATTTTAATGGCATAGGGATTTTGCCAGAAGCGCAAGGCTTTGGTGGTAATGCGCTAATCTATGAAATCTTGATTAAATCAGTCAAATCTAACCCGCGCTACCAGCATGCCGAGCTGACCCAGGTAGCAGAAACAGCGGAACAGATGCGTAAAGATTTGCTTAACCTTGGCTGTACTTTTTACAAGAATCATCGGGTTTACAAAAAAGCATTAGCCTAATAACCAAGAATATCTAATTCGACAGCAGACTGAATTGGGGTCTGCTGTTTATTTAATCGAAACACCTTGGATATAATTTAATAAAAACATGTAGAACTAACTTGGGAGGGAAAGGCGATGACCACATACAAACAGCGGCAACGCAATCGCTACAACAATGCTTCTGAAACTTACGCAATTTCTCGATCTAAGATAGACCTTTTTATCAACTGCCCGCGTTGTTTCTATCTCGATCGGAAACTCGGCTTAGCCCAACCTTCCATGCCAGGCTGGCCGCTTAATTCTGCGGTTGATTACCTCCTGAAGCAAGAATTTGATTACTACCGAGAACTCCAGCAACCTCATCCAATTATGGTTCAGTATGGCATCAATGCAGTCCCGTTTCTTCATCCTGATCTCCCCATTTGGAGGGATGATGTTTACCACTATGTAGGAGCTTCCGTTGTGGATGAACAAACAGGCTTCCAGGTTCAGGGGATTATTGATGACGTTTGGGTCACACCGCAAGGAGAACTCCACATCGTAGACTACAAAGCTACTTCTACTGCAAGCGAAATCAGCTTAGAGGATGAGTATAAACAGGCTTATAAGCGTCAAATGGAAATCTATCAGTGGATTTTTAGGAAAATGGGTTTCAAGGTCTCTCCGGTTGGTTATTTCGTTTTCGCCAATGCCTTAAAGAACCGCACATTTTTTGAAAACAAACTCGAATTTGATCTCTCGATCCTCTCCCATCATGGCGATGATACTTGGGTTAGCCCCACATTATTGGAGATGAAAACAGTTTTAGAAAGCGATACGCTGCCCGAAGCTAATCCTGAATGCGAATATTGTGAATATCGCCGCTTAATTAGGGAAGTAGAATAAGGAGACGGGTAGACCCAACCCTGTCTCTGGTTAGAACCAATATTTTTCTTACTAAAAAGTGTAAAACTCCCTAATGCGCATGCCGATGATGAATATCGGGGGTGTGCTCATGTTCGTGCTCTAAATAGGCATGCTCATGCGGATGACTGTGAGTAATCCTTTGCGTTGGGTCTAAGCCCTCGTGAACATGCGTATGATGCGGGTCCGGGTGAGTGTGCGCGTGCTCATGAATAATAAGTGCGTGAACATGGTGGTGGCTATGGTGCTCGGTTGCCATCAACCAGGCGCCGGCTAGCATAAAAGGCAAGGCAATCCACAAAGTTGACATAGGAGGCTCCCGAAAAATTGCTAAACTGAAAAGCATAGCTATAAAGGGAGCAGTTCCAAACCAACCATACGCCCTGGCAGAGCCTAGATTCCGCATCGCCAAAATGATCAATGCAATACTCAAGCCATAACTGACAGCGCCGAGCGCACCAGCCATCAGCATGCTGCTCAGGTCCGGCAAGGGCTCGCCAAGCGCAAACGTGAGCATCAAAGAAAATATGCCTGCGCCAAAGCCTTTCATCATCACAATTTGAAGGGGATCACGTTCTGAAATGTTGCGTGTAAAGTTGTTATCCAAGCCCCAGGAAACCGTAGCCAGAAGGATTAGTGCCGCACCGGCTGAGAGCCCCCATTCACCGCCACCGAAGGAGAGGATAATGCTAGCTAATGTGATCAAACCAACGGATAGCGCCACTCTCTTGCCAATGGCTTCCTTGAAGATCATAGCAGCGATCAGGGTAGTAGCAACGCCCTCAAAATTCAACAGCAAAGAGGCGGTAGCCGCAGGCGTGTTGCGTAGCCCAAAGAGCAAAGCAATTGGTGCTAGAACGCCACCGAAAAAGATGGCGCCCATTAGCCACGAGAAGTCAGACCGGGAAAGCCTGGCTTCGGAGGGCTGTTGTGGGTGGCGCGCTTTCATCACCCAGCGCAGCAAGAACGCGCCTAAGCCACTGCCCAAGTAAAGGAAAGCCGCCAATGGGATCGGGTCGATATCACCCAGCAGGATTTTTGAGAGCGGTGTTGAGCAGGCAAACAGAAACGCTGCAGCCAGTGCTTGAGCGATAGGGACTTTATTCAGATTTTCATTATCATGGTTTGATATCATATTCAAAAAATGAAGAATGAGGAAAAAAATATAATCATCAAATAAAAAGAGCGGGTGATGGGATTCGAACCCACGAATGGTAGCTTGGGAAGCTACTGCCTTACCGCTTGGCTACACCCGCTTGGGCTTATATTTTACCGCATTTTTTCCTTCCGTAAACCAAAACTTCCAAATAAGCCCCACCAAAAGTTCGTTTATCTTTATAATAAGGCTTGATCAGACCTATCAGCAGTCTGAAAAGGAGAGCAAGCCATGGATTCAGTCGTTCAAGACCA
>Ga0255347_1008019_pt1 | contig 10751 bp, 9 predicted proteins | sample wastewater_treat_2_FD_192479 | JGI IMG/M metagenome (GOLD analysis project Ga0255347, IMG submission 192479) | Wastewater microbial communities from Lulu Island WWTP, Vancouver, Canada - plant24 | ecosystem: Engineered > WWTP > Wastewater > Unclassified | place: Canada: Vancouver, British...
CAAAAGCCGTCTTTATCACTACATGACGAAGCATTCCCTTTTTTGTCTTTTCGTCGTACACCGTGATCCCGGTTTCTGTAATATACTCCCTTATCGCCCGGGAAATGTACTCAACGGGTAAAGCCTGAAGCAGACAGGATTCACAATCTGCGACCTCATGACTCATGCTTTTATAAAACCCGATCTTATAACTCCGATACCTCTTCTCGGAACTGTTTATCCCGCTTAAAGAAAACTGCACTTTATTCCTATAACGCCAGGGATTCTCCATCCCGACGATATCATTAACTTTCGGAGAAACAACGCCTCCTATCCGTGTCAGGCTGTCTTTGACCCACTTCTCCTTCAGAGCAAGCTGTCCCTCATAGTCGATCGCCTGCAGGCTGCAGCCTCCACACTCCTCAGCATGCTGGCATGGCGGCTTTCTGCGAGCCTTGGAAGGCGATAATATCTTAATGAGTCTGCCCTTTGCGTAGTTCTTTTTTAACTGAGTGATCTCGACAAGAACAAAATCGCCGGGGATTCCATCATTGACAAAAATTGTCATACCTTCCGCCTTGCCGATCCCTTCACCGCTGCTTCCAAGGTCGACTATTTCAACCTCATACTTTTCTCCCTCAACAATCATTTACTCTATATCCCTTATCCCTTCATAAACTGTGATTCAAATTATTAAATCATCAAATTCCCATTCCTTATTATATCGTTTGTACAGCTTTGCAGCGCCTGCGTTAAGTTTATTGCCAGGCGCCTATTCCCATTGTCAGGACCTGACCTTGGAAATGAATTCTGTTCTGGATTTTACCTTGGTTTTTTCGAATATTGAGGAAATGTGTTTTTTGACTGTCGAAAGACCCACGTAAAGGATTTTTGCGATGTCACTATTGGTTTCTCCCTGTAAAAGTAACAGGGCTACTTCTTTTTCCCGGGGAGTAAGCTGTGCTTTCTGAAAAAGCTCATTATTATCGCCGATATTAATCTTTATGTGATAATTAGTTTTATATAGATTTCGACCGGCATTATCTATCGATTCCCCCACCGTCTGATCTGCTTTAAGAACTGTATAGCCAATGCTTATATCAACAGCTATATTTTTACCGTTGAATATAAATTCTGATTCGCTGACATCTTTATCGAGGTGCCTGCATATCCGTTCAGCCTGATTCTCATTTATATTTTGCATAACCAGTATGAATTCAATGCCTTGATATCTTGACACACAATCCTCTCTATTCTTGGGCATTTTCTTTATTATTTCGGCTATTTCTTTAATAATAAAGTCTCCGGCATCGTACCCATAAGCATTATTGACAGAGTCTATATCTTTAACCTTTATTCGAAATAAAACCGTGTTGTGGTTTTCACTGTTTTCTTTTGCTTTGAGCAATTCGTGAGGAAGTCTTTCATAAATATAAAGCTCATTATAAATCCTGGTCAAGGAATCCTTGACCATCAGGATGTTCCTGTGACTTATCAGTTTGCTGATCTCACCGCTCCCCATACCGGTAATGTCTATTATCCCTTCATTGGTAATATCCTTAAGTAATTCGATGACCATAATACTCTCGCCTGTGTTTACAGGTGCGGCGGCTACTGTGTAAATCCTGTCGTTGGTATTTTCAATTTTAACAAATGTCTTATTTTGATTGTATGCCCTCATGGAAATGCAGTTTTCGCAGATTTTATCCTTCTCCCAAACGTTATAACATACACTGAGGTTTTCACTTATTTGTTTTTCAGGCTTAAAATAGCTGTATACTTTTTTTTCTCTCGGATCGACCAGTCGAATGATATCATACAGGTTATCAATGAAATCCAATCCGGTAATAATATTTAATAATATTTCTTTATTCATGTCATTCTCCTCGTCAAAAAGTATACTTTTGACCCATTACGCCATTTTACGGAATATTATACCATATGCTTAAGAAAGAGTACTATTATAGCATAAAACACTTTAATCACTTTAGCATAAGAAAGATAGAAGGAGATATTAAAATGAAAAGATTATTTACCATTGTTTTAGCCCTTATGGTGGTCTTGGGCACAGCTGTTTCAGGTTTTGCCTATGATAGCTTATCCGCAGAATCTGATATCTTGAAAGCCAATAACGGAAAACCGATCAATCTCATCGTAGATTCCGGCGGGGAATGGCTTGTTCCAAATGCAGGAGTTACGATAATCAAAGGCAATGATTCACAGGCACATGTTGACCTTAGCAACGGGGTTTCGGGAAATATCTCCGCAGATGATCCAAGTATAACATTCAGCAAGGACAGCTGGTTTATTGAATCATACGGGAGTTATGACACATTTTCGGTAAGCGGTATCGCTCCGGTCAACTTAAGTAATGTAAACAAAACCTTCTCTTATAGAGTAACCCTTGCCTGCACGAGCAAGGATGATTTGACCGGACTCCAAAACAATTTCACTGATTTCTTTATAATCCATGTAACTGTTAAGCCCTCATACACAGCACCAGGTAATCCTCAGGATCCTGTTATCAAAGATACGACAGCCCCAATTATTGCTTTGGCAGGAAGCCCGGATATAACTGTTGAAGCCGGAACAGCCTATATCGATCAAGGAGCAGCAGCGACGGATGATATTGACGGAGATATCACCGACCGCATCGTTGTGAGCAATCCCGTGGATACCTTCAAATTAGGCCTGTATACAATAACCTATGATGTTACTGACGCGGCGGGCAATAAAGCAAGCCAGGCCGTAAGAAACGTAACCGTTGTTGATACGACGCCTCCCGTTATTTCCGCTCCAAGCGATATCGAGACAGTTCTTTCGGGAGCCTTGACCCCTGTCGATATCGGCAGTGCAGAAGCCACAGATCTCTTCCTCAAGGATGTCACAAATAATGCCCCCCAGGGCGGATTTAAAATTGGTACTACTGTCGTGATCTGGACAGCAACGGATACAAGCGGTAATATCGCTGCTGCTACGCAAAATGTTACAGTAAAATATGCTTTCTCAGGCTTCCTTCCGCCTGTCAATAATGATGGAAGCGGCGTATATAAATCCGGGAGTACGATCCCTGTGAAGTTTAATTTAAAGGACAGCAGCGGAGGGTTTGTATCAACCGCAGCTGCCACACTATCCTATGCCAAACTGACAAATAACAAACCCGGGAACCATGTTGCGGCGGTTTCGACCAGCAATGCTACAACTGGAAATGCCTTCAGATGCGACTCAAATCAATATATATTTAACATGAATACTAAAGGGTTAAGTGTAGGCTCCTACTTGCTGACAGTCAGCCTGGATGATGGTATGACTTACTCAGTTAAAGTCACCCTGAAATAAAACTTTACTTTAGATCACTGATGCACCACTGCTTCGAAAAAGAGGGGTGCATTTTGCTTCATCCCCGATTATATCGTTTCCTAATTAAATGCTCTGTCTTTCCAGCGCCTCGCTCTCCTCACTGAGGATAATGATGTCTATGCGCCTGTTCTTAGCCCGCCCTTCCTCTGTTGAATTATCTGCAATCGGCCTGTATTCACCATATCCGACTGCCAGAAATTGTTCAGGAGAAGCGCCGGCCATATTAATAAACAAGCGAACTACGCTTATGGCTCTCGCAGTGGAAAGCTCCCAGTTTGAGGGATAAAGCTGCGAGTTCATGGGTATATTGTCCGTATGCCCTTCGATACGCACATAATTGTCGATTGAAGTTATTATCTCGGCTATTCCTTTCATGGCTTCCTGGTATTGTTCCTTGACTTCCGCCTTGCCGGGGTCGAAAAGTACAGCGTTGCTCATGGTAACCACAAGACCGCGCCTGTCTATGTATGTATCGACGAAGTCGAGCATTTCCTCTTCCATTATCTTAACATCGATCTTTTGCTTCAAAGAAGACATTTCGTCAAATTCTTCTTTTTCGCTTTCGGTCATATTCTGTATCAGCAATTGTTCCCGGTACTCGATATATTCTTTATTCATCATGGACTGGCTGAACTGGTCGGACATCATTTGCGCCTTTTGAGCATCGATTTGGCTCACGGCAAACAACACGATAAAAACCGCCAGCAGCAACGTCATCAAATCGGAATAGGGAAGCAGCCAGGCTTCCCCGTTTTCTTCTTCATGTGAAATATGTACCTTTTTCTTTGCCATGCCGAATATTCTTTCCTATTCTATTTCTATTATTCTTTCTCTTTTTCTTTCTCTAACTCTTCGATGACTTTCTGTTGTTTCTTTGTTGGCAGTACGGCCAAAAGCCTTTCCTTGAGCATGAAAGGAGGATCCCCTCTTTGTATCGACTGCACCCCTTCGATTACCATGCTCTTTAACATTACCTCCTGCTGACTCTTAACCTTTAATTTTTTTGAAAAAGGACTCCAAAGCACATAGCCGGTAAAGATGCCGAGAATGGTCGCGATAAATGCTGCAGCTATAGCCGTTGCCATATTATCCGTATCGTCTATGGAAGACATGGCGGCTATCAGACCGAATACTGCTCCTAAAACACCCAGGGTCGGCGCATACATTCCCGCCGAGGCAAAAATACCCGCATTAATATCGTGCCGTTTTTCCATTGCCGTGATCTCGGTTTCTAAAATTTCCTGGATAATATCCTTCTCCGTGCCGTCGGCGACCATGCGTACCGCCTTTTTAATAAAAGGATCCTCGATTTCCTCGACCTTCCCTTCTAAAGCTAAAAGTCCGTCCTTTTTTGCTACTGCTGATAAATTGACCATAAGTTCAATGATTTCCACTTCAGTAATCATCTTCTGCTTTGTAAAAAGTATTTTGAATAAGGCTCCCAGCGTTTTAAGGTTTTTTCCGGGGTAAGCATTTAAAACAGCCGCGGCAGTCCCGACAAATATTATCAACAGAGCCGCAGGATTTATGAAAACCGCAAAGCTGATGTGCTTGAATATCATTGCTCCGATTATAGAGAGTATACCTATTACTATACCTATAATTGTTGTAAGCTCCATATATCCTCCTGCAAACCCATATTTAAGAATGATTAAACTGTATCATTTATCATAATATCGGAAGTTATGTAAAATTCTTAATGCTCCATTTCAATATAATCCGTCAAACGCTTTCCGTCAACAGGCGTCCCCGGGTCAATGCTTCATCATATGTTTCCCTCGTATACATACTGTAAATAATCACGGGCGATGCCTGCCAGCCTGTTGATGGTCTCTTTGGGTGTGGGATTCTTATCATTCATCCTGTATGCCGGAAAGAAGCGTGAAATATGGAGCGGAATCGACGGATCTAAACATGACAGCCATTCGGCAAGCTTCCCCATCTCCTCCTCGCTGTCGTTTTCTCCGGGTATGATCAAAGTCGTCACTTCCACATGGCATTGAGCTTTAGCAAGCCGGATGGAGTTTTTCACGACTTCAAGATCTCCTCCTATATCTATATAGAACTGTGGTGAAAAGCTTTTGAGATCTATATTAAATGCATCGATCAGCGGCAGCAGCTCTAAAAGCGGTTTTTCGCTGATATATCCGTTAGTCACTACAACATTCAATATGCCTGAATCAGTCGCAAGCCTCGCACAGTCCCTGACATACTCATAGCCGATCAGTGGTTCGTTGTAAGTATAGGCTATGCCGATATTGCCTTGGGAAACTAAGTCAATAGCCCTCGCCGCAAGTTCATCGGGCATCATATTCATAACCTCAGATCGGGGTTTCGCCATTGAGATTCTATAGTTCTGGCAAAACGAGCAGCGCAGGTTACACCCGTAGCTCCCCACCGACAGGATGTAACTGCCGGGGTGAAACCTTCTTAAAGGCTTCTTCTCGATGGGATCCAGGGCAATGGATGTTATCCTGCCGTAGTTACCGGCAATGATTTCCCCATTCCGATTAATCCTTCCGCCGCAAAATCCCGAGTTCCCTTCGCTGATCATGCAGCCTCTTGGGCAGACAGTGCATAAAACCCCTTTGCTCATTTATGGCGCACCACTTCAAACCTCTCTATTTTATAATTATCCCCGGGAGAGATACCTGCTTTTTTCAATGCTATCCCGACCTGCTGCTCAGGAGTTGTCACCCCCTCCAGATTGGGAAGGAGCAAACCCCGCCTGCTGCCCTTTGTGACAATGACCCCATACCGAAGCACATCCAGCTCGTCCATTGATTTTATCGGCTCCGCCTCTCCAAGGACATCGACGCTGTAAATCAATTCATTGAGTTCGTCCTCTGTCACCGGATCGAATCTCGGATCGCCTGTCCCTGCGCTGACCGCATTATTTATAATCTCTTCGGCTATACATTCGGAAACCGGGCTGATAGTCCCGATGCAGCCTCTCAGCCTGCCGTCTTTTTTAAGCGAAACAAAGACACCGGCTTTATGTTTTATCAGTTCCTTAGGTAATCCGGGCGGGCGTTCTATATATTTTCGTTCCTTCACATAGGTTTCAAGGGACAGCCGGGCAAGGCTTACAAGGTCGTCCTCATTCTCACGGATCAGCTCCCTCTCTGTTTCAGCCTCCTCCAAATACAATACATCAAACCGTCTGGCATCCTCCGGCTTTGCAGGATGAAATGCAGCCACCGCATAGCCCACTCCAAAGGGTCCTTCATAGGACAATAGATCGGGATCCACCGACATACCGTCAAGGGCTCCGGCCATTATTATAAAGGCCCTCAAACCGCACTCACCGGCAGCATCGCAGAAATCCTCCCGAAACTTCATGAATGCTAAAAAATCGCCGCAGGCCATAGCCTCCGTGACGCTCTTGTCGAAAGCGGGTCCTTCCTCTGCATAGCTGTAAGGCCCTTCCTCTTTTAATCGGTGCGAAAGGTCTCCGCTGGCAGCGATGACTATACTGCGGCCGAGTTTTTCTGCGGCTTCGGTAATGCATTTACCCAAGCGGTAATGGTCGATAAAATTGAGGCCCGAGATTGAGATTCTGACCAATCGGTAATTCTCCAAGTATTGGTCAATAAAAAAAAGAGGGACAATTACACCGTGATCAAGCCTTTTATCTCTCTCTCCCAGTGTACCGGCAGCCAATCCCGCCCGTCCGGCCAGTTCCTCTATCATATTTACCATCTCGGTATCATAGTCAACTTTTATATGGGTATTTTGATCGCCAAAGCTACGTAAATCGCCCGAAGCGCTGCTTCCCGGCGAAATGTGGATATAATCCTGGTACATGACAGAATGTGGAGTGATAACTATCACAGTATCGGGCTTTAGCCTGCCTATATCCCGGGCAATGCAGTGATAGGCTTCTACGGTTTTGCTGATTTGTTTTTCCTGACCTCTTCCCACGCCGGGTATTATAAGCGGCGGGTGCGGAACGATATAGGCAGCTTTAAGGTACATCCGGGATCCCTCCTTCCATATCCTTCGGCTAAGCGTTTGTTTACCGAAGCTTCCCTGCGATCTCTTCGATTTTACGAAATCTGTGGCTAACTCCGGATTTCTTCAACGGCGGCTCAAGTAGCTGGCCTAATTCCGCAAGGGAGCTGTCCGGATTTTCAAGTCGCAGCAGAGCGATTTCTTGCAGCTTTTCCGGTAAGTTTAACAATGCTCCTTTTGTCTCGATCAGTCGGATGTTCTCTATTTGTCTGGCTGCACTGTCAATAGTCTTATCTAAATTGGCATTTTCACAATTCACGATACGGTTAGTTTTGTTTCGTAATTCCTTAACGATCCTGATGTTTTCAAATTTCATGACATGGTTGTTGGCTCCCAGAAGTGCAAGAAAATCACTTATCTGCTCGCTTTCCTTAAGGTATACCACGAAGCTGTTTTTTCTTGTTGTCACCTTTGAACGAAAACCGAAGCCGTTTATCAACCTCTTTAAATCGTTTGCCAGGGTCTCGCTGCTGCATACGATCTCCATATGATAGCTTCTTTCCGGGTGGCTGATGGTACCGGCGCCCAGGAATGTCCCCTTTAGATATGCTTTTTTGCAGCATCTTGTTTTAATAAGGTCGGAGGAAATGTCATCGGGAAGGTAGTTACAGCCTTCTCTAACCCTGAGTATCCCTGTTTCCCGAAGTATCTGCTCGGCATTATCTTCCGCCCCTATGGTAAGCTCATAGACATGACCCTTTTTTAGTACATTGCTCTGACCTATGCGAAGATTTGCACCTACTTTGAAATATTGCCGGATCCTTTTTAAAAATAGCCTGGCAATAGCCGGATTCTCTGTGGTAATTATTAAATCTAGCCTGCCGGCTCCCGATAGCTTCACAGAACCGCACATGCGAATAAAACCAGCGGTCTCCGCCAGCATACAGCACTTCTTTTCTTCTACCGCACGGGCCATCTCGTTTTTTACGTCGGTCGAAAAGGACATATGCTTCTCCGATTTTAAATGACCTATACTCCGATGCTCAGGATTTTCCTCGCCTCGTTCGGAGTTGCGATCTCTCTTCCGAAAAACTTCGCAAGCCTGACTACTTTTTCTACCATCTCGCCGTTGCTCTTGGCAAGGACTCCCCTTTCAAGGTATAGACTGTCTTCGAAGCCGACTCTCACATGTCCGCCCATGATGATAGTCCCCGCAGCTATTTCAAAATTGTATCTGCCGATCCCGCAAGCGGTCCAGGTGGATCCGGGCGGGATGCTGTCCACCATGAAGGCCAGATCTCTCAATGTGGCGCTCATCTGCACACCCAACACGAAATCAAAGTGCAGCGGGTGAACAAGGAGGCCCTTGCGATCAACTTTCAGCGCAATATCTATCATGCCCTTGTCAAAGACTTCCAATTCAGGTTTTATCCCTTTTCCCTTCATGATTTTGGCGAAGTTCATAATGGTATTGTCGGTGTTTATGAAAATTTCATCTCCTCCGAAATTCACTGTCCCGCAATCCAAGGTAGCCATCTCCGGAGTAGGTACCACATCTGTTGAAGCAAGGCGTTCAAGATCCGTCATCCCCACGGCCCCTCCCGTGGAAGGCTGAACGATCACATCGGGGCAGACGGCTTTGATTGCATCTATTGCCTCCTGGAATCTCCCTGTATCCTGAGTTGGTGTTCCGTCATCCCAGCGCACATGCAGGTGGATGATAGAAGCTCCGGCATCGTAAGCGGATTTTGCTTCTCTGACTATTTCTTCGATGGTATAGGGAACAGCGGGGTTTTGCTCCTTTGTTACTTCCGCACCGCAAATGCATGCGGTAATGATCAATTTTTCCATTATTATACGTACTCCTTTTTCAAAATAATACCTGCTCCTGACTAGATTATATTATAAATCTCTATGAATGGTCAATACACGCCTCCCCGCTTTTCGGAACATCTCGGTAAACAAATTGGCCATGGCAACAGATCTGTGCTGACCGCCGGTGCAGCCAAAAGCCAGCACAAGATGCGACTTCCCTTCTTTTATATAAAAAGGTATCAGTTCCTCGATCAGGGTGTAGGCATTGTCCGCAAAACTCTTTGACTGAGGGGTCCTTAAAACATATTCCCTGACTTTACGGCTGTTTCCGGTAAGCTTTCTTAAACTGGAAAGGTAATAGGGATTAGGAATGAATCTCAGATCAAAAACAATATCCGCATCGAGTGGAATGCCGTTCTTGTATCCGAAAGATTGTATCGTAATCGTGAATCCTGTTGCCTCCTCGGAGGACAGCAGATTGCGCAGTTCTTCGTGCAGCTGCGCCACTTTCATGCTTGAAGTATCTAAAATATAATCTGCGGCCATACGGATGTCTATAAGCTTTTCTCTTTCCCTGAGCACACCGTCCGTTATGCATCCGTTCTGTGCCAGGGGATGGATCCTTCTGGTTTCTTTATACCTTCGAATTAATACTTCGTCAGAAGCTTCAAGAAATAGCACCTTGAACCGGATCCCGGCTCTTTTCAAATCCTCCAATCCGTTTCGCAAGTCATCAAAGAACTCGCCTCCGCGAATATCGATACCGAAAGCTCCTTTCCGCACCTTGACCTTCCCTTGTACGACCAGCTCGATAAAATTCTTCATCAGTGCGGGAGGCAGATTGTCTATGCAGTAATAGCCCAGATCTTCCAGGCAGTTCATTGCCTGGGTCTTCCCCGAGCCGGACAAACCCGTAACAATGATGAAATCCATCTTATGTTTCCTCCAAATTATCGATGCGTGCCGGATCCACTCCGGCTTCCAAAGCTCTCTTAAAACCCGGTGCAAAGGTTCCCACCCTTTGAGGGGAGTGAGCGTCGCTGCTTATGATGAACCTTACGCCGGAGGATACTATTTTCTTTAGTTCATCCATGGTCGGCGCTTCATGCCATGTGCTGATTTCCATCATCGTGCCCGTTTCCTCACATGCCTTTGCTATAGCGATCAGGTCAAAGGGGCCTTTGTCTCCCGGATGAGTCAAAACCTTTATTCTGTTTTCATGGAGCGCCTTTATAACCAGCCCTGTATTTGTTTTTTTAAGGCCCGATTTTCCTTGCTTTGCTCTTTTCCCTGCCATCAGATTGAGCATATGCATTTTTAATGCGAAGGCCGGCCGCTCTCCCAGTATTCCGTAATGATACCCGGCAAGAATGTAATCCAGATCCGATACTTCCTCATCCGTTATGTCCAATTTACCTGAAATATTAATGATATTAGCCTCCACTCCCAAGAGTATTTTGATAGAGGGATATAAAGGCTGTAAACGCTGTATCTCTTTCCGCATCACAGGAAGAACATTCTTGCCGATCCCGTAAAGCATGTGCCCCGGGCCGTGGTCTGCAATTCCTACGGCAGACAAGCCTTTTGCGGTTGCAGCTTTGACATTGTCCTCAATAGAACCCTTACCGTGAGAAAATGTCGTG
>Ga0255347_1008023_pt1 | contig 10749 bp, 6 predicted proteins | sample wastewater_treat_2_FD_192479 | JGI IMG/M metagenome (GOLD analysis project Ga0255347, IMG submission 192479) | Wastewater microbial communities from Lulu Island WWTP, Vancouver, Canada - plant24 | ecosystem: Engineered > WWTP > Wastewater > Unclassified | place: Canada: Vancouver, British...
AAAGAGGCCCAAAGCAGGATTCTCAACGATTGCAGGGGAAAACTGATTAACCTTGATACAAGTTTTCGAAGCTGCCGGGAAGTCATCGGGTGCGTAAACCATCTCTTCTCATCCATCCTTGCTTCGGATGAAAAACCCTGGGAGTTTGGATATGAGCCGATTATGGTATGTGATGACAAAAAAGCATCACCTGGTTCCATCACCGTTATGCTTCCTGGAAAAGCACCAAAAGGGAGCGAACGGTTTGAGACAAAAGAGATAGAGGCAGGGATGGTGGCAGACCTTGTCCAGAATATTGTCTCGTCCGGGTCTATGCTGATTACCGACAGGGAAGGTGTCACAAGGCCTGCAGGGTACGGAGATATTGCAATTTTAATTGAACGAAGGACTCATCTTTCAAGGTATACAAATGCCTTGTCCAGGAAGGAGACGCCTTTTTATGTCCATGGAGGGATAGGATTTTATTCAAGGCAGGAGATCTATGATCTTTACTCTGTCCTCTCGTTTCTGCTAAGACCATATGATTCTGCCGCCCTGTTTGGGGTTCTTCGCTCTCCCTGGTTTGGCTTTTCTGATCCGGTTTTATATCATCTGCATCATATTAAAGGGGCTAAACGGGGATGGAGTCTTTATGAGAGATTAAAGGCCTGTGCTGAAAGAATTAGCAGATCTCATGAAGATTCAGAAGTAGATTTAGAGATAGATTCTGACGAAGATGTCCCGTCGTTTTCATTATCTGACCAGGAGAGAATCGTCCGTGCATCAGGGCTTCTTGGTGAATGGAGTAAACTTGCCGGCAGAATTCCGGTAATCTCCCTGGTAATAAAGATTATTCGTGACTCTGGTATCCTGACGGTTTATGGGGCAATGGAGCAGGGAGAGCAGCAGGCAGCAAACCTTACAAAATTGATCGGAATAATCAGGAACAAGACAGAGAGTGGGTACTACAGCCTGTTTGACCTGGTAAATGACATGACAATCTCCATCTCCGACGAAGAACGTGAAGGTGAAGCTGCCCTTGATACATTGTCCCAAACTTCTGTAAATATCATGACTGTGCATGCATCAAAGGGGCTTGAGTTCCCGGTTGTAATTCTCCCGGACATGGGTTCATCGAGGGAAGGCAGGCAGGACCCCATACTTTCGGGTGACAATCCACACATCATTGGCGTAAAGATTCCAGACCCTGATGCAGATTATGACATGCGTGAAACGCCGGTATACACCGCATTGTCCCTTATCCAGAAAGAAAAGGAGGCTGCGGAGAGGAAACGGCTGTTTTATGTTGGTTCAACAAGGGCCAGGGATCATCTTGTCTTCTGCGGAAAACAGCCGGATAAATTCTTTGATTCTGTGAATAAAAGCAGTAACAGGATAGACTGGGTCTGCACGCTATTTGGGATCACCAGGGATATTGCAGAGCAGGGCGGAACAATATCTTTTAATCCCGGAGATGGCGGGAAGAGGATTAATGTCACTGTCCTTACAAGTCCTGAACAGTTGACCAGGATATGGGCACATGAAATGCCACCCGACCTTGTAATCCCTGAGAATTTCGAAGAGATGTGCGGGAGCAGAGTGCGAAGTAGTGAAAAGATCCTGGTTAAAGAGACAAGGGCCATAAGACCAGTTTCTGTTACTGATTTACAGGCGGGAATAAGAGACTTTCACCCTGGAGAAGAGGATATACAGCAGCTCTTCATCCCCGATTCATCCCACCTTGGCCCGGACGAGACAGGAACCCTTCTTCACCAGGTCTTCTCCGGAAAGGATCCGAGATCTGTTTTGGCATCTTATGACATCAAAAGTCCGAAGGCCGAAACCTTCTGTACATCCTTATACCAGCAATTTCTAAATACGCCGATAATCAGAAATTCCATCCGGTCTTTCCAGGAGTTGTCTTTCATAAGTTATTCAGGAACTTATCCACTTACCGGCAGGATAGACAGGCTGGTCCAGCTAAATGAGAATGAATGGGCAGTGATAGATTATAAATCAGGTAAATTGAGGGGATCAGACCTGCAGATGAATATTTACCGGATGGCTGCTGAATCCCTTACCAAGGGGACGGTTAAGATGTACCTGTATTCCATGGTCACCGGGGAGTATACAAAGCCCAGATACCTGTCCGAAAAAGAGGTGAATGAGAAAATTCTGAAATATATGGAGGATTTATCCTGAATTATCTTCCATAGACCTTTACAAGTTTTAAAAGATACTCAGCAGTCTTTTCGGTGATCATTCCTTCCTGCATCCTCCATCTCCAGTTTCCTTCATCGGTTCCTGGCCTGTTCATCCTGGCCGATGAGTCAAGCCCCAGTATATCCTGAACCGGCACAATTGCTGTGTCAGCTCTGCTCATCATGGCAAGGCGGACAAAAATTTCAGGAATTTCATCAGTTTCCGGTTCATAGCCCAGGTATTCAGTTAATCTTTCTCTCTCCTCATATGTTGCATCCTGCATAAACCAGCCCTTTACCGGTGTATTATCATGTGTCCCGGTATAAACAACGCTGTCCCTTGGAATATTATGGATAATATATGGATTGTCACCTGTTGGAGAGCTGAATGCAAAGAGTAAAACCTTCATTCCAGGAATTGCAAACTCTCTCATCACCTCCCTGACATCTGGCGTAATAATCCCAAGGTCCTCGGCGATTATCGGAAGACAGGGAAATTCCTTTACAAGCGTCCTGATAAAGTCCCAGGCCGGTGCATCAACCCATCTCCCTTCAATGGCGGTATCGGACCCTGCCGGAATCTCCCAAAAGCCTGCAAGTCCCCTGAAATGGTCGATCCGGACATAATCTACAAGTGATAGTTCCCTCTTAAGCCTGGAGATCCAAAAGGTGAATCCAAGTTCTCTCATTATATCCCAGTTATACAGCGGATTATTCCATATCTGCCCTGTAGCACTGAAATAATCTGGTGGAACCCCGGCGACGAACTTTGGCTTACTATCTTCATCCAGCTGGAAAAGGGAAGGATTTGCCCAGACATCACTGCTGTCATAATCGATGTATATCGGGACATCACCAATTAACCTGATGCCTGAGTTATGACATTTTCTTAAAAGGGTCTCCCACTGGCCAGAAAAGATATACTGAAGGAACTTCTCTCTCTCAATTGTCATTGAATGATGCTCTTTATAACGAAAAAGGGCATCTGGATTTCTGTTTTTCAGCTCATCAGGCCAGTCTGACCAGGGTGCAGGGGAGAACTCTTTTCTTATCGCGATAAAGAGTGAATAATCATCAAGCCACCATGCCTCCCGGTCGCAAAATTCTTTAAACCGGCTGTCATGTCCAAAATAGGAGAACCGGTTAAATACCATGTCAAAGAGCCTTTCCTTGAATGCGATGACGGAGGGAAAATCTACCTCTCCTGCAGGAATATTCAATTCCGGTTTCAGATCTGAAGAGTCAAGGTACCCGTCAGTGACAAGTTGTTCAGGGCTTATCAGTAGCGTATTTCCTGCAAATGCAGACAGGGCATGGTACGGGGAGTTGTCATACCTTGTGTCTGTCGGATGAACAGGAAGAATTTGCCAGTATCTCTGTCCTGAAGCCTTTAAAAAATCCACAAACCTGTGAGCACCAGGACCCAGATCGCCTATTCCATAATCACCTGGAAGTGATGTGATATGGAGAAGAATACCACTACCACGAGTTTTCATTCATAATCACCATAATTACCCGCCATTATTACTCAACATTATTAAGCAGAAAAATTCTTTTGCAATTATTAACAGTCTTCAGTATCCGGCATTCAATGTCATCTACAACCTTCAACCTTCATCCTTCAGCCTCAGGCCCGGGGTAACACCTGACCCCGAGATGTTCGCCAAGCAAAGAGTATTCCTTCACCCACTCACCTGCAGATTCATCGCCACTCATCATATCTTCTTTCTTCTTGTGGCACATCCTCACCCCAATCCGGTAGTACATATTCTGGCAGGACCAGAGATCCATTTGAAGTGAAAATTCGGAAAGGAACCTGAACAACTGGTTAACCTGGATGATTTGCCGGACATCCTGTGGCTCACTCTCAATCGCACTTAATAGCCTTGTAATTGTCTTTGCCGAGTTGACAGATAAAAGTTTTAAGTCCGGAAGATAATTTCCCCTTTTCAGATCATCCAGCGTTTGCCGGATTTTTTCTATGTTTATGGTCTCTTCATTAAGACTTGCGATTAATTCCCGGTTTAATGTGTACTGAATAGGAAAATCCAGTGCAGCAGGAGAAGGAATCTTCAGCTCCTTCATGGCGGTTACAAAAGGAAAATGCCTTCTGCAAAGCTGGCTGAATTCATACTCTGTGTCCTGAATAGATTCATTGAGGATGCTGTACATTACTTTCTGCTTGCCATCAGGAAACAGATGCCATAGCGAGTAAGAATGAACGTCAAAGTGCCGGTCAATTGAGAGAATCATGCCAGGCAGATCGCTTTTTTTAAATGTCTCCCAGATACTTTCCTTGATCTTATCAAACTCCTGTTTTGATGTATATGGCCTGATTCCACCGACAAAATTGTGATCTCCCATGTGAAGGGCGACAAACATCAGCGTTGATTCTTTCAATGTGGCCTTGGACCTGAACAGTGCATGCCCCATCGTAAGTTTCAAACTTCCAGTTTCGGCAAGTTCAAATGATTTGCAGTTGATTTCGTAAAGCTTTACAGGCGATTCATCAGGTTTTCCCTCAATAAGGGAAGTAATGGCATACTGAAAAGCCAGACGGTTGATGTCAAAAACTGCTGTTTTTACATAATTTGTGTATATATCCGCACCATTTCCAAGACTTGAAAGGTTTGAAGAAGCCTTCTTAAGATGGCTGATAAATTCAGGTTCAAGGTCATTCCCTGTCACATCCCTTGCCAGCTGAATTGCCCGGCAGGCATAAAGGAGGATCTGGATCGTCTCAATACCTGCAAGATCATCGAAAAACCAGCCACAGCTGGTCTGCATGAAGAGGACATTTTTCTGCATCTCCAATAATTTAAGGCTACGGGTCAGCTCTTCAGGGGTAGGTGTACGTTTAGCATATGATGAGAAGAACCTGAAAATTTCGTCTTTGGTCCGGTGAATAATAAGATCCCCATAAGCATTTCTGATCTCCCAGGGATCCTGAAAAAACCCTTCCATCTCCTTTTCATACAGGATTGCAAGTTCATCTGACAGCCATGTGATGGCATCCCGAAGCGGTCTCCTCCATCTCTGGTTCCATGGTTTTATATTGTATGGGGATGCCCCGGAAGCTGATGAAGAGGAGTAACTAACCGATGGATCAGATATCAGGCAGGCATACATTGCCCGGCATCCACAATTGTCCTCCCATCGCTTTACTCCGTGTTCACAGCTCCACGAGGTGTTCTCTGCGACAATTACCTCATACTCCGGTGGATATTTTTCAAGATATTCTCCATAAACTGTTAACTTTGCAAGCTTCTTCGATTCTATCTCATGAAGGGCATAGGCAAGTGCCATATCTGCAAACCGGTGATGATGCCCGTAAGTCTCGCCGTCGGTTGCAACAGAGACCAGTTGTGGCCCGTTCCTGCCTTTTGGAAAAGCCTTTATCAGCCGTTCTGTAAACCGATCACCATTCTCAAGCAGATTCCCAAATGCAACCTCAAATGCAATGGAAGGTTCATAAAAAAAGATTGCAATTGTTCTTCCTGACGGCAGGGTGCATCGATATGGCCGGCTGGTATCCAGGGTCTCTTTCCTGACATCTGTCCAGTTCTCTTCGCCTGTCCTTCTGACCCGCCTTGCCTGGTGTGGTGCAAGTATGGTAAACTTAATCCCCTGCATTGCAAGAAGGTCAAGTGTCTCATTGTCCACAGCAGTCTCAGAGAGCCACATCCCTTCAGGCATCCTGCCAAACCGGTAGACAAAGTCTTTTATTCCCCAGGTTATCTCTGTTATCTTGTCACGCCTGTTTGCAAGTGGCATGATCAGGTGGTTATAAACCTGGGCTATCGCTGACCCATGCCCAGAAAAGGTCTTCTGGCTATCTTTGTCTGCCTGAAGGATGGCCTGGTATACTTCACGGTTATGATCTTCAAGCCATAATAACAGGGTGGGACCGAAATTAAAACTGATTTTTGAGTAGTTATTGACGATGTCAATGATCTGGCGTCCTGAACCAAGAATCCTTGAGGCGGCATTGGGTGCATAACATTCATTTGCCACCCGTTCATTCCAGTCATGGAAAGGAAAAGCAGATTCTTCAATCTCTATCTCCTCCAGCCAGGGATTTTCGCGAGGCGGCTGGTAAAAGTGTCCATGAATACAGATGTAATTGTTGATGAAAGTCACCCGGACATGCTCCTGAATCAGTTATACAATCTCATATGAAACCTTGCAGGGTTTGATAGTTCCGGTTATTACTAATTATGTATTTTTATTCCCGTGAGTATGGCGAAATTATGTAACTATATAAAAATTGCGAGCTGACTTCTCCGTTTTTCCGGTATTTTACAAAAAACATATATATCTGGGCCGGTACTGTTTTTATTGGTTTTATGGACCCTGAAATTCGTAATAGTCAGGTTCAGACAATAATGGCTACTATTTCATCATTGATGGCCAGCAGGCGGATTGAAGATAAGATCCGTGCAGCATCCCTGATAGGTGAATATAGTAAAGTCCTTCCATCTACGTTTCTGGACCGTATCCTGGATGAACTAAAGAAAGATTCGCATTATGAGATACAGGAGGCATTAAGGCCTTTATTGAAAGATGATGAAGAAACAAGTCCTGTCCCTGTAACAGACAAGGAGATCATCGCCGGCTACTCTGGTTCACTTGAGAATGCCCTGAAGAAAGCACTGGACATTGCAAATATCTTTGATCTCTCCCATGTAACTGCAAAGGCTATAAGGCAGCAGCTTATCGATGGGAAAAATGGTTCTGACAATAAACTTTATTCAGACTTTGTTCAGCAAAAATCAATGATTGCACCTGAACTTGCCCTTTTCCCACAGATCTCTTTAAAGGTCTCTCCCATAGGGACCCTGGCAGAAGTTATCAGGGTTATTCCTGAACTCTCCAAAAAAGGCGGGACTGGCAAAACAGGTACAGACAGAAAGGTCATCGAGACCAAGCTTGATGAGATTCTTGAGACCGAAAAAGAGATCTCTTTTAACATTGCCGGATATGAACTTCTTTATACTCTTGAACGAATGATGCGTGATCTTATACAGCAGAGAATAATTACTCCACACGCGGATAATCTCCAGACAAGGATTCCGGCTGATGTCCTGGATGGTATGAAAAAGAGAAAGGATGCAGAGGAGAATAACCCGATATCTGTTGGAACATATGAGATGATAGAGTACTGTGATTTTACCGACCTAAAAAAGATACTTGAAAAAGGGAGAAACCATGAATTTTTTTCAGATATATTCTCTTTTGACGAGATAAAAACGGTATACAGTAAGCTTGGTGAACTTGATCCAATAAGGAAGAAGATTGCACATTCCCGACCCCTTACAAGGAAGGAGTTTGAGAGGCTGAGGCTATATACTACCGATATCCTTGACCGGATCAGAAGATGATGAGGGACAGGACAATAATATCATATTTCCGTCAGAAATGTTTGAAATAAAATTTCAAACCTGACTAATTTTCAGACTATTGTTCCTGTCCTGATGAGAATTAAGGGAAATATCTTTTATCATGACAATCTATGCGTCATTTGACCTTGTAAACGCCCATCCCTTCTCTACAAGGGACATCAGCCACCGTAAATTTTTAAAAAGAATGTAAAAAACGTGACCACATGGAAATATCAGGACTGGGCCACTCCACCTGCTTCCCTGATAAGTCCGCTCATGTCTATCCAGATGACCAGTTCCTTTTTACTTTCTCCCTTCTCTCCCACATCTTTTTTAATCACACCAAGAATATGGGAGTCATCGCCTGCACCATGCGAGTGTTGATCAATATCATTAACGTTCACAGTAAGGACAGAGGTGACCTCATCAACCACAACGCCGGTCTTTCCATCAGTAACAGATTCATCAAGAACGATGAACCTGAGATCCTCTGTATCTGCAGAGTTACCCTTGGTTATCCTGAGCAGCTTTCTCAGGTCCACAATGGTTGTAATCTCTCCGCGAAGATCGATAATGCCCCTGATATAAGCCGGAGCATGAGGAAGCGGTGTTATCTTGGATGCCTCAACGATCTCTTTGACATCAAAGAGGTTGACTGCAAATTTGTCATCACCAATAATAAATTCGACAACCTGAACTTCCTCATTTCCATGCTCATTTGTAGTTACCCCTGATGCTTGTGTTGCTGCCAAAGCCATCTAAATCACCTTCACATGACCGCTATTGATACCATTTCAGCCAGACCAGTAAGGCCCGGCCGGACATACCTGCGACTTCAATGAATAACTACTTGGGCATTATCCTTTATATTCTTATACCAGGCGATGAGCACAATGTAAAAGCAATTTCTGAAATCCTGCTATACTGTAGGGTAATCAACATTGTTTATATCATCAGGGAAGGAGTAAGACCTTCCATGACTAATCGTCTGGGAAAAATCTCTTTTTAAAAAAAGCCGTCCGCCTCATGACAGGAAGAGCAACCTTTGCCCCAAGACGGAGAGTATGATAAAACGGCCCCTCAAGCCTTTCTGACACCTCTTTAAGCCTGCCAGGAATATCAATTCCCTGTGGGCAGGCAGAAACACAGGATTCACACCCTATGCAGGCCGATGCAACAGAATATCCTCCCATAACCCCGCCAAGACGGATTGCATAAACAGCATTTGTCTTCCAGGGTTCACCGAACATATAGAGATTATTATACATCTCAAAGCAGGACGGGATATTTACACCGAAAGGACAGGGCATGCAGTACTGGCAACCGGTACATGGGACTTTCATAAGCGAGCGCCATGTTTCAGCAATATTTCTTATGATTTCGTATTCTTTTTCAGTAAGGCTTTCAGGATATGCAGTCCCTGCAATTTCGCAGTTCTCATCCACCTGTGAGATATCATTCATACCTGAAAGGACCATGGTAACTTCAGGCTGGTCCCAAAGCCATCTTAATGCCCATTCAGCCGGAGTCCTCTTTATTTCCGCCTGGTCAAATATCCTGTTTATCTCTTCAGGGAGGTTTTTTGCGAGTTTTCCCCCCCGGAGTGGTTCCATGATAAATACGGCCAGACCTTTTTCCGCTGCATATTTAAGACCATCACGTCCTGCCTGGCTATACTCGTCTATGATATTATACTGGATCAGGCAGCAGTCCCAGGGGTAGTCATCTACTATCTTTTTAAATGATTCTGTTCCTTCATGAAAGGAAAAACCTGCGTTTCTTATCCGCCCATCCTTCTTTGCCTGGTCAAGGAACTCAGTCACCCCAAGTGCCTTCATCCGGTTCCAGCTCTCCCCTCCAACCGAGTGGACAAGGTAATAGTCGATATACCCTGTTTTCAGCCGTTCAAGCTGGGAGTTAAGAAAAAAATCCATGTCTTCCCTGGATTTTACCAGCCAGTGAGGAAGTTTTGTTGAAAGAGTAACCCTCTCCCTGTACCCGTCCGCCAGCGCCCTTCCAAGTAATGGTTCTGACTGCCCGCGATGGTACATCCAGGCAGTGTCCAGGTGAGTCACACCCTTTTCAATCGCATATCTTACCAGGGCTTTTGATGGCTCTTCGTCAATTGAGCCATTCTTTTCCACAAGTCGCATGCATCCAAAGCCTAATATTGGAATTTTCTCCTTTGTCTTTGGTATTATCCTGCTGAGCATTTTTTACCACCAGATTTATTAATTTTTCATTTACGGAGTATCAGACTGGAAAGGCTGGTGAATGGTCGGATTCTTCTATCTGATGTTTCTTTAGTGCCTGAACCGTTTTATGCCTTGCGACAGCCTGACATATCTTCTGGCTGAGAAGTGAAAAGACCTGGGATGGATCTCCACTTTTATTAACATAAAGACTATCGCCTGGTTTATCAGGATCCAGGTCAAGGTCCTCGTATCTTGTTCCGGTCAGAAAGATGAAAGGGAGTGATTCTCCACGTTCACGGATATACTGAAGTAACCTTGTACCATCCATTTCAGGCATCCTGAAATCTGATACGATGATGTCAAAAGAAGTTGCAGAGAGCAGGTTTAGGGCTTCCTCCCCAGATTCTGCTGATATTATCTCATAGTCTCCAAAAAGCACAAGATAATCTGAGACGATGCTTCTCCACTGACGCTGGTCATCGACATGAAGCACTCTCAGTTTTTTTCCAGGCATGTGTCAGAGTACCATTTCTCCTCGCGGTTAATATAAGGATATAGTAATGCCCTGTTATCTGCATTATCCCGAAAAAAATTCATAATAACACATGGTATTCGGATTTGGAAGGTTCTCATTTTTATCAGGTTGTTTTTCTCATCTCTTTACATACAACTGCCTCTACATGCCATGATATTGCATGGCATTATCGCATGCAATTCTGATATGCAGAATTTATTGGCAAATTCTTATTCTCTCAAAAGTTTCATGGTAATTTATCCCAGGAATGATACAACATCCTGCTACAGTTCCAGGACGAGAACTGCATGATATATTATATGGATGCAAAGGTCAGATGGCTGGTGGCTGACCAGTTTTTGGGAGATTGTTTATTTGTCCGAAAAGAGGGAGGAAAAAAATGACAACCAAAGCAATAATCTCACATGAAAGGACTATTACAAAACTTGATCCTAATATCGTGTGTTTATTACGTGATG
>Ga0255347_1008029_pt1 | contig 10743 bp, 8 predicted proteins | sample wastewater_treat_2_FD_192479 | JGI IMG/M metagenome (GOLD analysis project Ga0255347, IMG submission 192479) | Wastewater microbial communities from Lulu Island WWTP, Vancouver, Canada - plant24 | ecosystem: Engineered > WWTP > Wastewater > Unclassified | place: Canada: Vancouver, British...
CAAAGGAAGTTGCCGAAAACATACAAAACAGAGTTGAGCTTCTTATAAATGAGAAAATTTGATATGCCATATTTGTTTATTTTTATGCCCTCAAAAAGTAAATTAAGGAGTAAGAAAATGAAAAAAAATTCATATACTAATTTGAACGTGGATAGTTACAGGCTGTGATCTGTTACATGATGCTGTGCCGTCCGTCATTTCTCCCGTTTTCACCTGGCGTAACGCATATAGCTGCATTTCAGGAAACAAAGCTGTTCAGTCAAGAGAAGGCTATGCAGATTTTTTCATTAAACCATTGCCTGTAAAAACATTCAATACAATTCGCAAGAATAGCAGGTTATGAAAGGGCTTTATTTGTATCCCCGCAGGGAATATGATCGTATTTTTCCTTTGCCGCCTGTCAAGAAGCTGTCAATTATTGCGTTCCATAAAACCAATATTGCTCATTATGCTGTAAAAGATTGACATTTGCTCCGCTTAAGTATATAATATACATAATATGATGGTGGGAGATAACTTTTGTAAATTTATCTCCAATGAAAATGCCAACCGCTTATTGAACATAAACGTGATCCATTATCAAAGGAGTGATAAGACATGAAATTGAATGACATCAAAAAACTGTTGCCGGATTTGCGGCTGCCATCGTCAGCTTATCTGCGATGCCGTTTTTATCCCTTGATTCAAACGGCGCAAGCAGGACATATACTCTCGACGGTGGAGGTCAGTTCAAGGGCAAAGGTCCCGGCGGCTACTACAACTATGAAATCTGGGCTTCGGATACCGTACAGACCTCATCAATGACCCTCGGCAGAAACGGCGCCTTTACCACTGAGTGGAACTGTTCAGAGCCGCAGGGCGACTTTATTGCCTGTCGCGGTATCGACCTGAACAGCACAAAGAAGTATGATTCATACCTCCGTTTTGGCTGTGAATTCGATGTTGACTGGACAGTAAGTGAAAATGGCAACGCCCGCCTGTGTGTCTACGGCTGGACACAGGATCCTCTTGTAGAATACTACATAGTCGAGGACTGGAAAAACTGGTGTCCTCCCGGAACGGGCTCTCCTTTAGCGCAATTTACCACTGACGGAAGCGTCTACAGCATCTACAAGGTGATCCGCAACTCATACACCATCGAGGGTTACAAGCCCTACACACAGTACTGGAGTGTCCGCCACACCAACAGGACAAGCGGTACTGTCGACATTTCCAAACATTTCGATGCATGGGAGAAACTGGGTCTCCAGACGGGTAATTTATATAATGTAAGTCTCAACGTTGAAGCCTGGGAAAGCTCGGGCAGAGCAGATGTCAGGAAAAACATAATGACTATCGGCTATCCCATTTATGAGAAGTATGATGAGGACGAGGAAACGGATACAACAACTCCTGTAGTAACAACTCCCGTTACTCCGGGAAAGCCTGATGTAAACGGAAATTACTTCAAAAGTTCATTTGAGAACGGCACCGGCATCTGGTCATCAAGAGGAGATGATGTTGTATCTGTTTCTTCAGATGTAAGCTATGACGGCAGCAAGTCTTTAGCAGTAAAAGATAGAAGCATAGAGTGGAACGGCGCAGCTGCGGAGCTTGACCCGGAGATATTCATTCCCGGCGAGACATACAGCTTCAGCATCGGTGTTTTCCAGAAGTCGGGCAAGACCTTTCCCATTCAGCTTGCGCTCCAGCAGGGAGACGGCGATGATGTAAAGTACACAACTATCGCCGGTGAAGATGTAAAGAGCGGTGAGTAGACAAAGCTTGAGAATACCGCCTTCACTATCCCAGAAAAATCAGGCACTATGGTGCTTTACGTTGATACTCCCCAGGATTCGGGTGCTCTCTCGGATTTCTATATCGATGTTGCTCAGGGCTCTGTGGAAGGCACAAAATCTCCTGTTGTAACAGGTCAGGGCAATGTGGGCTCAGAGACCTCCTCCGTTGTAACTACCCCCAAAGCAGGCTCATCTGGGCTTTCCAGGAACAGCGAGATAAAGATCATGCCCGTGGGTGACTCTATCACCAACGGTGACGGCGAACAGGGCGGATACAGAAAATATCTCTATAAAGAGCTTACGGAAATGGGCTATACCAAGATAGACATGGTCGGTCCTAACGGCAAAAACAGCGCTTCTGCAAACGGTATCACCTATGATGACAATCACGCAGGATTCAGCGGCTATCAGATCAAGGAGGTTCCCGGCTGGGGACAGCAGCAGGGCGGCAGAGGCAGCTTATACAACGAGCTTAAAGACAACGATGCTGTCAAGAAGGCTCAGCCCGATATCATACTTCTCATGATCGGCACAAATGATCTGACCGCTAACCGTTCAATGGACGCCTGTGCATCGGATCTCCGTGCAGTTCTGGATTATATGCTGGCAGATATGCCAGCCGACTCCGTCATTTTCCTGGCATCTGTTCCCGAGCATACAGCCTACGGCGGAAATCCCGCTGAGATCGCAAACTACAACAGTACAGTAAAAAGTGTTGCCGATGAGTATTCAGCCAAGGGTAAAAATGTCAGGTTCGCAGATGTTCATGGCTGTCTTGACGGTATGAATGATATCGGCAGTGATCAGCTGCATCCCAACGGAAAGGGCTATGAAAAGATAGGAAAGTTCTTTGCAGGAGTCATAGACGAATATGTATCATCAAGCGCTCCCGAAACAACAACCACCACTACCACCACCACCACCACAACCACCACTACCACAACAACAACTACTACCACTACAGTCACAACGACAACTACCGTTCCCAAGCTCACGGTCAGCAAGCTGGGAGACGTCAACTGTGACGATACAGTTGAGCTGGCTGATGCTATACTGATAATGCAGTCTCTGGCTAATCCGGATAAGTACGGCAAGGGCGGCTCAGATACCAATTCTCTTACAGAGCAGGGCTCAGTCAACGGAGACGTTGACAAGGACGTAGCCGGCATTACATCCGGTGATGCCCTAAAAATACAGGAATACCTTATAAAGAAGATCCAAAGCTTATAATTTACCATTGCACAGGTCGGGACAATTATGTTCCGGCCTGTGCTTTTTGCCAAAATGCGAAAATGGCTGTATTTAGCGGTATTTTACGATTTTGCTTTTAGAATCCTCAAGTGATTTTTGGCAGCTTTTGGTACAAATAAGTGGTAAACAAGTGGTTGGAATGGCTCTATTCTACGTCGAAAACTGAATATAACTGCTCAAAATAAGTGGTCAGATCCCGACGGAGCTTCATTTGTTTATTTTTCATTAAAAGCAAACTCAATATCCGTTGATGAAGCAGTCGAAATTTGAGATTCAAAATGATTCTTTTCAATGCAAAAACGCTAAAGAGTTATTTCTTTTTTGTGGGGATAAAGCGAGATGATAAGCTTAGTCTTCCCTTTGCAAAGAGAATCAATGTCTATGAATCTTTCATTTATCCCAAAAGGAATCATAATATCATAATATGAATTGTTTTTCAGAGAGAACCTCAGCGGATTTCCGCCGTTTAAGATACTATATGCGTCACGTTCAACTATATTCATGAAGCTGCTGTTTTGTATAATGTATTCTCCGAGGTCTATACCGCCTTGTTCACCGCTTTTATTTCCGTGATTTCCAAAAGTTGCTTTTACAATAAAGATATGATCATAAAGTGAGAACAGTTCCTCGTCTGTTACACCATATTTATCCTTGAATTCATCAACGGTAAATAACTCTGTATCTTTTATTTTAACTGAATAACCGTCCATGTCTTCAGAACAACTATTGAAGAAATCATTTTCAATATATACTTCTTCATCACGATCAAAGCTCAATGTTATGGGATAGTCCTTTTTTGAATTAACACTATAAAGTCGTATACCATAAATCGTCATCAGTATCATTGTTAATGAGATTATAATTATTCGTTTCATATTGCTTCCTTTTTCGTTTTTATTCTCCAGAGTGATAAACAAACAATCACAATGGCAATTGCAAATTCTATAATCAGACATTTTAAATTCTCAAAAGCAACAGGAGCTGAACTCATTAAAGAAATTGGTGAGATATCTGATGTGAATAAAGATTTTGCAGAACAGTTAAATCTGAAGATAAGCAAAAAAGCTATAGGGATTATACCTGATAATATCCAGTTATCAATTATTACTGACAGACTATGTGTCATACATCCTATAGCACCGCATAGAATAAAACATACAGATATATAAATAAGAGTATATAGCAGCGGACAGGAATAGTAGCATTCACCCATAATATTACTTGAAAAGACACCAAAATAAATATCATATGCCGAATCCGGCTTTCTTAAAGGTATAAATAATGATACAACTGCAAAATTAATTATAATGGGGATCGTTGAGACTGCTCCTGATGAGATAAATATCGCGATCAGTTTATTGAAGTTTTTCTTTATTCCATAACGGCTTTGCTTCTTATCTTTAATTAATGTCCATCTGTAAGACCATGAATAGACCACTACAGGAAATAAAAGGGCAAACACAAAGAAAATATCAGCAAAACGGTTATTCTGCCTTGTACCAAGCCACATATTATAAACTGTCATAATTGATGTACCGGGATTGTAGTCCATTACTTCATCTGTTATAACTTCATTTTTAAAGAAATAATAGTCGCTGATATTGGAACAAGCGTTTAATACCGACAAAATGATAAGAAACGCAAGAGGGAATAAAAAAAACGGGTTTTTAACAGATTTTATTATTTCAGCTTTCAAATCACTCATATAAACATCCTTTATTATTCTATTTATGTTTTAATTCAATTAGTAAGTATAGTATTTGATCTGTAGATCACTCTTGAGATAATAAGACCAATGATCAATAATGCCATGGATTAAGGCAAGTATAATTCCATTCCCATGCAGTATCAGGACTCCACCAACCTCTTGCGTTACCGTACCATGACTTGAATTCGATCCTTGCCATCGGAACCATTCCCTTTGCGTGAAGATTTTCGTAGATAAAGCTATGTATAGTTCTCTCTACTCCTTCATCCATAAATAAATCGGTCGTTTTTAAAGTAGTTCTTCCATACTTATATGCATACTTTTCGTTATAGTAAGCATTACCATATTTATCGGCAGCATATACACTGATAGTAACTGGATTTCCATCCTCATTAGTCGGATAATATAAATTTTTCACATAAATTGATGTTGAATTTTCTTTTCTTCCCCAATAGCAGTACCATGAATTATCATAATCAGCTTTCCAAAATACATCAGCTGTATTTGCAGCATGGCTTATAGCACCGGTTGCTGTAACGACTGTAATAGCTGCGGTTATAATTGCGGATATTTTGTGGATCTTCTTCATAATATTACTCCTTTATTACAAAATCATATATCTAAAATATAAAGGATGTTTATATCAATGATAAGAAAAAGCGTTCAATTTTTCTCACTGACCATCATTTCAGCACGATTCTGTATGTTTTTGGCAACTTCTTCAGGAGATTTTTCTTCCGCAAACATCGACCATATTTCATCAATTATAATATTATTGAGATCATCTTCCATATGAATATTAACACGATTCGTATCGTCTATGAGACGCACCAAGCGGTCATATTCGCTTTTGGAAAGATATCCCACATCAACCTCTTTTCCGCCCATTGTTACAATATTTGAGACGTTTTCCTTATCATATCTTTCTTTTCCAAGCTTCTCAAAAACGCTGTTGTTTATAGGAAAGCACACCTGTTCTCCGCTTATTCCTATACCTGCATCTTCAATTGCAGGTACAGCCATATTTTCCTGATATTTTTCCTCGGCGAACATTTTAAGGAATTCCCATGCACCTTGTTGCTTTTCAGGAGAAGAAAGGGCGCTTATACCCATTATATTACCTGATATCTCGATCTGTGTGCCGCATGAGCTGTCTGAGGGATAGCCTACAAATGTTATAGGATCGATCTCAGAATTCAATAGATCGTTATGAAAATCATCAAATCCCATTATATGCAGTCCCCACAGAAAGATCGGCGCATCAGTTTCTTCACTGCCTTTATAAAAGCCCTCGTCATATTCAAATGAATTGCAAAAGTTTAAAATATCCAAAAACTCTTTTGAGTCATAATTAGCTTCACATTTATCAAAATCTATAAATGAACTCATATTCATACTAAGTATATTAAGATAAACGTAATCCTTTGTGTTGGAACTCCCGATCCCACCTATCAGCGCATTCTCAGGCATTTTCTCCCAATGTGCGATCATATCATTAAAAGACCAGTTTTCTTTATCTCCAACATATTTTGAATATCCCGCAAGAGTATTTATGATATATCCGAAGGGAAGGAATGGCAGCTTGCCGTCTATCTCGCAAAGTTTCAGTATATGGTCATTCAAAGTATCTCTGTTTACATCAGGATCATTTTCCATATATTTATTCAAATCAACAAATGCACCTTTCTCCGCAAGAGAATGAAATTTTCCCGGATCACTGAAGCAATCGCAGACTATATCCACAACACCGCCCTTCATCACATCAAGACACAGCGCGTTATCATCAAATGAAAGGTGATTATTGTCAGATTGATTTTCTGCATCAGTCATATAATTCTTTAATCTTATTTCGTACCCATTGTCCAAAGCATTGAACTTATCGACCATATTATTTCCGTCGATATCATAATAATTAGCCCCGCTGGTTGCCATAGTGATAATGATATTATCATCATTCTCTGTTACAATACTTTCTTTTCTGCTGGGGGACTTATCAGAACAAGAAAGCGCTGACAAAAATATTGAAATTGCCATTATAGAAAAAAATACTTTTTTCATTTTACCCTCCTGACTATATAATAAAAGGTGTACTTCAAAAAAACGAAATACACCTTTTAATATCAATTATTAAATTTTATGAATTGTCATAAAATCTTGTTTAGATAAACTGTAAAAATGAGTAGTGAATCGATATAGACGATGTAGTAAATATAGTATTATAATGATTTATCAAATACAGGTAAAACTGCTATGATAAAATTATAACACAACATTTTATGCTTGTCAATAGGTTATCAAGCACTTTTATAAAAGCACAACATTTTACTATTAAGTCTGACAATGAATAGCTTGTCAGAACTACTCCCGGTTGGGAGTCCTCTCTGGCAAAATTCAGGTTATATTTATGAGACATAATTTCAGGTTCGGTAACTATGGTTTCCGTTGAGAGAATGTGATCAATACAGCCCACGATATTAACGCGTCCATTGTTGAAAGTACTATGTTGACACAGTGGGCAAAAACACAAAGAAGATAGAAGAATAGGTCACGATCATTTGCACGTTTAACCTACGAACTATTTCAAGATATCAAGATAAAAAAGAATCCCTGTATATCACAATATCACGGTATACAGGGATCTTAGCAACCTTTCCGGTTACGCATATTCAATTGGTGGAGGCGAACACAGTTGAATCCGTGTCAGAAAGTTCACAAATGGCTAAAGAGGTAATGAATGAAAAAAGTGCAGAGCTAAAAATGACGAAAAATCACCGCAGAGTAACACACTCTGCGGAGTTTTTTTGTTAAATAAAAAAGTGACTGACAGAATTTTGTCAAAAATACAAAGTTCACAAATGCCTATTCTAAGCCATTTGTAAGCTCTGATTTCTAGGTGAGATGGATTGAAGAAGGAAAATGACTTTTAACAGCTTTTGGTACAAATATGTGGTTGGAATGGCTCTATTCTACGTCAAAAACTGAATATAGTTGTTCAAAATAAGTGGCCATATCCCGACGGAGCTTCCTTTGTTGATTTTGCATTAATAGCTAACTCGATATAATAATAGCTTATTCCGCAGTATACAACATTCGCCAGCAATCAATAAGCATTAATGACATCAAAATACTTACAAGCAGTATTACGTAATACCACCATTTCTTTTTTATATCGATGTTTTCTTTATTACTGAACGTACACTATTGCATTTTATTTTTCTTTGTGATATAATACCATTATATCACAAAGAAAAAACATCTAACCAAATCGAAGATGTGCCCCCTCCGGGAAATCCGGCAATGATACTCCGGCGGCGATATATCACAGCCCGGGGAGTTTATCCTTTTTGCTGTCAAATGCGGTGAAACGCGTCAGGACAGAGATTTTGAGGTCGTATTTTCAATTTGAGAAAGGACAAGGTTTATGAGGAAAAAGGTCGCTGCTTTTACGACAGCTATAATTACCTGCTTCGGTACAGGAGGCAGTTTGTACGCGGGAACGCAGGAATCAGGCAGTTCTCTTATCACTGCGGCTGCTGAGTATGAACCAGCCATATCCGGCGATTATGTGAATGCTCCGTTGTTTGATGATACCAGAGTACATACTGTCAATATCATATCAGCATACAAAACAGGATATAAAAATGTGGAAATTCTGTTGGGAATACTTTCTCTGTATAATCCGGAACTGATCTTTCTGGACGATCCCACATGTTCGTTATATTGCATTCAAGGTCTCTATAAAAGTGATTATTATAGAGAGCTTGGTATCAAGCCGAGAAACGAAACCATTGATAATGTAATCGATTTTGAATGCAAACTATGGGATATTAATAAGAATCTCTTTAGTGATCCCGAAGTGCGAAAAAGTGAATTTGACAAACGTATTGGACATTGTCTTTGCAGTACTTCTGATTCAGGAATCTTACTCAGAGCCTTAAATAATACCTGCGATGTCATCAAAGATGTGGTTCTTCCGATAATGGAAAAAATCAAGGATAATAAAGAGTATATCGAATATTGTTATTCATTAAGGCTAGATGTGAAATTAAGCACAGATATTAATGATTTTAGAGAAAATACACGTAAAGACGGAAATGGACTGTTGCTTATAAAAGAAAATTATACCGCTGATACAAGCAAATATACGGAACGAGATCTTGCTATGTATGTTGATGCAATAGAACAAGGCAGGCGTGGTCTTGGCGATGCTGCAAATATCGAGGATTTTAAAAAGAAATTCAGAGATAATCGTAAACAGCAAAAAGGAATCTGCGAGACAATACTTAATACTCCAAAACTTAAACAAGTATTCTCAGAAGAACTTGAGAGGTACAAGAAAAAAATATAAATGTATTAATCGCGCATGGATTTACACCTGTGCAGAATTGAAGCCTAACATAATAAATAGTAGGTGATAATAATCTGTAGTAGAACCAGATATCAGGTTTGTAGGCCTTTGATTGGGGATATGTTCAGATACTACGAATGTTTAATGCTGAAACCTGAACCTCCCAAAGTATCTATTAAGAAGATTTGGAAAATAAATGAGTGAATATTACTTAAAAGAGTATTTTATAATACAAAAAACGCTCCGCAAAAAGCATTGACCTCAGATGCTTTCCCGCATTTTGATATGATGAGCCGTACTTGTTATTGAAAGATTATTAGATTTATAAAACAATTAATGTCATTATTAGGAGACTTTTATGGAAGTAAATAATTACAATACTTATTTCAATGTCATTTTTAAATGTGTAGGGAAAGAAGATACCATTTGCCATTTTTTCCCGCAGGACACATATGCAAGGGAGCAATATGATGAAATAAATGCTCAGGTGAAGCTATTATCTGAAAAATATGAGGGCTTAAAGCTTGGTGTTTCACTTTGTGAAAGTTTATTTTCCGTCTACTTCCCTCTCTCTGAATTCCCAGAGGACCGTCATGATGAGATACTTGGAGCTGTGATATCTGCCATGAACTGCATATCGGGGATAAAGGCAGTATACATCACCGACAACGGCGATTTTATGAGCTATGATGATATAGAGTACGATCTTGCAGAGGTTCAGGATACCTTCGATGATAGCTTTTTGGACGATGTCCTGGGTATCACAAGGCTCGGTCTTAGTTACCCCACCCACACCGAAGGCATAGAGGGTGAATGCTTCAATTACAGTGTTTACTTTACCGATGATACCGCAGGAGAAGAAAAAGCGGCTACTGTAAGAAATGTGGTCGAGTCCTTTGATTTTGGTCTTAAAGATGATGATTACGCTGGTTATTTAAGCATCTCTGCCGACAAAGACAAGGTCTCTATATATCTTGATCTGGGAAATGTCCAGCCTGGGAATGAAAACAAGGTCATTCATGGTATACTTCTTGCCCTCAACAATGTTCAGGGTATCAAAAGCGTTATCATCAATGAGAAATGAAACTTATGTCATAACAAAAAGGCATTGAGCTCGATAGGCTGCTGCGTGATCCCTTTCTGTGTTATTAATTTTATTATTGTACGTCTGATACATTATATGCTATTTCGAAAAACGATAACCCGATTAGAAACCTTTGATAATCAAAAGTATTTTGAATTATATGACTTTGTTGTTTAGCTGAGCGATCTGCTTAGTCTCTCCTCAAAAACAAATATACTCCGAGATATCGACAAAATCTGAAGAATGTGATATAATAATAGTGCAATCAAAAATGCAATAAATGAAAAAAAGCTTGCTCTTCGAAGGAGAGCATGTATAGATTTTAATCAACCACAGGGACTGCAGATGGATCAAGAAAGCAGAGATGTCATTTCAAAAATATTGTATAATTTTTTACACAACGTTTTCCGTTGATGCACTATAGAGTATAATAATAATTTATGCAATAGGAGCTTCCTGTAAAAGAATAAAAAACGCAGGTTGAAAAAAAGAACACCTCGGAGTAGAATGTAAATACTGACGAAGCGAAAGTTAGTAAAACAAACTACAGAAAGGTGTTCTAATATGAATTATA
>Ga0255347_1008035_pt1 | contig 10740 bp, 10 predicted proteins | sample wastewater_treat_2_FD_192479 | JGI IMG/M metagenome (GOLD analysis project Ga0255347, IMG submission 192479) | Wastewater microbial communities from Lulu Island WWTP, Vancouver, Canada - plant24 | ecosystem: Engineered > WWTP > Wastewater > Unclassified | place: Canada: Vancouver, British...
GGATATTGCTTAGTATTTCCTTTAAAATCAACTCTTTCCCTGGATTTGAGCATGGCTATCCTGCAGAAGGCATTCCACGGGTTAAAATTTCGTACCTGCACAGGTTGTAGATCAGGTTGGTCAGCCCTATGTTGAACTTCGCACGAGCAATTCCGATACTGCGCACAGTAATCCCGTGCAGACTCCCGGTTATGTACCCAAAGACATGTTCAATACGCGCCCTGATTCTGGATTTTCTCTTGTTCTCTGCTTTCTGTTCTTCGCTTAACGGCCTGTTGCGATATCCTTTTTCATGGATTTGGTTTTTTATCTCTTTGGGAAGCTTATCGGCAATAGGGTTGCCGGAATATGCGCTGTCCGCATATAGCACCTGATCCTTTTCATCTATCAATTCAATCAGCTCCTGGCTGTCGTGTATTGAAGCGTCTGTCACTGAATACGCTGTAATCAGTTTACTGTCGTTTACTGTCCGCATCCACCTTGACATGATCCTTGTACCCAAAATGCCGTTCCTTGTTCTTCGTCATCCAGCGGGCATCAGTATCTTTTTGCCGTATTTTGCTGATGTTCTCGGGTTTATCCCATTCCTCGGGCGTCTTGCCTTCCTTGATCTGTCGGTTCTCTTCCCGGGTGTTGCGCTGCCGCGGCGCTTCCACAAACGTTGCGTCCACAATTGTTCCTTTATGTGAAATGATGCCCTGCTGCTCCAGCTGAAGGTTGAAGAGCTTGAATAAATCCTCCATGACAGCCGCTTTTACCAGGGTGTCCCGGAACAGCCAGATCGTCTTCGCGTCCGGGACTCGATCTCCCAGCGACAGCCCCAGAAAACGCATGAAGCTCACACGGTCGTTGATCTGGTATTCTGCCTGGTCATCCGAAATATTGAACAGCCGCTGAAGAATCAAAGCCTTGAACATGAGCAGGTAGCTGTAGGGTGGCCGTCCTCCCACACCTTTTTGCTCCTTTGCAAACACTTTGTTCAGAGCGCCTTCAAACATACGCCAATCAATGACGCTATTTAGTTTCTCCAGCGGATCTCCCAGGGAACTTAACTTCTTCAGACGATTGCTTTCGTCAAATATTCCAATCTGTTTCATAACCCTATTTTAACAAAAATTAGCACGGCTTACTTGAGTTTTTAGAGGTCGCCATATTATAGTGTCTACTGAACAAGAAGAAACCCTAGCTAAATCAAGTAGTTGATAAGTTACGTAGTGCTGAAGCCGGAAAGATAGCATCTTGTTTCTCTGATTCTAAAGTGTTTCAAGTTCTTCCTCTTTCTTTTGCTTTTCGTCCGCATTCCTGTATCATATCGATTAAAATATCGATTAAAATAGTACATGTTTTGTATAATTTGGTTGATATGTATCCAAAATATTTGTGTTACAATAACATAAAGTGGTATGGGTGTTAAAATATAAAAGTAAACACATCCGACAAAATTAGAAAAGGAGAGACCAACAATGAAGAAACTGTTCAGCTTCCTAATTACTATTGTTTTGGTGATCACCTTGGTATTCTGTACTGTTGCCGAGACCGACAATGATACGATTGTGCTCAGCAGCTTCGAAGCAAAAAATCAGATCAAGCGCGGCGGTACACTGATCGTTGCAAAGTTCAAGGCAATGACTGAGAGCCTCGACATCACCAAGATTACCGACACCCCGGCTGACGGCACCGTAATGGCTCAGATCTACGAGCCTCTGCTCAACATTGCCCCTGATGGCAGCATCGCGCCCGGTCTGGCAATGGAATGGGAAATAGCAGAGGACGGCCTGAGCCTGACATTGAAGTTACGTGAGGACGTGACTTTTCACAATGGTGAGAAATTTAACGCTGAAGCCGCAGCAAACAGTATGAACTATTATCTAAGCGAAGAATGCGCGCATGTGTTCAGGAGTAGTGACCTCAGCTGCATAGACAGCGCCGAAATCGTGGACGAATTTACTATCCGTCTGCTAATGTCCGAAGTCGATGCGTCTGTATGCAACGCCCTATGCGATACCTCTGGCTACATTGTGGCTCCCGAGATGCTTGTTAACAAGGAGCTTTTTCGCACCAACCCCATCGGTACAGGTCCCTTTATGTTCAAGGAGTACAGGGAGGGTGAATCTATCGAGATTGTTGCCAATCCAAATTATTACAAAATGGGTGACGACGGTAATCCTCTGCCCTATCTGGATGGCATCAAGTACATCTTTATGACTGATGACACTACCATGACAACCAATCTTGAAGCTGGCGATGTGGACGGTGTTGACCGTCACGGCTCCTCCACATCCGTGTTGGCTGTCATGGCTATGGATAACATGAACATGTATCAGCTCCCCAGTGCCCAATCCTATAATTTGGCCTGCAATCTACATTATGAGCCTCTCAAGAATCTTGCTCTGCGCAAAGCCATCACCACCGCCATTAACTGTGAAGAAGTCATGGCATTGTCCATGGAGGGCTGCGGCGTAACCAATCCTTTTTGGACCGGTGAAGGCAAGTGGTTCTACAATGATTACTCTCCCAAGACCTACGATCCCGAGCTGGCAAAGCAGCACCTCAAGGAGGCAGGATATGAAAACGGCATTGAGCTGGAGCTTGCTATTATTGCCCGTGAGCCTGATAATACTGTTGCTCAGATAGTTCAGGCACAGCTGGCTGAAGTTGGCATCAACCTGACCATCAATGCTATGGATACTGCTTCTTGGATCAACTATGTGCGTGTGGAACATAAGCAACCACTCTCCATCTCACTGTGTGGCAACATTTACGAACCTTCCAAGGGATGGGTTGTTATTCTGAAATCCTTTGGCGATGTCGGAACTGGTTTGGAGTTGATCGATAAGCTCTATGAGCTAGTCTCCTCAACTAAAACCACCATTGATCCCTATGCCCGCTATGAGCTGATCAAGGAATACCAGAAAACAATTCTTGACAACGCTCTGACCACGGTTCTGGGCCAGAAACTATCCTATGGTTCCTTTGCCGCTAATATCCATAATGTGAAAGTCAACTCTGTGGGTGCATTCATCTTCCATGATGCATGGAAGGAATAAATCCCTTATTCTTTCTTGAATCTTAATTCGCTTTAGCAAGCAAGAGGTGCAGGACGCACCCTGTACCTCTTGCTTTTTCAAGTTCAAAGGAGTGCAGCACATGTTGGAATATATAGTCAAAAAATTCCTGATGATGATTCCAATCGTTATTTTGGTAAGTATGATCCTCTTCTTGCTGTTGTCCACTTTGCCTGGTGATGCAGCCTTAATTGCTGCGGGCGAATATTCATCGGACGAAGATATTGCTGAATTGCGTCATTCCATGGGTCTTGACCAACCAGTCTATGTGCAGTATTGGAACTGGTTCTCGCGTGTTCTTCGTGGAGACTTTGGCAAATCACTACTGACAGGTTCAAGCATTACTGAGCGTGTTGCATTGCGTTTTCCCGCCACGCTACAGCTGACGATTCTGTCCATGATTGTTTCAGTTCTTATTGCGCTACCGCTCGGTATTGCCTCTGCTGTGTACCGTAACAGCATCTGGGATAGTCTATGCAGTTTTATTGGCGTGATCGGCGTGTCTATGCCTAGCTTCTGGCTTGGGATGCTGTTTATTATTTTCTTTTCGCTCAATCTAGGCTGGTTGCCCACATCCGGTTTCGTCTCCATACTTGAAAATCCTATTGAAGGAATCCGTCACCTAATCATGCCTGCCTTTTCCATTGGTGCTTCGTTTGCTGCCACCACCATGAGGCAGACCCGCAACGCACTTCTAGAGGTATTGAATCAGGATTATATGATCACTGCGAAAGCTAAAGGCCTTCCGGGTTATCTGATCATCTGGAAACATGCACTTCGAAACGCACTCATCCCAGTTGTCACTGTAGTTGCCATGCAGACAGGCAAGCTGTTCGGCGGCGCCATCATTGCTGAAACAGTATTTGTTATCCCCGGATTGGGCAGCGATATCGTCAACAGCATCATGTCTCGCGATTATCCGATTACAATGGCGCTGATTCTGGTAGTTGCCATTATCGTGATTGTCATTAATACATTTATTGATATTCTTTATGGCGTTATTGATCCGCGTGTAGGAAGGAATAAGTAATATGGCAAAGACCACACAAAAAACCAACCTTCAAAAAATCATTACCCGTTTCTTTTCCCGTAGAATCTCTGTGATTGGTCTGTTTGTCTTCTGTCTTATTCTTTTACTGGCAGTATTCGGGGATCTGATCTGCCCTTATTCTCCCACCAAAATAATTGCTCGTGACCGTTTTCAAGGGCCAAATCCTGTCCACATTTTTGGAACCGATGATATGGGACGAGATACCTTTGCCCGTATCATTGATGGTGCAAGGCTGACACTACTTATTTCCGGAGGCTCAGTATTGATTTCCCTGTTCTTCGGTACCCTCCTGGGGTTGTTAGCTGGGTACCGCCAAGGCAAACTGGATACTATTATCTCCGGCTTGATGGATTCGCTTTGGGCATTTCCAGCAATCGTACTAGCCATGGCCATCCGAGCAGCGTTGGGCGCAAGCATTTCAAATATTATCATCGCCATTGGTGTTGCTAATATTCCGGATTTCTACCGCATTGTGCGAAGCCGCGTTATCTCTGTACGTGAAATGGAATATATAACAGGCGCATATGCTATTGGTCTCAACGACAGGCAGATTATATTTCGCTATGTCCTGCCTAACATCCTTTCCACACTGATTGTTCAGGTTACGCTTACTGCTGCCAAAGCAGCTTTAGCAGAAGCCAGCCTTTCCTTTTTGGGACTTGGTGTCCCGTTGCCACAGGCATCGTGGGGAACCATGCTCAAAAGTGGTTATGCGTTGATGAGACGCACAATTTGGTTAAGTGTATTTCCTGGCATTTTTATCATGTTGCTCATCATAAGCCTGAACTTTTTGGGTGATGGCCTGCGTGACGCACTAGATCTCCGTATTCGCACGGACTAATAGTTAAAAGGAAGTGAAGCACAGTGAATGATCACCTACTTGACATCCGCCATTTGACTTCCGCATTTCTGTACAATGGCAAGTTAGTACCTGTAATTATGGATGTAAGCTACAGCATGCACAGTGGAGAGGTTCTGGGTGTAGTGGGCGAATCTGGTAGTGGAAAGAGTGTTACAGCTAAGAACATCATGCGCCTGTTGCCTACTCCTTCTGCTAAGGTTCTGGGCGGTGAGATCTGGCTCGATGGTGAAAACATGCTGGTAAAAAGTGAAAGGGAAATGCAGAATATCCGGGGTAACAAGGTCGCAATGATTTTTCAGGAGCCCATGACATCCTTGAATCCTGTATATACCAGCGGCGGTCAAATTGTGGAAGCTATTATGTTGCACCAGAAACTAAAAAAGAATCAAGCGCGCCAAAAAGCTATTGAAATGCTCGATCTGGTAGGTATCCCCATGCCAGCCGAGCGCTTAAAGGCCTATCCCCATGAGCTTTCAGGTGGTATGCGCCAGCGTGTGATGATTGCAATGGCATTGTGCTGCAACCCCAAACTCCTTATTGCCGACGAACCCACTACGGCGCTGGATCCGACCATTCAAGCGCAGATTCTGGAACTGCTGAAGGATATCCGTAGCAAAATTGATATGTCCATTCTATATATCACGCATGATCTAAGTGTTGTAGCTGAACTGTGTGATCGCGTGGTGGTTATGTATGCAGGGATGGTACAGGAAATAGCGGAAGTGTACGATTTATTTGACAAGCCGCTTCATCCCTACACGATAGGTCTGATGCAGGCCATGCCGCGAATGGATTTGAAGTTGAATCGGCTGTATAATATTCCCGGTGTTGTGCCGCATGTTACACAAATGCCAGAAGGCTGCCATTTTGCTCCACGCTGTCCATATGCAACATCCAAATGTCAGGATGAATGTCCGCCTGTGATGGATGCTGGAAACAGGCATCAAGTTCGCTGTTGGCGGTACCAAGAAATACTGAAGGGAATGTTAAAATGAAGCTGCTAGAAGTAGAGCATCTAAAAAAGCATTTTCCTGTTCGAGCGGGTTTTTTCAAGCGCACGGTCGGGTACTATAAAGCTGTCAATGATATCAGTTTCAGCCTCGATGCAGGCGAAACATTTGGACTGGTTGGAGAAAGCGGTTGTGGTAAAACAACTGTGGGAAAGTCGATTCTGCGTCTGATTGAACCTACAGAGGGGCTCGTAAAAATCGAGGGCAGAAACGTGACTGCTATGACAGCAGGTGAGCTCATGCGTGAGCGCAAAAATATGCAGATGATTTTTCAAGATCCCTACAGTTCGCTTAATCCGCGTATGACTGTATATCGCCTGATTGCGGAACCTTTGCTGTTGCACAAACTGGTCGATAGCAAGAAGGATTGTGAGGATCTTGTAAAAAAAACGTTGGAAATCGTAGGGCTGGATATACGTGATATGGAAAAGTATCCGCATGAATTTTCTGGCGGTCAGCGCCAACGAATCATGATTGCACGTGCGCTTGCAGTATCGCCAAAACTGGTGGTATGTGATGAACCCGTCTCTGCGCTTGATGTATCCGTACAGGCTCAGATCCTCAATTTAATGAAGGATTTGCAACAGCAGCTGGGTGTAAGTTATTTGTTTATTGCTCACGGCATGCCAGTGGTGGCGCACATTTCCAAGCGTGTTGGTGTAATGTATTTGGGTAATCTGGTAGAAATTGCGGATAGTGACGAGATCTTTTTTCGCAGTCTGCATCCCTACACACGAGCGCTAATTGAGGCAATTCCCAAGCCGGATCCAAACGCTCGTTCTACACGAAACATTGTCAAGGGCGAAGTTCCCAGCTTGGTTAATCCACCGCCAGGATGTCTATTCTCCAACCGCTGCCCGCATTGTACAAAGGAATGTCAAGAAGTCAAGCCAACATTGCATGAAGTATATCCGGGACATATGTTGGCTTGTCACCACGTTTAATACTCATTGCTGATTTCTCATTTGCTTCCTGTTGCCTCTGGACAGCACAGGAGGTAAATTGTACCATGCTACGCCTGTTCGGAGATTCCAGAAGACTACATTGATGAGTCGTTAGTTATACTGTGCATTATCACTCCATTATTCCCGCTGTACAGGCTGATGTGTTTTAAGTAGTGTCCACTGAACAACTCAACTCCTTATATTCCACAAGCATTTTATTCTGATACATGATAAACTGGTGCAAGGAAAACCCCTGAAAACGTCCAAAACCCTTGCACTTCACCAGGAGTGAAAACGTCATGTACGAGAGAAAAGCACATCAGGTGACGATGTTTGAGGACGCGCTACTGTTTGGCGGCGTCAGGCTGAATCCGGCGAACAGATGGGTGCGCATGTCCCGGCTGATTCCATGGGCGGTATTTGAGGAGCGGTACGCAGCCCTGTTCCCGAACCCTCGGGAGGGTAAGCCGGCCAAGTCAGCTCGGATGGCCATCGGCTCCCTCGTCATCAAGAAGCGCTATGGTTTCTCGGATGAGGACGTGGTGGAAGAGATCCGGGAGAACCCCTATCTACAGTACTTCCTGGGCTTTGCGGAGTACAGCAATGCGCGGCCCTTTGATCCCAGCGTGATGACCTGGTTCCGGGAGCGCATCACCACAGAGATGCTGGCACAGAGGTGAATGATTACATCATTGGACACAAACAGATCGAAACAGACGAAGAAGAAACCCCACCGCCGGATGATGTGCCCGGAGGGGATGCAGGCGGGAAGGATGACAACTCTCCAGGCGAGGAAGAAAAAACCTCTAACGAAGGGACGCTGATCCTGGACGCCACCTGCTGCCCGCAGAACATCCGATTCCCCACGGACGCTTCCCTGTTGAACGAAAGCCGTGAGCTGCTGGAGGGGATGATTGACACGGTCCACCAGGCAGGGGCGACTGGGGGACAGAAGCCCAGGACCTACCGCAATCTGGCCAGGCGGGACTGGCTGCGCTTTGTCCGCGACCGGAAACCCAGCCGCAAGAAGATTCGGAAAGCCCTCCGGCAGCAGCTGGGATATGTCAAGCGAGATCTGGGCTATCTGGACACCATCCTCGCTTCTCACCCTGATGCGCTCAGCGCGAAACAGCTGGAGTACCTGGCGGTCATCCGCAAGTTGTACGAGCAGCAACGGGAGATGTACGAGAACAACACCCACCGTGTGGATGACCGGATCGTGAGTCTGCACCAGCCGTGGGTGCGGCCGATTGTGCGGGGTAAAGCAGCAGTGCCGGTGGAGTTTGGGGCCAAAGTGGCGCTGAGCCTGAGCGAAGGCTACGCACGGATTGAAGAGATATCCTGGGATGCATTCAACGAAGGCAAAACGCTGATAGAATCCATGGAGCGGTACAGGAAGCGGACAGGAAAGTACCCGGAGCGGGGCCTGGTGGACAGAATATACAGGACCCGAGAGAACCTTGCCTGGTGCAAGGAGCGGGGCATCCGGCTGAATGGTCCCAAACTGGGCCGCCCGCCCAGGGACAGGCAAGCATATCTGGAAGCCCTGGAGCTTGAACGGCAGGAATCGGGCGAACGCAACGAGATAGAGGGCTGTATCGGTGTTTGCAAGCGTCGGTACGGTCTTAACCTGGTGATGATGCGGCTGAAGCATAGCAGCGAGGTGGACATCCATGTGTCCATCCTGACCCGGAACCTGTTCAAGAGGCTGAAGTCTCTTTTAGGGCTTGTTTTGGGCTGGATCAGGAGGGCTGGATTAGGACGAAAAACGGAGGACAGCGTGTTGCTTGGCTGCTTGGTAGCGTAGAGGGCTGTTATTCAGGGGACACTACTTTATCATAAGTTGCTGAGTAGGATTGAAGTGGCAATCATTGTGAGTGCTAAACTTGATGCTTCATGTTGAAGAACAGTTCATACTCGATACGAATGAACATTTATACTATAGCGTCAGTCGAGTTCGAGTCATCTTTTCTCTGCAGTATACTTTTGCATTTATAGACAAAGTAGTAAGAAAAGTATTGTTCAACAAAAGCAACTCATCCATATTTTTCGTGTATATCTCAAAAAAACGAAAATCTGTTATCAAAACAATCAATTTACATTGGCTTTGTAAAAAATCTTTAAATGATACGATTGAGTCAATTATATTTGGCATTGGATAGCATCTCATTCGAGCAAAATAAATAAAGCTATTCCCCAAACAACCAATAACACTCGACAATTCTTCACTCGTATACCATTTTTGGCCTAGCAAAGTTGATGCATCAGCTTGTTCGCCTTCTATCCATAAGTTATCCAAAAACCAGCTACAATTACAATAAGCTTTGTTAATGCAAACCTCCTTTAGAACTGTATAGCTGTCTCCTTCATACTGGAAGTTCGTTCCGTATATAGAACTCATATATTCCTCCTTCGTAATGGCGTGTTTAGCACTAAAATACGCTTTCATTTAGTCTATTATGGTGTTATTAGTACGAAAAAACTTGTGCCGCCAGTAACTGGAGCAGACAAAGTTGCAACTAATAACTTGAAAAGAATATAACCTAACCCTGCTGTTAAAACCACTTTCATTGAATTATCAGCTTTATCAACATTTCTTTTCCCTTTTTGTGACCTTTTTTTGTCATCATCATTGAGATTCGTAGGTTTTCCGGGACTCCATTTGCCATTCAAGTCGCGTTGCCAAATGTGTTTATGTGGGTTGGTGTGGTATTTGGGATGTCCATGGTCAGAGTGGTGAATGTCCATCTCAGGCAACCTGTCTGGCCCATACCATCTTTCGTAAAGTTCTCCACTGGGGTTGTACCCATAAGTATATGAAAATGGTTCTCCGAAATATGGAAGAGGATTTGTGGAACCAAAAACCACGTCTCCTTCAAAAAACTCATTCAGATGAGAAGGATACTCTAATCCTTTGAATGGAATGGATTCTCTCCCAGATGAATCAACACGATTAACGGAGTTATTCAAACAATAGGCGTAAGTTGATTGGCTTCTAACTTCACTAATTTTATTAAGGAGGATATCTGCCCCAATAAACCTCTGCAGCTCCGGATAGTAATACCTGCTTCTAAGATAGTACATCCACGTTTCTTCATCGTAGACATACCCCCGGTACCTGAACAGATTATATTTTCCCAGAGTCGTAGCCATAACGCCGGTAACACTCTTTTTTTCACCCCACGCACCGTAAGTGTATTGTACCACGGTGTTACCGTTAGCATCAACAATCGCAATGATGTCACCCTGTAAATTATGTACATAACGGTAGGTCACGCCATTATAAACCACCTGTGCCGGGCGATCCTGTGCGTCATAATAGAAGTGCATCGTAGGCCCATTCGTTATGGTCATATGTACGATGTTTTTACCACTCAGCACATAATCGGTCACGATGTTGCCCTTTTTCTTCTGCACTCGCAGGCCATCGGCATTATACTTATATTCCACCATGCCACCAGCGTTAGTCTGGCTAACCAGTTGTCTGCCCGCCTGCCAATTGTATGTCCAGCCCGCATACGAAGTAATGTTGCCAATAGCGTCGCTGACCACCGCGTAACGATTTCCATTGATTACGCGGGCCGTCAGTTTGTCTTTCCAGTTAGCATCCTCGTACAGGTACTCTTCTACATGGTCAGGCGTACCCAGCGTGCCAGTGGTGCAGGGATAGTAGTGCTTCTTATACTAAACTAAATCATTAATGCGTCGATGAGCCATCTGCGATGAGTGATGGAAGTGACACGTTGGACATCTTCAGCCAACTCCTTCACAGTACAACACAGGCGGTCAATCACTGCTTCCAGGTTCT
>Ga0255347_1008036_pt1 | contig 10740 bp, 7 predicted proteins | sample wastewater_treat_2_FD_192479 | JGI IMG/M metagenome (GOLD analysis project Ga0255347, IMG submission 192479) | Wastewater microbial communities from Lulu Island WWTP, Vancouver, Canada - plant24 | ecosystem: Engineered > WWTP > Wastewater > Unclassified | place: Canada: Vancouver, British...
CGGCCGGTTTCCCATGACTATCACGGAGGCCCCCAGATCTCTCAGCACTCTTTCCGCTATCTTATATGCGGCGCCGTTGGCGCAATCGGTGACTATCTTTATTCCGTTAAGGGTTTCATCCATCGTGCTTCTCAGGAATCCTGCGTAGATCTCTTCCGCATTTTCTTCCGCTTCAAAACTCCGGCCAAGCCTTTCTCCTTCGATATGGCTGTTTACATCCATATCTCTCACGATGATATCCTCTATTTCATCCTCCAGATCATCGTCAAGTTTAAACCCTTTGCCGTTAAAAAATTTGATTCCGTTGAATTCAAAGGTATTATGGGAAGCGGAGATCACAATGCCGGCATCCGCTTTCATATGACTGACCAGGTATGCCACGGCAGGGGTAGGAAGCACCCCCACCCTCAATACGTTACCTCCCATTGACATTATTCCGGCACTTATTGAATTTTCCAAAAGGTCGCCGGAAAGCCGGGTATCTTTGCCGATAAGAACAAGAGGAGTCTCTTTGCTTCTGCCAAGCACGTAAGCTCCCACTTTTCCAAGGTTAAAAGCAAGAGCGGGTGTCAGCTCCGTATTGGCAACTCCCCTCACTCCGTCCGTTCCAAAAAGTCTGTTCAATTAATTCTCCTATTCTGTGTCTGTTATTGTGATGTTTATCTCAGATGGGTCAATAGCTATACTGTGAAGCGGCACCTGCGAAGATGCCTTTATCGGTACGGTACGGCTGCCCGCCGGGAGGTCTGCGACCTCGATATAAAGCTGCAATTGGTCCTGTTCCAGCAGGTCGACTATTTGCTTCCTGCCTGTAACTGATACAGTGATGACCGATGCGTCAGTATTCACCGTCTTCCCCTTTGTCAGCCCTTCCAGCAGGATATCGTCCGTTGATATTTGAAATCTCTTCGTTGCGGTTTCTTCGATATTGATCCCTGCCGCCACTTTCGGATTTCTCTTCGACAATGCTGCTCCATCGGGGAGCAAAATGTTAAGTATGACGTTTCCGCTTTGGCTCATTTTAGTAATGTCGACGGGCTCGGCCCTGACTGATTCGATGTCTTTAAGCACCTGCTGAGTACCCTTGATAAGGATTGTCCCCGGCGCATTTATCTCCACGCCGAAACCTTCGCCTGGGTTTCCCGTAGTTTCTACGGTAAGAGGAACTTCTTTGAGCTTCAGGAGCCTAGCCGATACATTGACATAGTCTGACGACAGTTTGACATTTTCAACCGGCATTTCAGCTCTGTTCAAAGGGATCACTTCACTTTGGAAGGTTTCCTCATCCGCTGACAGATCCTCCACATCGATATATACTCTGATCTCATTAACAGATTCCACAGCGGATTTTGCCCCGGTGACCTCCACCTCCGCAGGCCTTAATTCCACATCCCCTTCTTCGGTATCCGTTCGGAACTCTCCTCTGTATACGACTGCAACAGGTTTGCTCAAGGCCACCAGGTCCTCTATAGTCACCTGGATCTTGGCAGATCTTATTTCAACGATCTTCAGCGCAGACGGCACTTTAACATTGACCGGGATGTAGTTTTCTCCCTTGCTCCATCCGAACAGATCAGCCTCTGCAACTATATCTTCGCTTTTGATCTTAACGATATCCGCCCGTCTCCCTTCTACGACCACATCCACCACGTATTCCCCGTCTCCGGAAATGGCAAGCTGTCTGGCTGTAAGGGTCTGGACGTTCAAAAGCTGTACAGGGATTTTAGATATCGTTTCTTTCTTGGTGGGGTTCACCTGAATGATCACATAAGACCAAAGAATCAATGCAATTACCACCGATAGTATGATGGTAATGGTGCGGCTGCTGTCTTTGGCGCTCTTTTTTTTATTGTCCTGCATCGCCGCTCCTCCCCCGTTTTTTAAACAGCTTTGCAATTATATTCTTCTCGTTTTCCCCGTCGAGCTGGCTTAGATACAGATTCAGCAAAGTTTTCTCCACCGTTTTGATATCCAAAAATCTTGATAATCTTCCGTCGATGGCTATGGAAATAATCCCGGTTTCTTCGGATACGATCAGCGCTATCGCATCGGAATGTTCCGTTATTCCCAGCCCCGCTCTGTGCCTGGTTCCAAGATCCTTGCTGAGGGTCCTGTTTTGCGTTAAAGGAAGCACGCAACCCGCTGCGATCATCCGCTCTCCCCTGATGATGCAGGCGCCGTCGTGAAGCGGCGCTCCGGGATAGAAGACGGCCTCAAGAAGACTTTCGGTTATGACCGCGTCGATTTCCGTCCCGGATTCCAGTATATCGGTAAGTGACGTTTCTCTTTCTATTATCAAAAGCGCACCGGTTTTATTGACGGAGAAATGATCTACCGCCCTGATAATCGTAGATGTGATAGATTTAGCCTTCTCTTTGTTCATCTCGCCGAACTGTTTTTTTATAAACTTGCTTCTGCCGATGTATTCAAGTCCCCTTCTAAGCTCAGGCTGAAAGACTATTATAAGGGCAATGACGCCTAATGTCAGAGTCCCTTCCAAAAGCCAGTTCAATGTGTAAAGGTTGAGAATGTCGGAAAGGAAGGTGGCGACAACTAAAACCAACAGCCCTTTAACGAGCTGCTCGGCTCTGGTCTCCCTGATAAAGGCCAGGACCTTATACACAACAAAAGCAACGATTGCCACATCGATGACATCCGTAAAACTGAAGCTTGCAAACATATTTTTAAAAACATCAGCCATTGCCTTTGCTCCGTAAAGGAATATCTTTCATATCGAATATATATTATCGAACATGGCGCTAGATTTCAATAGTAAATTCTATCAGCCCGATGCGGCAGGCAGGCCCGGGTAAAGTATTTAAACGGGGCCGGAACGTAATTCCTCCGGCCCCAATGTAAAACAGCCTCTATGCATTGCAATTATCAATAATCCGGTTCAAGAAGGCCGTAATTGCCGTCCTTTCTTTTATAGACGACATTGACCGTATCAGTCTCCATATTCAGAAAAACGTAGAAGGTGTGTCCGAGGAGTTCCATTTGCATGATCGCTTCATCCTGAGACATGGGCATCAGATCAAATTTCTTTCTCCTGACCAGTGCCATTTCCTGAGCATCCTTATCAGGAGCTTCCGGCAGATTGGCAAAAATAAATTCCTTATGGTCTTTATGCTTTCGCTGCAGCTTGGTCTTAAACCTGGACATCTGAGTCGACAATTTATCAACTACTCTGTCAACACCGCTGTAAATGTCATTGGTCTCTTCTTCTGCCCGAAAAATCGTACCCTTGGCATTGATAGTAGCTTCGATCTTCTGACGTCCGCTTTCCATAGCCAGTGTCACGTTGGCAACTATGTCTTTTGAGAAGTACTTGCCAAGCTTTTCAAATTTGGACTCGATGGTTTGCTTGAGATGATCGCTTGCGTTGAAGTTCTTGCTGGTAATGATGACTCTCATGCCTATTCCCCCTTTTTTGTTGTTAAAACGGCTTTATATGATTATACTACAAAACTCATGCCATTCCTTTTAATAGGCTAAAAATATTTATTCAAACGCCTTGCTAAAAGAGAAGCGGTCTTTGTTTCGTTATTCATCAAAAAATGTCGAATCTTTAATGTTTTTGTCACGTACTCCAGTTCTGTTGATAATGTGGATAACTCTGTGCATAATTGAAAATTCAAGCCTTTATTTGTGGACACTTTTTCGCCCCATTAATATTAATATTTATTCATGCATATTTCGTATTTCGGGCCGGCGCTTTGTTTTCCAACTGTCTGCGGTTGCATAAATATTTACTATTTTTTTCTGAAATATTTGTTCTCTTATCTGCTTTTTTTGCTTTCCTTGTGGATAAAACAGGCCGGATAATGGAATTGCCCGGCTGACCTGGTCTTTGCCCCCACACTCGCCTGTCGTTTTTTGTCGCTCCAAAGAGCATATCGACAGGGCTTATACCTAGACTACGCCATGATCGCTGCCGCCTTGCGGTCCAGCTTACGTGGGTCCTTTTGCCCGTAGCTGGCATGGACTTTCAACCACAGACCCGGGCAATTCCATTATCCGGCTTCTTCCCCGCATCCATGCCCGCTGCAAAGGTCAATACATAAACCTGTTTGGCTCCGGCTTCTTTTAATGCGGTGCTGCATGCCTCTGCCGTGCTTCCGGTTGTGAAAATATCATCCACAAGCAGCACAGCTTTGTCCTTTATAATATTCTTTACCCATTTTGCCGTTTTAAAAACACCTTGCACATTTTCTCTGCGTTCGGCGGCACTTAACCCGCTCATAGGAGGTGTATCGGATATGCGCACCAGAAGGTGAGGGTAATAAGGTATATCAAGTCGATCCGAAATGTATTCCGCAAGAAGCCCTGCCTGATTATAGCCTCGCCTGCGCTCCTTGCTTTTATACATTGGCACCGGTACCGCAAGATCAGCCCTGAGCCCTTCGGCGCTTATCCTTTCATACATCAGCTCTGCAAAATAAGAAGCAAGGTAATCTTTGTCCCGGTATTTAAGCTGATGGACCAATTCTCTTTCCGGCAGCCCGTAACTGACGCAAGTATAACCCCGGTCGAAACTCCTTTGTCTTTCGGCACATTCACCGCAAAGTCCATTAACGGCTTGCACCGGCATCGGCTTTCCGCAGCTTTCGCAGGATGCTCCGTTGGCCCATCTGAGGCGCCTGACACAGTAAGCGCAAAGGGAATAAGGAAAGCGGTCATCGATAGGCCTTCCGCAGTTGATGCAGTATATATTTGAGGGATAGACCAGATCCAAAAAAGAAGTCCAAAGCTCTTTTATCACAGCAGAAACTCCTTAAGCTTCGGCTCAAGGCCCGAATATCGCTCAACTATGCTGTTATTATCCACCATTGCCCGCATCTTATCCTCCGAGCCCACCAGAATGACCGCATCTTTTGCTCTGGTCACCGCCGTGTAAAGCAAATTTCGGGTGGCCAGCATCGGAGGGAACCATGAGACCGGCATGATGACGATGGGAAATTCACTTCCCTGACTCTTATGGACCGTTATGGCATAGGCCAGTTCCAGCTCATCAAAGTTGCTCACATCATACTTCACGTACTTATTATCTTCATAGACTACGACCATCTCGTTATACTCGTCGTCGACAGAGGTTATAAATCCGCAGTCGCCGTTGAACACGCCCTGCCCGTCGGTAAAATCGTCCAACCTTTTCCATTCAAGCCTGTAATTATTTTTGATCTGCATGACTTTGTCCCCTTCCCGAAACAACCGGTCTCCAATGCGTTTTTCTTTCGTGCCGGGCGACGGAGGATTCAGTATGTTTTGAAGTTCCTTATTCAGATTGATGCATCCGAGAAGACCTTTTCTGATCGGGGTGAGTATCTGCAGATCTTTCAATGGGTCGCAGTTCTCAAAATAAGTGGGCAGACGCCTTACGCACAGATCTTTGATCGTGGCCAGCATCTCCTTTTCGCCTTTGCAGCGCAACAGGAAGAAATCCTTATCTTTTTCGTTGCTGTCGGGATAATCTCCCTTGTTGATTTTATGGGCGTTTACGACTATCAGACTTTCTTTGGCCTGGCGAAAAATCTCTGTGAGCTTCACAGAGGATACGACTTCGCTGCCGATAATATCTCTTAAAACATTGCCGGCTCCCACCGGAGGCAGCTGATCCGCATCTCCGACGATGATCAGCCTGGTGCCTGCGGGTATGGCATCCAGAAGTCCCTTCATCAAAAGGATATCGATCATGGAAGCCTCATCTATTATAACTGCATCCAGCTTCAGGGGAGATTCTTCGTTTTTGCCGAAGCGCATGCTGTCATCACCTTCAGAATAATAGTATTCCAACAGCCTGTGGATGGTCGAAGCATTATGGCCGGAAGTCTCAGTGATCCGCTTTGCCGCTCTTCCTGTCGGAGCTGCGATAGCGGTAGAAAAGCCGCTGTCCTGTAATATCGTCATAATGGTGTTGATAATGGTCGTCTTTCCGGTCCCTGGACCTCCGGTGACAACGGCGACCCCGCTCCCCAAAGAAACTTCAACAGCTTGTTTTTGGTTCTCTGACAGCTTAATCCCGGTCCTTGCCTCCATCAACTCTATGAGTTCTTCAATATTGCCTTTTATCGGCTTTAAAACAGCCCTGTCAAGCTCAATAAGCTTCCTGCATACCTTCTGCTCGGCCAGGTAGTACGGCACTGAGTATACAACAGCCCTTCCCTCCAGATTTTCCACCTGCAGATCACCGTCAAAAGCCATTTGAACTATTGACTCATATACTTCCTCGGTACCTATGTCGAGTAGTTCTCCGGCCAGCTCGCATAGACGTTTTTGAGGCAGGAAGGTATGCCCTTCGGTGATGTGGGACCACAGAGTGTACCGTATCCCGCTGCGGATTCTGCCGGGTGCATTTCCCGGGACCCCGAGGAGCCCGGCTATTCTGTCGGCCTTTTTGAAGCCTATGCCGAACACATCATCCACCAGTTGATAGGGATCTTCCTCGATGGCCTTTATAGTATCCGCACCGTACACTTTATAAAGCCGCATCGCATAGCCTGTTGAAATTCCGAAGCGCTGAAAATAAAGAACTATTTCTGCAAACTCCTGATGGTTTCGAAATGCGGTAGAAATGGTTTCGGACTTGACCTTGCCTATCCCTTCGACCTCGGTCAGGCGGTGAGGCTCTTCTGCGATGATCCTCAGGGTGTCTTCGCCGAACCTGTTTACCATGGCCTGAGCGGTCTTCTTCCCGATACCCTTCATAATACCTGAACTTAAGAAGTTCTGTATCCCCTCGGCGGTTTTGGGTATCTCTTCAACATAGGTCTGAAAAGCGAACTGCTCTCCGTAGGTCGGGTGGTTTTTCCAATCGCCTCTGAAACTGTATTCCCTGCCTTTATCAGGGTTGTTAAGATAACCGACGGCGGTGAACTGCTCTTCGGCTTCCTCGTTTTCGATCACGGCGATGGTGTATCCGTTGCCTTGGTTATGATAAATGATATCAGATAATGTCCCTTTTTTTTCTTCCATAATCGCTTATTTTACTAAGTATATATTGCGGAACTTTGCTCGTATGGGGTTCTTCAGTGCTTTTGCTTTTTTCAGCAGTTTTGGCTTGGTATTAAGCCCCGGGAATCTGTGGACCACATCAACAAGCATGCTCAGCATCTCTCCCACTTTTTCGCCTTCCGCGATCCCGGCTTCGATAAGGTCTCTGCCGCTGATGGCAAGATCCTCTAAAAAGATCGGCTCCCTGTTTTTCTTTATATCATCAAGGATATAATATCGGCTTTCAATGCGGGACCCGGAGGTATCGTATACTTCCCGCTGCTGTTTGCATATATCCGAAAGGAACATGTAAATATCCTCTCCGTTAAGATATATGAACCTCTTGAGCGAATACTTATCAATAGAAAAATGAAGATCCATCAGGAGGTTCTGTGCGGCTTTCTGCATCCTTGCCCTTTCCTTTGTCAGCCTCAGTTCGTCGATAGCTTTCATGGCTTTACGTTTTTCAAAGCATAAAAGAAGCAGTGCGAGACGAAGATCTGCATCATTTCTTGAGCGGTCGATATTCTGAATAAGGGCTTCAAGATCTCCGTTGTCCATCCTGCCTTTAGGCGGATAGCAATCGTTGAAGAGAGCGTTCAAAACACCGGAGGAAGTAGCTATCCTCAGGGCTTTTCCGGTATTTTTCGTGGTCAGCAGCCTTTCAAATTCCGTTCTTCTCCTGTCCATGCTGATCTTTTCAAGCAGGCATGCGGTCTTTTGCATCGCCGTAAAGGTATCCATATGCAAATCAAAATCCAATTGACCTGCCAGCCTTATCCCCCGAAGGATGCGCAACGGGTCTTCGGCAAATCTTTTTTCAGGATCGCCGATGGTACGGATCAGGCGGTCTTTCAGATCCTTCTGCCCTCCGTATGGATCTGTGATCCCCTTCTGCGGGTGAAAAGCCATGCCGTTGACAGTAAAGTCCCTGCGTGCCAGATCCTCTTCGATCTTATCGGTGAAGGCCACTTCATCCGGACGCCTGTGGTCGGTATAGTGTCCGTCGATTCTCATAGCAGCGATTTCCACTGTCAGATCGCCTTCTTTAACCCGGGCCACTCCGAATTTCTCACCGCTGTCGTTCACGGCATCTTCGCCCTCATCATCGGACTTTTTGAAGAGTTCAGACACTCGTTGCGACGGGGCATTGCCTGCCAGGTCCCAATCTTCGGGTTCCATGCCCAGCAGCATATCCCTGAGGCTTCCTCCCACAACGTATATTTGATGCCCGTCCTTTTCGATGGTCTTCATTATCTTTGATATTTCCTTTGGAAGTCTAAGCATGGACATTTTCTCCTCTATAGTGGTTTATACAGCCTTCTGTTATCCAGAGTCCAGACTTTTTCCGAAAACTCTCCGGGTCTGGTTCCGAACAAAGCTTCTTCCATATCGTACATTCTGGCATCTACGATGTCCAGGTAGTGCAGGATCTCCGCCTCAGGGAAAAGAGGTTTTTTCGGACTCCCGTATTCCGGCTCGTAATGATGAGTCAGTATCATATGCTCCAGCATCACAGCTTTCTCCCGTCCTATGCAAAGCTCCTCCGCAAGCCGGTCGATGGTTTTTACCCCCTGGACTAAATGTCCGAGAAGCTGTCCTTCAAAAGAATATCCCGAAGCTATGCCTGTTTCGTCTGCATCTATCTCATTGAGCTTTTCAATATCATGAATAATAACGCCGGTTACGATAAGATCCCTGTTCAGCTTCGTATAGACTTCGCAATAACGCTCTCCCATTGCGATCATGCGTTTCATATGATAAAGCAGCCCTCCCATTTCCGCATGGTGGTTTTTGACCGCCGCCGGATAATAAAGAAGCTTCTCCTTGTTGTCTTCGAGAACCCTGGTGCAAAGGGCCTTGAGCTCCTTGTCGTTCATGGCGGCTACCGCATCTTGAAGAAAAGCGAACATATCTTCGGACTTTTCCGGGGCAGTGCGGATAAAGTCACCGATCTCCACATTATCCTGGTCAACGGCTTTTCGTATCTTCAACACCTTAAGCTGTTTAAAACCGTTCCATTCGTTGACCTGAGCCTTGACTTTGACCACTTCTCCGATACCGATCTCGTTCAGCGACGGCAGTTCAGTATCGGCTACATCCCACTTTTTTCCCGTTATTTCCCCCGTGTTGTCTCCCAAAAGCAGATCCAGATACTGCTTTTTGTTGGAACCTAATTTAACCGCAATATTCTTGACCATGAAAAAATCCTGTATCTCCTCATCGGTTGTCAGCAGGCTGACGTAGTGTTCCTTCATAATTTTGCCCTCTCTTTCCGTACTAACCGGCTTCTATTTAATGCGGTGAAATCATTATAACATAGAATAGGATACTAATTATAATCGACTTTTCCGTTTTTCATGTCTCCGCTTAAATATACCATATTACTACATTAATGTAAATACATTGCTTGTAAATTGCCGGCGGCACACGAATAAATTTGGTGTCCGACATCTTATCATAAGAAGCATTATGGTATATAATATACACACCGCATCCGCTGCAGTAAAAATGTTTAGGAGAAGTACAATGGCAAAAACCAATATAGGAATGATCCGTGTGGCCGCCGCATCCCCGGTTTTGAAGGTCGGGAATCCGGAATTCAATAGCGGCGAAATCCTTAGCTGTGCCGAAAAAGCATACGCTCAGGGCGCCGGCATCATAGTATTTCCGGAATTGTGTTTAACCGGCGCAAGCTGCGGAGATTTGTTTTTCCAGGATGTATTGTATAAAAGCCAAAAGGACGCTTTAAATGAAATAGCCTTAGCCACTAAAAAGATGAATGCGGCCCTTATATTAGGCACATATCTGAGGATAGACAACTTTCTTGCAGAGTGTGCAATACTGCTTCAGAATGGGCTTATCAAGGGAATCGTTCCCAAATACTCCTCCGGTGGGATGGATGGCCAGAGGAGAGCCGGCCGGTTTTCCTCCGGTGCCGAAATCGAAAGGATACGGGATACCGTAACTCTTTTTGATTGCGAGATCCCTTTCGGGAGAATTATTTTTCAAGATCCTGAAAGCGGGGTAACCATTGGAATTGAAACAGGCGAGGATCTGTCGGCGCCGGTTTCCCCGGGAGCAAAGCTCTGTTTGGCAGGCGCCCAAATCATTTGCAACACTGCTGCAAGCCCGGCGCTGATCGGTTCGGTTTCACGCAGACGGTATTCGGTACTTCAAAAGAGCAGGGATTGCCTCTGCGGTTATGTATATGCTTCGGCGGGCGTTTCTGAATCCACAGCTTCGGGAGTATACAGCGGCCATTGTATGGCCGCCGAAAGCGGTGTGCTTCTTAAAGAGAACTGCGCCCTATCCTTTGAAAGCAAGCTGGTAATCAGCGACATCGACTATGAAAGGATCATCAGCGAAAGAACCGGAGCGCCAGGCTCTGTGAATTTGGCTAGCCCGGCATCTTATCGCAGCGTGGACCTGAGGCCATTGCCTATTCTTAAATACGATTCGCCACTTCAAAGAAACTATTCCAAAACACCCTTTATTCCGAATGATCCTGCAACTGTTAAAGAGAACTGCCGGGAAGCCTTTGAAATACAATCCGCCGCCCTTGCCAGGCGCCTTTCCCATACTAAATCCAAGAAAGCAGTCCTGGGAATTTCCGGAGGCTTAGACTCCACCCTGGCTCTTCTGGTTGCGGTACAGGCCATGAAGGCTTTAGAAAGGCCTGCAAAAGATGTGATCACAGTTACAATGCCCGGGTTTGGCACAACGGACAAGACCTATTCCAACGCTATG
>Ga0255347_1008041_pt1 | contig 10736 bp, 8 predicted proteins | sample wastewater_treat_2_FD_192479 | JGI IMG/M metagenome (GOLD analysis project Ga0255347, IMG submission 192479) | Wastewater microbial communities from Lulu Island WWTP, Vancouver, Canada - plant24 | ecosystem: Engineered > WWTP > Wastewater > Unclassified | place: Canada: Vancouver, British...
TCCGTAAATAGCCGCGGTAAGACCTGCCGGCCCGCCGCCCACGATGATAAGATCTTTTACATTTTCCATATTATTATCCCTGAGTTACAAAAAAATTAAACGGCAGCATGACCCGCGGTATATGCCTATTTTTCAGTCACAATTACAACCGAGTCCTCAACATCATCCGTATCCCTGAGCCTTACCTTTACAAGATCTTCGGCAACGGTCAGCACTTTATGCCCGCAGTAGTCCGCCTGAATGGGGAGTTCCCTGCCCCCTCTGTCTACCAGTACAAAAAATCTTATCATATCAGGTCTGCCAAAAGCCATCAGGGTCTCTATCGCGGCCTTGGTGGTTCTTCCCGTGAACAGCACATCGTCGACAAGAAGTATTATTTTGTTATTGATATCGAATTCAATAAGGGTCTCTTTAAGCACCGGGAGTTTACCCCTGGTTATAATATCATCCCTGTGGAATGTAATGTCGAGGGTCCCGTTCTTTACAGACTTTCCGGTTAATTTTTCGATCTTCTCTTTTATTCTCGCGGCAAGTTCAACACCCCGCGTCTGTATGCCCACAATGGCAAAACTCTCCATATCGGGAAAATCACGCACTACCCGGCTGGCGGTGTCGCTGATAATTCTTTCAATATCAGATGAACTGAGAATTTCTCTTTCAATAGCCATCATTCCACCTCTTTCATAGTATTCCTGTGAACAGGCCTGACCGGAAGCTCCCCCGTACTTTATGTAAAAAAGGCCGTTTATCGCAGCCTTTGCTCCCGCGGCCGCAGCCGCGGGGAATATGTGGCAGCGCAGAGCGGCCTGTCTTATCATGTACGCATCATCGCGCGTTACTTTGCCCGGGGGTGTATATTGCGAACTGTACATCACAGTTATTGATTCTGTCAACAAAATTAGGCTTACTATTGCGGCAGGCTGTTTTGCCACGGAGACTCAGAGAACACAGAGGAGAGGGATGAGTCATACCCGCGAAGGCGGGTATCCATAGACTACGCATGGTACGGGCTGAACCTTAGACTTAACGGTTCTCACACAGAGACTCAGAGAACACAGAGGAGAGGGATGAGTCATACCCGCGAAGGCGGGTATCCATAGACTACGCATGGTACGGGCTGAACCTTAGACTTAACGGTTCTCACACAGAGACTCAGAGAGCACGGAGGAGAGGGATGAGTCATACCCGCGAAGGCGGGTATCCATAGACTACGCATGGTACGGGCTGAACCTTAGACTTAACGGATTTGCCACAGAGCCTCAGAGAGCACAGAGGAGAGGGATGAGTCATACCCGCGAAGGCGGGTATCCATAGACTACGCATGGTACGGGCTGAACCTTAGACTTAACGGATTTGCCACAGAGCCTCAGAGAACACGGAGGAGAGGGATGAGTCATACCCGCGAAGGCGGGTATCCATAGACTACGCATGGTACGGGCTGAACCTTAGACTTAACGGTTCTCACACAGAGCCTCAGAGACCACGGAGGAGAGGGATGAGTCATACCCGCGAAGGCGGGTATCCAGATGCTACGCATGGTACGGGCTGAACCTTAGACTTAACGGATTTGCCACGGAGACTCAGAGAGCACAGAGAGTGAAAAGAAAAGGATAGTTGTCTTTTTTGTCCTGTACCACAGTGTAAAATCCGGGCTGCTTATATAAAAACTTTTTTAATTTTTTCCCTGTTATTAAAATAAGCCCTTCTCGGGGCGTATGGTATCAACTTATTTTGAACTTATTTCAATCAGCAAAGTCAATCCTGCTGACCATGCCGAATGTCATAATCCACTGATTTTCAGTTTCAGATTTATCTTTTTTATGATCTCTGTTAATTACCTGGTTTTTACCGAATCCAATGAGGGGTGAAATCTCTCCAAATATCGGATTTGAAAAAGACGCGGCAATAATAAATGAATTATTCATCTCTGATACGTCTACATTCCCCTTGTTGAAGAAGAAGGTGTCGTTAGAATTGTTATAGCCCAGTAAATCCAGAGAATAATCAGTACGAATATAGTCAAATTCCCCCCTTAGTACGAGGTCTACAAAAATGAATGGAGATGTGTTGAATGCCAGGTCAATACACATCGCATAGCCGGCCTTCTGCCATTTCGATTCATTCGATAAACCATGCTGCGGTATTATTGGATCAAATTCTGTGTCCTGTTTGACTTTCAGGTAATAAGAGGGGAAAACATCGCCGCGAAAAACAGCATTAAACCATGAATTTTTATATTTAATACCCGCTGTAATGATCGGCATAAGCGCTTTAATTTCGACATCATTATCGAAAACTACCCACGTGGAATCCCATGGGGTAGAAGCCCAGTAGGGATCATCAACCGCCGAAATTTTAAAATAGCCGAATTCACCTTTTTTTATATATTTATAAGACCCTGTGCCTCCAATAGATACAAGGAGCCTGTCCCATGTGAAATTATATGAAAGTACGTTTGCCCGGAAATCCCATATTTTGATCTCTGTCGCGTCATTGCTTTGACTAAAACCGTCAATTTTTGATAATACTATATCTTTTGAATACTTCGCGTCCAATCCTGAACTGAATGTGCTGTTCCAGAACCAGTTCAGGGAATAATATGGCGATAGAGACTTAGACTCGCTATTGTAATCTCCCCGCACCGAAAATTCTGCCGCGGAAAGAAATGAAGAAAACAATAGAACAGTCATAAACAGAGCCGCTGAAATTATATTAATAAAACGATTTTTTTTGTTTGATGAAAATGTTTTCATTATGTATTTATCCTGTTTTGTATAAAATTAAAAATAAATATGCTGGGGGCGTGAGCCCGCAGCATTTTCTTTAAACGTTTTTTAATATGATACCAGACCTGGAGTTAATCTGCCTGTATAAGTACCATCGCCAAGCTCGCCATAGGTATTCCGTCCAGTAGTCCAGAAAGATCCGTCTGTTTTCAGAATCATTGTGTGGTAATACCCTGCGGAAACAGATAAAACTCCTGTCATTACCTGAAAAACATTGTTTCTGTTTTCAGTAGTACCATCGCCAAGCTGGCCATACTCGTTCAGTCCAGCAGCACAGAGAGAGCCGTTTGTTTTCAGAATCATTGTGTGGGCATACCCTGCGGAAACAGATGCAACTCCTGTCATTACCTGAAAAGCAAGGTTTCTGTTTATATAAGTACCATCGCCAAGCTGGCCATCGCTGTTAGCTCCAGCAGCCCATAGAGAGCCGTTTGTTTTCAGAATCATTGTGTGCCACCCACCCGCGGAAACAGATGAAACTCCTGTCATAATCTGTTCCGGAGTTTTTTTAAGTGTGTAAGAAGAACTACCATCGCCAAGCTGGCCTGCACCATTTGATCCAGCAGCCCATAGAGATCCGTTTGTTTTCAAAATCATTGTGTGAGATTCCCCTGCGGAAACAGAAGCAACTTCTGCCATAATTTGAAACGGAGTTGATCTACTTGTAGTAATACCACCATCGCCAAGCTGGCCATGAGAGTTGGATCCAGTAGCCTATAGAGAGCCATCTGTTTTCAGAATCATTGTGTGGGAACCCCCTGCGGAAACAGATGAAACTCCTCCTGAAACTCCTCCGGCCTTAATTTCAACTGGAGTTGATTTATCTTCAGTAGTACCATCGCCAAGCTGGCCAGAGTCGTTTCGTCCAACAGCCCATAGAGATCCGTCTGTTTTCAGAATCATTGTGTGGGAACCCCCGTCAGAATCATTGTGTGCCCACCCCCTGCGGAAACAGATGAAACTCCTCCTGGCATAATTTTAACTGGAGCTAATTTTTTTGCAGTAGTACCATCGCCAAGCTGGCCAGAGCCATTCTCTCCAGTAGCCCATAGAGATCCATCTGCTTTCAGAATCATTGTGTGGGCATACCCTGCAGAAACAGAAGAAACTCCTGTCATAATTTTAACCGGGGCTAATTTTTTTTCAGTAGTACCATCGCCAAGCTGGCCAGAGTAGTTCATCCCAGTAGCCCAGAGAGAGCCGTCTGCTTTCAGAATCATTGTGTGGTAACCCCCTGCGGAAACAGATGAAACTCCTCCTGGCATAATTTCAACTGGAGTTGATTTATTTACATTAGTACCATCGCCAAGCTGGCCATATTCATTGTATCCAGTAGCCCATAGAGAGCCGTCTGTTTTCAGAATCATTGTGTGCCCACCCCCTGCGGAAACAGATGAAACTCCTGTCATGACCGGTACCGGAGTTGATCTGTTTGTAGTAGTACCATCGCCAAGCTGGCCAGAGTCGTTCTTTCCAGTAGCCCATAGAGTTCCGTCTGCTTTCAGAATCATTGTGTGGGCATACCCTGCGGAAACATAAGAAACTCCTGTCATGACTGGTACCGGAGTTGATCTGTTTGTATTAGTTTTATCGCCAAGCTGGCCGAAGTCGTTCCGTCCAGTAGCCCATAGAGATCCATCTGCTTTCAGAATCATTGTGTGGCCATCCCCTGCGGAAACAGATGAAACAATAGCTATAATTGGTGAGAACGTTGTTTTATTTGTAGGAGTACCATCGCCAAGCTGGCCCCCGCCATTATATCCAGTCGCAAAATAATTTCCAAAGGAATCAATAATAAAAGAGTTCCCTTTACCAGCATTAAAAGACTTTATCGGGATAATGAATCCTTCATCAGCAGGACTGAATGCGCTGAGTCCTCTGGATTCTGAATATGCCTTAACTTTATAGAAGTAGTGAGATTTCGCGTTCAGATTTGTATCATTCAGAGAAGTGCCGGTTGAAGTACCTACAAGGTAGTAATAACTGCCGTTCTCATCTGTATCTCTATATACATAATAACTCTCCGCTCCGGAGACTTCTGGCCATGATATATTCACACGATCTGCATACGCTCCATCTGTGGCTGAAACATTATCAGGCTCAGGGAGGCTTGGGGGTATTGATGCTTCGTAGAAATCTATATCATTCTTGTGCAGAAACGCCATTATAGACGTTTCAGCCTCAAGCTTTGTTGGTTGATCCTCTGTATCATTGGGCTCATTAGCTGTTGAATCAACAAAAGAACTGAAATCTGAATCCGGTTCGGCGTTTACAGCAAAGGAATATTTTGACTCAGTATCCGCGCTTGCTCCTGAAAATACTATCATGTAGTCTGTTGAACGAAAAGGACGCTTTACAGAAGTATAACTGTCGGTGGAAAAACGAACAGCCCTTCTTTCAGGGGTCAGTATTACCCCGTTTACCAGGTTGCTATTGGCACGCATATTAAAATAGACGGGACGCTGCCAGAAACGGAGGGTCACCCTGTCATTCCAGCGGTTCCCGGATACATCTGTCAGTTGGATATTGATTACCTTATCTTCGTATTCACCGGCAATTGGTCCGCATGAAACTGTAAGGACTATGTCTTTACTCTTGCCCGGCTCAATAGTGCCAATAATATCCGCAAGCTGACCCTCTAACAAAAGATCATCTGAACCTGAACTCAGGGTATAATTCCCGGCTGTTATATCAAGATTCCCAACATTGGTTATGTTAAGGTTTATATTATATTTATTTTCAGTTACATTATGCTTCGCGTACATATAGTCAGCATCGGATGTATAGGTCATTTTGAAATTATACTGCTCATCAGTAATGGTAATGACTCCAATATCCTCAGATTCAATACGCGGTGTTACAATAACAGAGTCGCCTCCAGCAGGTTTTATACTATATTCATCTCCCGGGATTGTTTCTGTTGCTGTAAATTCCCCGTCATCATCAGTAGTCAGTGTCTGGGAATCTGAGGGGTTATTCAGATTGCTGATAATTACGTTTATGCCCCCAACACCTCCCAGGCCTCTGGTAGGGCTTTTGCTTCCTGTTTTATTTGATTTTAAAGCGCCCGTGAATTCAACCTGAGCTCCGCCATTGCGAAATAGATAATAAATAGCTGAACCCTGGGTTACCCTGATTACATTCTTGGTGCTTTTTTCTAATGTTTTACCTTCTATGCTTAAAGATGTGTCAGATGCTGTTGTAATTGGATTAAGTTCATCGCCGATCTTTACGGATCTGTCATTTATATACCACTTTTCAGTGGTGTCCATGCGCGTCCAGTGGCCCCAGAAGTATTTTTCAGGGGGTATTTTACCGCTGCCGCCACCGCTACCGCCGCAGGATGAAAATATTAGTGCGGTTCCGAGTAAAAGGGCCGTAAAAATAGTGCTTTTTTTCATAATAGCAAACTCCCCTTTAGATTAGACATGAAGGCTAAAATTAATTTCGTCCTTGCATAATTCCCATGAATTGTCAAGAAAGAAACAGCTTTAAAAGTGTGTATTGAAAAAAAAGTGTGGTCAATTTTTTATATATAAAACTTGATTATGTTAAGCAGGCTAAAAAAACGTCAGGGCAGCCCTGATAAAACTTGTGACAGGAGCCTGTTCACGCGAATCCTCGATTACATCTCTGACCTGTTTAAGTGTTTTATCCGTGCCGGCATGAACCGTGTCTTCGTTAACAAGCCTGGCAATGGTGCCGTCGCCTTTGTTTATTTTTTCCGCGAACTCCCTTATATTAGTAATGGTGCTCGCCAGTTCATCACGGTTTTCCTCTATAACCTCGGCAAGCAGCGCAATAGGATCGCCAATAGAAGCGCCTCTCAGATCGGTTCTTGTTTCGATCTCGCTAAAGTAGAGTCCATCAACCTCCGGCCTTCCGGGATTTATTGATATTATCCTTCCGCCAAGGGCAGTGGAGCTCTTCATTACAATCGAATAGTTTTCATATATCCTGAAATTGACATGCATCTTCAGCACAACCCTGACCCTGTTGTCTTCAAGAAGCCTTATGGAAGCGACCACTCCCCCCTCAACGCCGTTAATCTGCGCATGATCACCCTCGGCCAGGCCCTGCACCTCGTCAAATATTACACTCATTGTGTAGTAGGTACGCGTATCAAAGAATTCACCCTTGATTACCGTAAAATACACCAGTACTCCCATCGCGAAAAAGAAAACAACCCCTACGATGAATTCATTAAATCTTGTCATCACTATCCCTGTGCGTTTTATTCACATTATCACGTCTTTGACCCGTATTAATGCATATATGGTTTTCTGCACACACTTTTTTATAGCCGGGAACTATTTTAATACCGCCACAGCCGGGCATACAGCATTATCGGACTGCTTATAAAAAACTCCGCCCTGTATCTTTAATATAACAATTTATTCAGTAGTTTATCAATGTTAATTCCTTAGACATTTTCCCGGAATAAAGTTTCTACTGTTTGTCGCCCGACAGGGGCTTAAAAACTTAACGCCCCCGGCTGAAGAAACTTTTTTTATACTCATTAACTATTGCCAGCCACCCCCGGAAGGGGTTGTAGAACTGTCAATTTTAATCAACAATATTTAATCTTTCAATTATAGAACTGGTTTTACGTTTAATCTGGTCCTTCATATTATATTTCTATAAAATTTTTAAGCCCCTTGCGGAGGCGGCGTATAAAGAACAGGGAAAAAATCTATGTTCACTCGCCGGGGGCGGAGACTCAAGGCTTCAGCCCGTACCATGCGTAACATCAATATCCCGGCGCTACGGCCGGAATGACCGTGTCTACAATAATAAAGAACAGGCCCAGCCTACACTTCTATGGGCCCGATAAGCGAACCTTCAACAAACTGCCGCACTATGGGGCTGCTGCTCCCCCGAATCTGTTCGGGAGTTCCGCATTCTATAATGCTTCCGTTGTAAAGCATTGCGATGCGGTCGGCAATATTGTACGCGCTTACCATGTCATGAGTGACTACAACACTGGTTACGCCCAGTTCAGACTTCATCCTTATTATCATGTCGCTTATCCTTGCGGACATTACCGGGTCCAGGCCCGAAGTAGGTTCATCGTAAAGGATTATCGACGGGTTGCGCACAATGGCGCGCGCCAGCCCCGCTCTTTTTTTCATGCCGCCGCTTATGTCGGCGGGCATTTTATCCCCAGAGTCCAGCAACTGCAGCAGTTCAAGCTTTTCGTCAACTATCCGGTTAATCTCGCTGATGCTCCCGAGCCTGTGTTCCGCCAGCGGAAGCGCGACATTCTCCCTGACAGTGAGCCAGTTTATAAGCGCCCCTGACTGAAACAAAAATCCCATCCTCTCACGCAGCCTTGACTTTTTAGCCGGGTCGGCTCCGTTCATCCTCTCCGCTTCAATGAATACATCGCCATGGTCGGGGTCAAAGAACCCTGCTATGTGGCGCAATATGGTGGTTTTACCCACGCCCGACTGGCCTATTATTACAAATGTTTCACCCTTTTCAATTTTGATAGAGACAGAATCGAGTATTTTTTTATTATTGAAGGATTTATGAACATTAACAAGCTCAATCATAAAAACCCCCCGTAAAACAGCGATGTTATAAAATAACCCGAAATGAGAATCATCAGGAGCGACGAAACCACGGCCACACGCGTCGCGTGCCCCACGCCGAGCGCGCCATTAGCCGCCTTAAGACCGTTAGCGCAGCTTATGGATGATATTATGACCGCAAAGACCAGGCTCTTGAGCATGCACACATACATGTCCTTAAACCAGATAGATTCAACGATACGCCTGAAGTATGCCTCCATGGACATTCCGAGCTGGAAATAACAGATTACAGCCGCGCCTGACACGCCCAGTATGACAGTATATACTGTAAGCGCCGGCATCATCAGCATCATCGCGGCCATGCGCGGCATCACAAGATACCTTACCGGGTTAATAGACATCATCTCAAGCGCGTCTATCTCTTCCGAGACCTTCATGGTCCCCACCTCGGCAGCCATGGCAGCGCCCGAAAAAGCTGTCAGTATTATTCCAGTAAGAAGGGCTCCCAGTTCCTTATTCATTACATTTATGATCATTGTGGGGACAAAATCGCTCTGCCCGTATGTCTTCAGTTGGAGTCCTATCTGAAGCGAAAAGATCATGCCGCCGAGCAGTGCCACTATACCGCACACCACCATGCTCTTGACGCCAGACACGTACATCTGCTTGACAATCTCCCTGCGTTTAAAAAACGCATGCCGCATCTGGATAAACGCCTTGAAAATCAGAATAAGCGTGAACCCCGTAAAATTCACCTGGTATAAAAGCCTTGAACCCAGCGCAGACACGCTGTCCATAAACCTTTTACGGTATGAAATCCTGAAATCAGCGGGCATATCAAAACCTCGCGCTCGCGTAAATATTACAGTCCATACTGCCGCCGCGGAAATTCCCATGCCAGGTATTAAAATACAGATCCGCATAAATATCTTCCATTTTATCGCCGCCCTCCCCTGCGCCTTCAGCAGCCGGAATACCAGCGCCCTTGCCTATCCTGAACGGTATCCACAGTATGCGCATATACGTGGCATCAACCTCGCTCTCATAGCCGAATGCCCGCGCCAGCATGCAGAACCGGGTTACGGCACCCTCTCTGCTGGCGTAGTCAAGCAGCAGAGGAATCTTTATTTTGGTATAATGATCGTTCCATACCTGGTAGTATGTCCTCATAAGTATGCCCAGATGTTTAACTCCATCAGGTTTTACCCTGTACTCAAAGAGGCTCCAGAAGGGCTGGTACATCCTCTCGTAACCCTCTGTATCCCTGAAGGGAAGAAGAGAAAGCACATTCAGCGAGTAAAAACCGGAATCACTCCACTCCACATGCATAAGCGGCCAGATTTTAAAATAGCGCCATGACCTTCCATAGAAATCATGCATGTATTGATAATCGCGTTTAAAATACCAGAATAGAAAAAGAGAGACATTATAAGAGGCAGTCAAATCGGCACTGCTGTCTGTTATTCTGAAATAGAGCGGCGTTACGAAAAAGCTTTCATAGTTTTTTGCAGTATAACGGCCATAAAACGGAAAGAATATCCTTTTCTTTATTTTCGGATTATCACAGTCCCGTATCTGCACCAGCGGCCACGGCAGATTGTACTCCCTGTCGTTGCTTACGCTGTCGTAGCCCCAGGAAAAAAACGGCCAGAGCAGAGTATAAGATGAGATCCTGTCCTCCCGGCTCCACTTTCTGCCGTAAAACGGGAAGAAAAAAAATGTGTACCTGGTATCATCCCGCAGATAGATCTCCCTGTAATTGATAAGCATAAGATATGAATATGTATCGTACCATCCCTCCTTGCTCTTGTGCGAGTAGAATGGCAGAATCCTGAAAGTTTTTCTTTTGCCCGATTCATCGCCCCCCCATGCCACAAGGGGCCAGAACAGCGCGGCGCCCCTGTACTCGCCGTCTTCAAATTCGGTGTAGACCGGCACCAGCGAAACGATTCCCAGCAGCAATGTGTGCGTTGTAAATATGCCCGAAGGCGGATAGACAAAAAAAAGCAGAAACCCGGGAAAGGCCCAGGGAGATATCCTGTCATAGGCAAACTTGCCCCTCATTGTCCCCCCCACGGGAAAAATAAGAAGGTAGTTATCTGAATCCGCAGTCCCCTCGCCATACATAAAAATCGGAAAAAGCCCGTTATCATAATCGTCATTGCCGTCGGGGTGCCTGTAATCAACAGAGTTATAAAGGCCCAGCAACACGCTTAGCCTGTCGCATCTTTCAGTGCGGTACCGCGTAAAGATGAATGGCATAAGGGAGGCATCGAATTCAAGTTCAGGCGAGACATTATTCATATAGAAGGGCCGCCATACAACGCTGTATATTCCGGAACCGGTAGTTTTTTCATAGAAGAACCAGGCCCAGTCGGTGTCATCGGGTGAGGGCCTGCTTTCTGAAGCATAAAGG
>Ga0255347_1008043_pt1 | contig 10734 bp, 11 predicted proteins | sample wastewater_treat_2_FD_192479 | JGI IMG/M metagenome (GOLD analysis project Ga0255347, IMG submission 192479) | Wastewater microbial communities from Lulu Island WWTP, Vancouver, Canada - plant24 | ecosystem: Engineered > WWTP > Wastewater > Unclassified | place: Canada: Vancouver, British...
TTTTCTGCTCGTTCTGGTGTCTACTCGCATAAGTGGCTCCTTTGTTAATGGTTTTCTCTCTACTCCCCGTGGATTATTCCACGGGGGGAGCCACTTTTCAACTTTCAACTAAAAATAGTATATCCTCATAAGAGATGCTCTGAGGAAAGCAAGACAATTAACAGAAGACCAGCAGAACGGTGATAGCCCAATGCAACAGAGCATTAGTGCGTCACCCAATAAACGCTATGCTATTAAAGTCTATTCCGAACTTTTAAAAGAAGAGATATGGATATTATCAGACGAAGAAATGAAGCGAGAGATTAATGATAATTTGACCACATACTTACCGAATGAAATTGAACACATGAAAAAAAATAAAGCCACAAAAGATGATATTAAAAAGATTCACATGGTCAAAAAAACATTTCCTGGCAGCCATATTATTTCGAGGGAGGATTTGAGGAAGGTCAAACCTGAAAGGGCAAATACTATATGCAAAAGTGCGACACAGCAATCACAGTTAAAATACCAATAGCCTAAAAGGACAAATTATCAGTAGCTGAAGAAAGCCGAGGCCCATTAATGATATGAAGAGAATAACACCCCTAAAAGCAATCCGGCTAAAGTGCCTTGACTGTGCTGGAACATCCGATGAGGTCAGACAGTGCCAGTTTACCGATTGCCCGCTGTACACGTTGCACTTCGGCAAAGCGGTTCCTAAAGGTACAAGCAGGCTGAAGGCAATCCGCAATAAGTGCTTGTGGTGCATGAATGGCACGAAAAAGGAGGTGACACATTGCACGGTCACATCCTGTTCTCTTTACCTCTTCAGGGAGGGGAGAAACCCTAACCGTTCCTTAAGGGTAATTAAACAGGTCAAGACTGCTCTGAAACAGCCCCTAAAATTTAATGGAGGCATAGCTGACAGGCACTTTTGAAAGAGAAAAGCCCTGTATGGTATTTCGATCCATACCTTCATTTTTTCCCGATGAAAACGGCTGATATTTGCATTGAAAGGGGAGCAAGGTTATCTCAAGAAAATTCAAAATCATGAAGGAGGAAAGGCAGTGTGTGAATGGAAGATCTGGTCAGAGCGGAAGATGTTGCAAAGTTCCTGGGCGTAGCCAAAGTAACTGTCTATAAATGGGCTGAAACAGGTTTATTGCCGTATTACCGCCTGCATAAGAAAAGCGTCAGGTTCCGGAGGGAAGACATTGAAGACTTTGCCAACCGGAGCAGGGTTGAGAAAAAAAAGTAAAAAATATTTTCTGAATTTCTGTATGTGGTTACAGTGTGACAGACAGCCATACACCCCCACTGCCACCCCACGTGCCACCCCTCTTAAAAAATGGCCGATACATGAAGGCGGTCGCAGGATGAGATGTCCTGAGATCGAAAATAATACATTATAATCAATATATTAGACATGATTTTTTAAGGCATTTCCATAAAGTCACTATAAGCAAAGTAACCCAACCCCGGCTGATACTGTCTTTAAAATCTGTTCTTCTTAAAACCTGATACTACATATCCCGAACCGACCGGCAGCAAAATTTGACATTTCCCTATTAGTGAGAGCGCTTTCAACCGCAAACCACTAACAAGGGAGGATGTCATGTCAAACAGAGTTTATGAGATCGTAACGGAAAAGATTGCTGAGAAACTGGAACAGGGGGAAGTCCCCTGGCACATGCCCTGGCATTCGAGCGCAGGATCACCCAAGAACTTTGTCACCATGAAGGACTACAGAGGGATCAATATAATCCTCTTGAGCATGTCGGGGTACAGCTGCCCCTACTGGATTTCCTTCAAGCAGGTGAAAGAGAAGGGAGGGCGCGTAAAAGCAGGAGAAAAGGGAACGCTGATCGTTTTCTACAAGTGGCTGGAACATGAGGACAAGGAGAACCCTGAGGATGTTACTAGGATCCCCATGCTCCGCTATTATTACGTTTTTAACCTGGAACAAACCACAGGGATCGATTTCAAGATGCCTGAGGAAGCATTAAATGGCAACAGCAAGATTGATAATTGCGAAAACATCGTGAACGGCTACATTGACAAGCCGAAAATAGTCTGCAGCCGGAAGGCCTGCTATTCGCCTTCGTTTGACTGTATTCAGATGCCGAGTCTTGAGCAGTTCGAGAGTAGCGAATTCTATTACTCCACGTTGTTTCATGAGATGGTACACAGCACAGGGCATGAGAACCGTTTGAACCGCAGGACAGTTACCGACCTCTGCCCATTTGGCTCAAGCAATTACAGCAAGGAGGAACTGGTTGCGGAAATAGGAGCCGCTTTCCTGTGCGGGATCACGGGGATCGAAAACAAGACGATTGATAACAGCACTGCATATATCCGAGGCTGGCTGCGAGTACTGCGCAATGACAGAAGGATGGTTGTGCTGGCGGCAGGCGCGGCGCAAAAGGCAGCCGATTACATTCAAAACAGGAACACTAACAAGGAATAATTCAGGATTGCACTGGGGGGGTTATCCCCCCTCTCCCTTTATGGGAGTGATCCTGCGATAAGGTAATGGGGGTTATTTACAATGGCTATCTTCCTAAAAAACAATAACTGGTATGTTGATTATTATGAAGGCAATGGGAAACGTGTTCGCAAGATGGTTGGTCCAAAGAAGACTGATGCTAAAGCTTACCTGGGCAAGATGGAGGCTGCAAAAAGAGAGAACAAACTGTTTGATGTTAAGAAGGAGTATAACTACACCTTTGAAGAGTTGCTTGAGAAGTATATTGAGACATGCAGGGAACAGAAGTATTTCCGTGACAAGAAGTATTATATCCCAGCCCTAAAGTCTGCCTTCGATGGCAGGTTATTGTCTGAAATCGGCCCATACGATCTTGAGAAGTTCAAAAATGAGAGGAAGAAGACCCCAGTTAAAAATGCTGTTGAGAAGATACCCGCAGGCCGAAATATACGAGATAATACTGTGAAGTTACCGAAACAAAGAAGCAATGCGGATGTAAACAGAATTCTAAGCACGTTGCGGCATATGTTTTCTAAGGCTGTTGAGTGGGAGATGGTAGAAAAATCTCCATTTTCAAAGGTTAAAAGACTTTTCTACAAGGAAAATAACAATAGGCTCCGGTTCTTAACTGAATATGAGGAAGAAAGGCTTCTATTCTATTGCAAGGATCATATCAGGCCTATTGTGATAACTGCGCTGAATACTGGAATGCGTAGAGGAGAAATTCTTTCTCTCACATGGCCACAGGTAAGAAATGGGTTTATCTATCTGCATAAGACGAAGACTAATGAAGCCCGCCAGATTCCTATCAATAACACATTGCGCAGCCTTTTTAACTCCATCCCCAGGCATATCAAGAGCGAGTATGTATTTTGCGATAGTGAGGGTAAACCATATAAGGACATCAAGAGGTCTTTCAATACCACTTTAAGGAAGGCCAATATTGAAGATTTTCGGTTTCACGATCTGCGACATACCTTTGCCAGCCAGCTTGTTATGAGAGGTGCAAGTCTTAAAGATGTGCAAGAATTTCTTGGCCATAAGAATATCAGCATGACCATGAGATACGCACACCTTTCCCAGGCACACAAGAAGGCTGCCATATGCCTTTTGGACGACAATTTTGATGAGAGTAGTCAACGAATGGACAACATGAAGCAGCAGAAATGAAAAAAGCACCCACACAACCGTGTAAGTGCCTGTTTTACCTGGTACGCCTGGCCCGATTCGAACGGGCGACCTACGGATTAGAAGTCCGTTGCTCTATCCAGCTGAGCTACAGGCGCGTGATATGCACTTCTTATACAACGTTTGATGCTGCTAGTCAAGCCGGTCATGACCTGTTGGTTTCAGACCATGTTTGCACCTTGGCGCCCTGTTTTTTTCAGGCAATACTTGCGAAAAATCATGTGTGAGCCGGTTATGGCGCTGTGGTCATGATGATATCGGCAAGAGGCTATTTAAAATTTCTTCTCTGGTTGCTGTTCTTCATTACCTTCACTTTTGAACTGGTAAAAATCCTTTTCGAGCTTGGCCCGGCCACCGGACATCAAAAGCTCGGCTGGGCAAATGCCTTTTTCTGGTCAAGCCTGTTTCTCATGGAAATGGTGATGGCCGGGATGGTCATCTATTACCTGGTGAAATATCCTGCCCGCCGAATAAGGTTGATTATACTTGCCTGCTGCCATTTCTCCGTTATTCTTCTGTTGCCCACCGTCTTCAATGACTGGAGTTGGACGTGCGTGCTTTATCCCTGGCCTCACTCCCTGCAGGCCTTTGATCCGGCGACTCCGAAACCGGCATTTGCCCTCAGCCTGGTAGTGGGGTTTATGCTGGCGCCTTTTCTCTCCTACAAATGGGGGATGAAGGGCTTTTGCGGATATATCTGCCCGCATGGCGCTTTTTTCTCCGAAACTTACGGACGGATTTTTCCATCACGCCCCGATACGCTTAAATGGGTTGAACGGTTTGTTCCACCTTTTTATTTTGCCTTCATGACAATTGCCCTTGCCGGCATCATGGTTATGCCGACATTGATTGATCCCCTTCGATCCGTACAGAAGCTTCTCTATTTTATTACGGCGGAATTTTTCTATTTTGTCATCGCAATTCCTTTATTGGGCGGCCGCTCGTATTGCCGGATCATCTGCCCCATGGGTTACCTGCTGAAACGTATTGTCCGGCTGAAGACACGAAATCGGCTAGAAAAATTGAGCGCGGCCACACGAAAAAAATCATAATCATGCCGATCAATTTGACCGATTAAGCGGGGGCTGAGAAAAGAAGGCGACCGATGTGAAATCAGCTCCAAAAATACCGGACTAAAACCCTCGTCGAGGGAAGGCGTTTACCCATGAACACATGAGAATGTGCGCTATTGATCCGGTCTGCTCTTGAATCGCCAAGCAAAACAGTCAGTTGAGAGAATTGCCATGAATCTGTTTCACCGCAAGACCACAATGACGCAGCTTCTGTTAACCGCGTTTTTAATGGTTAGGTTTCCCCTTCCGGCGCAAGCCGCATGTTCCTGCTGCAAAGGAAGTGTATGCAAATGCAACTGTCCGGCTACGCGCGATCTGCAAGAAAAACTGTTGCAGCATCGGGGCGATGGCGGGGAAGGCCGCTGCAGCTACTGCCGGGAAATCTCGGATCGGGATCTGCCCCTGCCCCGCAATCATACCGGCCTGCTAGAAAAAAGCAGCGTGTGGCGATCGCTTGCAACAATCCATCGATACCCCCCCCTGTTTTCCCCCGATCAAATAAAAACCCGCACAGCTCAACCGATGCCGCATGGAACGGCGCCACTTTTCCTCCTCAACGCCTCAATTCTACTATAACCATTAAGCACATCCGTCTGTATAACGGTTTCACGACAGATGTCCTGCTGTAGCCGGGTTGCGTTTCCTCGTCGGCAACGGGCGGGGCATAGCGCAGAATTGGCATTTCCCCCGGCGCCGTTTCCGCTTGACAAATGTGCGCGCGCGTCGTATTTTCTTTATACCCTACAGGGGTATGGTACATAACCCGCTCAGAGGAGCAAGACAATGATTAATGCGAAGGTTAAAGCGGAATCCATGAAGCGCTTGAAAAAAATAGAGGGTCAGGTGCGCGGTGTTGCCAAAATGGTGGACCAGGAAAAATACTGTATAGACATCATCAACCAGTTGACCGCGGCAAAGAATGCGCTTGACGGCGTTGCCCGAATGATCATGAAGCGGCACGTTGAAAGCTGCGTGAGCCAGGCCATTATAAAGGGCAAAGCGGATGACATGATAGAAGAGCTGATCACCACGGTTTACAAGCACGGGGTTAAAAAATAGCCGTGCCGGTCTTACCCATACATTTATTTATTGAGAGGAGGTGATATGCTATGTCAGTGCAGAGCGAAAAAATTGAGGAAACCATTGAAATTACCAATATGACCTGCAGGGGGTGCGCCCGTACGATTGAAAATGAATTGCGAAAGTTTGAAGGTATCGAGTATGCGGTGAACTTGCCGGGCAAGACGGTTACCGTTTGTTATTCTCCCCGGCAGTACAGTCTCATGGATTTCGAAAAGGTCATTGAGTCTCACGGATACCGGATAAAAGGCAATATCCACAAATAACTGCGAGGGAGGCACCTGTATATGAACACAGAAAAAGTCATTACCTGTGATCAATGTGGAAGCATTACCAGCTACCCCATGGAACTGAATGAAAAATTCTACTGTTCCTCAGCCTGCCTGAGTCAATACCGCGAAAAAGCAGGCGAGCGCCAGTATGAGAAGGATTCCATAGCGACATTTGAGAAAAAGCGGGCTACCGGATGGATTCCCGAGCGGGCACTCATGTATATAAGTATGTGCCAGCGTTGCAATAAGGCAATGAAAGAGATGTGCAGGGCCAACCAGTTTGTGAGCGGCAAGAACCGGGAAACGCTTCGCAGGACCGAGACGGTGCCCTGGTGCTGCCATGCCCGGTTTAACCTGAGCTCGTCTCTCGCCGATGGGAGCGTGTCCCTGGAAGCCGCAAAAAAGATTCAATCAATGGCCGAGGAGCTGGTTGCAAATCCGAAGAAGTGCGAGGAAATTGTTGGACCGGAGACCCTGAGAAGGAAAATGGCAAAACCCGGAGGCTTGAAAGGCGTAACCACAACTATTTTAGATATTGCGGCTGCGGAAATGGCAAAAAATCCCGATTACACGCCCATGGTTAATACAGCACCCCGGGAACAGGGAGAAATCATGATCCACTATGCCGCATGCCTTGAATGTGATCCGATCTTCGGTGCGGAGTGTGAAGAACAGGCGGTCGAAAAGGAATTGAACAAGTGTTTGGATACAGTTAATCAGATGACCACGAAGCGATGGTGTGAGCATACCCTTCATGCCCTTTCTGCTCTCCTGCTCAATAAAAATATGACCGGGGAAAAGCTTGGGAAGATTATTCACTCCGCTGAACAGATCATAACCGAATTGAATGACCCGGGAATCAACACCTTTCATCTTTTTATCGCCCTGGGAAGGGCAGCACAATAAAGGAACCGCTTAAGGAAACTTTTAATTATTCATTATCTTGCTATTCCCCGATTTGATCGGGGAATCCGTGTTGTTATTTTTTTTATCGATTCCCGCTGGAGTTTATCCCGCACTTGATGCGGGGCAGGAGCGACAGACAGGGGGAATAAGGTGAATTTATCAGAAGCGCCCTAAATCTATGGTCAGCTCACATGCTCTCAGGAATAGCGGGTGAGGAAGACGAGGTAAAAGCAATGCGGTTGTTCGGTTTATTGAGGAGAACAAAACGATGAAAAGCAAACCAGCTGCTTTTTTCTTTTTCCCCTTGGTTTGTCTTCTGCTGCTTGTCCCGGCACCCCATCTTCATGCCCAGACTGATGGCGAGCCCCTCGATTTAAACGGAATCATTGAGGAGGCACTGAAGCATAACCCGGAACTTAAAGGCGCGCAGGCCAAGGCAGAGGCGTACCGGGAAAGGCCGGCCCAGGCAGGCGCGTTGGCAGATCCGCGTATTTCAGTGGGTGTTCAAAATATCGCAACCGATGATTTTGACTTCAATACCACCGATATGACCATGAAGGTTATAGAGCTTTCCCAGGAAGTCCCCCTGCCGGGTATATTATCTTTAAAAAAAGAGGTCGCCGTGCATGAAGCTCATGCCATGGGGAAAAAAGCCAAGGAAACCGAGTTCAGTCTGATTAAAAAGGTCAAGCAGGCCTATTATGATCTCTACTATTTAAAAAACGCGATTGCCATTACCGAGGATAATGAATTTTTATTGGAACGGTTTGTAGAAATTGCCGAGGCCCGATATGCGGTCGGCAAAGGGATTCAGCAGGATGTGCTCAAGGCACAGGTTGAGCTTTCTAAAATAAAAGAAAGGCTGATTGCTTTTGAGCAAAAAAAAGCATCCACCGCAGCGGAATTACGGGCATTGCTCAACCGCCCGCCCGAAGCGGCTGTCGGGTATCCTCCAAACATAGAGAAGACCCATTTTAATTACACCATGGAGGAATTGCAAAACATAGCAATGGAGTGCAACCCCGGTTTGAATGACCTGCAAAGTATTCTTAAAAGCAGAGAAGCTGAATATAAGCTGGCCCAGAAAGAATATTTTCCCTCGCTTACCTTCACCGCTGCCTACGGGCAGCGTGATGACGCCAAGAAGAGCGGGGCAAAAACGGTAACTGGCAGCACTGTGGGTGGGGAACCGTTCGAGGTGAGTATGCCCGGTGAGGATGATCATCGGTCTGACACCTTTTCATTCATGGTAGGATTCACCGTTCCTCTGTGGTTTCATTCGAAGCAGAATCGCAAGATCAAGGAAACCCTTGCTCTGATGGAAGAAACCAAATCCCACCAGCAGGCAATGAAAAACGTGATCTTCTTCAGTTTAAAGGACATCGCTGAACGTGAAAGACGGGGGGTAAAGCTAATCAATCTTTATAAGAATAATATAATTCCCCAGGCACGGGCATCCCTTGATTCTGCCAGGGCGGGCTATGAAGTGGGTAACGTGGATTTTATGACCCTGATTGAAAACCAGATTACACTCTTCGATTATCAGCTAAGCTATCATGAAGTCCTGGCCGGCTACGAGAAAGATCTGGCGGAGCTTGAGTCGGTGGTAGGTAAAAGGCTGTTCTAACCGGCTGAGGAAAACTACTTTTCAACAACCTGCTAATCATCGGGGGAGGACTGTCATGTCGTCACGGGGAACAAGCAAGCTTATTGTGCTTCTAGTCATAGTGCTTGCTGGAGTGGGGCTGTATTTCCTCTTGCGCACTGAACAGCCGGGCGGAAGGCAATTAATGGGAAAAGAGGAACTCGCACCTGTCAAACGGCTCTATTTCTGTCCCATGCACCCCGACTATCAATCAGACAAGCAGGGCGATTGTCCCATCTGCGGCATGAAGCTGGTTGAAAAGATACCGGCCGCAGGGTCCAAAAACCGGGGCGATAACGCAACCTCCTCTCCCGAGAAAAAGATGTTCATCTGCCCCATGCATCCGCAAATTACCAACGACAAACCCAGCGACTGTTCCATCTGTGGCATGAAACTGGTGGAACGGCAGCAGCCGGAGCAGTCTGCAAGCACAGGTCAAGCAAACAAGAAAACCATTTATCGGTCCACTATGCATCCCCATGAAGTAAGTGATAAACCAGGCAAAGACTCCATGGGCATGGATATGGTGCCTTATGAGCTTGAAGAAGAGACGTCCGATACTCCAACCGGATTAGCACCGGTGAATCCAACTGAAGCGCAGAAAAAATACATGGGACTCACCTTCGGGACGGTGAGAAAGCAGCAGATTATAAGAGAAATTAGAACCTCGGCACGGATCGTGCCTGATGAAACCCGTCTCTACCGGGTCACCACCAAGATTGAAGGCTACATTGATACGCTCCACGTAAATATAACCGGCCAGGACGTCCGGAAAGGCCAGCCGCTGTTTACGGTTTACAGTCCGGAGCTGGTGGCGTCACAACAGGAGTTTCTCACCTCCCTTCCTTTTGCTCAACAGCTGTGCGACAGTTCCGATCCGGCTGTCTCCGGCAGCGGCAAAAGGCTCATGGAGGCGGCGCGCAAACGGCTCAAGCTCTGGGACATCAGTGAGGCGCAGATTGACCGCCTCGAAAAAACCGGAACGGTTGAAAAATATCTCACCCTGTACGCTCCTGCGGGCGGGTATGTCATTGAGAAACATATTATGGACGGGCAAAAAATCATGCCGGGTGAGGCGCTTCTGGTAATTGCTGATCTTTCCACGGTGTGGGCCGAGGCCGACATCTATGAATCGGATATTCCCTACGTCAAAATAGGCATGCCGGCAACCCTGACACTTTCCTACTGGCCGGGCAGGAGCTTCCGGGGGGAAGTCAGCTTTCTGTATCCGTATCTTGACGCACAGACCCGCACGCTCAGGGCACGGCTGAATATTAAAAATCCCGAACTCCTGCTGAAAGTCGAGATGTTTGCGGACGCCCATTTAATGTATGACCTGGCCGAAAGGCTGGCTCTTCCGGAAGCAGCGCTCATGCGGACCGGCACGCGCAGCTACGTCTTTGTTGCCGGTGAAGACAATGCAATAAGGCCGGTTGAGGTAAGCGTCGGGGTTAGAAGCGAAGGCTATTATGAATTATTGTCAGGACTTAAGCCCGGCGACCGGGTGGTTACCTCGGCCAACTTCCTGGTTGATTCGGAATCTTCATTGAAGGCTGCGCTGCAGGCGGTGAGCGGGGGTGGGCAATGATCAGAAAAATCATCGAGTTTTCCGCCCACAACCGCATCCTGGTTATTGTGCTGGTGGCGGTGGCGGTGGTCGGCGCTGTTTACATTCTCAAACAGATCAGGCTGGATGCAATTCCCGACCTCTCCGACACCCAGGTGATCGTGTACACCCGCTGGGACAGAAGTCCTGACATCATTGAAGACCAGGTTACCTATCCCATCATCACCGCACTGCTGGGAACGCCCAAGGTGAAGGCGATTCGGGGCTATTCCGACTTCGGGTTTTCTTATATATACGTCATATTCCATGACGGTACCGACATCTACTGGGCGCGAAGCCGGGTGCTGGAGTATCTCTCTAAAATCCAGGGGGGCCTTCCTGCGGGCTCCAAGACCGAGCTGGGACCTGATGCCAGCGGCGTGGGATGGGTTTTCCAGTATGCCCTGGTTGATGCAAGCGGAACCCATGACCTGGCACAGCTGCGCACCTTTCAGGACTGGTATCTTCGCTATGCCCTCCAGAGTGTTCCCGGGGTT
>Ga0255347_1008053_pt1 | contig 10717 bp, 8 predicted proteins | sample wastewater_treat_2_FD_192479 | JGI IMG/M metagenome (GOLD analysis project Ga0255347, IMG submission 192479) | Wastewater microbial communities from Lulu Island WWTP, Vancouver, Canada - plant24 | ecosystem: Engineered > WWTP > Wastewater > Unclassified | place: Canada: Vancouver, British...
TATTGAGCGCTATCAATACCAATTCTTACTGAGCCGCAGTACAATGTTAGGTAGCGACCACCCGGAAGATTTTATTCCGATTCTGCTGGAAGCCCGCAGACAGAATATCCGAGCTGATTTTGTGCAACAATTGCTTCAGGAAGTGGATGCACAACATCTGAGTTACCACCCGGGGTACACCCTGAGGATCCAAACATTTGGCGGATTCAATGTTTGGCTTGGCAGAAAAATAGTTGATGCTTCTGAATGGAAAAGGGAGAAATCTCGCCAACTTCTGCAGGTGTTGGTTGCAAAAAACGGGAAATGGCTTAGTCGAGATCAGATTACAGTATTGCTCTGGCCAGATGCTGACCCTAAAACCGCTTCAAACAACCTGAAAGTCAGCCTAAGTACGCTCAATCAAGTACTGGAACCACAACGGCCTCGCGAGGAAGCACCCTATTTTATCCTGAGAAGAGCCGAACAATATATGCTTAACCCTCAGGCTGGGATTGTTATTGATGCAGCGGAGTTTGAAGAGCTTGCAAAAACACATGATCCGATACAGTTGGCTGAAGCAGCTAAGTTATATCGTGGCTACTATTTTGAAAACGATCCGATCCAAGAATATTATGTGTTAGAAGAGCGTTATTTTCATGAGCTTTACTTGCGCATCATGGACGAGCTTATCCAAGATGCATTCAACCGAAACGAACCTAACCAAGCATTAGACTATGCGCAAGTCCTGCTTGCACATGATCCTTTATGGGAACCGGGATATCGTTACTTAATGCAGGCTTACGCTAAACTTGGAAATCATGCCATGGTTATGCAATCCTTTCAACAATGCCAAGAGGTACTCACGCGTCAACTGGGTAGCGCGGTCTCAGCTGAAACGCAAGCAATGTTCGCTGAACTAACGAAGGCTCCTTAGGTACCATCTTGACATCAGCTTAGTTTTACTGATCTGGTCATACTGCCTATATTTAATTCAACCTATGCTTTTAGCTTGACGGAAAACAATCTAAGACCATATAATAATTTAGCTTACTTTAAGGAACTTTTTCATGATCCTTCCCGGAATGGTAGACGTTCATGTTCACTTGCGCACGCCTGGCGGTGAACACAAAGAGGATTTCCGTACCGGCAGCGCAGCTGCTTTAGCGGGCGGCTTCACCATGCTTTTGGCGATGCCTAACACCCAGCCGCCATTGGTCACTTTAGAAAGCTGGCAAAGTGCACAGACCCAAGCCCAAAGCGAAAGTCTGTGCGATGTTTTTTTATATGCTGGTGCTTCAGCCGATCACATAGATCAACTCCCCGCTCTGGCTCAACATGCTCCAGCACTCAAGATTTACATGGACCAAACATACGGTCCTCTGCATGTACGCGGGTTGGTAAACTTGATGCACATCTTTGAAGCTTGGCCAGCATCCAAACCCATTTGTGTACATGCTGAGGGGGAATCTGTTGCCTTAGCAATCGGATTTGCTACTATTTACAAAAAGCACGTGCATATCTGCCATGTTTCTCGAAAGAGCGAAATTGAGTTGATTGCGCAAGCTAAAGCGTCTGGATTACCTGTGACCTGCGAGGTTACACCGCACCATCTTTTCCTAACGGATGCCGATGCTGCCCGCTTAGGTCCTTATGGCGATGTGCGCCCTACCCTAGGCACGCTTCAAGACCAGCAGGCGCTTTGGCAGCACCTCAACGCCACCATTGACTGCATCGCCAGCGATCACGCTCCGCACACGCGCGAGGAAAAAGAGCAGCCAGAAGGCAATCCCCCTGGTGTGCCAGGGTTAGAATCGACCTTGCCTTTGATGCTTACAGCAGCAGCGCAAGGACACCTTACCTACACACGCCTCGTCGAACTGCTCTCCGCGAATCCACGGCGTATCTTCAACCTGCCCGAGCAGCCTGATACCATTATTGAGGTTGACCCTTCAGCAAAGTATACTTTTCCGGAGCATCCGCTATATACCAAGTGCGGATGGTCGCCATTCAACGGTATGCCCATGACTGGAAGGCTTCAACGCGTTGTTTTACGCGGGCAAGAAGTTGTCCGTGATGGAATTGTCCTAAATATTCATTAGATACCTATAATAGGAGAAGTAATATGAGCACACAAAAATTGGAACCTCTCTTCAAGCTGGAAACTTACCAGCGCCAACCCCGATTTCAAAATGGTTTTTATCAACAAGATATTCTTTCCGTAAGTCAGTTTAGCAAAGAAAACTTAGACTACATCTTTGAGCGCGCTGACGAAATGAAGGCGATGTGCCAACGATGGGGAACATCCGATTTGCTCAAAGATTACACCTTGGCTTGTGTATTTTATGAACCCAGCACACGCACCAGCTCCTCTTTCATCTCAGCAATGGCACGCTTAGGGGGTAAAGTCATCCCTATCACTGAAGGTATCCAATACTCATCGGTCTCTAAGGGCGAATCGCTTATTGATAGCATTCTCACCCTCGAACAATATTGTGATGTAATCGTTTTACGCCATTCGGAAATTGGTTCTTCTGCCACCGCGGCTAAATATGCCAAAGTGCCAATCATCAATGCCGGCGACGGCGCTGGCGAGCATCCGACTCAGGCTTTACTGGATCTTTATACCATCCAGAGTGAGTTAGGTCACATCGACGGACTAAAAGTGGCGATGGTAGGCGACTTACGTTATGGTCGTACGGTGCATAGCCTCACGCGCTTGCTTTCCCAGTATGATGTTTCCCTGCGGTTTGTTTCTCCTGAGACTTTGCGCTTGCCTATGGACCTGATGAATGATTTGATTGACAAAGGCATCAAAGTGCGAGAGACCAACAAAGTTTCAGATGTTATCGAGAATGCTGATGTACTCTACGTTACCCGCATTCAAAAAGAGCGCTTCACGGACCTGGCACAATATGAGGAAGTAAAAAACTACTTCGAAATTACACCAGAAGTGATGGCACAAGCCAAAGAAAAGATGGTCGTGATGCATCCACTTCCACGGGTCGGTGAAATTCATTACAAAGTGGACCGTGATCCCCGGGCGGCGTACTTCCGCCAGGTACAAAACGGTCTTTACATTCGTATGGCTTTATTAGCCGCCGTGCTCGGTCAAGCCTAGAGGGCAGCCTGATGAACTTTATTCAAAAATTAGTCACTGCAATCGCCCAGAATGACAGCTTGTTGTGTGTGGGGTTAGACCCGCAGGAAAAGTTCTTACCAACCACTGGCGATATCTTCACCCGCCTTTCAGATTGGGGCAAGAACATCATTGATCAAACTGCAGATTTGGTCTGTTGCTACAAGCCCAACAGCGCCTTTTTTGAGCAGTTTGGTCCTGCTGGCTTGCGCGCATTGCAAGAGATTATCAAAGGGATTCCAGAGGATATTCCTGTGATTCTCGATATCAAACGAGGTGATATTGGTTCTACTGCTCAAGCTTACGCATATGCAGCATACGCGCAATATAATGCTGACGCCGTTACGCTCAGCCCTTTCTTAGGCCAAGATAGCATCACGCCTTTTCTGGAAGAACCTGATAAATTTGTGTTTCTACTCTGCCAGACCTCCAATCCTTCCGCTACCGCCATTCAAAACTATGGAACACCGCCACTCTACGAATACATCGCCCAAATTTCCAAGACTTGGGGTTCACCGGAGCAAATAGGCTTGGTTGTCGGCGCTACCCAGCCCGAAGCGCTGCAACGTGTGCGCGACCTCTGCCCAGAAAGTTGGATTTTAGCCCCTGGCGTGGGTGCCCAAGGAGGTGATTTACAACAGGCTTTATCCGCTGGCTTACGCTCAGATAAGTTGGGGTTGATTATTCCGGTTTCGCGCAGCGTCCTTGGAGCGGAAGATCCGAGGCGTGCTGCACAGCTCTTGCGTGACCAAATTACCAACACACGGCTGGATCTCAATCTTCCCCCTTACGATCCCTATCGAAATTTAGTTGACGGCCTTTTTAGTACTGGATGCATCAAGTTTGGCAGTTTCACTTTAGCTTCGGGTAAAAAATCGCCTATATACCTTGACCTTCGCCGGCTGGTCTCATACCCAAGCGTCTTAGACATGGTCGTGGATGCTTATATCGATAAGTTGATTGGTATGGAATATGATTTCCTCGCAGGCGTGCCTTACGCAGCCCTGCCCATTGCGGCTATTGCAGCGTCCAAGCTTAAGCGCCCAATGGTATACCCCCGTAAAGAAATCAAGGAACATGGCACCGCTCAAGCAGTCGAAGGCGTGTTTCAGCCAGGGCAAAGCGCAGTCTTATTGGAAGATGTTATCACCAGCGGTGGATCGATTCTGACTGCCGCAGAGACTCTGCGTGCAGCTGGTTTGGATATTCATCAAGCGGTAGTGCTCGTCGATCGTGAACAAGGCGGCAAAGCAGCACTTAAAGATCACGGCATTAACGTCTCATCTGTGCTGACCATGCAGGAAATTTTAGGTCGCCTCTATGCGCAAGGTAAACTTGACCAAACGACTTACTTAGAAGTACGCGCCTACCTCGCAGGAGAACATGACCACACCTAAGCTCAGCTGCAGCTTTTTAGGGATGAACCTCTCTAACCCGCTGGTAATAGCATCAGGGGTCTTAGGCACCAGCCCCAGCTTGATGGAGCGGGCAGCATTATCTGGAGCAGGCGCTATTACTTCCAAAAGCTGCGGACCGGAAGAACGGAGCGGGCATCCAAACCCTGTTACGGTTTCTTGGGAGTGCGGCGTCCTCAATGCTATCGGTCTTACCAACCCTGGGGCGCGCTCTGAAGTTTCATTGCTAAAAGAAACTAAGGTAAGGTTAACTCCAATGGGTGTACCCCTTTTTGCTAGCATTTTTGCCCCTCGGCTGGAAGATTATGGCGAGGTTGCACGCATCATAGCAGAGGCTGAACCTGATCTGATTGAAGTGAATATTTCCTGCCCCAACGTGGCGAGTGAGTTTGGCACCCCTTTTTCAGCAAGTGAGGAAAACGCAGCAGCGGTTACCCGCACCGTGCGCAAAGCTGTAAGCCTGCCTATAAGCATCAAGTTATCCCCTAACGTGCCTGAAATCAACCGAATAGCCCAAGCAGTAGTTGCAGAAGGTGCTGATGCTATCACCGCGATAAACACTATGCCTGCAATGTTGATTGATGCCATAGCCGCTAAGCCAGTGCTCAGCAATCGCACGGGTGGACTCTCTGGAACTGCACTCAAACCGATTGCGTTACGCTGCGTGTATGAAATTGCCCAGGCGGTATCTGTCCCGATTATCGGTACCGGCGGATTGAGCTCTGGAATAGACGCTGCAGAGATGCTCATGGCTGGGGCTACGCTTGTGGGTATCGGTTCGGCGGTTATCAACGACGGTCCAAGTGTTTTTGGTCGAATTTGTACGGAACTAGCTAATTTTATGGAAGATAATGGCTATGCGCAGCTTGCAGATGTGCGTGGAAAGGCGCTGACGTGAACCCAGTTGGTCTTTTCTCCGCCTTCCGCGTCCAGCAAAAGCGCACCGAAAATGCATATACTTGTAGCCTTGTTTTGAATGATTCCTTACCAGATGCGCTCCCTGGCCAGTTTGTAATGGCTTGGCTGCCGGGTATTGATGAAAGACCTTTCAGCCTTAGTGACAATGACCCTGTACGCATAACCGTGGCGGATGTAGGCTCTTTTTCACATGCGCTCAATCAACTGCAACCTGGTGATTACCTATGGCTGCGTGGTCCGTTAGGAAGAGGATTTATACCCCGCGGGCGTTCCCATTTACTTCTGGGTGGTGGTTACGGCGCAGCACCACTAAGTTTCTTAGCTAAATCTTTATGTGAGCAGGGTGATCAGGTGGGTGTATGTTTGGGTGTACGCAGCCGAGCTGATCTTTTGTTGGTTGAGGAATTCGAGTCGCTAGGCTGCCAAGTTTGGCTAGCGACTGAGGATGGCAGCGCTGGAAAACAAGGGTTGCTGACGGCTTTATTGCCAGAGGCTCAGAATGCCCTAAAGCCTGAAACAATATATGCCTGCGGACCCATTGGGATGTTAACTACCGTGGGAGCCTGGGCACGCACCGCTGGCTTACCCGCTCAGCTATCTTTTGAAGGCGTTATGCGCTGTGGCGTTGGGTTATGTGGATCCTGTGAGCTCCCGGAGGAAACCTGCCAGCAACTTGGGTTGGCACCGGGCTTCTTGGTTTGCCATGATGGACCGGTTGGTGAGATCTCGCCAAACCATTTCAGTTGATAATTATTAACATTTGGGGTCATTACAAATAGACAGCCTGGTCGAGATAAAAATAATCATCCAATTTTGACACAAAAATATGACCTTGCAGTAAAATTAACAAGCCTTAAGCTTTGGAAGTTGAAAGGAGTCAGCCAATCGAAGAAAAGAGAACCCCCCTATAAATTTGTCGTTTCACTGTTCATTAAATAAAGGAGAAAAGATGAAAAAAAGTATTTGGTTATTGTCAACCCTGCTAATTCTTAGCCTCGTCCTCTCTGCCTGTGGGCAAACAGCCGCCACAGAACCAACCGAAGTAAATTGCCGTGCAGAAACCTCATTTGAAGCCGTTGGGTCTTACCAAGTGCCTGCACCAGTGGAAGGCTGCTACAACGTGGCTTTTGTTTACGTCGGTCCGCATGACGATGGCGGCTGGTCACAATCGCATGATGTTGGCCGGCAATACGTAGAGCAAAATCTCGAGGGCGTGCACACGGCTTATGTCGAAAACGTAGCGGAAGGCGCCGATGCTGAACAGGTTACACGCTCACTGGCACGTAAAGGCTTTGATGTTATTTTCACCACATCTTTTGGCTTTATGGATGCTTCTGAGATTGTTGCGAACGAATTCCCTGATGTCGACATCATCCATATCAGCGGTTACAAAGCCAACGGTGAGAATTTCGGTAACCTGATGGGTGCAATGGAAGATATGAAATATTTAGCCGGCATACTGGCTGGTTCTCGTGCCATGATGGATGGCAACCCCAAGCTTGGCTATATGGCTACCTTCCCAATCCCAGAGGAGTTACGTTTAGGCAATGCCTTTGCTTTAGGTGTGCAAAAAACCTGCCCTGAATGCACTATTGATGTCCGCTTTATCAACACTTGGCATGATCCCATCCTCGAACAGGAAGGAGCAAAATCATTGTTTGATGCCGGTGCCCAAGTTGTCATGACTGGCGCGGATACGCCTGCCCCGGCATTGGCAGCGCCTCCTGGCAAATGGGGTATCACGTATGATTACAAAGGCAACTGCACGCTGCCCACCTGTCTCACCTCAATGTATTGGAACTGGGGCGTGATCTATGCTGATATCGTCGAAAAGAGCCGCGCAGGCACTTGGAAAGGCGGATGGGAGTACTTTGATGCCGATTCCGGCGGTTTAGGTTTATATGGCTTTATGGAAGGGGAAACACTTATGCCCGGTGTAGCCGAATTACCGGAAGAAGATATACAGCTAGTGCGGAATATTTTAGATCAGATGTTAAAAGGCGAATTCACGCGCTTTGATGTTTTCAAGGGACCTATCTATGACAATCGCGGCAACCTCATCCTCCCCGAAGGCGTCAGCCTTGAGCAAGCTGATTTGGATGGATTCAAGGAATTTGGCAGCCCATGCAACGTCTGTATGTATTGGTGGAATGAGAATATTACCGCAGAATTACCACCCTTAGATTAAGTTTTAATTTCCTATTCAGGAGATGACCTTATGGTCATCTCCTGAAAAACTTCGCCTCAAAGAGGATGCTAAATTCTAGTGGCATTTTCAGCCAAGCTTTACTAATATTGAGAATAAACTATGGAACATAGTAGTCCAGAAGATCAAATTGCAGTAGAAATGCGGGATATCGTTTTACATTTCCCCGGCGTTGTAGCCAACGATCATGTTAATTTCACCCTGCAACGCGGCGAAATCCATGGCCTCTTAGGCGAAAATGGTGCCGGTAAAAGCACTTTGATGAACATCTTAGCTGGCTTGTATAAACCAGATTCCGGATCGATCCTCATCAATGGCGAGCCGGTCTCGTTTAATTCCCCTCGCGACGCAATTGCTAAAGGCATTGGCATGGTGCACCAACATTTCATGCTTGTACCTACCTTGACGGTAACTGAAAATGTCCTCTTAGGTCTCAATGAACCTCGCTTTCTCATGAACTTGCCCGAGTATGACCGCAAAGTGGCTGAAATTGCCGAGTCTTTTGGAATGAAAGTGGACCCTACGGCTAAGATTTGGCAACTTTCCGTTGGCGAACAACAACGTGTTGAAATCCTAAAAGCCCTATACCGCGGTGCACAAATATTAATTTTGGACGAACCGACCGCAGTTTTGGCTCCCCAAGAAATCCAAGATTTGATGAGAACCATGCGCCTGATGGTCAGCGAAGGCAAATCTATCGTGTTTATTTCCCATAAGCTCAATGAGGTGTTGCAGGTAGCTGATCGGGTGACGGTGCTGCGCAAGGGCAAAGTAACCGCGGATGGAATAAGTATGCAAGATGTCACGAAAGAGAAGTTAGCCGAACTGATGGTTGGGCGTAAGGTGCTTTTCCAACTCAATAAGAAACCTCACACCCCTGGCAGAGTTGTCTTGGAATTGCAGCATGTCTCGGCACTCAACAATCGCGGGTTACCAGCCCTCAAAGATGTAAGCTTGCAAGTGCGCGAGGGTGAAATCTTGGGCATCGCCGGCATTGCCGGTAATGGTCAAAGCGAGCTTGCAGAGGTCATCACAGGTTTGCGGGCTTGTGAAGGTCAAGTCCTGATCAATGGAAAAAACGTTGCCAACCAATCCCCTAAAACTGCGATAAAGCAAGGTACAGCACACATCCCAGAAGACCGTACAGGCGTGGGAACTGCCCCCAACCTTGCCATCACCAGCAATCTTATTATGAAGAGCTATGATAGCCCGCCCATCAGTGAAAATTGGCATATCAGTTACTCCGCTGCACAGGAATTTGCGGCGAACCTGAAGCAGCAATATGAAATCCAAGCCCCAAGTGTGAATACACAAGTAAACAAACTTTCTGGCGGAAACCTGCAAAAAGTCATCCTTGCTCGGGAAATCTCCAGCGAACCACGCTTGATCATCGCTGTGCAACCTACACGCGGGTTAGATGTCGGCGCGATTGAAGCCATTCAGAACCTTTTGCTTGAACAGCGCGAACGTAACGCCGCTATTTTGCTCATCTCAGAGGAATTGGATGAACTTTTTGAACTCTCCGACCGGATTGCAGTAATTTTTGAGGGAGAGCTAGTAGGTGAATTTAACACAGAAGAAGCCAATCTCAATACCATTGGCTTAATGATGACGGGCGCGTTGAGGAGTCAGGTATGAGCTTACCTTTTTCCCTCCAGGTTGAAAAACGTTTAGACGAGCCTCCCCGCTGGCTTCCAGTAGCCACATCGGTAGGTGCGATTGTCTTGGCTTTTTTAATCAGCGGGGTAATCCTGCTGCTCATCGGTGGCGACCCGGTAAAGACCTTTCAGTACTTCTATAATGCAGCTTTTGGCAGCTGGGGTGCGCTTTCGGATGTAATTGTCAAAGCCACACCACTCCTACTAATTGGTTTGGGTTGTGGGATTGCCTTCCGCATGAAGCTTTGGAACATCGGTGCTGAAGGACAGTTTTACATCGGTGCTTTTTGCGCCAGCTTAGTGCCGCTCGTCCCATTGATGAACATGGAAACTACTCCGCGAGCCATCGTGCTTTTGGTGATGGCAATCTTTGGGATGATTGGAGGCGCACTTTATGGATTCATCCCTGGTTTCCTCAAGGCAAAATTTAATGTTAGTGAGATCATTTCTACGCTCATGCTCAATTACGTGGCTGTCTACTGGAATAATTACTGGATTTACAGTACTTTTAGCGATGCAGGCTTCCAGATGACCCCGATGTTCCCCAAAAGCGCCTGGCTGCCGCGTTTAGCTGACTTAGCCCATCAAAACCGAGCATTCTCAGGAATTACGCTCCACTTGGGTGTGGTCTTTGGTTTGGTAGCAGCTGTAATTCTTACCCATGTTATTAATCACAGCCGCTGGGGCTACGAAATCACGTTAATCGGGGATAACCCTAAAGCAGCTGAATATGCTGGCATCGATATTAAACGCAACATCATCCTGGTTTTTATGCTTTCTGGCGCATTAGCTGGCTTAGCTGGCATGTCCGAGGTTAGCGGCGTGGTTCATCGTCTGCAAGAACGTATTTCTACCAATTATGGTTTCTCTGGTGTGATCGTGGCTTGGCTCGCGAAGCTCAATCCTCTTGCAACGATACTGGTTTCTTTCCTTTTTGGCGCTCTCATTGTCGCTGGACGTGAAATTCAACCTTCGGGGCTGTACTTTTTGATCCAGGGAACGATTCTCTTCCTCGTGATCAGCAGTGATGTCTTGCTGCGCTACAGAGTCCGCTTCGTTCGTACTTCTTCGGAGGCTGCATGAACCTCGAAATTATCCTCCGCTCGGGGCTCTCAACTGGAACTATTTTGATTTTTGCTGCCATAGGTGAAATCCTGACCGAGCTTTCTGGCATACAAAACCTCGGGATCGAGGGAATGATGTTGGTAGGTGCTATGGCAGCTTTCAAAACATCGCTTGCCACGGGTAACCCCTGGATTGGTTTGCTCGTTGGAATTGCTGCAGGCGGTCTTCTTAGCTTGGCGCACGCGGTCGTGACCATTCATTTTCAAGCCGATCAGGTGGTCAGCGGTTTATCGCTTACCTTTTTAGGTACAGGGCTAGCCCTTGTACTCGGCGAAGGGCT